>Ga0302247_1002002_pt1 | contig 14085 bp, 13 predicted proteins | sample AAG_UR_Ile_MG_FD_193529 | JGI IMG/M metagenome (GOLD analysis project Ga0302247, IMG submission 193529) | Enriched activated sludge microbial communities from anaerobic digester in WTTP, New Holstein, Wisconsin, United States - AAG_UR_Ile | ecosystem: Engineered > Bioreactor > Anaerobic >...
TGCGGGCCTGGGCCAGCGCCTCGCCGGTGCCGGCCTGTAAAAGGGCGTCGAGCCGCTCCCGGGCCTGCTGGGGCGTCAGATCGGTGGGGGCGGCGGCCTCGTCGTCGAAGTCGAGGAAGAAGTCCTCGACGGGCTCCGCGCTCTTCTCGGTGAAGGCGTCGCGGATGCACTCGATCACGCGGTCGCGGCCGAACACCTCGACGAGCTCGCCGGTCATGGAGAGCTCCATCAGGCCCACGCACAGGCGCTTCTCCCCCACGGTGATGTAGATCTTGGCGCCGAACCGGCGGCCACCGGAGCGACGCAGCACCCCGATCTCCCCGAGCTCGAGGAAAGCGCCGTACAGTTGCTGCAGTTCCTTCCTGAAAAACGGCACGACCTCCGAGGCCTTCATGGCGTGTTCCCCTCCTGGTCCCAGGTGATCCGGGTTCCGGGCACGATCCCGTGCCGATCGGTGAAGCCGCCGTTGACCTCCAACACGTACTGGGACGGTTTCCCGATCGACAGCACGGTCGGGTCCATGGGCTTGGCGTGTTTGATCACGCCCAGGACGACCCGGTCGCGGTTCATGAAGATCATGTCCAGCGAAATGTAGCAGTTGGCCATGTAAAAGCCGAGCTCCTCCTCATGATCGTACAGGAAGAGCATGCCCTCGGACTCGGGGAGGGCTGCGCGGAACATCAGCCCCTTGGCCTTCTGCGGCTCGGTGACCGCCTTCTGGGCCACGATGGAGATCGTGCGACCCTCGGGGGTGACCAGCGTGACGTTCGAGCGGGGGAGGTTCATCTGGGGTTGCATCTCGCCGTCCTCCTGGGCGGGGCGGGCGTCGGTCTCCGGCCCCAGGGTGGCGGGGCGGGTGGACGACTTGGGATTGCAGGCGGCGAGGGCCAGCACCAGCAGGTGCATGGCGGCCAGAGAGGAAGGGGAGGTTCGGTGCGGGTGCATCGTCCCTGGAGATCGCGCTACCACGTGGTCTGCAGGACGAAACCGGCGGCCTCTGGACCGACGGAGGGCAAGAGTTGCCAGCCCGTCTTCTTGGGAGGCTCCGGGGTCACCGATCCGGACACGAGGACTCGATCGGAGCCGCCGACAAAATAAAGTGCCACGCCGGAACCCAGCACGATGCCGGTGACGACGCCCAGCGCGATGGTCACGCCGTTGATCGTGTTGATGGAATCGTACAGGTCCTTGCTCTTGGAGGTGGACCACACGACGGACTCGTTCTGGGCCCACTTTTTCTTGTCATCCGTGGTGACCTCGCTGAACTTGACCTGTTCCATGTACGAATAGATACCGGCGCCCGCGGTGGCCACGCCAAGGAGCAGGCCGCCGGCCATCAGACCGATGCCGATCTTGCGCAGGGGGGTGGGAATCTCTTTGTAGACGGGTTTGGGTGGGCCGGCGTTGCGGAGCCGCTCGGCTGCCAGGCGCTCGAGCTCCTGGAGACGGCGGATGCGCTCCTCCATTTCCTTCATCTTGTCGGCTTCCTTGCGTTTGAACTCGTCGAGGAGCGCTTTGCGCTGGGCGTCGAGGTTGCCCGTGCCCGCCTTCTCGAGGTCCTTCAGGCGGCGCTCGAGCTCCTTCTTCTCCTTCTCGCGCTCCAACTCGAGCTGGCGGACCCGCTCCTGCTGCTTCTTCAGTTCGGCGGCGGCGGCCTCGTCGGTCTCGTCGTCCTCGTCCTTGGGCAGCGGTTTGTCGGTGAGTCCTTTGATCGCGGTCAGCCGCGTGCGGGCCTCGGGCTTGAGGGACTCGGCCTCGTCGGATGTGTCGGCGATGATCAGTTCGTACTGCTCCCGGGCCCGGGTGTACTGCCCCAGGTTATCGAGCGCCTTGGCGAACTGGACGCGGGCCACCAGGCTGTAAGGGACGAGCTTGAGCACGCACTCGTAGCTCTCGGAACTTTTACGTAGATCGCCTTTATCCGCATAGGTCTTGCCCATCTGGAAGTAGCGGCGTGCGATCTTGCGGTTCTCCTCGTCGTCGGTGCTGGCCTTGGGACAGTGCAGTTTGCCCGCCCACGCGGTGGAGTTCGTCAGGAGGATGGCGAAGAAAAGCAGGGTCTTCAGTTTCATGTGTCGTTATCCTAGAAGTCCGGACGGTTGACGTCGACCGGCATGGAGGCCGGCATGTCCATGGGAGGGTCCATGGGAGGATCCATGGGCTTGTCCATCGGGGGATCGACGGGCGGCTTCATGGAGCCGCCGGGCGTCTTCACGACGCGGGGCGCGTCGAAGGCCAGGTGCACGTCGGAGGTGAATTCGATGTTTTTCACGAAAGGCTCGTACCCGGTGGCCGTGATGACCAGGCTGTGCATGCCCTTGGCCCCCGCCTGCTTCAAAGGCAGGCTCACCTTCCTGCCGTCGAGCATGACGGTGGAGCCCTTGGGCAGGTTGGCGACGTCGATGCTGATCTCGGCCGGCAGCGGCGTCTCCATGACCGGCTCTTCCATGGGCGGATCCATGGGCGGATCCATGGGCGGATCCATCGCGGGTTCCATGCCGGCGTTGACCGGTGGGTTGTCGGGGTTCTGGGCGGTGGGCGCGGGGCCCGCCTTCATCTCGTCGTCACCCTTGAACGCGAACCATGCACCCACGGCGCCGCCGATGACCACCAGCACCAGGACGGCGGCGATGAGCCCCTTCTTGGAGCCGGTCTCCAGGCTCTGACCCACGGCGGCGGTGGTGACACGGGGGGAGCCGTAGGTCTGGGCGGCGGCCATGAGCTTGGGGTCCGTCAGTTGCGGCGTGGGTGTCTTGAGCGGCACGGCCCGCGTCTCGATGGTGGAGGCGCCCAGGGAGGAGAAGATCTCGGCCGGATCGTAGAGGATCCAGAACTGCTGCAGCTCCTGCATGAAGGCGTGGCAGTCGGGGTAGCGCTCGTCGACGTTCTTGGCCATGGCCCGGTGCACGATGGCCACGAGCTCGGGGGGGAGATCGGGGCGGATCTGGTCGATGGGCGGGAAGTCGCCGGTGACGATCTGCAGGAGCACGCGGTTGTAGTTCGAGTCGCAGAACGGCAGGCGCGCCGTGAGCAACTGGTACAGCATGACGCCCACCGAGTAGATGTCGGAACGGCCGTCCACCTTCTGTCCCATCGCCTGTTCGACGCTCATGTAGTAGGGCGTGCCCATGACGGTGCCCGTGCGTGTCAGAGACATGCTCTGCTGATCCATGGTCTGGAATTTGGAGATGCCGAAGTCGAGGATCTTGACCATCGGCACGTTGGTGGCGTGCTGCTGGTTGAGGAACACGTTCTCGGGCTTCATGTCGCGGTGGACGACGCCCTTGGCGTGGGCGGCCTGGAGGGTGTCGAGGATCGAGCAGATGACGTAGGAGGCGAGCGGGATCGGCATGGGGCCGACCTTCTCGAGCAGGGAGTCGAGGCTCTCGCCCTTGAGGAGCTCCATCGCGATGTAGGGGACGCCGTTCTGGTCGGTGCCGGAGTCCACGATCTCGACGATGTTCGGGTGGCCGATCAGGGCCGCGGCCTTGGCCTCGCGGCGGATGCGGGCGAGGATCTCGTGGTTGCCGGCGAACGAGTCGTGGAGCAGCTTCAGGGCGACCATGCGGTCCGTCAGCGTGTGCTGTGCCAGGTACACGGCGCCCATGCCGCCTTCGCCGAGCAATTTGTGGAGTTGGAATTTCTCGATGAGTTCGCCACTGCGGTCCGTCATGTCACACCTGCGTTCCCGATCTCTTGAAGCCGACGCCACGACCAGCCGATCGCGTTCCCTCACAGGAAAGCCCCATCCGGAAAACAGCTGCATACAATATATCTGAAAACACGCGTGTACGCAAGCTGACACACTTTATTTCAGTTTTTTCCACGGTGGGCTCACCCTGGCGTCAATGGCCAAAGCGTGCTACAAACCGCGTCCGCCCGGCGGCCATCGGCCATCGAAGACCGGGCGACGGAGCGCCGCATGGAAAACCTGGACCTCAAGATCGTCGAGAAGCACTGGAATCTGTTCCTGCCCGCCGCCTACCGACCCCTGCTGGGGCTGCGGGAGATCGAGGTGGCCATCAAGGAGATCAAGGACTTCTTCGAGTCCCACCTGGCCCGGGCCCTGAACCTGGTGCGGGTGTCGGCCCCCCTGTTCGTGCGGGCCGGCACGGGGCTCAACGACGATCTCAACGGGGTGGAGCGCCCGGTGAGCTTCCCGGTGGCTTCCCTGGACCAGGAGGCGGTGGAGGTGGTGCAGTCCCTGGCCAAATGGAAGCGCCACATGCTCGGCGAGCTCGGCTTCCCCGAGGGGGAGGGCCTGTACACCGACATGAATGCCATCCGACCCGATGAGATTATGGACAATCTGCATTCGATTTACGTGGATCAGTGGGACTGGGAGAAGGTCATCCCCGAGGCCGCGCGGACCGAGGAGACCCTGCGGCACACCGTGCGCGAGATCTACGACGTCATCTGCCGCACCGAGTTCCATCTGGCGTCCCGCACCCGCGGGCTGCGTCCGGTGCTGCCCGAGCACGTCACATTCCTGACGTCCCAGGAGCTCCTGGACCGTTATCCGGGCGCCACCCCCCTGGAGCGGGAGAGCGCGGCGGCCCGGGAGTTCGGCGCGATCTTCATCATCGGCATCGGGGGGTCGCTCTCGGACGGGACGATCCACGACGGCCGCGCCCCGGACTACGACGACTGGATCACCCCGCGGGCCGACGGCGGGCTCGGGCTCAACGGCGACCTGATCGTGTGGCATCCGGTGCTGGGCCGGGCCTTCGAGTTGTCCTCCATGGGCGTGCGCGTGTCCCCGCAGACCCTGCGCCGCCAGCTCGAGGTGCGGCAGGTCCCCCACTGGGCCGACCGCCCCTTCCACCGCCGCCTGCTCGCCGGCGAGCTGCCGTTCACCATCGGCGGCGGCATCGGCCAGAGCCGGCTCTGCATGTTTTTCCTGCGCACGGCGCATATCGGCGAGGTCTCGGTGGGGGTGTGGCCCGAGGCGATGGTCGCGCGCTGCCGGAGCCACGGCATCCCCCTGCTGTGACGACGGAAAAACGGGGCGCCGGCACAGCTTGACTTTTCGACGGCGTGCACTAATGTCCCGCACCGGCGCGAGGAAGGCGCCGTGACGTCATGTCCGAGCTCGTCTTTCACATCAAACAGGTCCTGGATGCCCCGTTGGAGTTCGACTTCAAGCTCGACCCGGCCGGAGCGGCCGACCGGCTGGGAGATCTCCTGCTGGCCGAACCACCCGCGCTCATCGGAGGGCGGCTGCGCGTCGAGAAGATCCAGGGATCCATCCTGGTCGAGGGTCAGGTGCAGGGTTATTTATATACACCGTGCGCTCGTTGTTTGGAAAAGGCTAAAATCATCATTGATGGTTCCATTCGACTTATCCTGCTCCCGGCGCCCCGGTACTCCCACGGAGAAATCGAGCTGGGACAAGACGACTTGGACACAATATATTATTCCGGGGAGCAGGTGGATCTGGAACCCCATCTCTGGGATCAGGTGATTATTTCAATACCACAACAGCCCCTATGTTCGCAGGAGTGCAAAGGCATCCCGGTGGCCTTGCCCGGCCTGTCCCCCGGGGATTCATCTTGCGAATCCGGTTTTGCTGTGCTAAAAACCCTTTCCCTGCCGGAGGGGACGAAGCCCCGCCGGTGACGGTTATCGATATCCGAAAGGGCCCGATGGTTCGGCCCGGACGGTGAAAAAGAAGGTGTGAGATGGCAGTTCCCAAGCAAAGACAATCCAAGATGCGCCGCGATTCGCGCCGCGCCCAGCACGACAAGATCGACGCCCCGAACCTGGGCCGCTGCCCGAGTTGTTCGGAGCCGCGCCTGCCGCACCGCGCCTGCCCGGCCTGCGGGTACTACGGCGGCAACAAGAACCGCGAAGGCGTGACGTACGAGTCCCTGGTTGTCGGCAAGTAAGCCCATGCGCACCCTGTTTCTCGGTTCGGACCATGGCGGTTTCGGATTGAAGCAGGAGCTGGTCATGATCCTGACCGCCGCCGGGTTCGCCGTGGAGGACTGCGGCGTGCATGATCCGTCGTCGGTCGACTACCCCGACATCGCCAAGGTCGTGTGCGAGAACGTGCTTGCCCGGGAGCACAGCCTGGGCATACTGTGCTGCGGCACCGGGATCGGCATGTCCATCGCCGCCAACAAGATCGACGGCATCCGCGCCGCCCTGTGCGCGGAGTGCTACAGCGCGAAGATGGCCCGCATCCACAACGACGCCAACGTGCTGTGCCTGGGCGCCCGCGTCATCGGCGTCGAGCTGGCGCGGGAGGTGGCCGCTGCCTTCCTCTCGGTCTCCTTCGAGGGCGGACGGCACGCCCGCCGCGTCGAGAAGATCACCCTGCTCGAGAACACCGACTGGCGCTGCCGCTAGGCGGTCCCTTTCCTGCCTCCCGGAGACCATCCGATGGCACCCCACGAACCCTCCGACCAAACCCACATGCGCCGCGCGCTGCGGCTGGCCGCCCGCGCCCTGGGGAGGACCGCGCCCAATCCGCCGGTGGGTGCCGTCGTCGTGCGTCGCGGCCGCGTCGTGGGCGAGGGCTTCCACCCGCGGGCGGGCGAACCCCACGCCGAGGTGTTCGCGCTGGCGCAGGCCGGCGCCGCTGCCCGGGGCGCCACCCTGTTCGTCACCCTCGAGCCCTGCGCCCACACGGGGCGGACGCCTCCATGCACGTTGGCGATCCTGCAGGCCGGCGTCGCCCGGGTCGTGTACTGCGTGGCCGACCCCAACCCCGTGGCGGCCGGCGGCGCGGCGTTCCTCAGGGCCGCCGGAGTCGAGGTCACCGGCGGCGTGCTCGAGGCCGAGGGACGCGCGCTGCTGGCGCCCTTCCTCAGCGTGCAGCTGCGGGGGAAACCCTTCGTGGAATTGAAGATGGCCGCCACCCTGGACGGACGCGCGGCCGACCGCTTCGGCGGCAGCAAGTACCTCACCTGCGAGGCCTCCCTGAGGCGCGTGCACCGGATGCGGGACCGCGCCGACGCCGTCCTCGTGGGCGGCCGCACCCTCGAGCTCGACGATCCGCTGCTGACCGTGCGCCGGGTCCGCGGGCGGGATCCCCTCCGCGTGGTGGTGGACCCCCTGCTGCGACATGCGCGGCCCGGCCAGCGGATCTTTCGCGAGGGCTCCTCCCCTGTGGTGTTGTGCGTCTCGGACCAGTTGGCCGCCTTGGCCCGGGCCCCGCTCCTGGGCCCGGGGGTCCGCTTCCTCGCGCTGCCTTGCGGGGCCGACGGCCAGATGAGTCCCCGGGACCTGCTCGACGGGCTGCTGGCGATGGACGTCCATCACCTGCTCGTCGAGGGGGGGCCGCACACGGCGGCCGCTTTCCTGGAGGCGGGGGTTGTGGATCGCGTCCACTTTGTCTATGCTCCCCGCCTGATGCTGGACCGGGAGGCCGCACCGGTGCTGGCCTCCTCGCAGCCCCGTCGTGTCGACGAGCCCTTTGGGCTGGCCGACCTCCGGGTGCGGCGCGTGGGCGCGGATCTCTGGATCGAGGGGGTGCCGACGTCCTGAGGGCGCGGCACCTGAAAGGAAGGCAGGCATGTTCACCGGACTCGTCGAGGACACCGGACAACTGCTCCGCGTGGATCCGCAACCAGGCGGCCGCCGGCTCGCGATCCGCACCTCGCTGGCCCCCGCCGGGCTGGCCCTGGGGGACTCCCTGGCCGTCAACGGCATCTGCCTGACGGTGGTGGCCCTGGCCGACGGCGTCGCCGAGCTCGAGGCCGGCGCCGAGACCCTCTCCCGCACCACCCTGGGCGAATGGCGGCCCGGCCGCGAGCTCAACCTAGAGCGGGCCATGCGCGCCGACGGCCGCTGGGGCGGGCACTTCGTCACCGGGCACGTCGACGGCACGGGGCGCGTGTCCGGCCTGCGCGCCGACGGCCTGCAGACCACCCTGGGGGTGACGCTCCCCGAGGCGCTCCTCGCCACCGTCGTGGAGAAGGGGTCCGTCGCCCTCGACGGCGTGAGCCTCACGGTGGCCGCCATCCGCGGCGCCACGGTCGAGGTGGCCATGATCCCGCACACCCGCGAGCACACCGTCCTCGGCCATGCGCGCCCCGGAGATCGCGTCAACGTCGAGACCGACATGCTCGGCAAGTACATCGTGCAGTTTCTCTCCCGTCGAAAGGGGTTGTCATGACGACGAACACAGCAGAGGCCGTCGCCCGCGCGGCGACCGCCATCGAGGAGATCCGCAGGGGCAAGATGGTGGTCCTCACCGATCACGAGGATCGCGAGAACGAGGGCGATCTCGCCATGGCGGCCGAGCTCGTGCGGCCCGAGGACATCAACTTCATGGCCACCCATGGCCGCGGGTTGATCTGCCTGACCCTCCTGCCCGAGAAGGTGAAGCAACTGGGCCTGCGCATGATGGTCACCGACAACGAGAGCCCGTACAACACGGCCTTCACCGTCTCCATCGAGGCGCGCGAGGGCGTGAGCACGGGCATCTCGGCGGCGGACCGCGCCCACACCATCCGGACCGCCATCGATCCGGAGTCGGACTCCCGCCACGTCATCTCCCCGGGGCACGTGTTCCCCCTGCGCGCCCAGGCCGGCGGCGTGCTCGTGCGGGCCGGGCAGACCGAGGGGAGCATGGATCTGGCGCGCCTGGCGGGGCTGCGGCCCGCGGGCGTGATCTGCGAGATCATGAACGAGGACGGCACCATGGCGCGGTCCGACGATCTGCGCCGGTTCTGCGAGCGGCACGGGATCGTCCAGTGCTCGATCTCGGATCTCGTGCAGTACCGGCTGCTCCACGAGCCGCTGGTGAGCGTGGCCTCCACCTCCCGGGTCGAGATGACCTTCGAGGGCCAGACCCGGGAGGTCGAGTTCTTCGTCTTCTCCACGCCGATCTCCCAGCTCGAGTTCCTGGCGATCCGCGTCGGGACGTTCACCCCGGACAAGCCCGTGCTCGTGCGCATGCACCAGGGCTGCCTCATCTCCGATCTGTTCAACCTGGGGATGCCCAGCGGCAAGCTCCAGATGGACCAGTCCCTGCGTCGGATCTTCTCGGAGAACTGCGGTGTGCTCGTCTACATGCAGAACTCGGGCGACAGCCTCCGGTCCTGCTTCGGCCACACCTTCGGTGGTCCCGGGGGCGAGCTCCCCGGCGGTCGGGAGACCAACTACGGTCTGGGCGCGCAGGTGCTCCAGCACCTGGGCGTGGGCCGGATCCGCCTCTTGACCAACTCCGACCAGCGCTTCCACGGCATCCGGGCCTTCGGCCTGGAGGTGGTGGAGCGGGTGCCGATCGCATGACCCAGCCTTCCCAGCGCCGCCGGGAGATCGTCTCCCGCACCGTGACCCCGGCCGAGGCGCTGGCGGCCATCCCGGCCGGCTCCACCGTGTTCGTGGGCACCGGCGCCGGGGAGCCCCAGTCCCTGGTCGACCAGTTGGCGACGCTGGCGGCGGGCAAGGGTCTGAGGCTGCTGTTCGGCTTCTCCCTGCGCCGGCCTCCGAGGGTGCCGGGTCCGGTGCCCGTGTGCTCCTATCTCCACGTCGGCTACCGGCAGGCGCCGGCCATGGAGGAGGGCCAGGTGGACTGGATCCCCGTCGAGCTGGCCCACGTGCCCGGAATGTTCACCCGCCGGCAGATCCCCATCGACGTGGCGCTGATCTCGGTTTCCCCGCCCGATGCCCATGGTCAACTCAGCCTGGGCACCTCGGTGGATGTCACCCGCGCCGCCGTCGAGGCCGCCTCCCTGGTGATCGCCCAGATCAACCCCTTCGTGCCGCGCACCCACGGGCTGTCCTTCCTCGACTATCGAAAGGTCGATCTGTTCACCTCGCGGGAGGAGCCCCTCCCCGAGGTCTTCGAGAAGCGCACCGACACCGTGGTCGAGGAGGAGATCGCCCGCCACGTGATCGGGCTGATCCCCGACGGCGCCACGCTCCAACTGGGCTTCCCGCGGGTGCCGCGCCAGCTGCTTTTCCGGATGTCCGAGCGGCGGGACCTGGGCGTGCACAGCCTGCTGATCTCGGACTGGGTGATGGAGCTCGTCGAGAACGGCACCGTGACCAACGCGCGCAAGGGCTTCTCCCCGGGGAAGGTGACCGCGTCCTGCGCCCTGGGGTCCCGCCGGTTCTTCGACTATCTCAACGACAGCCCGCTGTTCGAGTTTCAGGGGGCCGAGGTCGTGGCGGACCCGCAGGTGATCGCCCGCAACCCGGCGTTCGTGAGCGTGCTGGACGCCGAGGCCGTGGATCTGCAGGGGCGACCCAGTTTCCGCAATTCGCCGTACTCGCGGCGGCTGAGCGCCTTCCTCGGGGCCTCAGGGGGCCACCCAGGAGACGGGCTGACCGTGCTGGTCCTGCCGGCCCGGAACATCTCGGGGGCGCCGACGATCCGCCTGCAGTTGCCCCCCGAGGAGGTGGCCGGCCACGGCTGCGTGACCGCCGACTGCGTGGTGACCGAGCACGGCACGGCCTTTCTGCGGGGCCGCACCCTGCAGCAGCGCGCGCTGCAGTTGATCCCCGTGATGCACCCCGACGATCGCGGCCAACTGTGGGCGGCCGCCGTGGCCCGCCGCTGGTTCTGTCCCGCGTACGCCCGCCGCGTTCCGGCTGGGGCCTGGGTCCATCCGGCCCAGGAAGGCGCCCCGGTGCTGGTGCGGGCCGCCGGCATCCAGGACTTCGAGGCCGCGCGACGGTTCCACGTGGCCCTGCCCGAGAAGGACCTGGATCTACGGTTTTTTGCGCATCGCGTGGACCTGGATAATTATTTATTAAATGTCCTCAATCAGGATCGGGCCCGGCTCTTCTTCGCTGTCGAAGGGATTGGGGACGCCGAGCGCGTCCTGGGCGTCGCCGAGGGCCACCTGCATCCGGAGACGGGGATCGGCGAGCTCGCCCTGATCGTCTCCCCCGACCACCGCCGCCGCGGTGTGGGCCGGGCCCTGGTGGCCGCCGTGGCCACCTGGGCCGCCGGGCACGGGGCCACCCGCCTCGAGGCCGAGGTGCTCGCCTCCAACACGCCCATGCTCCAGTTGCTGCGCGCCGGCGGCTTCTCGGGCACGCCCAAGGAGGGCAGCGAGCTCTTCACGCTGCCCCTGGATACCCCCGCACCGGCCCGGAAATGACCCTTGCGCGGCCCGGCCGATGCCGGTACATATGAATGGGGAGGTCAACCACGGTGGGGAGCTCGACGGTCCTGCAGTTTTCAAGGGAGAGACGGCGCGGCCGCGTGGCCGGGTGGGCCGTCTTCCTGCTGCTGGCGCTGCTCGTGCACGGGGCCGTGTTCGTCGTCGTCGCGCTCGTGCCCGATCGCGACCGCGACGAAAAGACGCGGCTCCCGGAGCGGCGCCACGTCGTCCGGCTGACCCGGGACGCGGCCTCCTTCCCGGGGCAGCCGCGCCCCGGCGGGATCGTGTCCACCGAGGATCACCGCGCCGAGAGGAACACGGTGAAGGAAGAGCCCCGGGTGAAGCCGAGCCCGGCGGTCTCGAGCCGCCCGCCGCGCCCCCGCCCGCCGAAGCCGACCCCCCCCGCGGCCCCGATGGCCTCCGAGGTGGCGCAGCCTGCCGAGGTGGCGCAGCCCGCCGAGGTCGCCATGAAGCCCGTGGTGACGGTGGAGACGCCCGGCCCGGGCGCGCCGGACCCGAGCCCGGTGAAGCTCTTCCCCACGCCCGAGGAGGCCGAACGCATCCTGGGCATCACCCCCGAGTCCCTCCCCGACGCGACCCCGGGCAAGGAGAACGCGATCAACTCCCAGAAGTGGCTGGGGGCGAGTTTTTTCCTGCGGGTGCGTGAGGCGGTCGCCCAGGCCTGGGATCCCGAGCGCGTCTACCGCGCCCACGATCCCGACGGCCGGGTGTACGGCTACAAGAACTGGTTCACCGTGCTCTCGATCACCCTCGACGCCAACGGCCGGCTCCTCGAGCCGGTCATCATCGCCCAGCCCTCGGGCCTTCGTTTTCTGGACCTGGAGGCCATCCGGGCGGTGCGCGCCGCCGCGCCCTTCCTGAATCCGCCGAAGGAGATCGCCGACCCCGTCACCGGCCGCATCAAGTTCCGTTTCGGCTTCCTCGTGGAGGTCAACTCGGGTCTGAACTTCCGCATGTTCCGGTTTTGATCACGCCGGTCAAGTTCGATGATCCCCAGAAAAAGTCGGAAAACAAGTCGTTGTCAGTGAAGCGACAGCGAAACGGTTGTCGTAATCGTATTCGTAATCGTGTTCAAATTCCAAGGTTTCATGATTCCGATTACGATTACGACAACGACAACGAAAACGAGATAAACAAGCACCAGCGCCCTCTGCTCGACGGCATCAGTGGACCTGGCGATCTGTGAGGTCGCGAAGTGACCGGCCACAGGGACGCCCGCAAAAGGGCGGCCCGTTGGAGGGAACGAAGTGACCGGACAAATCCAAGGGACGCCCGCAAAAGGGCGGCCCGTTGGAGGGAATGAAGTGACCGGAATGATCTGTCAGTGCAGCGGGACGGGATCAGCGGACCTGACGAACTGTGATCACGCAGGTCAGGCGGCTTCGCGGGCTTCCTGGCGGTCCAGCCACCGGGCGTAGATCCAGATGCCGGCGGCGGCCACGACGCCGATGCCGGCGAGCATGATCCAGCCCAGCTCCTGGCGACCCTGCTTCACCATGACGTCGTTGAAGATGTAGGCGCCCACGGGGCCGCCGATGAGGCTGCCCAGGGCCATCGGGAGGTTGGCGTAACCCATGTACAGGCCCTCCTGACCCTTCGGGGAGAGGCGGCCGATGAACTCGTACAGGCGCGGCGCCTCGAACAGTTCGCCGAAGGCGATCATGGCCACCGTGGCGATGGCCATCAGGCCGCCCATCGGCAGGGAGGCGAACACGGCCGAGCGCAGATCCAGGGACAGCGCCAGGGGGATGATGTTGATGAGCATGGCGCCGGCGATGATGAGCGTGCCCAGGATGATGGACCGGATGGGCTTCATGCCGCCGAAGAAGCGGGTGATCAGCAGCTGGAAGAGCACGATCACGACCGGGTTGGCCATGGTGTACAGCTCCACCGGAGGCTTCTCCTGGACGAACTTGTTCAGGTACAGGGGGATGATGTTGTAGACCTGGTGATAGAGGAAGGCGAACCCGGTCATGAGCGCCAGGAATACCACGAAGCGCGTCTGGCGCAGCACGAGCACCATGTTCAGCAGCGTCTTCTTGATGTCCTTCTTCGGTGCGTCGGCGTGGACCGGGGGCTCCTCGTAGGTGAAGAGCACGGCGAACATGGCCAGAAGCGCCATCGCGCCGGAGACCGCGAAGATGTAGGAGAGGTTGGTGTTCACGCGCACGAAGTAGCTCACCCCGCGGCCGAACAGGCTGCCGACGTTGATGACCATGTAGAAGAGGCCGAAGCCCAGGGTGACCAGTTTGGCCGGGGAGGCCTTCTGCACGGTGCCGGAGATGCACGGCTTGATGATGGAGCCGCCCAGTCCGATGAACAGCAGCGCGCAGGCCGCCAGGAGGACGACCGACGGACTGGCGGTGAGCGGCGCGTCCTTGGCGATCCCCGGATTGAGCTCGGCGACCCCCATCCACACCGGGGTCCCGGCGAAGGTGTAGCCGATGGTGAGCAGGACGAAGGCCAGGATCAGCGCCCGCCGGAAGCCGAAGTGATCGGCCAGGGAGCCCGACAGGATCGGCAGGAAGTACACCAGAAACCACAACAGGCCGTTGAGGGTGCTCGGCCAGTAGTTGCCCAGCCCGATCTGCTGCAGGTAGAGGACCAGGAACGAGGCCATCGCGTAGTACGCGGCGCGCTCGAACAGTTCGGTCAGGTTGGCGGTCCAGAAGACCTTGGGGAACTCCTTGAACGACGACACGGTGAACGACATGCGGACCTCGCGGGGGAAAGGGGGACGGGACGAAAACGTCGCCTGAAACCTAGCACGCCGGTGGGGGACGCATCAAGAGGGAATCGATCGTCAGAACATGAAATGGAAATTGAAGTGGAGGCCGGCGGGGAAGTAGATCTCGAGGCCGCTCTCGGAGCCGATGGAGGGGCCGAACCCGGCGAAGATGCCCAGGCCCAGCCGGAACTTCTCGAACTCGTACATCAGCGCGGCCTTGCCCATGATCCCGCCCATGATCGCCACGTCGTCGTCCCGGTGGTCGTCGTT
>Ga0302247_1002004_pt1 | contig 14073 bp, 23 predicted proteins | sample AAG_UR_Ile_MG_FD_193529 | JGI IMG/M metagenome (GOLD analysis project Ga0302247, IMG submission 193529) | Enriched activated sludge microbial communities from anaerobic digester in WTTP, New Holstein, Wisconsin, United States - AAG_UR_Ile | ecosystem: Engineered > Bioreactor > Anaerobic >...
TACCAAGCTCCGGATATTCGTCCGGAGGGTCCCGGTGTCGAACGGGGCCTTATAATATGGGCTCCTCCCGGGAGTGCAGTTCTCTTTCGCCAGGCCCTCGATGTTAAGGCAGGCCTGACCCAGGGCACGCTCGAGTGCTGGTATGGTCTCCGCCTTGACCATCAGGAGCTTCGCAGCCATCTGCTCCACAGTATAGATCCCCATAGATCAGCCCCCACCTCCGCCCTGGAAGAGCTTAGAGAAGAAGGCTAATATGGCCACGAATCCACCTGCGAATCCTCCAGCAACACCAGTCACAGATCCGGTGACAGCCGCTGCCTTCAGTTCCCCTTTCCGGGTGTTTTGCCACTCCTTCAAGCATTCGATGTCCTCATCGTGCTTCTCTAAGAGCTTTACGATGTTCTCCACCTGGGGGGAACCGGAGCGCTCGATCTCCCGGATCCGGCATTCGAGACCTTTATACTGTTCCTGGACCCCGTCCATCCTCTCGAGGATGTTCTTGGTCCTCTCATCCAGTCTCTCGAGGAGTGCGATGGCTTGCTGATCAATAATCATCAGTCAGGTACCTCCTGGAGGATGACCTCGTAGTGATCGATTCCTGTCCTTCCAGTCCTGACAAGGACCCGGGAGATCGCATACGTCCCCGAGAACCCGGCCTGGGTGGTAGTGATCCGGTAATCTGTATCATTGATAATGACTGTCGATGGGAGCATGATTGAGAGCGGGGCCTCCTGGACCTCCCCGGCCGCATGGACCTTCAGACCCGACCCACTAGCACTTTGGTAGTAGAACCTGCACGAGACTCCGGATTGGGATGTCTCCCAGGTATACTCGTTCTCCCCGTAGGTGTTCTCATAATCAGTGATCTCTCCGTTCTGTGTGGCTGACCCGGTGTGCTCATCGGTGAGGAGCATACCGTTCACGAAGGTCCCTGAGACCCCCGTAACTACCAGGTATCCGGCGGCCGTCCCGGCTCCCCAGGATCCACTCTCCAGGACGATGCTCTCGATCGTTCCAGTCGCAGTGGCAGGGGGGTCGTCCCCGCTCGTCCCGGTCACGGTATCGCCAGCTGTGAATGCGACTGTCCCAGAACTAAAAGGGATTACTTTCTTCTTTTGCCTCACCTGGATCGTTGCAGTGTGGATCATGGGGGAGGTCCTCATCGGTTCGCCTTCCTGAGATAGTAGTTGTCGGATACGTTCGCGTTTACCTGGATATAATCATCCACGAGCTCCCATGCCTCGGCTGTCAGCTGTGCGATCGCCTGGTCGATATTGTCAGATGAGGTATAATCCCCCATCTTGATCGAGGATGGCTGGGTCCCGTCCAGGCGATACCTGGTGAGGAGTCCTGCGATCGAGAGCTTCAGACATGCGGCTTTTATCCCGGAGGTCGGGGACCCGGAGAGTGAGAACCTCGCGAGCTTCGTATCGATCTCCCGCTCAGCCTGCTCGATGATCGGGGCCAGGACAGTTGTGGGGTCCAGTGTGGACCCGGTGAGTGCCACCAGTTCTGCTGTCGTGCAATAGGTGACCATGGATTTATGGGCCTCCTGACTCGTCCCGGATGTCGATCACGTTCGACCTTTTCGAGGTGTTAGGGTCCAGTGGAGTGGTGTCCAGTAGGAATGTCTCGTCATTATAGACCCCACCCCCCTGGCTCCCGCTGATGTCAAGGAAATCGAGCTCGGCCTGGGTGAAGGAGGTTTTATCCTTCATCGCCAGATCGCGCTGTCTCGCCCATTCGCCCGAGAGGATCTTCACCGTCCTGGAGGAGAGCATTGTACTCCACCAGGTGCTCAGTACTCTACCCGGCAGATGGCCCCGGCCTGGATATAGTTGATCCCGAACCGAGCGGTTACCGGGCATGCGAAGATGTCCCGGGTCACGTCTTCTACCTTCTTCATCGAGATGTCGCGCTTCATTCCGATGATCGCGGCATTCCTGGAGTCGAAGACGACCATCCCGATCTCGCCATCGGAGTCATAGTCCCAGGTGTATGAAGACGACGCGAAGGGAGAGGAGGTGGTCGTGAGTGCGACATCGCAGAGCCCCACCTTCAGGCCGAGAAGGTTCGGGAGTCGGCCGGCCATTGCAGCCTCGGCACCGATATATGAGGTCGGGACGAACTCCTTCAGGACCATGGCCTCGGCATCAGCGCACATGACCACGCTGTCCGGCTGCCACCCGGCGGCTTTGACCAGCCCCCGTGCTCCAGCTATGGCCTTGATCCCCTGGCTCCCGCTGGCCCCAACGGTATCCACCTCGTAGGTGGCGTTGTCGATGAGATACTTCAGGCACCCGAGGTTGAGAGTGTTCTCGATCCGCTCCCCGGCCTTCCGGACCTCCATGGCCATGACGTCATACATGGAGTCCTCGATCAGCTCGTTCGTGATATACGGCATGTCGCCATACTTCACGGCGGTGATGTCGGTATACCCATAGTCCTGCTGGTTGATGTGGATGTCACCACCTTCAGAGATCGCAGGGGCATAGGTCCCAGAGGCTCCCTTCGGGACCCGGATGGTCGGGCCGGTCATCTTCACGATAGGGAGCATGTTCCGGAAACACTTTGCGGGCTCCGCCCCCTCGAGGACTGTCGCATACATCTGGGTCTGGACCAGGGTGGTGCTCTCGATCTTCGTGGAGAGGAGGAGCTCCCTGGCCTTTGTGACTTTCCCCTCGTGCCATACCGTGAGGTCCCGGGGGATCTTCCGTTCGACTATCCTCTTATAATCTCCTGTCTCAGAGAATGCAAGCTCGAAATAGGTCGCGAGCCGCCTCTCCATGGGCCCCGCACTCGCGAGGTCCCGGGCTTGTGATGCTGTCAGTTCCATCTAGCTCACCACCGTATGATCCGAATAGAGGATCACTTCGGGCCAGATCAGGATCTCCCCGGTTTTGCCACCCGCGATGTCCTCGAGTGCTCGGCCAACGATATAGGCATGACTGTCAACCGTGGTATCGTTGGTTGCGTCGATTACAGTGCTCGACAGGTCTGCCCTGGGGACGAACTCCGAGACCGTCCCTCCTGCTGTAGCGGCATTCGCCTCTACGAGACCGCCGGCATCGATCACGTTCGTGTCATCTGCGTTCGCCACGATCACCCTGCACCCGGGCCCGGCGACGGTTACGAGCTCTCCGGATGCGGCATCGTGGATTGCAACCCCGATCGGATATTCTCCCACGGTGGCGTCCACGACGACCACGGTTTTTGATACCCCAGTGGCCGCGAAGGCTACAACCTGGCCGGCCTTGATCGTCTCGCCAGCCCGGAGGTCGTCGAATATGACCCCGCTCTTCCCCACGAGAACCTTCTGGATTGTGGGGAAAGTCGAAATGCCAGTCATGCGTTTAGTCCTCCATCATCATCACGCCGCTCCGGATCACGATCTCTGGTGTATCCGGCTCAGCGAGTTCCTTGTCCTGCCCATCGCCCAGGTTCGCCTTCGGGTCCGCCGGGCTCTCTTCCAGTTCCTTGACCCTGGCCTCGAGTTCTGCAAGCTGCTTCAGCTTGTCCTCGTTCGCCTTCCGGGCCGCCTCGAGCTCTGCCACTTTTGTGATGAGCTCCTTCCGCTCGCCCTCGGACTTCGCGAGGGCTTCAGACAGGGCCTTGAACTGGCCCTTCATCTCTTCGAGTTCCTTTGAATCCATGTCATCCTCCTCGAGCTCCTTATCAAAGTCACGATAATGACCTTCAAGGTGAGCTCTCACTTTCTCTTTCATGTCAGACGGGACGGGTGACCCGCCTCTTGCTCCACCCAGTGCAGCCATAGCGGCCGCCACACCCTTCCAGACCGCGTTGTGGGTCTTCGGGTCGTGATGGGGGAGCTTCAGGCCAGCGAAGCTGTCCAGGTTCTCCACATAGGCGAAGTGAGAGGCGATCGCGGCTTTCTCCTCCTGGGAGAGGTCATCCCAACTGCGATCAGTAAAGTCTCCCAGGTTCGGCCTGGACCACGGTGTCGTCTCATCAGCCGTCCCGTACCCCTTCGGGTTGTTGGGGACATACCCCAGGTATCGAACATCTTCCTCATTCAGGCGGCACTTCTTACATGCCCCCTTGTTTACAACCGCGAGGCCCAGGAACTCCAGGGAGATCACGTCATATACGTTCTCCTCTGGGTTCCACATCTCGGCCCCGATATGTTCAACACTCACGAACTCTGCCAGGTCGGCCTTCACCATCTCGATGGTGTCCCGGCTCTGGGTGTTCTGCCCGTGGAGAAAGAGGTCCCCCACCACAGCCCTGTCCTGGTAGTGGGGGTCGATGACAGTCCCGATCTTCTCGGTGATGCTCCTCGGGACGCCGCCTGCATGACGAGACCAGACTGACAGGTCCCTCCATGCCCCGGCGAACTGCTCGAGGACCTCGCCCCGATACCTGGCAGGAGTCCCGACGTTTGAGTCAGTCCAGGTCCCCTCTGCCAGTAGCGGGACGTCCTTGATCAGGAGACCGCCATCCCGGTCCTGGAATTTGAGAGAATTGAGCCCGATCTCGAGAGCTCGAGAGTAAGCCTTTTTTGTGCTGCCTTGTCCAGGGTCAGGCATACAGAAATATGACCTGAAGTAATATAATTGTGTTTAGGAGAGTTCGATGAGTGATGGTGATCACAGGTCCTTGATCCTCCTTCTCATCTGGACCTGAAAAATCTCAGAAGTATGATCGAAATTATCCTGGGCTTTCTTAATTGCCTGATCTAATAGGGTGTCGATTGCCTCCACGGACCCGAGATATTGATCTGCGATCCTCGCATACTGGAGGACTTGTGCAGGATCCAGGTCTGGAGACCCTTCATGGGATGAGAGGACCGCCTCCGATCGGATCTCCTGGACCCACCAGTCGTTAAGCTGCAGGAGCTCCTGGAGGAGGGCGACCTTTTTAAGGCAGGTATCCGTCCCAGCCGTCACCTGGCTCGCGGTGTGGAGTATCTGGTGGATCCGGACCCGGACCTCTTCTTTCACCTGGTCCGGGGTGACCTTATCAGGAGGTTGGGGAGGCTCGAGCATCCTCTTCGATCTCCTTCTCCTTCTTCTTCCTCTGGGTCGGAGCCGTCTTCTTCTTCGCTGGGGTGGGGGCAGGCTGGGAGTGTGTGGCGGGGAGGCCCGGGCCCGGGATCCCGGAGCGGGGCGTCTCCACTACATCCTGGTCCTCGAGTTTCTTCAGGTAGTCCCTCACGGTCTGGGTTGACCGGAATCCCCCATTCAGATGTGCGAATTCATATCCCAGGTGCCTGGCCGTGACAGAGGGGAAATCATCCCGGTGATCTCGGATATACTTCTCCTCGTCCGGGTGGAGAGGCCGGCCGGATACCATTAGAACACCACCTCGGTCTCGTCCTGGTCGTCAGTCCATGCCTTGATACCTGATACTTCGATCGTGGCTCTACTCATCAGAATGTCTCCCTAACCTGGTTTACTCTTCCCCGGGATCTCGATCACTGGTGTGGTGGTGCATCGGCAATTTGGGTGGGCGGGGATCGGCGGGACCTCCTGGATCTCGTAGACGTGGCCATCCCTGTCCATGCAGGTGTCACAGCATCGGGGAGGGTCCCCACCCGCGAGCCATTTGACCTTCATGACCCCGTACTGGGCATACCGGACCAGTGATCCCTGGTTCACGGCATACATATGCTCGGTCCTGGCGATCCGCTCGGCCGAGGACCTCCCTGAGTTCGTGACGTCCCGGACCCGGGCTGTGAGCTTCGGGATGCCCTCGCCACCACGGATCCCCTCCTCGAGAGTCGTGATCAGCTTCTTCCCCATCTCATCCGTCATTCCCTTGATGTATGAGGTATTCCTGGCCCTGAGCCAGTCGATCGTTCTCCAGTCGGCCGCATTGAGGTCCTGGCGCCCCTCGGAGACAGAGACGTTGATCCCGACCTTCCCCAGTTCCATGGCTGCGAACCTTTTCCCGGCTTTGTATGCCTTCGGGATGTGCTCCTCCACGACGGCAGACCCCCTCATATTCGCCTCCTGGTTGATCTCATCGATCGTCTCTGTGAGGTCCTTGGGGCTGATAGTCACGGGAGACTCCATGATCCTGAGGTCCGGGAGGCCCTCTTCCATGAGGTATGGCGGGGATCTCGAGGCCAGGATCTCGATGGACTGGACCACGGTCTTCCCATAACTATCCACGAGCCGGATCAGATCTCGCTCATACTCCCGGGTGAGCCTCCGGGTTCCAGTTGGGTCCCAGAGGGCTGACTGGCTATATCGTGTCCTTGCCATCTTTTACCTTGTCCTCCTGGTCTCCCTCACCGCCTGGTGGTGGACCGGTCGGCTGCTTCTTCTTTTGCGATCCCGGGATCCATAGGTCCTCCTCCTCTTTCTCCTCATACTGGCCCGGGTCGATGCTGAATGTCTCCTGGATATATCTCCTCGGGACGATCGAGAATGGATCGAGCGGGTTCGCCTTCATGAGAGCGGTGATCCATTCTGCCCTGTCCTTCTCGTCCTGGGGGTTCACGTCGTTAAAGACGATCTTCACTGCTCCGGGTTTCCCGGTGATCCGATCGATCACCTGCTGGTTATAGGCCCGGGCCACTACCTGCTGGAGGGCCGCGATCTTGTCATACCAGGCGATCATCCGAACCTTGGCAGTCGCCTCGGTGGACCCTCTCCCGAGGCCGAGGAGCTCTTCAGGGGTCCCCAGTGCGGTGCAAAGACGATCGATCGAGATGTTGTTATACATCTCTACCCCGGGGATCCCCTGGGTATCGAGCTCGGTCACTTTAACCAGGGCATTTGTAATGTAGTCATGCTGGGGCTTGAGCTCCTGGATCTCTTTACGGATGTCTTCGAGGACCTTCTTCGGCGGCTGCTTCTCGGGGGTTCCGACCATGATATGGTGGCGGGGGTGGCCATGGCGCTCGATTGCTGTGCTCGTCCCTTCAGACGTCCGCGTATCCCGGAGGATCTCATCATATGCTCTCTCGATGAGAGAGAGGCCGTAGACAGACCCGGCGGTCTTGAAAATGGTCAGTTTCACAACTTCATGGGGCTTCAGAGCGACCGTCTTCTTATCATTGTCCACGACCACCTCCTGGACGTATTCGGAGATCCGACCCTTCATATCATGCTTGAACCGGATGGTTGACGAATCCAGTGTTAGGATCGCCCCGAGTTTATCCCCCTTTCTCGTAGGGACGAGCTCCTGGATTGCATCTCCCATCACGAGTGCCTCGTCGATCGCCTCGCCCATGGCCCGGCCGAAACCGATCCGATCATCGGCCTCTTTCACGAGCTTGACGAGGTTCTCGTCCTCACCCACGATCTTATATCCGTTCGAGAGGATGAAGAGACGATAAGAGTTCAGGGCCTCGGCCACGATCCCGCCCTGCTTCTGGATGGTCCTCCACTTCCTCATCTGTTCTTCTGACCTCTCACGTGGGGCGAAGTAGTCCATCCCCTGGGCTCCGCTGACCCCGGCGGTATATGCCTTCGGCTCAGCGTCCTCGTCCTGGACCGGGGATCCCAGGCCCAGGCGTCTCTTTATATCTTCGATTAATGTCATGCCATCATCTCCTCCTGACCGGCGGTAGAGTCCAGACCATCTCCTCGCCCGGTTCCTGGAGGTCTCCCAGGTGGGTATGGATCGCGTATCTCATCGCGTCCATGAGGTGGTCTCTCCACTTCACCGGGTCCTCGAGGACCCGGCCGGCCTTGTCCTCCCTGTACTTATACCCACGGATCTCCCCGAGGAGGTTCACGCTCTCCGGATGGATGTGGAGCCTATACCGTTTCACCCGGTCGATCCCAGCCCGGACGTTCTTCTGGGCCGGCATTGTGTTAAAACCAGCCCGGATGATCTCCTCGATCCTGTCCGGCTCGGCTGAGTCTGCATAGATCGGGGTCTCGTGATCGATCCCGAGATCCTTCATCTTCTCGATGAGCTGGGTATTTGTAAGCTTCTCTTCATACAGGATCTCCTCGAGATAGAGCTCTTGGTCCCGGATCCCGACCTTCACCAGGGCCGAGGGGTTATTATACCCAAAGTCCAGGCCATAGCAGACGTCCTGGAACTTCTCGGGCCAGGCCGCCAACGTGTCCACCTGGTAATGGGTATAGATGATATTCTTCAGGACCCCGGGTTCTCCGAGTGTATAGACCCGATAATAATTATCGTCAATTTCTTTCAGGGACTCGAGCTCCCTGCGATACTCGTCATCTAGGAATGGGTTATTCTGGTGAGTCGAATGGAGAACCGCTGCCCCTTCCTTCTTCCCATGGACCATGTCGGTGATCAGCCAGTGGTACTGGTCCACGGGGTTAAACGTGAGATAGAGATGGTTCCCTGCCGGGCTGGGGAGCCTCAACCTGAGGTTGAGCTGGAGGAAGTCCTCCCGGGTAATCTCCGTGGCCTCCTCCACCCAGATCTGGGTCGCTTCATAGCTCTTGATCTTCTCCGGGTCGTCCAGGCCCTTGAAGAGGATCTCGTTCGTCTTCCACCGGATCAGCATCTCGGATTTGTTCCAGGTGTCCTGGTTCAGGGGGAATCCCACATCTTTTAGGAGGTCAAGCACGAGGCGATAGGCTGTGATCCTGAGGGAGGGGAGGGTCTTCCTGGTCACGAGCATCCGCTCGTTTGTTCCCTCGATGAGGTTCAGGACGAACCGCTGGGCCACAGCCCGGGACTTCCCTGACCCCGCCCCGCCATACGAGACTATGAACCTGGAGTCCCGGTTCTGATCGAAAAAATCCCAGTGTTTCCTGAGTTGGGTCATCTCTGGAACCATGGCCTATCACAATCTCTTGATAACGAACTCGATCGGGCCGCCATCCTCGCCGGAGTGCTCGAGCTTGTCCCGCCATTCCTTCGGCTTCCGGTTCTTCAGCCAGAATATCTGGGCTGTAACGTCAGGGAGAACCTTCTTTGTGGTCTCCTCTATCCTCACGGACCCGTCTGGGTATGTGATGACTTTCTTCTCTACATACTCGGACCCGATTGCCCGCTCGTAGAGGGAGGCCTCCACCCGCGAGTCGGCCAGGACTTTTCCTTCACTGAAGGCCGTTCTAAATTCCTCGTGTTTCTTGACCCATTCTTTCAGGGTGGAGGTCGCGATCTTCAGGGCCTCGGCCATCTCCTCGTTCGTCTTCCCAAGCCTTGCCAGGGCGAGGACCTGGGCCGGGTGGCGGTCTGGGTCGTACTGGGTGGGCCGGCCCCGACCCCGGGGGTTCTTGATCATCCCACCACACTCATTCATGGCCCCTTTCTATGGAGGGTCCCAGATATGATCTTTAACTCGGCCAGGATCTCCTTCTGGAGATCAGCGATATAAAATAGGGCCTCCTCCATGGTCTTCCCCTGCTTGTTGATCAGATACCAGGCCCGGGAGTACCTGGGGTCATCTGCCTTGAATGGTATTCCCGATGATCGATTTTTTGTCATGAAGCCAGGAGTGGGGTGCTGACCCCCTTACAAGCTATAGTATCCAATCCTTTTTGCTGAGGTCGTACCGACTGATTGTGGCGCATGTGTTTCATACAGGTGAAGGGACAAGTGTGTCACTAAACTCCTGGCAAGCCGGAGGCCGGAATCGAACCGGCATCCTCTTCCTCACAAGGGAAGCGCTCGGCCATGTTGAACTTCTCCGGCGTGCGAACGAAATGGGGGGATGATGGGGTTACTTCCCGTATCTCGCCCTCCAGGCCTTCGCGGCGTCCGAGTCTCCCATCAGGATCTCGATAACATCTTTGTTCCCACTCCACACCTGGCCATTTGGAAATACCATCTGGTATACCCATTCGTCTGGGAGGTATGCCACGTCTGGGTTCGGGTTGAGGCGAACCTTGATCCCGTCCTTCTCATAGAGGACCGTCCCCCGGGGAGGTCCATTGGATGGGGCCACGGTTGCGGACCCCTTCTCCTTCTGTGGGTCTATCCCACTTGCTGTGGTTCCCTTGGTCTTCCCCTCCTGGGTAGTGTCCGGGATCTGGAGGCCGACCAGGTAGTTGTAGATCGCCTCGGAGAGCTTCGTCACTGTCGGTGAGAGTGTGAACTTAGCCCCCACGAACTTGATCAGGGACTCAGCGATGATGATGGCCCCGGCGCTGGCCTCCAGGATCCCGAGAAGGCCCTCTGTAGGGATGATCACCCCATTCGTCAGGTAGTTCGCCAGACCGATCCCGCCGGCAAGCACCAGGGTCCCCCAGAACTTCGCGGGAGAGAACTCTTCACCTTTGAGGAGAGCTCTCCTTCGGTATATCAGCGAAGAATAGACGATCGCCATGACCATGGGGATACCCACGGACATGAGGATCTCGATAATCTCTGACATATGAAGATCTGGAGATATTCTCAATAAATATGTTTAGGTGTGTTGCCTGGGCTGCACACTCATAAAAGAATTTCGTCCTCCCAGACCAGACCATTCTCATGTCATATACGTCCTGGGTCTTCAAGACCCTGAAAGAGAATGGTGGGTCGATGGTTCTCGATGATCTCGAGGCCATCTTCCTACTCGATCATGGAGAGAACGAGTCCCTCCTCACGGCTCTCGATCTGACGTGCGATCGCCTGGTGGAGGAGGGGCTCCTGGTCCGGTCCCAGCGGGATGGGTGGACCTGGTACTCGGTCAGGTTCTTCCTGGACCCTGCATTCGATCCGCGGGAGGTCCCGACGGCTAAGTATTACGAGTATGAGAAGATCCGGGCAGGACGGCTTGAAGGGTCTACCCTATCATCCCCGCCAGCATATGACTCTCCCCTGGTCCCATTCCTCCCGGAGCTCGCCCAGGGGGGCGTCCCATCGTGCGTAGGCCACGCGGGGGCATACGCAGCCCAGGCGAACTACCTGGCGGTGACTGGTGACCGGCCCGAGACCACCACGATCGTCAGGGACCAGGTTGACCCGGGAACTGGGGTTGTATACGATAAGCTGTATCGGACCTGCTTTTCACCCTGGTGGATCTATTGTCTCACCAGGAGGAGGGGCCATATCTCCGGCCCGGGCTCAAGGACCGACCTGGTCCCGGACGTCCTCAAGGAGATCGGGGCCGTCACCTGGGACAAGGTCCTGACCCCGAAGACCACGGATCGCGCTCCCGAGCTCACGGACGAAGTGATCGAGAAGTTCAGGGTGAAGGCGGCTGGACACCGGATCAGGGGATATGCAAAGATCACCACATGGGATGGGCTCCTGGAGGCGATCTCCTCTCACGGCGGCCGGGGCATCATCATGCCGATCAATCTCTGGTCTGACTATACCAGCCCGTTCCCAGACGGTACCCTCCGGTATTCCCCTGGCTTGGCAGTCGCGGGGGCCCATTCCCTCTTCTGGCCATCATACCAGGATGGGAAGATCATCTCCCGGAACTCTTGGGGATCGTTCCTCCGCGACCTGAAGATCACCCGGCAGTACTGGGAGAAGATGGCCGGGGCAGCCTTCGTCTTCCTGGACGAGGATGAGGAACTGATCGCCAAGGCACTCTATACCCTGACAACGATCACCACGGTCATGAGGAGGAAGGATGGGACAGAGACTCCGCTCACGTGCTCGCGGATCCTGGTAGAGGGAGACAAATACCAGAATGTGGGGGAGGTCAAGGTCATGCTCGAGCGTGGGCGGGACTATATAGTCCAGGCCGAGGCCCCGATCACCGCCAGGGTCAAGACCAGGATCCTTAAGGCGACCGTCTCCATCCCATCTGGCCAGGAGGGCCCTATGGCTGTGAAGATCATATTCGACGAGGGGGGGTCGAAGATCGAGGACTTTCTCACCAGGCTGGGATCATTTTTTAAATAAGTAGCACTACTCCCTTTTTTATGGCTGAACTTAATGAGGAGGAGCAGTCCTTCTGGGGGAAGGTGTTCATCATTGGTCTCCTGCTGACGATCATCGGCCTGATCGCAGCATGGATCACATGATGTTTCCTGGTCGGAAACAAATTGTTTCCCGATAGGAGAAAGAAGAGGGGGAAGGGGGATTATGAGGAGGGGCCGAATGAGTCATAAGAGAAGCTGAGTCCCATATTCAGCTTCCCGCTCATCGACGCCCTGGTCTCATGATGTGTCTCGAGCTCTGGGACGGCCACACTCTCGTTACCCAGGCTGCCATAGATCGCGTGGGTCTTTCCGAATGATGTCATGGTCCCGATCATGGCCGTTGGGGCCAGCTGGGCCACCTGGCTCGGGCCCCCTGCATTCTGATAGGTCACCCGGATCCCGGCGCCGGGAGAGACCTGGCCGCTCAGCTCAGATCCATACATCCCTGATTTGAATACGACGGTCCCACCTCCATATACATCCTCACAGAGTGGAGCTGTCCCTTCATCCTGGCCGTTTGATATGCGGGACATATAGAAGGTGTCGGACAGGGCCGCCCCGGTTCCCTTGTAATCGATCGCCTTCACCGAAACTGGGATCGATGATGGGCCCATTGACGTGAAGGTGGACTCGGTCGCGATGTTCGTGATCCCTATGCCGGTGAGGAGATCGGACGAGAGAGACGAGATCCCTGAGCTGTCCCCAGATAGCTGCCATGTGTTCATCTCGCTGAATATGGTCGATCCCTCACAGGACCCGGTCACGCTCACAGTGGTAGTGATGAGCGATGGGACGAGTTCCTCCGCGGAGGGTTGATCGAAGGGGCAGATGTTGGCGGCCGATGCTGGGAATGCCAGGAGGCACGCCACCATGATCCCTATGGTGAGAAGAGAGACTAACTTCTTCATATAAGGATTTATCTGCCATTTAAAAAAGTATTTTTAGGAGTGTCCCCGCCCACCGGGGGACTGGTCGTGAGGGGTTGCAGTGTTTATGGTGGCCGGAAAATAGTACTGAAATAGTATAAGGTCATAGGATCACCAGCTGGGCCGCGAAGACCACCGACTCCTTACATGCCCGGCATTGATTGACTTCAATGATGGCGGGGACTCCGACGAGGTAAGACAAGGGACTCCAGGAGGGCCTGATGGTGAGATTGCTTTTATTTCCCCCTGCACTTTTCCACTTCTCCGCGAGTTCCATGACATATCCGGCGGCCCATGGGAGGTGTTGCCCGCAATGGGGACAGGGGATGATGATCTTTTCATCCAGGAACTCGAGCCTCTCCCAGTTGAGGGCGACCACGATCCTCCCCATCTGGTGAAGGGTTGCGGCCAGGCTCCGGATCTCAAAAATTTTCTTTTCATAATCTAATGCAGCTTTTTCAGCAATCATTTTTTGGTGTTCTTTCGTCACGATCCACACCCACCTAAATTCAGTAGTTCGTCGTTTTCTTTCTGTAACTCGATGATTTCATCACGAGCCATTAACAATGCGCCAAAAAGCTCCTCGAAAGAGAGGTTTCTCACAATTACATCGGTGAATCTGTGATTGTCGTCCTCATAAAGTGCTTTTAATGCGTAGTCTATACAAAAGAGAGCGGAATACCCTGGTCGCCCTGCTTCAATTTCTTCTTTTGTTAAATCCTTTACCATTTCATTACACCTCAATGCGTACTCAACGGTTCGTTTTGACCCGGCCGGCTTCTCCTGTTTAGGAGTGCGGCCTGTTTTTTCACAGGAATGCGAGTTTTTCCAACCGGGCCTCTGCCTCCTGGATTAACTCCTGTTCAAACCCGGTCAGTACTTCAAGTGCGTTCTCGGGAATACGATCGCCACGATCTGCCATTTCCTTGAGAATGGCACGGAGTCCTTGTGCGTATATGTATGAGTGGGTGAACTTCGGACACCTGGCCTTGAGGAGTTTTCCTGATAGAAGAAGCTCTGTATCTATTCTGACACTTGTCACTTGGGAGTATCGGCCTCTATTCATGAGCGTTCCGCCCCCTTATTCCACCCACCTGGACACCGTGGATCGGGTCCTGGCGGTCATCATAGGGTCCGGCAATATAGAGGACATTCATGAGATCTCCTCCTCCCCTGCCTGGATCACCTTTACCTTCCCCTCAGTTACGATGATCCTGGCGAGCGGCCGGCCTTCCTCCTTTGTGAAATGCTTGATGAATTTTCGGATCTCGCCCACCAATGGATTCCTGTGTATATTTATTAATTGGCGAAAATGAGCGAGCATAAAATTTAGAATAATCGATTAAATAATCTCTATCAATATATTGTTCTTCGAAAACGCATGT
>Ga0302247_1002008_pt1 | contig 14050 bp, 9 predicted proteins | sample AAG_UR_Ile_MG_FD_193529 | JGI IMG/M metagenome (GOLD analysis project Ga0302247, IMG submission 193529) | Enriched activated sludge microbial communities from anaerobic digester in WTTP, New Holstein, Wisconsin, United States - AAG_UR_Ile | ecosystem: Engineered > Bioreactor > Anaerobic >...
TTGAACATGGTGCCCGAGGAGAAGTGGGTGTCGGCGTACTCCTTCACCGAGTTGCCCTCGTCGACGGAGGCGGGCGCCGCGTGGCGCAGCCGGCCGCCGCCCAGGCCCAGGCCCCAGTAGTGCCGCCAGCGCAGCTTGGCGCCCAGGTCGTTCGGGATCCCCAGGTTCTTGTAGCGCAGCAGGACGCGCATGTCGTTGCGCATGGAGTCGGTGAAATAGAAGTCGTTCTTGGTGGTCTGGTACTCCTCGTCGGCGGGGCGCAGGTTGGTGTCGACGCCCACCATGCCCATCTGGAACACGCCCGAGAAGGCCGTCCGGCGGTCCATCATGTAGCCGAGCTCGAGGTGGAGCACGGTGGCCGTGCCGAAGCCGGTGTTGATCTCGGCGCCCTTGGCCTCGGTGCGATCCGAGACCAGGCCGGTGGAGAAGCCGTAGCCGGCGAACATGAAGAACATGGGCATGGCGCCCGCGTCCCAGGCGGGGCGGGCGGTGAGGGCCAGGCGGGCCTTCCGGATCTCGTCGGGCTCGTCCTCGACGGGCGTCTTCACCTCGGTGTCCTCGACGATCTGCTCGGGCTTCTTGCCGGGGTCCTTGGCGGGATCCTTGGCGGGATCCTTGGCGGGATCGTCCTTGCCGGGATCCTTGGCGGGATCATCGGTGCCGGGGTCCTTGGCGGGATCATCGACGGTGGTGTCCTTGGGGGTGTCCTTGGGCGGATTCTTGTCCGGGGCCGGCGTGGTGTCGGTCTCGGAGGGGATCTCCATGGGCACGGTGTGCGGCTTGGCGGAGTTGCCGGAGGCGGCCACCGGCTTGTTCTCGGCCGAGAAGACCATGAGGTAGTACTTGAGAACGGGGGTGGCCGTCTGCTGCGGGGTGAGCGAGGAGACATAGCGGCGCACGCCGACCTTCTTCATCTCGAGCTCGGTGAAGGCGCCGCCGGCGCCCTCGAGGAAGAGCACGACCTTGGCGGCCTTGAGGTCATCCTTGACGCGGCAGAACACGGTGAGGCCGCGGCCACGCTGTCCCTTGGCCCGGGGCTCGTGCTCGATGGGGACGGTGGTGTCCTCGGCGGGCTCGGGGGGCATGCCGGTGGCGTCCTCGAGCTCCTTGATGCGGGCCTTGGTGTCGGCCTTCTGCTGGAGCTGCTTCTTGTATTCGGCGAGGACCTGGGCGTAGAACGCCGAGAGTTTCGGATTGGCCACCTTGTCGATCAGTTTGGCGTCCTCCTTGATTTTGAACAGTTCCATCAGAGCCTCGCGGGCCGGCGTCGTCTTGTTCAGGTAGAACAGCGCGATGCCCTTCAGTTGCAAGAGGTTCAGCCCATGCTCGGTCTCCTTGCAGTCGCCCGAGGCGAACTTCAGGCCTTCCGTGACGAGGTCCAGTCCGTCCTGGTGGTCGTAGGCCTCGATCTTCTCGATGGCCCGCATGACCGCTTCGCGCAGCTTCATCTGGTTGTCCTTCGGGCACACGGCGAAGGCGCCGGCGGGGCCGAAAATTCCAAGAGTGAAAATGAAAAGAGCCAGAAAGTGCCGCATGTGCAAACTCCTTGCGAAAGGCACCGTAAACTACAACATATGGGTCCGAAAGATCAATACTTAATGTCGGGATTTAATTGATTTTTGCGGAGTTGATGGTGCCGGTGCCGATCCGCACGGGGCCCGGTGGGGGACCGCCGCCGTCCGGGGGTCGGCGGTCCGGCGCTTTCAGTGCTTCAAGAGGCGGTTGACCTTCTCGAGCAGGGTCTTGCTGGCGATGGGCTTCTCGACGAAGTCGTCCACCGGCAGGCTCTTCCCGTCGGCCTGCAGCTTGAAGGCGTTGCCGAACTCCTGGTTGATCGAGGTCAGCATGATGATGGGCGTCTTGGCGGTCTTCGCGTTGCCGCGCAGGTCGAAGGCGGTGCCAACGCCCTCGGTGGTGTTGGCCATCATCACATCGAGGACGATCAGGTCCGGCAGGAACGCGAGGGCTTTCTGGAAGCCCGCCGCCCCGTCGGGCGCCGTCTCCACGGTGTGACCGGCCGCCTTCAGCGTCAGGGTCAGGAATTCGATTACGTCGCGGTCGTCGTCGATGCAGAGGATTTTCGCCATGATCAATTCTCCTTTGAACAGCTCCGCCGGTTTCGGGCGGAGGAAGGTTACAACGGCAGCCGGACGCGGAAGGTCGAGCCCACCTTGGGCTCGCTCTCCACGGTGACCGATCCACCGTAAAGTGCACACAGTTTCTTGACCAGCGACAGCCCGAGGCCGGAGCCGGGGATGTCGCGGGTGTTCTCGTTCTTGATGCGGACGAAGTCCGCGAAGAGCCGGTCGGCCTCGTCCGGGGCGAGGCCCCAGCCGGTGTCGGCGACCTCGAGCTCGGCCGCGCCGTCGCGCCGGGCCAGGCGCACCGTCACGCGGCCGCCCGGGCGGTTGTACTTCACCGCGTTGGAGACGAGGTTGTTCAGGATCATCTCGAGCTCCATGCGGTCGGCCTGCAGGGTCAGCCCGGGCTCGGCCTCGAGGGTCACCCCCAGCTCCAGGGCGCGGGCTGCGTTCTCCTGCCCCTCGAGGGCGGCGCGGGCCAGCTCGGTGAGGTCCAGGAGCTCCAGATTGCGGACGCGCTGACCGCTCTCGATGCGGGTCAGGTCCAGCAGGTCGTTGATGAGCTTGCGCATGCCGCCGATGCGCAGCGAGCTGCGCTCGATCATGTCGCCGTAGGCGGCCAGGTCGTCGCCGAGCATCCGGTTGCGGATCAGGTCCAGGTAGCCGTCGACCGCGTTGATCGGGCTCTTGAGCTCGTGGGCGAGCACCGAGATGAACTGGAAGCGCACCCGGCGGTTCTCCTCCATCAGGCGGCGGGCCTGGGCGGCCAGCACGTGGTGATGGATGGCCTTGCGCACGGTGACGCGCAGCTCCTCGGGGGTGAAGGGCTTGGCCAGGAAGTCGTACGCGCCGAGCTTGGTAGCGCGCACCGCGCTCTCGAGGGTGGCGTAGGCCGTGATCATGATGGTGACCACGTCGGGCCGCCCGGAGAGGGTCCCCTCGAGGAGCTCCATGCCGCCGATGCCGGGGAGCTTGGAGTCCAGCAGCACGATCTGCGGCGCCGTCTCGTCCAGGGCGGCGAGGAAGCTCTCCCCGTCGGCCCAGGAGGACACCTGCAGCCGGACCCGGCAGCCCACCTCGGGGACCTCGACCACGAGGTCAGACAGGATGGAGGTGACACCGAGGCGGATGCCGAGCTCGTCGTCGACGACCGCGAGGCGGAGGGTGTCGGTGTCAGAGGACATGGCCCAGCAGCCTTTCCAGCTCGGCGCGCAGCTGGGCCGCGCGCACGGGCTTCGAGAGGATCACGTCGGCCCGGATCCAGTCCTGCCCGGGGACCTTCTCGAAGGTGAGACCGGTGGCCGAGGTGACCGCCGTGGTCATGATCACCGGAACGTCGGGGTACCGGCCCTTGATCTGGTAGGCCAGGGTGAAGCCCGCGTCCGGGTCCTCCATCATCAGGTCGATCACGGCGGCGTCGGGGCGGGTCCCCTCCAGGATGGTGACGGCCTCGCGCCGGGAGCGGGCCTCGATCACGCGGCAGCCGAGCTGCTCGAGCTGGAGCCGTCCCTGGAGCAGGAAGTCGGCGTCGTCGTCCACCAGCAGTACCGTCGTCTCACTCATGATGTTCCTCATGTTTCCTACTCCCCTTCCCGGCGGGGCAGGGAGATGATGAAGGTGGTCCCGGTCGGCCCCGCGGCCGGGTCGGCGTTGGTCTCGACCTGGATGTCCCCGGAGTGCATCTTGATGATGCCGTAGGAGACGGCCAGGCCCAGGCCGGTGCCCTTGCCGATCTTCTTCGTCGTGAAGAAGGGGCTGTAGATCCGGGAGATGTTCTCCCGCGCGATGCCGCAGCCGGTGTCGGACACGGCGATCCGCACCCGCGCGGGGGTGCCGTCGGCGGTGATGGTGATCCGACCGCCCTCGGGCATGGCGTCCTGCGCGTTCGTGACCAGGTTCGTGAGCACCTGGACGATCTGGTCCTGGTCGAGCTCGGCCACCGGGTCTTCCATGTCCGCCCGCACCTCCCAGGAGATCCCGGGCATGGTGTCCATGGTGCGCGCCAGGTGCTGGATCATGGCCAGGAGATCCACGGGCTGGCGGATGACCTTGTTGCGCCTGGCGAACTGCAGAAGGCCGGAGACGATCTTCTTGCAGCGGTCCGCCTGCTCGGCGATGAGCGAGATCTCGGCGGAGACGGCCGGGTCGTGCTCGCAGCGCTCCTTCAGGATGTGCGCGTAGAGCAGGACCACGCCGAGGGGGTTGTTCACCTCGTGGGCGATGCCGGCGGCCAGCTGGCCCATGGAGGCGAGCCGCTCCGAATGCATCAGGGCGGCCTGGGCGTGGGCCAGCTCCTCCTGGGAGCGCTCCAGCGCGTTCACGGTCTTCTCCAGGCGCTCGATGGTGAAGGGCAGGCACATCTTGTCCTCGGCCAGGCCCTTGTAGATCGCGATGGCGTGCTCCACGCAGGAGTCGTAGCCGCAGGCGCCGCAGTTGAGCTCGTCCTCGGGGTAGATCTTGCCCATCTGGCGCAGGATCCCGGCGAGCTGGTCCGAGCCCGGGGAGGCGAGCCGCCGGTCCTCGGGGCCGTACTCGCGGTCGAGGCGGAGATCCGAGGCGGCGTCGAGCTCGGTCTTCCAGCGGTCCAGGTCGAACATGTCGCGGCGCTCCCTGGCCACGCGGGCGACCTGGGCCTCCCGGGCGTGGAGCTGGCAGGCCGAGCTCATCCCCGCGCCCATCACGCAGCCCGAGCAGGCCAGGAGCTCGACGAAGCGGGCGGAGAAGTCCCCCTGCTCGAGCTCGTGGATGGCCTCGAGGAACTCGCTGCGGCCGGTGGCCGAGAGGGTGTCGTGGGAGAACAGATCCTCCTCGATCCCGGCGGTGTGGAAGACCCCGTGGGAGAGCGGGTACACGCCGCCGCCGCGGGCGTGGGGCGGATCGAATTCGGAGGGGACCGCGTCCCCCGGGGACACGCCGGCCTCGTCGAGCCACTGGCGCAGCTCGATGAAGGTGATGGCGCAGTCGACGTCGTCGCCGAAGCGCTCTGCCTCGCCCTTCTTGGCGACGCAGGGTCCGATGAAGACGCAGGCGAGGTCCGCGCCGTAGCGGCGCTTCACCAGGCGTCCGGTGGCCACCATCGGGGAGATCACCGGGGCCAGCGCGCCGATGAGGTTGGGGTGGTACTTCTCGATGAAGGAGACCACCGCCGGGCAGGAGGCCTCGATCAAGGGGCCCGGGGTCCCGCGCTGGTAGAGCTGGCGGTACCGGCGGGCGACGAGGTCGGCGCCGAAGGCCACCTCGACCACCCGGGAGAAGCCCAGGGAGCGGAGCATGCCGACCAGGTGGCTGGTGGAGATGTCGGCGAACTCGGCCGGGTAGCTCGGGGCCACCAGCGCTGCCACGGCGCGTCCCGCGGTGAAGAGCGACCGGGCCTGATCGAGGGCGCCCACCACCTGCTTGGCCTTCTGGCTGCAGGTGCGCACGCAGTGTCCGCAGCCCACGCAGCGCTCGGCGATCACGTCCGCCTGGCCGTCCACGATGCGGATGGCCTTGGCCGGGCAGGACCGGACGCACGAGTAGCAGACCCGGCAGCGATCCGGGAGCGTGCGGATGTACCGCGTGACGGGGGCGGCGTCAGCCGGCATGGTTCCCTCCTGCCTGGTGCGTGTGCAGCAGGTGGTGGCTGAGCTCGCCCAGGGGCTCGCCCAGGACCTCGCGGTACAGTTCCCGAAGCTCCGGGTTCTCGTGGGCGAAGCGCACCGGCGCGCCCCGGTCCAGGCGGTGCAGCGCCTGCACGCGGGCGGCCACGGCCGCGGCGTCGGTGCCATAGGGCTGTCCGCCGCCGGCGACACAGCCGCCGGGGCAGCTCATGACCTCGACCAGGTGGGGCGAAAGGTGCCCGGACTCGATCTCCTCGATCACCCGGGCGGCCGCGGCCAGCCCCGAGACCGCCACGACCCGCAGCGAAAGACCGCCCACGTCCAGGGTGAGCTCGCGCACCCCGTCGGAGTCGCGCAGGGCGGTCAGGTCAGCCGTCGGGTTCTCGCCGGTGAGCAGGAAGGCGGCCGTGCGCAGCGCGGCCTCGAGGACGCCGCCCGTGGCGCCGAAGAGCTTGCCCGCCGAGGAGCGGGTGCCGAACGGACGATCTGGCCGGCTCGGCTCCAGGGTGCGGAAGTCGACGCCCTTCATGACGATCAGTTCGGCGAGCTCGCGCACGGTGAGCACGGCGTCCACGTCGAAGCGTCCGTCGGTGAGCATCTCCGGGCGGCGGGCCTCGGCCTTCTTCGCGGTGCAGGGCATCACGGAGACCGAGAACACCTGGTCGGCCGGCACGCCCTGGCGCTTGGCCCACACGTTCTTGATGAGCGCGCCCATCATCTGCTGCGGGCTCTTGCAGGTGGAGACGTGGTCCCGCCAGCCGGGATGGAAGGTCTCGACGTAGCGCACCCAGGCCGGGGAGCACGAGGTGAACATCGGCAGCGGGCCGTCGTGGCGGATGCGGTCCACGAGCTCGGAGGCCTCCTCCATCACGGTGAGGTCGGCGGTGAACGAGGTGTCGAACACGACCTTGAACCCCAGGCGGCGCAGCGCGGCGACCAGGAGGCCGTCGACGTCGGTGCCGGCCGGGAAGCCGAAGTACTCGCCCAGGGTGACCGACACCGAGGGCGCGTGCTGGATCACCACGGTGAGCCTGGGGTCGTCGAGGGCGGCGGTCACCCGGCGCAGGTGCCGGGCGTCGGTGAGGGCGCCCGTGGGGCAGGCCATCACGCACTGGCCGCAGTGGACGCACGAGGAGACGTTGAGCCCGTCGATGAAGGCCGGGGCCACCAGGGTGGCCGCGCCGCGCCCGGTGAAGTCGATGGCGCCGACGCCCTGGATCTGGGAGCAGACGCGCACGCAGCGGCCGCACAGGATGCACTTCTCGGGGTCGCGCACCAGGGAGGGGCTGGAGACGTCCCGGGCGTGTCGGATCCGCGCGCCCCGGTAGGTCCGCTCGGTGACGCCGAGCTCGGTGGCCAGGGACAGAAGCTCGCAGGTGCCCTTGCGCGGGCAGTAGAGGCAGTCGTCCGGGTGGTTCGCCAGGATCAGTTCTATGATCGTCTTGCGCGCGTCGACGACCCGGGCCGAGTGGGTGTGCACCCGCATGCCCTCGGCGGCCGGCGTCGCGCAGGCCGGCACCAGGTTCGCCTGGCCCTCGAGCTCGACCACGCAAAGGCGGCAGGCGCCCACGGCCGGGAGGCCCTCCCAGTGGCACAGCGTGGGGATCCGCACGCCCTCGCGGTGCAGCACCTCGAGCAGGTTCTCGCGGGGCTCGGTGCGGACGCTCTTTCCGTTCACGGTGATCTGCGGCATGGCTTCACTCCTTCACTTCACGACCACGGCGTCGAAGCGGCACGCCGTGCGGCACGCGCCGCAGCGGACGCACTTCTCGGTAACCACGTAGTGCGGGCTCTTGGGGGCGCCGTGGATCGCGCCCACCGGGCACTTGCGGGCGCACAGGGTGCAGCCGGTGCACTTCGCGGCGTCGATGGAGAACTCGATGAAGTCCTTGCAGACGCCGGCCGGGCACCGCCGCTCGTAGATGTGCGCCTCGTACTCCTCGCGGAAGCTGGCGAGGGTCGACAGCACCGGGTTGGGGGCGGTCTGACCCAGGCCGCACAGCGAGGTGGACCGGATCACTCCGGCGAGGTGCTCGAGGGTGGTCACTCCGCGGAAGCGCTCCAGGGTGGCGAAGTTGTCCTTCGCGTCCGGGGCCCGGCAGATGGCGTCGAGGATCTCGAGCATGCGGCGGGAGCCCTCGCGGCAGGGGATGCACGTGCCGCAGCTCTCCTTCTGGATGAACTCCATGAAGTATTTAGCCAGGTCCACCATGCAGGTGTCCTCGTCCAGGATGACCAGGCCGCCCGATCCCATCATGGCGCCGGCCTTCTTCAGGCTCTCGTAGTCCACGCCGGTGTCCAGGCACGCCGTCGGCAGGCAGCCGCCCGAGGGACCGCCGATCTGGGCCGCCTTGAAGGCCTTGCCGTTGGGCACGCCGCCGCCCACGTCCTCGAGGATGGTGCGGATGGGGGTGCCCATGTCCACCTCGACCAGACCCGTGCGCGCGACCTTGCCCGAGAGGGCGAACACCTTGGTGCCGGTGGAGGCGCCGGTCCCCACGGAGGAGAACCAGGCCGCCCCGCGGGCGAGGATGTCCGGCACGTTGGCCAGGGTCTCGACGTTGTTGATGACCGTGGGCTTGCCGAAGAGGCCGCTCACGGCCGGGTAGGGCGGGCGCGGGCGGGGCATGCCGCGCTTGCCCTCGATGCTGTGGATCAGGGCCGTCTCCTCGCCGCACACGAAGGCGCCGGCGCCCTTCTTGATGCGCAGCCGCAGGGAGAAACTGTCGAGGATGTTGTGCCCCAAAAGGCCGCAGGCCGTCAGTTCGGCCAGGGCCGCCTGGAGCCGGTCGATGGCCAGCGGGTACTCGGCGCGGATGTAGATGATCCCCTCGGTGGCGCCCACGGCGTAGGCCGCGATGGCCAGCCCCTCGAGCACGCGGTACGGGTCGCCCTCGATGACCGCGCGGTCCATGAACGCGCCCGGGTCGCCCTCGTCGGCGTTGCAGATCATGTATTTCTGGTCCGAGGGCGTGTCCTGGGCGAAGCGCCACTTGCGGCCGGTGGGGAAGCCGCCGCCGCCGCGCCCGCGCAGGCCGGAGGCCTCCACCTCGGCGATGACCTCGGCGGGGGTGAGCGCGGAGATGGCCCGGGAGAACGCCCGGAAGCCGCCCTCGGCCAGGTAGGCGTCGAGGGAGGCCGGGTCGGTGGTGCCGCAGCGGGACAGCACGCGGCGGTTCTGGGGCGCGAAGAAGGGGTGCGCCCACAGGTCGTCCACGCCGTCCCAGGCGGCGGCGCCGTCCAGGGCCAGCTGGCCCAGGGAGCGCGGGGCGGCCTCGCGGCGGCCGATCACGGCGTCGAGGAGTCGGCCCACCTGGTTGGGGCGCACGTTGCCGTAGAAGAGGCGGGCGCGGCCTGGCACCTGGATGTCCAGGAGCGGCTCGGCCGTGCACAGGCCGATGCAGCCGGTCTCCTCGATGGCCATCGCGTGTCCGCCGGCCTGGGCCCAGGTGCGGATCGCCTCGAGCACCTTCAGGGCGCCGGCGCCGCGGCCGCAGGTGCCGGTGCCGATGGTCACCACGGGACCCGCGGGGGTGAGCCGGCGCGCGGCGGCCAGCAGGTCCGCGCGGCGGGCGCGGCAGGCCGGGTCGTCGTGGCAGAGCGGGCCCTGGGTGCGGCAGTCCACGAAGCGCACGCAGGGCGTCGACGGGGTGTGGGTGCAGCGCGGGCAGCAGGGGTCGGTCAGGCGTTGCATGCGGTCACCTGTTCCAGGTTGGTCAGCAGGGTGCGGGTCTTCTCGCCGTCCATCCCGGCGAAGAACTCGCCGCCGGGGCCCATCGCGGGTCCGCCGGCGACCACGACCGGCGCCAGGCTGCAGGCGCCCACGCAGGCCACGGTCTCCAGGCTGAAGGCGCCGTCGCGGGTGGTCTGGCCGGGATGAATCCCCAGCTCGCGCTCCAGGGTCTCGAGGACGTCCAGGGAGCCCTTCACGTGGCAGGCGGTGCCGCGGCAGACCTGCAGGTGGACGCGCCCGGGGGCGGTGAAGCGGAACTGGTTGTAGAAGCTGGCCACGCCGAAGACGGCGGCCGGGCTCATCCCCAGGTGCGCGGCGATGGCCGAGAGGGCCTCGCGGGAGAGAAAGCCCGTGGCCTCCTGCACCTTCTGGAGCAGCGGGATCAGTTGCGACGGATCGCCGGCGGGCGCCTGGCCGATCAACTCGCGGAGGTCGGCGTTATTCATGGGACAACTCCTCCTGGCCCTTGCGCGCGAAGCTGCGGGCGAAGAAAGCGGCTTTTTCGATCGAGGACGTGACGTCCAGGGTCTCCACGAACACGGTGGGGGGCACCTTGAGCCGGACCGGGGCGAAGTTCACCAGCCCATGGACGCCGGCGGCGACCAGGGCGTCGGCCACCTTCTGGGCCTCGGAGCCGGGGACCGTGATCAGGCCGCAGGTCACCTCGACCCCGGCGAGGACCGTGGCCAGTCGGTCCATGGGGTGCACGCGGCAGCCGCTGATGGTCCGGCCGGACTTGGCGGGGTCGTGGTCGAAGGCGGCCGCGATGCGGATGTTGGACCGGCCGGTCATGAAATAACTCAACAGTGCCCTTCCCAGGCTGCCCACCCCGACCAGGGCGGTGGGGATGCCCGAGGAGAACGCGAAGAACTGCATGAGACTTTCCTGTAAATCGCCAACATGATAACCGGTGCGCGGGTTCCCCGTGTAACCGATGACCATCAGGTCCCGTCGGACCTGGGCGGGGGTGACCCGGGCCAGGTCGGCCAACTGATGACTGAAAAGATGTGTCGTGCCCAGAAGTTGCTGTTGGCGCAGCAGCGTCTGGTAATTGGTGAGGCGGGAGATTGTTTTCTCGGAGACCATCGTGAATCCTTGTGTGTACATCAACTGTGACACAATTCACGCTGTGACAAATTTCACAGCCAACGGTGTTATAGCCTTTCACGCGGGGATGTCAACCCCTATGCGTGCAAACTTTCACATTTTTTTCCGGTTGCCGGAATTGCTTCGATTTTATTTGGGAATTTGCTGCAGGAAGGTGTCCAGATTGTCCCTCAGACCGAAGGTCATGTCCCGCCCGAGGACCTTCACCTGCACCCGGATCTCGTGCAGCACGAACAGCCTGCGGGTCGCGTCCCAACTGAAGTTCAGGTCGATTCGGCGGCCGTCGACGAGGAGCCAGAGCTCGGCGAACGGATAGCGGCGGTCGGCGCGCACCAGGGTCCCCAGGATCCGCAGGGCCGGGGCGCCGGCCTTCGCGCCGCCCGGGGTCGCCGCCCGGGAGGGATCGGGCAGGAGCAGGTCCGCCAGATCCTGGGCGGTCGGCAGCGGGAGCGCCACGTCGGCCTGGGACAGGAGCGCGGCGAGCCGCTTCTGGCCGAGCTTGCGCCACACCTTGCGGGTGAATTCGGTCGAGGAGAAGCGGGCCAGGGCGGCGGGATCGGCGGTGGCCAGGCCCAGGTACAGGCCGGCCAGCGTCGGCCACAGTTCGACCACGGCCAGGGCGTGGTGGGCGAGGGTGGTGCGGGCCTTCACCGGCGGGGGTTCTGGCAGCGCCAGGCCCCAGGCCCCATCGGGCCGCAGGGTGAACGCCAGCGCGCGTCCGCCGAAGGTGAGGGTGCGGGCGGTGACGTCCAGCACGGGCAGAGGTTGTACGGGGGTCGCAGCGGGTCCCTTCTCCGCGACGGCCGCCGGCGCAGGTCGCGGCCCGCGGGCGGCGAGCCCGACGGCCAACTTCATCGCCGTGGCGCGCACCAGCCCCTCGATCCACGCGCCGTGGGTGGCGAAGAGCTCCTTCAGGCCCGGCGCCAGCTTTTTCTCCGCCACGGGGTCCAGGGCGGCGGCCAGGGTCTCCGACGCCCGGGCGGTCAGGCCCTCGAGCAGGCGCCACACGGGCGGCAGCAGCGTCACGTACGGCACCAGGTCGAGGGCGCCGTCGAGGCGGACCGAGGCCAGCCGCCAGGCGTCCTGCTCGAGGTGCCAGGTCCAGTCGAACCGCCTCCCGGTCGTGGTGATCCCGAGGGTGAGCCGGTCGGCCGTGATCGTGAAGCGCTCGAGGCGCACGGGGGGGATGGGGCTGACCGCCGGGTCCGCGGCGCCGGTCGAAGGCGCCTCCCGGGCCCCCGTGGTGCCCGGCAAGAGGAGCCGGCGCAAGCGGGAGACGGGGAGCGGCGAAGGCAACAGGGAGAGCCGGCCCGGCAGCAGCGGCTCGAGGGCGGACCACGGCGTGGCCAGGAGCCGCACGCCCTCGTGCAGCCAGGTCGCCGGGTCGCCCCAGGCGCCGGTGACGACGGCGTCCCACCACCTGGCGAAGGGCGCGAAACCGGCCAGGTGGCGCGAGGTGAGCTCGAGCTCCCCCTGGCGGGCGACGAGGCGGGACAGCCGTCCGTCGGAGCCCCAGCGGGCGCGGACCTCCCAGCCTCCCCGTTTCAGGCCCAGCTCCAGGTCGCCGCCTTCCGTGCGCCAGTCGAGGGCTTCGAGGAGGAGGGAAACCCGCGCGGCCGCAGACGGCGGGGAGACGGCGGACGGCCCCGGGGCGGGTTTCTCCGCGGGAGTGGGAGCGGGGGGCTTGCGGAGCCGGGAGGCCAACAGGGGCACGGCGGACGGCCACAACGGGCTGATCAGGGGAGAGAGCTCCTGCTCGAGGCGGTCGCCGAGCAGGGCGCGCACCCGGGAGAACTCCCAGGGCTCCTTGCCCGGCACGAAGCGCCAGTCGCCCAGCGTCACCAGGGTCGGACCCAGCGCGCGGGCCAGCTGGCCCAGCCTCAGGGCCGGGCGGTCCGGCACGCGGACGATGACGTCCAAAAGCGCCCAGGTCTTTCCCGACCGGCGCGCCCGCAGCTCCACCGGCACCCCCGCCACGCGAAAGACGGCGACCGCCTCCTCGCCGCGGAAGGACAGGTCCACGAAGGCGACCGGTTGTTCCTTGCCCCCGTCCTCGTCCTCCTTGTCGTCGTCCCGCTTCTGCAGCAGCCCCCAGGCGGGCAGGCGGGCCACGATGGGGGCCAGCGCCACGGCCAGCTCCGGCGCCAGGAGCCGGTCGTCGAGCTTCCCCGTCCGGGCGCCCGCGGCGAGGTCCTTGGCCATGAGGAAAAGCCCCAGGATCTGCTGGTAGCTCCAGTCCCCGGCCTTGCGATGGATGAGCAGGTCGTGGACGCGCCAGCGCCCCCCGATCCGGTGCAGGACGAAGGTGTAGCGCACCGGTCCGGACTTCACGCGGAGCCGCGCGGTGTTGCCGGTGGAGGTGAAGTCGTCCAGGGAGCCGGACACCTTCGGCGGCGTGGAAGATTTCGACGTGCCCTTCCCCGGGGGCGGCGTGGTCCCCCAGCGCATCAACTGCCGGATCTCGGCCTCGGAGAACCGGGCGAAGAGCGCCCCCAGTTCGGGCGTCGAGTGGCGCACCAGCGCGGGGATGTCGCCCCGGGAGAGGGCGGGGGCGAAGTCCTTCTTGACGGTGTTGCCCACCGAGATCAGGGTGCACGCCGAACCCATCCACAACAGCGGGACCAGGAGCATCCACCCCTTGCCGCGAGCCTCATGCCATGGCACACTGGGAGTTCTGCCGGCGTGAACGCCGGCCCCATGTCTCTCGTGCGAGGTTGCAGTCATGAAAAAAACCATCCTCCCGACCAACGGACTGGCCCTGACCCGCCGGGACTTCCTGGCGACCTCCGCGGCGGCGGCCGTCCTCGCGGCCTGCGATGACCCTGCCGGCACGCACGTGACGGACGCGGGCCCGGACGCGGACGCGGACGCGGGCCCGGATGCCGACGCGGACGCGGACGTCGATGCCAGCGCCGACGCGGACGCCGATGCCGATGCGGAGCAGCCCGAGCCACGCCCGGTCACCACGGTCCGCGAGACCCTCCGCGGGCGTCTCCAAGAAGTAGCACAACTCGAGGATTTGCGCCCGGTTTTTGGTCTTGTGAAGAAAATGCCCGGGGAGCCGTGGGTCCAGCGCGACGAGTGGGGCGTGGCGGCGGTCGCCTCGGGCGCGGCGCCGGTGCTCTCCAGCCTGGCCTATTTCGCCCAACTGACCGACGTGCACGTCCTCGACGAGGAGAGCCCGGCACGGGCGATCCACAGCCCCATCGCCGCTGCCTCGGCCTGGCGCCCCTACGACGCCTACAGCGTGCACCTCCTCGACGCGGCCATGGCGACGATCAACGGGTTCGCCGCCGTGCACCCCCACGACTTCGTGTTGTTCACCGGCGACGTCACCGACAACCACCTGTTCATCGAGCTGCGCTGGTTCCTCGACATCGTCGAGGGGAACCCCCTGGATCCGGACACCGGCGACGACGACGATCCCCTGGCGGCCGGCGACGTGGATCCCCACGACCCGTTCACGCCCGTGGGCCTCGCCCCATCGATCCCCTGGTATCTCTGCGTCGGCAACCACGACGCCTGGGTGC
>Ga0302247_1002009_pt1 | contig 14045 bp, 24 predicted proteins | sample AAG_UR_Ile_MG_FD_193529 | JGI IMG/M metagenome (GOLD analysis project Ga0302247, IMG submission 193529) | Enriched activated sludge microbial communities from anaerobic digester in WTTP, New Holstein, Wisconsin, United States - AAG_UR_Ile | ecosystem: Engineered > Bioreactor > Anaerobic >...
CCGTGAACCTCACCGGGATCGGGGCGAACAAGATCCTCCAGTATGACGGGGAGAAGTTCGTCGTCGGGAACAAAGCCGATACTCCGGTCGCAGGGACGATCGCCTCAAACGAGTTCTGGGTCGCGAAGGGCGATGTGGCGGTCGGCACCTCCTCCGGCAACGGACAGCGGCTCGCGGTCGGGACAGATCCCTGGATGCAGCTGCACCCGAACCCGGCGAAGGCTCCCGGCGTCGAGTGGAGGAGGCCGCTCCCCTCGTTCCTGAACCGAGTGTTCCGGCTCAAGGACGCGGCATCGACTCCGAACGATCTTGAGATCCATGCGGTCTACATCCCGCAGTTCAAGAGCAAGTACTTCACGCAGCCCGGCCTGAACGACATCGATTGCGGCGGGTTCTGGGTCGACAAGTTCCAGGCCTGTCAGCCGCTCGCCTCGAATGTCAGCCGTGGCGGGCTGACGCCGAACAGCCCCGGCGCAGGAGTTGGGGCGGCGTGCAAGCCGCACGTCGTCCCGTGGACTGACGTATCGTGGGATACGGCGAAAGCTGCGATCGAGAACCGGGGCGGAGCCAGTAACAAGTCCGCCGGAGGCACACCGACCGCGTGCACCGCCCTCACAACCCCGACCAACGCGAAAGCCGAGTTCCTGGTTGCGGACATCGCACACCTCGTCGGGCGGCACATCGAGATCGTCCAGAACGGGGTGACGTATCATCGTCGGATCGTGAAACAGGGACTTGCGGATCAGCCGAAGTATGTCAAGATCCACCCCGCCCTTCCGCAGGATATCACCGCCGCCGACACCTACGTGATCAAAGGCTGGCACTTGATCACGCCGCACGAAGAGTTCTCACTCGCAGCCTGGGCTCGTCGGTACCGATACGAGGTCGGGCTCGGATATCCCGCCGGGAACAACGATTGGGGCAAGGACGTCGGCGATCCCCGGGCACCAGAATACGAGGGCATCTCGGATCTGGTTCGCGGGGGGTATGACAACCATGAGAAGAGCCGGTGCCTCACAGGATCCGGGCCGCTCTCGTGGAGCCTCAACGAGCAGGAGAATGGGGTCTGGGACCTGAACGGCAACGTCTGGGAATGGACACTGCAGCAGCTCGTCGGCACCGGGACGGGCGTCCGCATCAAGGAGGGGTTCCCAGGTGAGGGCACTATCATCGATCTGACCGGGCTATCGTCCGGAGGACAAATCACCGAGATGTACGCTGCAGGGAATGTCGCCGACGGGCTGTCAGTCAACTCCGAGATCTTCTACCCGGTCAAATCCGCGACCTCCGGGCTCGCGGAATATGGGAACGACGGATGGTGGTTTGCAAGCGTCGACGGGACCACATATGCCGCTCGGCGGGGCGGGATTTGGTACGACGGTGCTCCCTACGGGGGGTTTGCCGTCAGTTCCGGCAATTCCCCGTCGAGCGTGTACAGCGACCTCGGGTTCCGCGGAGCCTGTTGATCTGGTGATCTGAATGGCGATGGAGCGACACGAAAGCCTCAAACTCTGGCAGAAAGCATATGATCTCGCGAAAGAACTGATGATTGTAACCGAGAAGTTCCCCCGGCCGCAACAGCGCGACGGGGGACTGGCGAACGAGATCCGGCGCACGGCGCTGAACGTTCTCCGGACAGTCATGATCGCAAACAACCGCCAAAACGTCGCCATCAATCGGGATCTGGATCAGGAGATTGAGTATCTCCAGGCACTCGTTCGCATGGCCCGGGAACTCGAGTACGTCAGTCTCGGGCGATACGAGCTGTTTGCCGAAAGGATTGTCGAACTAGGAAAGATGAACGCAGGGTGGATGAAGAGGATCGGATAGATCCTCCGACACTGCGGGCCGGGTGATGCGGACCGATGTTAAAAAAATATGCCGCTCAGCGGGGCGGGAATTGGAACAACGGTGCTCACAACGGAGTGTTTGCCGTCAATTCCAACAATTCCCCGTCGAACGTGAACAACAACATCGGGTTCCGCGGAATACCGTTTACGGACGGTGTGCGTGACCACGGTTGCGGAAAACACTATCAGATCAACAGTACATCATCCGGAACCCCCGCCGCTCATTGAGCGAAATACGGAAAAGGCTCCGGGGAAGTAGTAGAAGAGATAGCTCTCGAACCTTCCCCGTCCACTCTCTACCGATGAAGACCTACACTGACCTCTACCCCAAGGTTTGCACGTTCCTCGCACTCTGTCGAGCGTATCAGGAGTGCAGGAAGGGCAAACGCGAACGGGAGTATGCAATGGCGTTTGAAAAGAACCTGGAACAGAACTTACTAGACCTGCGCAACGACCTCTCAGAAGACCGATGGAGATCCGGCCCTTACGCTCGATTCTTCGTCAGTGACCCAAAACGCCGACTCATCAACGCTCCTCCGTTCCGAGACCGGATCGTGCACCGGGCCGTATCCGACATTCTCATGCCGCTCTGGGACCCGACGTTCATCTACGACTCGTATGCTTGTCGGGTCGGGAAGGGAACGCACGTCGCCGTCGACCGGCTCCAACAGTTCATGCGCCGTCACCCCACGGGCAGCGGATACGTCTTGCAACTGGATGTAAAATCCTATTTCGCAAGCATCAACCACGCGACCCTTGTCGGACTGATCGATAGGAAGATCCGGGACTCCCGGCTCATGGGGCTTGTCCGGCAGGTCATCGAGAGTTATGCCGACACACCGGGCGTAGGGATCCCGCTCGGCAACCTGACGTCTCAAGGGTTTGCGAACATCTACCTCCACGAACTCGATATGTTCGCGAAGCACACGCTCAGGATAAAACAGTACATCCGGTATATGGATGACGTTGCGCTCGTTGCCGACGACAAGAAACAGCTCTGGGAATGGCGGGACGCCATCGAAGGGTTCCTGGCCGACCATCTACGACTCCAGCTGCACCCCGATAAGCAGGTGATGGTCCCGATCGATTGTGGGGCAGATTATCTCGGCTACATTGTGTTCCGGGACTACCGGCTCGTCCGGTCGCGGAACGTGCATCGCGTCTACCGGAACCTGGAGAAGATGGAGAACGGGACGTTTGGGAAGGATGCACTATCCTCGATCATGTCGTGGATGGGTTACTCGATCCACGCTGACGCTTATCACCTGAACGAGAGCATCAAGCGAAAACACCCGTTCCTCGCGGCGGGGATGGAGAAGTTTTACGGAGCCCGGCAATGAAAGAGCACGATCTCCACAACGCCCTGTTCGCGCTCGACGATGCTCAGGAGCAGATTGAGGCACTAGTAACTAGTCTCCGGCAGACGAGCAAGACTCTGGCAGTCCTGCAGGACTATCTTGAGGCGCTACTCTAGATCGCCCAGAGGTCGTCTATATTGACGTGATCGATCTTGTGGTCATAGAGTCTGTATACGCTGCTTTTACTCAGCCATTTCTTCGTGCCTGCGTCCACTACCCGCCATCGGTCGAGACTGTCGCTGTAGATGGATGCAGTCAGGAACTCGTCGCCGCGGTCGTCGAGGACGATCGTCGCCATCCGGGCGTCGGGATTGTAGGTAACCACGTCGCCGGTCTGGTATACGCCAGGGGCCACGCAGCCGGAGACGAGGATCGCGATCACCAGGAGGAGCAGAATCTTTTGACACCTCATGAGAGACGAGTGGCGCGGGCGGGAGAGCGCCTACATCCTGCCGCCACTCGTGGACGCGGCCGCACTCCGAGCATGGGTTGAGGATGAAGTGGTCCCGCGCGCCGCACCGCTCGCGGAGGCGTATCAAGTAGTCTACGATGGCGTCGAGGCATACGGGCGGTTCCCTGGACACGAGCGGGAGAAAGAAGAGTTCGACGCCTGGATGGCGACCCGGGCCGAACCGCCGCTGCACGGCGGCGGTCTGTGGTCGGTCGGAGAGTGGCTTGCCGGGGAGTCCTGCGGGGTCCGGGCGGACTCGACCGACGAGGATCTCCAGGAGATCGCGGCGGACATCCACGCGGACGCGCTCACTCAGAACATTGTCCTGATCGGCGGTGAGGCGGCGGTGCTGGATTACCTCAAGGAGATCCGGGCGGAGGCACGGGCCTCCCCAGCCGGGCTGGTCGCGGACCTTCGGGGGCGGGGGGTCCCGGAGAAGAGGCTGCTCGACCTGGTCCAGCAGGACGATCTCCGGTGCGCCGTGTGTTGTCGGGTGCTGGAGGTCATCGACTCGGACGACGAGACTGTGTGGCTCGGCTGCCCGAGCGAGGACGAGGACCACACCAGCTACCGGATCGATATCCCCCCCCCCCGCGAGGATCTGCCCCTGGCGCAATACGCGATCGAGGGGTATGAGGTACTCGAAAAGACGGTTACGGCCTCGGGGTCATCCGGTCATGCGCCGCTGCCGAAGCGGTGGATCGGGCACCGGGTGAAAGTTGTGCGGGTCGATTAAATTAATCTAATGCGGAATAATGTAAAGTATATATACGAGTACATCAAAGTAATGTATGTGAGGCAAATGAAAGGGACACGAGAGACCCGCAAGGTCGCGCAGGCCGTTCTGACCGGCGAACTTGCAGACAGATTCACCGACGCCGCCTCTACAACCGAGATCAGCGAGGCGGATCTGGTGCGCCAGGCCCTCCGGAGCTACCTCGGCATGGAGTGTGTGAAACTATGAGAGAACAAACCAACAATGCCAGCCCGTGCGCCACAGCCTGCAAGCCTGTGACCGCCGCCGGCAATGACAGTATCGTTTTTGAAGATGCAGTGGTTCGCACGCGAGCCAACGCGCCGGCGAACGACGACCTCCTGCACGGCAGGACAGCGCCGCGCTGCGCGTCATGCCGCGACTGTGCCCACGGGATCTCCCGCCAGACGATTGAGTGGCGCGGAGGCGTGGGGGTCTGGGCGACCTCCACGTGCTGCGCGCGCGGGGTGCCCGGCCCAGACATGGATCCAGCAACCTGTGAGGACTACGCACGGGGGCGGTGCTAATGTCCTGGAACCCGTGCCGCGACTGCCCTGGTGACGAGGGTGGATGCATGGAGCATCCGGCCGAGTGCGGGGCCGCAAAACGCCCTCCAACAGAACAGGAGATCCAGATTTCTACCAACAACCCGCTGGAGCGGGCGTTCATGGCCCGGATCCGGGCCGATGAGTACCGGGAGGCGCTCGCTGCCCTACAGCAGGAGTTCGACGAGCGGCCGGACGTCATCGACCTCAAGCGCCGGATCGAGCGGTGTGAGGAGGAGCGCTGGCAGTGCATCGCGCAGGCGAAGTCGGCGGGGATCAGCAAAATGGGGAATTATCTCCTCAAGATCCGGACTCGGAAAACCCGCACCGTCATCCCGAAACTCTTTTTCGCAAAGCACGGTGCAGAGGCGTTTGTCGAGTGCGCGACCATCGCAATAGGCAAGGCGGAGGCGCTCCTCGGCAAGGCTGCGCTCGATGACTGCTGCGAGGTCGAGGTCAAGGAGATCGGTGTGGCCGTCGTATACGAGCGGCCCGAGGATCAGGAGGATGAGGTATGATCCCGGCCTTACCTTGCGGCACCTACGGCGAGAGCGACACACCCGCCGGGGCGTTCTACGTCGCCGCATTCGAGCCCGGAGATATCCCGCACCATGTCGGATCGATGTCGTGATCCGGGCGCTGCGGGCGCTCCAGGCCTGCGGCTACGATGACGTTGAGGTCGGCAGCATCGAGCGCGGTGGAAAAACACACCTGCTCATGATCGGTCTTGACAGAGAGACACGGTTCGGCGACCGGCAACTCGGTTGCATCGCGGTACTCCCTGTGGGGGTGGACTGATGTCCGACCTACCAGCTGCGACCCACGCGGCGCCCCCGGCAACCTACGACCGCGAGAAACTCCAGCTCATCCGCGACATGTTCGCGAAGGGGGCGAGTGACAACGAGTTCGGCGTGATGATCGAACTCGCCAACCGCTACCAACTCGACCCATTCAGCAAGCAGATCTGGCTCGTCAAGTACGGCGACAACCCCGCACAGATATTCTGCGGCCGCGACGGATATCTCGCGATCGCGCACCGCTCGGGGCAGTTCGACGGCATCCAGTCAGGATCGCGCATCGAGGATAACGAGCTCATCGGATGGTGCAGAGTCTACCGGAAAGATATGAGCCACCCGTTCGAGGTCGAGGTCTATGCCTCCGAGTACTCCACCGGCAAGAACCTCTGGCGGGACAAGCCCCGGACGATGATCCAGAAAGTCGCCGAGGCGCACGCGCTCCGTAGGGCGTTCTCGATCTCCGGGCTCTACTCTCCAGAGGAGATCGACACCGGGGACCGACCGGAGCCGCGTTACGTCGGCGAGGTGCCGCCTGCGACCCCGACGGCCTGCGAGGTCTGTGGGATCCCGGTGCCGGAGGATATCCGGGAGAAGACCAAGGAGCACACCCCTAGGGTGCTCTGTATCGAGCATTTCAGCGAGTGGTGGAACGCGCAGAAGGAGGTGCAGGCATGACCTTCACCCCGAAAGAGGTCATCCTCGGCGCCACGGTGCCGCTGACCAACGGCAGCACCATAACTTTCTCAATCGCCGGGCATGTCGAGGCCGAACGGGATTACGACGACGCGGTCGTGATTTTCAGCCGAAAACTCCTGAAATATACCAACTGCGCGACCGACGATGACCGGCTCACGGTGCGGCAGGTGGTCTCCTCGATCACCTCGACGCCGCTCGACCAGGTGCCGGACGTCGGGGCACCTGCCCCGAGCACGCCGCCTGCGGAGCCCGCAAAGACCCCCCTGGATCCCCCGCCAAAGCAGGCCCCGGGGAAGGTCTGGGTAGGGAGGGATAGCGGTAAGGTCGCCCGCCTAGACGAGCCCGCGAAGACCTCTCCGCCCACTGCGGCAGAGCAGGCAGCCGCCGCCGTTGCACAGATTATCAAACCGCCCGCTGCAGCGCCCAAACCGGAGGCCGCCGACCCTTACGACATCATGATTTGCGAGGGATGTGGCGCGGAAACGACCAGGTCGCAGGCGAAGCTCTCCCAGCTGTTCATGAGTAAGACGCTCTGTAAGAGGTGCATGGATTCTCCGGGGGGATCAGCATGACCGAGAAGAACCTCCTCCGGATCGAGTTCGGCTGTCTCGCAGACCCTCTTGAGGATCAACTTCGGGGGCAGGGATACCACATCCCCGACCCTAATAGCGTCAAGAGATTATCTGCGGCGATGCACTCGCTCAACGTCGTATATATCTACGGGCTGATCTCAGACAGTGCGCGCTCCAGAGCCCTGAAAAAACTGATGAAAATGATCTGCGAGGCGGCGCGATCTCTGGAGGGGAGCGCGTGATCATCATCATCGCCGACGTCGACGAGGTCGCGGCGCTGCTCGATATGGACGAGGCCCGGCAGACAGAGATCCTCCGGCCGCAGACGAGCGGGCCGTGCGTGCATTACGGCCCGTATGGGTGCGAGGTGCCTCGCGACGACGGGATGTGCCCGCACCTCGACAACCCGGACATCCTCTGCCCCGTCAAGGACACCTGCTATGCGATGCACGAGGTCGCTCGGATGCGGGAGGCCTGCGAGGCCGAGCAGGATGAGCAGGACGCCGATATGGCGGCCGTCGCCCCCTCACAAACCTACGAGACCGCCGCGCCCGAGTGGGTCGAGCCGGAGCCGGACGACGGAGTGCTGCACACCTACACCGTGCCCGCGACCCGCAAGCCAACGAACCCGAACGCGTGGAGCGATGAAGAGATAGAAGTGATCCGGCGGGCGCAGAGCGCGGCGGAGGCCGGTCGCCTTTACGTCGATGCGTTCCCGGAATCGCACCGGACGGTGGCGGCCGTATCCTCGCGATGGTATAGACTCCGGGCGGCGGGGGAACTCATCGAGCCGGAGCCCGAGGAGCCGGACATCACCGTCCCACACCCGACGTTCCGCCCCGGCGACCGGGTGCGGATCACGCACGCGCTGCACCGAGGGCAGACTGGCGAGATTCGGCGGTATTTCCCCGCGACGGAGAACTATCTCGTCGCGATCGACGGGGTGCCTGATATGGTCATCCTCCAGGATAGCGATCTGGAGGCGGTCTGAATGACTGATAATCTTGTCGAGGCGCGCCGGCAACACCTCACGGCAGAGGTCGAGCGGTGCCGATCGTGCGGCGACCGGCGGGGGCTGGCTGATGCCTCTGCGTCGCTGCGGATTCTCGGGTATCTCTGCGATGAGGAGGTGCGGGTGTGAGTCATCCTCACTCTTGTATCGGCTGCCGGTCACACTACCGCGAGCGGCACTGGTGGATCTTCGAGATTGATTTCTGCGGGCTCACCGGCGACGTGGTCGGGTTTGAATGCCCATTGGGGTGCCTCGACACCCCGGGATGCCTTGCATACGAGCGGGCATTTGCCTGGCCCGAGGGGGCGATAGCGTGAGCGGACGGTTTGGGATTAGACTGAGACTGACCAGCCGGCGTGGGGAGCTCGTCACACAGATATATCGGGGGTATGGATCTGCGTCCTGGACGTATACAGATCTGCGGGATAATGGGTACAAAATCACCCCGGGCAACCTAGCCCATCTCAACGCGAACAAGATCATTTCATGCCGCGACCGACGCGAAACCCCGCGCCGATGGCGGCTCACCGATCGCGTGATCAATGCGATCGAGGCTGAGAAGGGATGGATATGAATCCGGTACTATACATGTCCGGCCCATACCCCGGGCATCGTGAGATCTCATTGGAAGAGATTGTCGGGGTCGCGGAGTTCTACCGAGCCCAGGCCGAGGACGTCGGCTGGTTGCCCGTCTGCCCGTCTTTGTGGCCGGAGGCAGAGCCGTGGCGCTCCGGGGAGGCGTTGATCCAGCGGCTAGACCCGGACTACGACGCGATGCTGATGCTCCCAGGCTGGCTCCGTGACCAGCACGCAATCGTCGACCGCCAGCGCGCGGTCGCACGTGGGTTGAAGATCTACGCCGCACGTGACGGCCACCCAATACCGTCGGTTGAGGCGCACCAACTATGCCCACACTACCGCGTGGTGCATTACGAGATTAGCGACCGGGATACGTGTGACGCGAACGTATCGCGGTGCCCCGTGGGGGCGAATTGCCCACTCCGCGAAAAGGTCTGGCGGGGGCGGGCACGATGACCGACACGCTCAACGACATCCTGGTGGAGTGCTGCAAGCTCCGGGGCTGCTTCCCACTCATGCACCGCACGCTGCATGAGTTTGACTGGTTTGTAGATGCGGTGATCTGGGGCGCAGGTCGCCTGCTGGAGCGCGAAATCCGTGAAGCAGAAGAGGCTGGCAACGACACACTAGCCCAAGGACTCAAAAAACGCCGTGACCGGGAGAATCGTCTACAAGCGCGATTCAAAGAGCAGTATTACAATTTCGACGACGGGCTCGAACTCATCCGGCTCGCGGAGGCGTTCCAGATCTACTGCAAGGAGCAGTATGGCGATGAGGAGGTGGGCGCGTGACCCGCCCGATCCTCTACCTCTCCGGCCCCTACTCGCCGGGGAACGGGCGGAGCGTCACCGACAACATCGCGGTCGCCCGGGCACATGCGGTCGCGGCGGCGAGGGCTGGGTGGTTCCCATTCACCCCCCACCTCAATACAGCGGGGTTCGAGATCGACTGTCCCGAGATATCGCACCAAGAGTGGCTCGACGGCGACCTCGCGATCCTCCGGCTCCTGCCCCGGGCGCGCGCAGCGGTGCTGCTGCTGCCGGGATGGGAGCAGAGCAAGGGCGCGCGGCTTGAGCGCGATTGGGCGATCCACCTCAATCTAGAGGTCTTCGACCCGCCCGCGACACCCGAGGAGATCCCGCCCGCCGCGGCGTTCAGGAGGCGGCGACGGTGAGTGATGAGCAGACGAAACGGTGCACCAAGTGTGACGAGGTTAAGCCGTTGAGCGAGTTCCACCACGACCGGACGAAGCACGACGGGCACATGAGCACATGCAAGGCGTGCAGGTGCGATCACATGCGGAAGTATCGCGTGGTGAACCATACGGAGATCACCGACCGGGAGCGAAAGTATCGTGCCGCGAACAAGGAGAAGATCACAGAGCGGAAACGGGAGTACTACGTAAAAAACAAGGAGCAGATCGCCGAGTATGGACGGGGGTGGCGTGAGGTAAACTCGGAGAGGCTCTTAGAAAAGAGCCGGGAATATTACGAGAAAAATAAAGAGGCGCTCCGGGAAAAGAGCCGGGAGTACTACGCCGCGAACAAGGAGAAGGTCGCAGAGTGGCAACGGAAGTACTACGAAGCGAACAAGGAGAAGATCCTCGAGAGGGTACGCGATTACCAAGAGAGAAATCACGAGAGCGAGGCCGAAAGGGGGCGAAGATACCGCAAAGAAAATAGGGAATCTCTCAGGAAAAGTAATGCAAAATATCGCAAATGTGTAAAGAACCCCGCCTGCCCTGCCGTTGGGGGGCGTGGTGCGAAATTTGTAACGTTCACCTGTGAGGTGTGCGGAACGGAGTTCCGGCGAAGAAAGAAATGCGTCGATTGGAATTACGAGCACCACGGGAGTTTGCCGCGGTTCTGCTCGAAATCGTGCATGGCCGTCGCTCAGCGCAAGGACTACAAATCCCCCTACGCCCGCAACATCGAGCGGATAAAGAAGGAGGTGCGGACGTGACCCCTGGCGATGCCTGCGTCACGCTCGATATCGGCGGCCTGCCGGTGCAGCTCGTGCTCCCGGAGCGCGATGTCGAGCTAATGATGTGGCCGTATCAGGTGCACCGTATCCTCCAGGAGGGGTGCGGCGATGAGTGACGATATCACCCTCCCGCCCGGAGTGCGGCTCGACCCGCGCCTGGGGCTGCATGGCGGGCAGTACGTCATCCTCACCTGCGTGATCTGCGGGCGCGAGGTGCGGCACCCACTCCCGTGGTATCGCGATCGACTGAAGCGAGGGGTGCCGCCGAAGACGTGCTCGCAGGCGTGCGGCGGGGAGTATCGGCGGCGGAAGGGGGTGCCGAAATGAGACTCCTCTGGTTCACCGCTGGGTTCCTGCTCGGGGTCGTCACGACGGCGCTCGGGCTCCTGTGGATGATGGCGCGGGCGGTGGTCGCGTGAGCGACAACGGCCTCGCCGCCCCGCCGTGGTGCCTCGGGTGCCCGCACCCAATCTACGATGATCGGAAGGGGGAGTGGGATTGGTACTGTCGGCAGCATTCGCCGACCGGTATCAGGTGTTCGAATGTCGCGGTGCTCCGGGAGCGGTGCTACCGCGTGCGGGATTATTTTGCTAAGAAGGAGGCGAGCAAGTGACCTTAGAGATCGACCGGATTTACTGCGGCGATTGCCTCGACCTGCTCCCAAACATTGAGCCAGGCACTGTCGACATGGTGCTCACCGACCCCCCGTATTCGAGCGGGGGGATGTTCCGGGGTGACCGGATGCAGAAACCGAGCGCGAAATACATCAGCTCAGGGATCGACTGGCTTGAATTTGAAGGTGACAACATGGATCAGCGCGTCTATCAGAAGTGGTCCGTGAAGTGGCTCAAGAAGGCACGCGCCGCTACAAAGCAGGGAGGAAAGATCGCAATCTTTACAGATTGGCGGCAACTCCCGACGATAACTGATGCGATGCAGTTATCAGGATGGGTGTGGTTAGGCGTCGCTGTGTGGGATAAGACAGAGGCAGCAAGACCGCAAAAAGGCAAGTTCCGGAATCAGGCGGAGTATGTGGTCTGGGGCTCCCATGGAGTGTATGAAAAGGCAACAGATAAGTGCTTGCCGGGAGTGTTCCGGCAGTCGGTTTTTACAGAGGATAAGATGCACATGACTGGAAAACCGATCGCCCTCCTTGAACAACTCCTCGAAATATGCAAGCCCGGCGGCCTCGTCCTCGACCCCTTCATCGGTTCTGGCTCGACGGCGGTCGCCTGCAAGCGCACCGGGCGGCACTACATCGGCATGGAGATCGTGCCGGGCAACATCCCTATCATCGAGCAGCGGATCGCCAACGTGCCCGCGTCACTGTTCTCGTTTGAGGGGCAGTATGGACAATCAGAGAGGGTTTTATGACTGACATAGTTCTCGCGGTGCCCACAGAGGGCGCCGCATCATTTCAGCGAGCGTTAGAGACTGTGAGCCCGGAGATCGCGGCGCGGGTCCGGGAGTGGCCGGGGAAGGCTGTGATCGTCGAGAGTGTCGCGTATATCCCGCTCAGGACGGACTGGATGCCGCCGAGGGATCGCCGGACCGCTGACGGGGTAGAGGTGCTCCTCGCGGGCCGGTGGCCTGATGAGGTGAGCACAGCGATCGCGGCCGGGCAGTTCGCGCGGGTTTCCGGGCGGATTGTGGCAGAGTTTTGGAAGTGTATAGCATCATGTGGTTTATCGGGGGTAAACGAGGAGCAAACGGAAAACGAGGTGCCGGAAGATGCGCCTGTCGTAATCCGCATCCACGCAACCCCGGTCAATCACGTCGACGGGTGGTCGTGGAGCCATGTTGTGACCGAGATCCGGCAATGGGCGGACATCTACCCCGACCCGCTGCCCGACCCGAACGATATCTCTGAGGCTGAGGCCCGGGCGCTCCTCAAGACGATCTATCAGCATCCGGCCGTCATCGCAGAGTTTGAACGACGGCGGATGGTCGCGGAGGCGACTCAGAGGGAGTATCGAGACGCCAGGACGATCCAGTACGCGATCGACGTCGGCGTTGATCTGCCCGACCCGACTCCGCCGCCGGTGACGCAGGAGTTCCCGTGCACCGACGATGGGAACGGCGACCGGCTCGTCGCGCAGTATCGGGACTCGATCCGGTATTGCAAGACGTTCGACGCATGGTACCTCTGGTCCGGCTCGCGGTGGGAGCGCGACGAGACCTGCCGGATGCTGGCGCTTGCCAAGCGGGTCGCCCGGACGATCCATATCGAGGCTTCGGCGACCACAGACGACCGGCGCGAGAAGGTCGGGAAATGGGCCCTCACGTCGGGGATGCTCTCGCGGATGAAGGCGATGATCGCCTGCGCTGCCCCGGCCGTCGCGGTGACGCCGGAGGAGTTCGACGCCCGGCCGGAGTTACTCAACTGCCGGAACGGGACGCTGGAACTGGATACCCTGACGTTCCGGGAGGCTCGGCGCGAAGACCTGCTCACGAAGTGCTGCGGGGTGGACTACGATCCTGCGGCCGAGTGCCCGACCTGGCTCGCGCACCTCGATCTCGTGTTCGGCGGGGACGAGGCATACATCCGAGGATTCCAGGAGCTCTGCGGGTACTCGCTGCTCCAGGAGAACCCTGAGCAGATCATGGCGATCCTCTACGGCATGGGGAAGAATGGGAAAAGCGTGACGATCGGTGCTCTGGCGCGGGTATGGGGCGATTACGCCGTCAATATCGCCGCGGAGAGTCTCATGGTGCGCCGGGGAGACGGGCCGCGGTCTGACCTGGCGCGACTGCACGGCGCCCGGCTCGTCACGGCGTCGGAAGGCGAGAGTGGTGCGTATCTCGCAGAGAGCGTGGTCAAGCAGTTGACCGGCGACGACGCGATCACCGTCCGGCGGCTCTACGAGAACGAGTTTGAGTTCCGGCCCGGGGCGAAGGTCTTCCTGGCGACGAACCACGAGCCCCGGATCAGGGGGACTGATGAGGGGATCTGGCGGCGGTTGTGGCTGTTGCCGTTCACCGTCACAATACCGGAGGACAGGCGCGACCCGGGCATCCTCGATAAGCTGGAGAGCGAGGGATCAGGTATCTTGAATTGGTGTATCGAGGGGCTCCGGCGCTACCTGGAGAACGGCCGTCGGCTCGCGCCCCCGGCAAAGGTCGTCGCGGCAACGGCCCGGTTCCGGTCGGAGTCTGATATGATCGGGAGGTTCCTGGCGCAGGAGATGAAGGCGGATGTGCTCGGCACGATCGAGCGGACGGTGCTGTATAAAATCTACCTCAAGTGGTGTGAGGATGAGGGTGAAAAACCCGTCAGTAATCGGGCAGTGATCAAGTATCTCCGGGAGCGAGGGTTCGGTGAGAGGAAGCTCGGTGGGGCCATGTGCTGGATGGGTATCCGCATAAAGAGTGCTACGGAGGCAGAAGAAGATGCTACGGAAGGGTCATTACAGGCAGGTCTTTGAGATGGGGCAGGAAGGGCAGGAAA
>Ga0302247_1002015_pt1 | contig 14012 bp, 9 predicted proteins | sample AAG_UR_Ile_MG_FD_193529 | JGI IMG/M metagenome (GOLD analysis project Ga0302247, IMG submission 193529) | Enriched activated sludge microbial communities from anaerobic digester in WTTP, New Holstein, Wisconsin, United States - AAG_UR_Ile | ecosystem: Engineered > Bioreactor > Anaerobic >...
TTCCGTGTTCGGTATGGGAACGGGTGTGGCCCCTCCACTATAGTCACCAGGCTATAATTTTCATTCTGGCAACGGGTGCTTGTTGCACTCGTTGGGGTTGCGCAGGGCACTCAAGAGCGCTTAGCGCATGGTAATACAGGAAAGACAAAGATATATTTTGTAAAAGTCACTCTTCACAAGGAGTATTTACATCTAAGAGTGAAGGATAATATGGTCAAGCCTCACGGTAGATTAGTACTGGTCGGCTCCATGCGTTACCGCACTTCCACCTCCAGCCTATCAACCAGATAGTCTGTCTGGTACCTTAAGGGGGATTTAATCCCCGGGGATGGTTCATCTTGAGGTGGGCTTCCCACTTAGATGCTTTCAGCGGTTATCCCTTCCGAACTTAGCTACCCAGCATTTACCCTTGGCAGGATAACTGGTACACCAGAGGTTCGTCCACTTCGATCCTCTCGTACTAAAAGCAGCTCCTCTCAACCATCCAACGCCCGTGGCAGATAGGGACCGAACTGTCTCACGACGTTCTGAACCCAGCTCACGTACCGCTTTAATTGGCGAACAGCCAAACCCTTGGGACCTGCTCCAGCCCCAGGATGCGATGAGCCGACATCGAGGTGCCAAACCTTGCCGTCGATGTGAACTCTTGGGCAAGATCAGCCTGTTATCCCCAGAGTACCTTTTATCCGTTAAGTGACGGCGCTTCCACTCGCTACCGCCAGATCACTAAGACCTACTTTCGTACCTGCTCGTCCTGTCGGACTCGCAGTCAAGCTGCCTTATGCCTTTACACTTTAAGCGCTGATTTCCACCCAGCGCAAGGCAACCTTCGCGCACCTCCGTTACCTTTTAGGAGGCGACCGCCCCAGTCAAACTGCCCACCTACCACTGTCCTCAGCCTGGATTTACAAACTGAGTTAGAAACCTAGCCTTACAAGGGTGGTATTTCACCAACGACTCCACACAGCCTAGCGGCCATGCTTCCCTGTCTCCCACCTATCCTACACATGTAAAGCCAAGTCCCCATGATAAGCTACAGTAAAGGTTCATGGGGTCTTTCCGTCTAACCACGGGTAACCGGCATCTTTACCGGTACTTAAATTTCACCGAGTCTCGCGTCGAGACAGTGCCCAGATCGTTCCACCATTCGTGCGGGTCGGAACTTACCCGACAAGGAATTTCGCTACCTTAGGACCGTTATAGTTACGGCCGCCGTTTACTGGGGCTTCAATTCAGAGCTTCGCAGTTTCCCGCTAACCCCTCCTCTTAACCTTCCAGCACCGGGCAGGCGTCAGACCCTATACTTCCGCTTGCGCGTTCGCAGAGTCCTGTGTTTTTGGTAAACAGTCGCCTGGGCCTATTATCTGCAACCTGATCGCTCAGGCCACACTTCTCCCGAAGTTACGTGTGCATTTTGCCGAGTTCCTTAACGCGAGTTATCTCGAGCGCCTTAGATTTCTCATCCTACCTACGTGTGTCCGTTTACGGTACGGTCATATATAAGTTGTCCTTAGAGACTCTTTCTTGGCACCTTGATTCGGCACTCTTCGTTCCACCGTAGCTTCTCTCCCTCCTTAGCTCACCTCAGTAGCTGGTTTTCCCTCGCTACCTCATAGGCTCGCTAAGTAAACCGGCTATTCCGTCAGCCGGCAGTGCTCCACCTCATGCGTCATCCCTTCGAACTTATATATGGTTCCGGAATATGAACCGAATTCTCATCGACTACGCGCTTCCGCCTCATCTTAGAGACCGACTAACCCTGGGCAGATGACCTTTACCCAGGAAACCTTAGGTTTTCGGCGGACGGGAATCTCACCCGTCTTTTCGTGTACTTATACCTGCATTCTCTCTTCCATCCCCTCCAGCACACCTCTCAGTGTACCTTCTGCGGTCCATGGAATGCTCCCCTACCATCCTATGCTTTATACATAGAATCCGAAGCTTCGGTATACCGCTTAGCCCCGTTACATTTTCTGCGCACCATTGCTCGACCAGTGAGCTGTTACGCACTCTTTTAAGGAATTGCTGCTTCTAAGCCAACCTCCTGGCTGTCTTCGCAATAGCACCTCATTTCACACTCAGCGGCATTTAGGGACCTTAGCTGTCGGTCCGGGCTGTTCCCCTCTCGACGACGAACTTTATCGCCCGCCGTCTCACTCCCATACCTTCTGTCACGGCATTCGCAGTTTGCCTGGGTTTGGTAGCCGGTGAAGACCCCTAGTCCAAACAGTGCTCTACCTCCATGATAGGCGTATGAGGCTGTCCCTCAAGGCATTTCGGGGAGTGCCAGCTATTTCCAGGTTTGTTTAGCCTTTCACCCCTTATCACAGCTCATCCCTGCGTTTTTCATCACACTAGAGTTCGGCCCTCCACTCAGTGTTACCTGAGCTTCAGCCTGGCCGTAATAAGATCACCTGGCTTCGGGTCTACGATAACGAACTAACTCGCCCTATTAAGACTCGGTTTCCCTCCGGCTCCGGCACTCCCATGCCTTAACCTCGCTCGCTATCGTAACTCACAGGCTCATTCTACAAAAGGCACGCCGTCAGGAAGTTTATACTCCCCTCCGACCTGTTGTGGGCGTATGGTTTCAGGTTCTCTTTCACTCCCCTCACCGGGGTCCTTTTCACCTTTCCCTCACGGTACTATTCCTCTATCGGTCGCCGCTCCGTATTTAGCCTTGGATCGTGGTCGACCCAGCTTCCGACAAGGTTCCTCGAGCCTCGCCGTACTCAGGTTGCTGTCCCACAAAGTGTGCTCATGTTTAAAATACGGGGCTCTCACCCTCTTTGGCCGGCCTTCCCATGCCGTTCTTATACACCGCACTTCTACTTCGCGAGGTCCTGCACGTCCCTCCGAACAGCCCCTACTACCCCCCACCAGCAACAGCGTGCACCTTACACCAGTGTGAGTTTAGGCTCTTCCCCTTTCGCTCGCCGCTACTTAGGGAATCTCTTTTGATTTCTTCTCCTCCAGGTACTTAGATGGTTCAGTTCCCTGGGTTCTCCTCAAACACCTATCTATTCAGTGCTTGATACCCTTATTTAGGTGGGTTACCCCATTCGGCCACCTCGGGATCTTGGGATATGTGCTCCTCCCCCGAGCTTTTCGCAGCTTGTCACGGCCTTCTTCGCCGAGCGGCTCCAAGGCATCCACCGTACGCCCTTATTCGCTTGACCATATTATTATTCACTCTCTTCCTATTACACATGCTTTAGTAATATGATCCTTGCCATACCACTTGCCATGTGTCGCGCAAATACCGTGTACGGCGCTCCCATACACTTCTTCGCGCTATCTTTGCCTTCCCCTTCCCTATTGTTGTCAAAGAACCAGCCCAGAAGTGCTTTCAACACCCTGGCATTTATTGGAGATAGTGGGACTCGAACCCGCGACCTATGGCTTGCAAAGCCATCGCTCTAGCCAACTGAGCTATATCCCCATCACTCGGTGCATATCTTTCCTCGATACTTTTTTGCTTCGTATGTCTGGTATTTATTAAAAACTCTTAGGATCTAAATATCTAAGGATCTAAATAAAAGAAAGGAAGAAGATAGAAGATAGGAGTAGATGCAAAGAAGGTTAAGATTGCATCTACCATCGGATTTGCCTATTTTAGTCGTTCGTCTGAATAAGCTATTGGCCTATCCAAACGCCTCTCTCATAGAAAGGAGGTGATCCAGCCGCACCTTCCGGTACGACTACCTTGTTACGACTTCACCCTCCTCACAAGACGTACCTTCGACGTCGCCCCCCATTTCTGGTTGGACTAACGGCTTCGGGTACCCCCCACTCGGATGGTGTGACGGGCGGTGTGTACAAGGCCCGGGAACGTATTCACCGCGCCATGCTGATGCGCGATTACTAGCGATTCCACCTTCATGGAGTCGAGTTTCAGACTCCAATCCGAACTGAGAGCGATTTTCTGCGATTTGCTCCACCTCTCGGCTTCGCTTCACTCTGTCTCGCCCATTGTAGCACGTGTGTAGCCCTGGACATAAGGGCCATGATGACTTGACGTCATCCCCACCTTCCTCCGGTTTGTCACCGGCAGTTCCGCCAGAGTCCTCAGCTTAACCTGTTAGTAACTGACAGTAGGGGTTGCGCTCGTTGCGGGACTTAACCCAACACCTCACGGCACGAGCTGACGACAGCCATGCAGCACCTGTACGGAGCCGTATCTCTACGCAGTGACATCTCTGCCACTTCCCTCCGTATGTCAAACCCAGGTAAGGTTCCTCGTGTACCATCGAATTAAACCACATGCTCCACCGCTTGTGCGGGCCCCCGTCAATTCCTTTGAGTTTCACCCTTGCGAGCATACTCCCCAGGCGGTGCACTTACCGCGTTCGCTCCGGCACTGAAACTACCGCCCCAGCACCTCGTGCACATCGTTTACTGTGTGGACTACCAGGGTATCTAATCCTGTTTGATCCCCACACTTTCGCACCTCAGCGTCAGTTGTCGGCCAGAAGCTTGCCTTCGCCATCGGTGTTCTTCCTGATATCTACAGATTTCACCCCTACACCAGGAATTCCAGCTCCCTCTCCGTAACTCAAGCTAAGCAGTTCCCAACGCATCCCTACAGTTAAGCTGCAGACTTTCACGCCAGGCTTACCAAGCCGCCTACATGCCCTTTACGCCCAGTAATTCCGAACAACGCTCGCCCCCTACGTGTTACCGCGGCTGCTGGCACGTAGTTGGCCGGGACTTATTCGCTAGTCCTTGTCATCGTGCAGGCATTCCCTCCCACACTTATTCTCCCCTAGCAAAAGAACTTTACAACCTTTCGGCCTTCTTCATCCACGCGGCGTCGCTCCGTCAGACTTCCGTCCATTGCGGAATATTCTTAGCTGCTGCCTCCCGTAGGAGTCTGGGCCGTATCTCAGTCCCAGTGTGGCCGTACACCCTCTCAGGCCGGCTACCCATCATCGCCTTGGTGGGCCTTTACCTCACCAACTAGCTAATGGGACGCGAGCTCACCTAAGGCCAGTGCCGTAGCACCTTTCTTCCATAAGTCCTCCCCTTATGGAACTTATTCGGTATTACCCACTATTTCTAGTGACTATCCCCATGCCTAAGATAGATTACCCACGCGTTACTCACCAGTCCGCCGCTCTAGGGAGGATCTCTCCTCCTTGCCGCTCAACTTGCATGCTTAAGACACGCCGCCAGCGTTTGTTCTGAGCCAGGATCAAACTCTCCATTATGTATTCTAACAGACTTTCGCCTGTCAGTTCCTTTGTTCGTTAACCCTCTCAAGCAGATATCTCTCTTTACTTGAAAAATATCCCTCCGGCTCAATCCGTCTCTTGTAATATGCTTATAAAACTAATCCCATAAACATACCACTCGAAAAACCTTCCTCTATCCCCTTCCCTATTTCCATATTTCATAGATCCCTCGCAGCACCTCAGCCAGCTTAGCCTCAATACCGCTTGTCTTACGCCCCAAAAACTTAACCTAAAGAGCGCTCGATGAAACTACCAAATCTATCAATAGTTGTCAAGTGCTTGCAAAACCCAAAAGCCTTTGCATATTTCGCATTTATTTGCTTATTATTGCAAATTATTACATAACATGCAGCACTAAGTGATGGGCGCGGATGAGAACATAACCGAACAAGCTAGAGTTGGTCAAGAGGTTCCTTGGCAATTATTCAAAAAAAACTCTATACTTTTTCGTTCGTTTGCCCATAAATCTTCTTGAACTGGATCATATAGTCTATAAAAGACAAAATAGTGGCAAGTGCTACAACAACATAGGATATAGAGGTCAAAGAATGTAAAACACTCGCAATCTCTGTCATTTTGTCAGAATGATTCACAAAACCGTCAATAATCGCACTATTCATGCTAGAAGCATAGGTCTGAACAGTATACAAGCACAACGAAAGCAAGCCAGCCACCATATAGGTACCCGCTTTCAACTTGCCACCAGGACGGGCTCCCATGGCGGTTCCTTTAAGCGCAAGCAGTGCTCGCAGAAAGAGAATGCCGAATTCGCGATACATCACTATCAGAAGCACCCAAAGAGGCATTATGCCTATGCTAGCAAAAGCCAAAAAATATGTAACACGAGAGATTACATCCGCAAAAGGATCGAATAGCTTGCCAAAAGATCCTACCTGATTGCTTCTTCTGGCTACCTTTCCATCGATGAGATCGCTGATTTCCATCCAGGCAAATAGTATCCATAGTATGATAATAGCGGGCTGACGCGGGATAAATTCGGCTCTAACAAAAAAGAAAAAAAAAGGCGCCATAATCATTCGGCTAAGCGTTATCTTATCGGCTATGGTCATCAAAGGAAGCATACGGATTAGTCATCAAGCTTGTCAAGATTATAATCGAGGCTATAGTATAATAAGTAAATTTCGGCCATTGTACGCCTTTGCATATCAAGCAAAATAAATGTGGCTATCCTATAGGATAAAAATATTCATGGAAGAAAAAGATAGAATTGCTGACCTTCCTCGAAACATCCTGCTCACATTGTCGATATTTTTCATCGTTCAATGCATAATCTTCCTGACCTTTTCTTTAATTGTGGGATTCGAATCGCAATATTGGACTATCTTCCTGCCGATTAGCACTGGATTTCATATTCTTATTCTCATAATGTTGCTTCTTTTTCGGGACGACTTCTATATCGAATCCACAGGTCAAAAACTCGATCGAATAAATCTTGCCAATATAATTACGCTTAGCAGAGTAAGTTCCATGCCTACTCTTTTGGTGCTGGTAATAGCTGCAAAAGAATATAGTATACGAATACCGGTCCTTATATTGATTGCTCTTATTTTTCTTACAGACTTTTTCGATGGGCTTATATCCAGAAAAACCAATCAGGTTACAAAAATAGGCAAAATACTGGACTCGGTTAGCGATTATGCGTTGCTTATTGTCCTGAGTATTATTTTTCAGTATTATTTACTTATTCCGGGATGGCTCTTCTGGCTCATTATAACGCGCTTTGGAATTCAGGCGCTGTTTATGGCGGTGCTCATGATAATCGCAAAACGCATCGAGCCAAAATCCACATTTATGGGCAAGGTGACCATTGCATCTATAATGGTGCTTTATACGCTTGAAATCATAAAGATGATCCTTCAAGCTTCTTCCCATATGGTATTCCGGATAGCGGAGTGGATAGTTGCCATTATAATTGTTATTGGTATTTTCGATAAAATTGCCAGCTTTTTTGATACAATCAAGAGCAAACCCTCCGCACCCTGATTTATATTATTCTCAATAATCGAGGAGGAATTGGAATGGCTGTCATAAAAAGTGCCTTAGAGCTCGCACTCGAGAGGACAAAAGACCTGCAGCTCGACGAAAGTGCCCAAAAATTAGCCGATGCGAGGATCGAGGGTCGAAAAGCGGCAAGCCAGTATTTGGAAGATCAGACTTCAGTCGATTTCAAGGCAATATTGAACAAATTGGAACCTGTTCAGCGCCAGACTTTTTTGACCGCAGCCTTCGAAGTGCTCATTAACTTTATCCAGCTGCCAACCAACTCGGTAGTCGAGACCGAGAAAATGGAATCCATAGGTAAGGCTATAGTCTTGCTATGCGGTCTTTCTCCACGCTTTTCATCAGAACGAGAAGTAAAGCTTGCGCAGCAGCAAGCACGCTCCCTTTATCAGCAAATACTTCGTTTTTTGAGTCAATATCAAGAGGAAATGAAGCGAGTCGAACAAGCAATTCGGAATCAGTGGGCGCCCAAGCTTAGAGAGAGAGAGCGACAACTAGCCGCAGCATTAGGCCAAAATGTAAGAATAGATCCGATGTCCGACCCCGAGTTTGCGGAATTCTATCGGAAGAATATCGAATCAATGCGTAATAACTATGGAAAAGCCCTGGAAGATGCAAAAAAGCAGCTTGCAGATACCTGCGGTTTCGAGTCCAAATAATCAAGGCAGGGCAATCTGGATCATAAATCATCTTTGTCGGCAATAGGATATTTCAATCAAAGGCCATCTCGAGGCAATAGCTATACATAGAAGCGCAATATCAGATTAACTAGCGGGGACGCTTGCTGAGTGCTATATACAGAAGCGCAACATCCGATTTCCGGACTCCCGGAATTCTCGAAGCTTGACCGAGCGTGAGGGGCTGGCTTGCGCTTAGCTTCTCCGAGGCTTCTTGAGATAGCCCTTTGACTGCTTTGTAATCAAAACCCCGTGGAATTAAAAGCTTCTCTGCGTGAGCAAGACGGCTTGCGAGACGATTTTCCTTTTCTTGGTATCCCTTGTAGCGTTCATTGAGAAGTGCTGTTATGACGCCCGAGGCTTGCATACTGGCGGTCTGAGGCAAAATTTTTGCCAGGCGCGAAAGCGCTATAATTTCGTCGTCGTATAGAGAACCGACTTTTGGATCGCGAATCGCATCGGAAAGCGCTTGACCAAGGTGGCCTTCAAGTTCAGGCAACTGCGCTATATCCTCATGATTGATTTTATGACCTTCGAGAAGGGCTTTTACTTCTTCTATGGTTCTTACTCTATGCTCGAAATTCTCGCGACGACGCGAATCAACAAGCTTCATTTCAATTGCATAGGGGGTGAGTCGCAGATCCGCAGTATCGTGGCGGAGAGAAAGTCGGTATTCAGCTCTACTCGTAAACATGCGATAAGGTTCCTTTGGCGAAAGCGTAACAAGATCATCGATTAGAACACCAATATAGGCCTCGTTTCTTCCAAGGATAATCGGTGATGAACCATCGAGTTTCCGGCGAGCATTGATTCCTGCCATGAGGCCTTGGGCAGCAGCTTCTTCATATCCCGAGGTTCCATTGGTCTGGCCTGCTATAAAAAGCCCTTCTACAAGCTTCGACTCTAAGGAGGCATAGAGCGCAGCTGGATCGATATAATCGTATTCGACGGCATAGGCGGGTCTAACAATTATCGCATTTTCAAGGCCTAAAATGCTGTGATAGAAGCGCTCCTGAACATCTTCCGGTAGCGAACTAGAAAGCCCATTTAGATACATCTCATCCGTAAAAAGGCCTTCTGGCTCTATAAAAGCCTGATGCCGCTCTCTTTCCGGAAATCTCATTACTTTGTCTTCGATCGAAGGGCAATATCTTGGCCCTTTTCCGACAATGCTGCCCGAAAAAAGCGGAGAGCGATCTAATCCAGAGCGAATTGCCTCATGGGTCGCCTCATTGGTATATATGACATAGCATGGAACATCGGGTCGCTCATAATCGTGCTCAAGAAAGGAAAAGAATATCTTGGCCTTGTCTCCGTGCTGCACATCGAGCTTAGAAAAATCGATGCTTTCTCGCTTTATCCGTGCCGGTGTTCCTGTCTTCATACGCCCTAAAGGAAATCCTTTTTCGCGGAGGGCTGTTCCCAACCCCATTGCCGCTGGTTCTCCAAGGCGGCCGCCAGGCCCACTCCATGCACCGATAAAGAGCTTTGCTTCCATAAAAGTGCCTGTAGTCAGAACTACAACCCGAGCTCCAATGGTATTTCCGCGCTCAGTTACCACTCCTTCGATGCGAGGATGAACATCTTTAGACAGTATAAAGTCCACAACCGTATCCATAAAAATTGAAAGATTCGGCTGGCTCTCGAGAGCATCTCTGGCTAGTCTCGCATAGAGTGCTTTGTCGGCTTGTGCCCTTGGTGCTTGGACCGCCGCACCCCGGGAGCGATTGAGCATGCGCGTCTGGATGGCGGTTGCGTCTGCTAAAATGCCCATCTGTCCCCCGAGCGCATCGATTTCGCGCACGAGGTTACCTTTAGAAAGGCCACCTATGGCAGGATTACAGGACATTCTGGCTATAGTGTCGGGATTCTGCGTAATGAGTACGGTCTTGGTTCCAAGCCTTGCAAGGGCTAGGGCGGCTTCGACGCCAGCATGCCCCCCTCCTATGACAATAGCCTCGAAATCTCCCATTCCAATCTCTCCTAATCGTCTAATCGTTCGCGCGATTTCGCACTTTTGCCCCTTTGCGATCTTAAATCTACATTTTGAAGTCTTGCCATGCGCTATCTTGCGCCAGGGCTTCATTGGCTATCTTGTGCAAGCGCGAACTCTTTGCTCTCGCATCGGCGCTCACTGCGCTCGCCTTCTTCTCTCGCTCTCAATTCCTCTTTTGCGTTTAGCGCGGCTTGTTCACTTGCCCAGGCAAAAACTGCTGAATATATGCTCCAGCACCTCGTCCGAAGCTATGTCGCCTGAAATCTCTCCTATGGACTCAGCCGCTTCTTGAATATCCAGAGAAACAAGATCGAGCGCCACCCCAGCCTTATGGGCTTCCATAGCGCGATTTAGAGCCTCCTGCGCCTTATAAAGAAGTTGCTTTTGCCTCTCGCTTACGATCCTGATCTGTCTCTCATAGCTTTGTCGCTCCCGGCTTAGCGGAGTTGGATCTTGGGAATTACAGGTCGGGGGGTTCTGGCCTTGCGGCTCGTGGCCTTGCATGCCATAGCCTTCATCGACCTTTGCTCGAAGTTCATCAACCAGCATCGATTCCAAAGACCCAAAGGAAGCGAGATCCTTGGCACTTGTCGCCTTCCAGCCCGAAGGCACTGCCAAGCAATCGGTCCGATCGACTTTGTTCCAGAGAAAGAGAGCCCCAGGATATGAGGCCATAAAGGTTTTGTCTTCTTCATAGAGGCCAACAGTCCCATCTACCAGATAGAGAATCAGATCGGCCTGATCCAGCATAGCCCTGGCTCGACGCACACCTTCAATTTCTATCTCATTCTTTGAGTTCCGAAGACCAGCTGTATCCACAAGCCTCACTGCTAAGCCTCCCATCGTTATCCAGGATTCGAGCCAATCGCGGGTCGTACCTGGCTCTGAACTCACTATGGCTCGTTCTTCTTGCACAAGCAGGTTAAATAGACTCGATTTGCCAGCATTAGGTCTTCCAGCGATTACCACCAATAGACCTTCTTGCCGCAATTTTCCGCCAGGATAACTTTTAAGAAGCTCAATGATAGAACTTTGAGCCTGACATATAATCGTGGGCCAGCTTTCGATCTTTTCTGGTCCTTCGTCTTCTGAGTAATCGAGCCGTGCATCAATATCCGCTAGCGCATCCAACATCATGCTGCGTAGCTCTTTTAGTCGCCTAGAAAGCACTCCGGAAAGCCGCAAAAGAGCATCGTGCCGAGCCGCTTCACAAGAAGCCAGGCTTAATTCATTTATGGCCTCAGCACGAACTAGATCTGTTTTGCCTTCAATAAAGGCACGAAAAGAAAACTCGCCCTGCAAAGCAGGAGAGAACCCCTGGGCATATAGAACATCCAGAATCCGACGAACCACTACAATCGAGCCATGGCATAGTATTTCCACCGCATTCTCTCCTGTAAATGAATGCGGTGCTTTATAGACCAGCGCCATAACCTCATCGATGCGCTCTTTAGTGACAGGATCGATTATCCAACCATGAACTGCCTCATAGCCTGCGGCGCCAAGAAGAGCCTCAGGCTGCGAAAAGCAGCGAGCTACGATGTCTATTGCAGCCTCGCCTGAAGTTCGGATGATGGCAAGCGCAGATCGGCCCTCTGGAGTGGCCAGCGCCACTATGGGCACATGACTATCAAAATAGCTTCGAGACATACAGAACTACGATAACCTTTCAGCGCCTATTATTACAAGGAGTCTATACTGCTACGAACCTTGTGTATAAGAAGTTGAAATAAGAAGGAGGAAAAAGGCCGAATAAGGGAATAGCAAGGAACTGACTATTCAGTCTTTCCCTTTCTGCCCTAATCCAAAATGTCTCCATAATAAGGCAGCTCCAAAGGGAATCTAGTATGTGGCTCCAGGCTTTTACAACTCTGATTCAGCTCGCTTGTAATTTAGTCAACCCTCACTGGACAGAGCCTTTGCGTCGGAGGATAATTGCTCTGTTATTGTCGGTTTACTTTGAATCCTAAGGAGAATGCATGGACAACAAGAAATACTCAAGAAGGCGCTCTGCGCTCGCGGCAGAGCTTATGCGAAAAGGCCTAAGCGCCGTGATAGTATCGGATTTTGAGAATGGGCGTGATTCGTCGTTGCGCTATCTGTGCGGTCAACCTTCGGATGCATTGCTGGTGGTCAATAAGAATGCTACATCTGTGCTTATCGCCTGGGATGTTAATATGGCTCATCGAATGGGGGATTCGAATCATATTCTACCATTCACGGATTTTGGGAGACAATCCGCTCAAGCGCTTAAGGCGGCGCTCGATCTCTTGGGTTTAGAGAAGGGCTCGAAGATTGCCCTTCCTGCTTCTACTCCCTATCCCGAATATATAGAACTCGTTCAATCTCTCGACGCATTCGACCTTATATGCGAAAAAAACGGCATCGATAGGTTTATAAAGGAAATGCGATCAAGAAAGGATGCAGAAGAAATAATTCTATATCAAGAAATATGCCAATACACCGACACCCTGATGGATATGGTGGAGAAGGAAGTTGCAGCTGGTACTCTTTCTACAGAGCTGGATGTCGCTCTTTTTCTAGAGCGACAAGCAAGGCGAATGGGTGCGGAGGGAATGGGATTCGAAAGCCTTGTCGCTGGACCGGAGCGCTCTTTTGGAATCCACGCTTTTCCTACCTTTACCGCGGGTCCTTTTGCTAACAAAGGGCTTTCCATTCTCGATTTTGGTCTGCGCTTCGAGGGCTACACCAGCGATGTGACCATGAGCTTTGTAGACAATATTCTTAGTCAGGAGCAAAAGACCATGATCGATCTTGTAGAGGAGGCGCATCGCATTGCGGTGGAGGCATGTGGACCAGAAGTATCTCTCTTGAAGGTTGCTACACTTGTTGATGAATTCTTTGCCAAAGCTGGATGGTTCATGCCACATTCGCTTGGTCATGGGATTGGTTTAGATGCGCATGAATTACCTACGCTAAGCATGCGAGCCATGCCAGATGATCTCTTGCTTCCCGGGCATATTGTGACCATAGAGCCAGGACTATATCATCCAGAACTGGGCGGTGTACGCCTCGAAAACGATGTGCTCATAACCGATACAGGAGCCGAAGTAATTACTCACTCAAGAATTGTGAGATTGTAGGTTCTTGAAGTCAGACTGCTCTCCAACTTAGTCTCTGACCAGCGCACATAGGCACAATGCCATCGATCATCGCTGGCACAGTCCAAGGTATCCGTTCGAAGGCTATCGAACGCGCATCAAGGTTTTGCTGTTCCTGCCTTTCAAAAGAAGGTTTAGCCTCAAGGCCATAGAAACGCGCGCCATTCTCTGATAAGAAAGGAATCAGTTGGTCAAGACCACCTAAGTCGTTAAAAAGTTCTACAAGCGCGGGAAGGGCGGTCGGAGCTGAATAGACACCAGAAGCAGCTGCGGCACTCTCCTTTTTTTCTCGTAGGTGAGGTGCCGAATCGCTTCCAAAAAAGAACTTATTCGAGCCAGATAGCACGGCCATTCGCAGCGCATCTCTGTCGCGTTCGAACTTGAGGACCGGCTTGCAGTATAAGTGAGGGTTAAGCGCCTCCGCCATCACATCATCGAGGGTAAAAAGCAGATGGTGCGCTGTTATGGTTGCAGCAAGATTTTCAGATCCCTGTTGAACAAAGTGAACGCTTTTTGCGTCTGATAGATGCTCCAAGACTACACGCAACCTCGGATGCCGCAGAATAAGGCGCTCGACCTGAGGCAAGAATGCTTGCTCGCGCTCTAAAATATGAGCGCTTGGATCTTCTCCATGTATACAGAGGACTAGTCCCATTGCTTCCATGGTATTCAACACCTCTTCGACTTCGTCGAAAGAACGTGGACCATCAGCGGCATTGGTTGTCGATCCCGAGGGATAATACTTTCCGGCAATGCTTCCCGCGCGAGCCAGCGCTTCGATATCGGCGCCTCTCATCCAGGGTAGTAATTTGAAAGTATAGAGCGGCTCGAAGCGTTCTTCCAAAGGAAGTTCTGCTAGGGCTTGATCGACCTCGGCAATGTAGGCCTCAAGAAGGCTCGAACTGGCTATTGGCGGCAAGGTATTAGGCATTAGAAGTACTCTGCCAAATTGACCGGCATG
>Ga0302247_1002019_pt1 | contig 13984 bp, 11 predicted proteins | sample AAG_UR_Ile_MG_FD_193529 | JGI IMG/M metagenome (GOLD analysis project Ga0302247, IMG submission 193529) | Enriched activated sludge microbial communities from anaerobic digester in WTTP, New Holstein, Wisconsin, United States - AAG_UR_Ile | ecosystem: Engineered > Bioreactor > Anaerobic >...
CCCTGGGAGATACTGTGGTATATGGCACTGGTGACGTTATTATTACCGACGGAAGAATACTGTCTCCCTGGGGTGGAGTCGGTGCCGGAGCTGGGGGTGTCGTTGGGGGCGGGCTTGGTGTTTGGCTTACCTGGCCTGGCAGTGTGCTGAAAGCTTTGAGACAAACATTTGAGTTTGCATAGATGTTTGTAAATTCTGTCCACGAAATTCCATCGCTGCTTACAAAACTTTCACCGGTACTGGCGGTTGCACGGGAGGAAAAACCAGGATACTGGTATTCGATCGCAACCGGAAAGTTATTCCCTGGCGTGGTAAGCTTCACGACAACGGAGAATCTTTCACCTTTTTTAACCCTGACCGGCTGGGAGAGGGTTATCGTATGGTAACCCGGAATACCGATGGTGCCTGACCGGGATGATTGAGCAAGACCGGAAACCGGAGTGTTCCCCACACCCTTGTAAAGCGAGATTTTATACTGGGAGTTCAGGGAAGGAGTATAAAACGCGATCGCTGTGATGTCTTCGTCGGCTAATGCGGTGAAGACGTTTGCGAAGTATGCAGTATTTCCCGTATCACCATATGATGCAACCCATCCCAGGGGATCATACTGGTAGATGTGATAATAATTTGAAGAAGATTCACCAATGAAGACTGCATTATCCAGTCCAATCTGCCGGTCATAGTACGACACAAAAAAATAGCCGTTTTCACCCCAGTTCGTCCCCCAGCTGTTCTTTACGATAAATGCACCATTTCCGGGAGGGGTTGTTACAAATTTATTCTTGTCGTAAGTATCGTCCCACCCTACGATGGTAATCGCATGATTTGCGGGTGAGATGCCGGAATAGAAGTATGCATTAGTCGATGGCCGGTAACTGGATTCTTCCCAGCAAATTGAGGAATATACGGCACCATAATCTTTTAACATCTTTTTAATGTTCTGGTTATCGGTCGGGCTGCTCCTCCCTGGTACGAATAGTACTTCCTGGACGTGGTATTGGGCCGCAGGGTTTGGTATTACTGCAGGTGTACTGCCCTGAGCTCCTGAATAGGGATCGCTTGTGTCGCTGACTGGGCCGCTCCATCGGGCGAGGTATGCGGTGGACATGAGGGCATTACCACCCTGGCATGGAGACAAGTCGTAACCGTGGGAGTTTTTCATGTTATTTACCGAAAAACTTTCCACTCTTCCTGGGAGTATGGTGGATTCAAGAGATGCCAGGGTTGAGAACGCCCAGCAACATCCACATGTCCCCTGGTCCCTTGCCGGAGTCGTCCGCCCTTCTGCTCTCAGATCGAAACCTGTTGTTCCTGGTGTTTCCGCAGGTGGGGAGTACTGTTGTTTCAAGCCATCGAACAATACCGATCGTTCCTCCACGATAAGGGAATCTTTGGAAGAACTACCGATCTGCTGGCCTTGCAGGTACGATAGATCAACAGAGGGTGGCACGTACCCGAGATGGTTGTTTACGCCAGGGGAGAATATCAGAGATCCGCCTTTCATATTCTCGAGATATGCGATGAAGTCCCGGTTAAACGGGGACAGCGAATCCGGATTTCCATTCACCAGGCTTTCGGGGGAGACTGAAACGACGGGGTATGCAAGGGAAAGGATGAGAAAGATTGCCAGGAGTGTAATCAGCCGTATATTCATTTCTTCTCCCCTCTTTGGTATAAGGTCAGGCAGACAAACCACCTGCGGATCCGAGGGAATTTATTTCTCCGTGAAAATATTCCAAACGCAGTTGTCAGCACAGACGTTCTTTAGTTATATCAGAAAACTGGTTATACCATTTAAAAATAGAGGATGGTCCTGGTTCAACAGGTAAACGTATCAGTGTTGCCTGTTCTCCCCTTCGAGGACCAACCGATCCCTGTAATGCGCTGCTGCTCCGATAATTACCAGAAGTGCTCCGATTGCAGTGCAGGGGAGCATTCCCGCTGACTTTGTGGAAACCGGAAGGTCAGACTCCTGTCCGCCAGGTGCAGGTGTGCTGCCAGGGACGCCACCTGGTGACGCCGGCTGAACCGATCCCTCCTGGCCTGGCGCGACCGGGGTTGTTCCAACCGGGATCTGTCCCGGGACGTAGGTTGTCACGAGTTCAGGTTTCGGGAGAGGGGGTCCCGAATATCCCGCAACGGCCGGTACCTGGCCATATGGTATCCGTGTCTGGACAGGTGTTGGTTCGCGGGTCACCCCCACAGCAGGCTGGGATGCAATCCGTAAATTCAGTTCAGTCGCCTCACCGGGGACATACGGATACGCTTCGAGCCATGGCCCGTTCGTGGATACGGAAAAGACTTCCGCCTTTGCTCCACCGACGTAAAATTCAATAGGAGTTCCTATTTCAATATCCCCCTGGACAAGGAGTTTTTCCCCCATCGGGTCTGGAGAGCCATATGCTCCCGTTGCTGTTACAATGGGGTTTCCCGGAATTTCAGTTATCACACCCGGACCAGTCGCCTCAAGGGTAAGTCCAGGGTTGACGGGGCTTTCTCCAGCAAGAATGGACCCGTAGAATGTCTGGGGTAACAGGGGTGCAGTTGGCGTGGAATCTGCAACAGAAGGGAACAGTACCAGGAACGAAAGGGCCAGAACAGTCCCCAACAATTTACATCCATAATTTGGTCTCATCGGATCACCATGCAAAGACAGGTTTGCTCTTATTTGAGATATGTTTTCTCAGATCATTTTTCTTCAATGAATTATTCTGATTCTATAACCGAGAAAGATGTGATGATTTCTTGTGGGTTACACATACTGTGCAGATGTGATCTTTCTAGGTTGCTCATTAAGTATAACTGTGATTGGAAAGAAATTTTTTTAATATGAGCAGTGACGCCATAGGTGAAATTCTGGAGCGAATCGATACAGATTCTGTGAAGTTCCTGCGCCTCCAGTTCACCGATATCCAGGGTCGGCCAAAAAATGTTGCCATCCCGGCGCAGCAGGCAGATAAGGCCCTGAATGAGGGGATCTGGTTCGATGGATCCTCAATCGAGGGGTTTACACGAATCGAAGAATCTGATATGCTGCTGAAGCCCGACCCGGCAACGTATTCTATCCTCCCCTGGCGCCCGGCAGATGCAGGGGTGGGCCGGTTTATTTGCGACGTATATACTTATGGGAACAGACCTTTCGAAGGAGATCCACGGTTCATCCTCAAACGGGCACTTGAAGAAGCAGAGAAGATGAAATACACCTTCAACACCGGCCCTGAACTTGAATTTTTCCTGTTCAAAATGATCGATGGAAGACCCTCAACTCTTGTCCAGGATCATGGCGGGTACTTCGATCTGGCCCCGACCGACCTTGCCGAGGATGTCAGGCGCGATATTGTTCTAGCCCTGACCCAGATGGGCTTCGAAATAGAAGCATCGCACCATGAAGTGGCGGAAAGCCAGCACGAAGTTGACTTCAAATACAGCAATGCCCTTGATACCGCTGATAAAGTGATAACCTTCAAGTTTGCGACAAAAACCATTGCACTCCGGAAAAACCTGCATGCAACGTTCATGGCAAAACCGGTTTTCGGTGTTAATGGAAGTGGCATGCACACGCACATGTCACTGGCAAAGGATGGTAAAAATGCATTCTTTGACCCCGATGAGCCCATGCAGCTGTCAAAAACAGCTCTCTATTTTATCGGGGGACTCCTGAAACACGCAAAGGCCATAACACGGGTTGCAAATCCTACCATCAACTCCTATAAAAGGCTCGTCCCAGGATACGAGGCGCCCTGTTATATCTCATGGAGCGTGACCAACCGGTCGGCGCTGGTCAGGGTCCCGGCTGCACGCGGCAACAGCACCCGTGCTGAATTCCGAAGCCCGGACCCGATGTGCAACCCCTATCTAACCTTTGCAGCAATGCTTGCCGCCGGGCTCGATGGGATCAGGAACAGGATCGAGCCTCCCGCAAGCACGAATGCAAATATCTACCATCTCGCGGCAGACAAACGGAAGGAGATGGGGATCGAAATGCTTCCCGGCAGCCTGATTGAAGCACAGCATGAACTCGAGCATGATCAGATCCTGACAGAGACCATGGGCCCCCATGTCATGGAGGGTCTGGCACGTATTGCCAACCTGGAGACCGATTTGTTCAGGACTGCTGTCCATCCATGGGAACTTGATCGGTACCTGGCCACATATTAAGTTTTACATACAAATCCATAGTCCGGTCCACAGTGAAAAGATTCCTCCACCAGGAGCTCCCGGAAAAGACAGGGATGCAGCGTGCGGAACCTGGATCTGCCTGATCCGTTTCGGGAGGGAAACCTGTGCAGGATGGGAACACAACGTGGTTCCGTGGGTCCGAACACAGGATTCCTGTTGAAAATTCATCCTGGGCACTTTTCTCTTCCTTTCGGTGTTTTCTGCCCCTGCTCTCTGTCTTTTCTACACAACAAGTAATCCTTAATGGATCCGGGATTTGTCGTGAACTGATATGGTCACCCGTATCACCGTGGGTCGAAGGAACACGTTGAATTCATCCCGTTATACCTGTAGATGAATATTGATCCTGGCATTCCCTGGCCAAAGCTATGAACTATGCATATTGACGGTATCGGTTGCTAGGGATGTGATCTCTCTCGGATACATAAACAAATATATGAGGAACAACTCGCGAGAAAAGGAAAGGTGGCATCATCAGGAGGTATCAGCCCTGCCCGTTCTGGGCAGGACGTCAACCCTTGGATTGAACGTTCATTCGGTGACTTAGTTGGACACTAATACACCTGCTATAGTGTAGATACGAATGGCTATTAAATCTTTTGGATTTTTCCGAAGGAAAAAATCTAATTCAGTCGTCCTGCCACAAAGGAAAAACAGCTTCCTGCATCCCTTTCATTCTTGCGATGATCATGTCCCGACCGTCATGTTTAGAGGTTCAGTAGCTCCCGGACAAGGCCCGGAAGTGGTGACCTTCCCTGGAGATGCCTGGGGGCCGGCAATAATCTCCTTCACATCTATCAGGCCGTGCCTGAATTCTTCGAGATATTCCGGCATGGAAAGACTCCCCTCCGGAAACGGGCAGTCTTTATTATATTGGCGCCAGATGGTAGGTCGTGTCGGGAGGAGAAGATCAGGATAGATACCTGACCGGATGCATGCCCGCTCAAAGGCCTCCCTGAAGAGGCCGATACAATATGCAACCCTGGCACGGTAACACTTACAGGTTTTCTGGAGGAACAGGGAAATCCTTTCTGTCTCAATTTCGAGAAAATCCTGCCTGATCCGGGAGTCCTGGCATTTCCCGAGCATATACTGGTAGTGGGCAAACGGGTACATCAGCTCAAGTTCGGCCGGAACCACGCCGCACGTTCCAAATACAACCGTATGGTACTCGTGTTCGCTGAATACCGAATTGATGACCTGTGAAAACAGGGAATGGCTCGGACTGCAGCTATAGGGTTTCCGGATAGCACAGGGTAGGAATATTGCGAGCTGCCGCGGAGCGATGACATAATCGTCAATGATAAATCGGAAAGCCTCCTCGAATGCAGGCTGATAAAACGGGGGGTCGTCCGGGGAATCCTGTATCATTCTCACAGGTTCTTGTCCGGGAAAAGATGAATATTTTCATCCAGGATGGGTGTGCCACCCTATTGGGAACGGATATATCCTTTAGAAAGGAGATCGGAAAGCCAGCGATCGAGATACTCGGCAAGGTCGTTCTTCACAGTCAGATTCACTTTACCCGGTTCGGGATACACTACCCGCTTTCCTGAACGGTCCTGAAATAAGAGAGGCTCGGCAGTCCTGGTGCGGTGAGAGACACGAATTTCCATATCGGGGTCTGCAACAACCACTCCTTCGATCACCGGGTTATGGGATAGTGCATAGACATCGTCTGAAAGCCGATCGATGCAGAGCGGCAGATCTGGCGGTTTCTCGATCACTGTGTACTGGTTCACGGAGAAGACTCCAATCCTGTCGAGTTTGTCATAGATGCTCTGGTAAATATCCATCTTGGATCCTCCCTGCTTTCAACCGGGTATATTGGCAAGAGAGTAAAAAATCTTGCCCATTTCAAATGAGGTTCGTGCGATCGATCGAGCCTTAATCCGGGTTCATGCATTCATGCTGATATTATCATGCAGAACTGTGATGATCGGGATGCGAAAAACCGGTGAGGATGGCCCGTTTTACAATCGTGCGTCGAGGTAAAATGCCCGCCAATCGTGACACCGATGAACGCAAATACGAAGCTGCTGTCCCAATCATCACCGATCCGGTCAGGATAGTAAAAGGCCATGGGCGCCCGTTTACAGGATTATGTGGATAACTCCGATTCTCATACATTGTCGATCTGAATAATGCTTCCGGAATATGCGGATAAACCGCCCTGCCTCTGCTCAACCAGGCGGGGGAAACATACATATTTGTTCATTCTGAAGAAATTATTGCCATGCCATAACATGACAGGTGAGAGGTCATTGTAGCAAACGGTTATGATACGTTGTACCGCCAGTCAATAGCGGAGCCTGAGAGGTTCTGGGGACAGGCTGCCAGTGCGGTGACATGGGAACGACCATGGGACGTTGTGCTGAATGAAAGCCGCGCCCCATTTTATTCATGGTTTTCCGGTGGTGTACTGAATACCTGCAGGAACTGTCTCGATGTTCATGTCGAGAAAGGAAACGGTTCCCGCACGGCACTCATCTATGACAGTCCGGTGACACGGACCACAAGGTCGTACTCATACCGGGAACTCAGGGATCTCGTCGCCCGCTGTGCCGGCGGTCTCCGGGAACTTGGCGTTGTCAAGGGGGACCGGGTCGTCATTTACATGCCAATGGTCCCTGAAACAGTCATCGCCATGCTCGCATGTGCCCGCATAGGAGCCATCCATTCCGTGGTATTCGGCGGGTTTGCTGCCCGGGAGCTCGCTGCCCGTATCCGGGACGCACAGCCAAAAGTCATAATCTCGGCCTCCTGTGGGATTGAAGTAAACCGCGTAATCCCTTACAAGCCGCTACTCGATAGTGCGATCGAGCAGTCAGGGATGAGACCCAAAGCCTGTATCGTTCTCCAGCGCCCACAGGAACAGGCATCACTCGTACAGGGACGGGATTGGCCATGGGAAAAGCTGATGGACTCTCAACCGGTGGCCTGCACACCTGTAAGCGCAACCGATCCCCTCTACATCCTCTACACCTCCGGGACAACCGGCATTCCCAAGGGTGTTGTGCGGGATAACGGTGGGCATCTCGTCGCCCTGCTATGGAGTATGAAAAACATTTACGGACTCTCCCCGGACGAAGTATTCTGGGCTGCATCGGACGTGGGCTGGGTGGTTGGACACTCGTATATCGTTTATGCACCCCTGGCATATGGGTGCACCTCCATCCTGTATGAAGGAAAATCGGTAGGGACGCCCGACCCTGGGGCCTTCTGGAGGGTGATCTCTGAGCATGGGGTATCGGTCCTGTTCACTGCACCAACTGCATTCCGGGCAATCAAACGGGAAGATCCAGCGGGCACCTATATCAAACGCTACGATCTTTCAGGGTTCAAAACGCTCTTCCTTGCCGGTGAACGGTGCGACCCCGATACACTGGTATGGGCTCGGAACCATCTTGGAGTGCCGGTTATTGACCATTGGTGGCAGACCGAGACCGGCTGGGCTATCGGTGCGAATCCTGCGGGAATTGAACTTCTTCCTGTAAAGCCGGGTTCCTGCACAAAACCGGTGCCAGGATATGATATCCGCGTGCTCGATGATCAGGCAGCCGAACTTCCAACAGGAAGGACGGGAAACATTGTCATACACCTCCCCCTCCCACCTGGATGTCTCACAACGCTCTGGAATAACGACAGGGACTATATCCGCACCTACCTTTCGGAGTATCCGGGATACTATGTAACTGGCGATGCCGGTTTCATCGATGAGGACGGCTACCTGTGGATCATGGGCCGGACCGATGATATCATTAATACAGCCGGGCACCGTCTATCGACCGGTGCCATGGAGGAGGTACTGGCCTCTCACCCCGAAGTCGCCGAATGCGCAGTGACCGGGGTGGCTGATGCCCTTAAAGGAGAGATCCCGATCGGCTTCATCGTCCTCAAATCCGGTGTCAACCGGAAGCCGGGCGAGATTACAAGCGAACTGGTGCAGATGGTCCGGGAGAAGATCGGGCCGATTGCATCGTTTAAGACTGCCGTAGTGGTTAGGCGTCTTCCAAAGACCCGCTCAGGGAAAATCCTTCGGGGAACCATGAAAAAGATTGCCGATGGCCAGGAATACCGGGTTCCTGCAACAATCGATGATCCTTCCGTCCTGGGAGAGATCGCAGAAAGCCTTGCAACAATTGGCTATCCTGCACAATGAAAGAACCGGTATCCTGTGGTATTCACGATACCTTTTTCATCTTTTTTGCTACCTTGCGAAGGAACGCATTTTTCCCACGGTGTTATGCGTGATGTTTCTTTTTTTAATCCGGCACACCAGGAGAGTGCCGGATATACCAATCGCTGCTTGAAAATTTGTTCGACCGGCCAATCTAAAACCCTTCCAGTGCATGGATTATCACCCCGATTGCTGCAGAATGGGAAGGGCCGTAGCCACCTTCAAGGAGAAGGGCGAGCGGTATTCCAGTGCCGGCAAGGTATGATGCAAGTGTTCCGAGGTCTTCCGGGCAAAGGGCCATGGACCCCAGGGGGTCGTCCGCAAGGCAGTCCTGTCCGGCAGATACAATAATGAGCCCGGGGTCGAACTCCTTTACCGCCGGAAGGAAACATTTCAGGAATACCTTCCGGTATCCGGCAAGCGAGGATCCTGCAGGAAGTGGTGCATTCAGGGTGAAGCCTATTCCTTCCCCTGCTCCCCGCTCTTCCCGAAGTCCTGTTCCCGGGAAGAGGAATTCCTGGTGTACCGAGCAATAGAGAACGCAATCTGATGAATAAAAGATATCCTGTGTTCCATTCCCGTGGTGAACATCCCAATCGACGATAGCGACCCGATCTACGTATCGCAGTGCTGAGGCAGCAGCAACCGCGGCATTGTTGAAAATGCAGAACCCGAGGTGACTTGAAGCCCCGGCATGGTGCCCGGGAGGGCGGACCAGGGCAAACGTTGGGTTACCTTCCCAGGCCATCCGTGCAGCCTGGATCCCGGCCCCTGCAGCGTACCGGGCTATCTCGTAAGAATGACAGGTTATATAGGTATCGGGATCCATGAACTGGCAGCGATATTCAGGGACAGCGGCCGATCGGTTCCTGATCAGGTCGATATATGCAGGAGTATGGACCCGCAGGAGGTCGTCGCGACCTGCAGGTACCGGTTCCACAACAGGAGATCCTTCAGGGATTCCTGAACAGGCATGCACCAGCCGATCCTGTGACTCCGGATGCCCTGGACAATCGTGAAGCCTGAATAGATCTCCGGTAATTATGTTGACCGCTGACATCCTGTGAATGGTGATTGACAGGGGATTACTTAAGAGATACGGTCTGCTGGAATGCAGAAGCGATCCCGGAAAAAAGGATCCTGCTTTCAGCAGGGGGGGACACCTAGATGTGGGATAACCTACAACACTCAAGAGATCCATGGAACACCGCAAAATCAAGATCGGTCTCATCCAGTTGTCGGTTACCGAAGACACCGGCGACAATCTCAAGCGGGCTGTTTTACTTGCAGAACAAGCCGCCCACGATGGAGCTGAAATCATCTGTCTCCCAGAGCTCTTCCGCACCCCGTATTTCCCCCAATATGAACGAAAGGATGTATCAGCGCTCGCTGAGCCAATCGATGGAGAATCAGTAAATGCTTTTCTCTCCTTCACCGGAAAATACCAGGTCACGGCCATTGTACCCATCTTCGAGCTCGGACCGGGTGGTCGCTTCTTCAACACTGCCATCGTCCTCCATGACGGTGCACTTCTCAAACCACCTTACCGGAAAGTCCATATACCCCACGATCCGCTCTTTTTCGAGAAGAATTACTTTTCTGCAGGAACAGGGTATGCTGTCTATTCAACGCCCATTATACGGTTCGGGGTTCTCATCTGCTACGACCAGTGGTTCCCCGAGGCGGCACGGGCCCTCACCCTTCTTGGGGCAGAAATCATCTTTTATCCAACCGCTATCGGATGGATATACGGGGAACGGGAGTCGTCAGAAGGGGACTGGCGTGATGCCTGGGAAACGGTCCAGCGGGGGCACGCGATCGCAAACGGCGTTCATGTCGCTGCAGTCAACCGGGCTGGAACCGAAGGAGACCTCGTTTTCTGGGGAAGTTCGTTTGTCACTGATGCGTTCGGGAAGGTAACTGCAAGGGCGGGAGAAACTGAGCAGGTATTGCTCGCCGAAATCGATCCGGCGATGAACACCAGGGTAAGGGAAGGATGGGGTTTTCTCCGGAACCGCCGGCCTGATACCTATCATATCCTGACAGGGAGGGAGTGATTCATGACACAGGTCCAAACCCCGAGAGGGGCAGGATTCCACATGCCCGCCGAGTGGGAACCACAGGATTCAGTCTGGCTCTCATGGCCCCATGATGAACAGACATTCCCCGAGCTCTATGATGCAGAAAAAGCCTATGTGGCCATCATCAGGGCCGTCTGCCGCCATGGCAGGGCTGACCTCCTCGTCAGGGACAAGGAGACTGAAGAACGGGTGAGAGGTCTCTTTTTGATGAGTGGAGGATTTCCCGGCGGACTCCGCTTTCACATTATCGATTATGCAGATGTCTGGTTCAGAGACTACGGTCCCACATTCCTGGTGAACCGGAAGAGCAGGGATCTGGCGATGGTCGACTGGCGGTTCAATGCCTGGGGTAACAAATACCCTGAACTGCTTTACGATGACTGTATTCCCGCCATGATCAACCGCGAGCTCGGGGTCCAATGTTTTTCCCCCGGCGTTGTAATGGAAGGGGGTTCGTTTGATGTCAATGGAAAGGGGACGTTGATTACTACTGAGCAATGTCTCCTGAATCCCAACCGTAATCCCGGGCTTGTTCGTGGAGAGATAGAGATGGTTCTGAAGGAATTCCTGGGTTGCAACCGGGTAATCTGGCTTTCGGAAGGAATTGCCGGCGATGATACCGATGGTCATGTGGATGACATCGCCCGGTTTGTGGACGCAAGGACGGTGGTCTGTGCTGTAGAACAGGATCAGGATGACGAAAACCATGCTGCCCTTAAAACCAATTATCACATCCTCCGGAAATCAACGGACCAGGGAGGAGTTCCCCTTAAAGTCGTTTCCCTGCCCATGCCCGGCCCTGTCGGCGATGACGAACGCCTTCCGGCCAGTTATGCAAATTTTCTCATCAGTAACGGTGTAGTCCTCATGCCGACATTCGGGCATCGCAACGATACCAGGGCACAGGCAGTCCTGTCATCGGTCTTCCCGGGCCGCGAAGTGATAGGAATTGACTGCCGGGCTCTGGTAGAAGGTCTCGGGACAATCCACTGCATAAGTCAGCAGCAACCGATCCCATGAGTGATCGGGATAATCTCTGTCTTGTCACCACAGGAGGCCAGGCGATGATTACTGCAGGACCGGCACTCCTGTCTCCTCATGCGCTTTTTACCGGATGCAACATGTAAATACCGGAGAGCGGTTGTCCACAAGGGCACGGCCACCACAAAACTGCACCGCTGACAACTCCAGGGATGCTGCCCTATCCAATGCTATTTCGTATGACATTTCCAAATCAGGAAGGTGAACAGGGAGATAATGCCCGGACAGCAACCATGTCAACCCGAGAGCAGATAGTATCAGAACGGGTCCGGTTCACAAGACCGGTCATTGAAGAGATCGCACGACAGGGGATGTGTGCGGTTGATATGCATTGCCATACATGCCATTCGGACGCACCGGTACGGGTGAGAGATGCCCTCTCCCGTGCTTCGGCCCTTGGTATCGGGCTTTCGATTACCGATCACAACGAGGTGAGCGGATGCATGGAAGCTCTCGAATTGTCGCCGGGCTCATTTATCATCCCGGGCATTGAGATCAGTGCCCTTGACGGCCCCCACATTTTGTTCTACTTTTCTGCACTCTCCGATCTCGTTGATTTTTACCGTCGTCACATTGAAAAAAAGAAACAGGCAAGCCCGTTTCTGGCGATCCGGCTCACGACATCGGATATCCTCGACCACGCGTCCGGATACCACTGCCTGCGCGCTATGGCACATCCCTTCGGGTATCTCATCTTCAACAAAGGTGTCGGCAGGTGTGTTGAGCGTAACTACCTCCCGCCAGATACAATTTCACGGTTTGACGCCGTAGAAATTATCTGTGGGGGGATGAACCGTTCAGGCAATATCCAGGCTGCCCGCCTCGCTGCACGGCACAATCTCGGCATAGTTGGGGGAAGTGATGCCCATCTTCTCCGTGATTATGGGACCGTTGTCACCTGCTCACGAGCCGATTCGGTTGATGAGTTCCTCGAAAGTATTCTCAAACACCATAATACCGTCATCGGGAGCGAGAAAGATCTCCTTGGCAAAGGCCTTACCGGTGCGGCGATGATCGCCCGCTTTCTGCCCTACACGCTTCCGTCTCTCTCGATCCATTACGAACAGAACCTTCCCCGCCTTAAAAGGTTCTTCGGGAGACGAGGGCACAGGAGATAGCGGATGCAGGACCCGGCCCATGGTGAGAAGACTTTTCGGACAGAACCGGAAAGTTCCAATGTCTTACCCCTGCGGATAATCTTTCATGTGGACATGGACAGTTTCTACGCATCTGTCGAGGTGCGGGAGCATCCTGAATATGCCGGCCGGCCGGTCATCGTTGGAGCCGATCCCAGAGACGGCTTAGGAAGGGGTGTCGTGGTCGCCTGCTCATATGAGGCACGGAAGTTCGGGGTCCACTCGGCAATGCCTATCTCTCACGCTTATAACCGCTGCCCGGACGCAGTATTCATCCGGCCCCATTTCGACCTCTATGAGCGGGCATCCCGGGCAGTGATGGGCATCCTCAAGAAATATTCTCCGGTTGTCGAACAGGTCAGCATCGATGAAGCTTTTCTTGACATGGAACACCTCCGGGATTTTTCGGCTGCCCGGAGAGTGGCACAGGAGATCAAGGATGAAATCAGGGAGAAGGAAAGGCTTGCCTGCTCGATCGGGATTGCGCCCGGGAGGATCCTGGCCAAGATCGCGTCCGATCTGTCCAAGCCTGATGGCCTCCTGGTGGTTGCGCCCGGGGAGGCTGCATCCTTCCTTGCCCCCCTCCCGGTTGGAAAGATACCCGGTATCGGGAACAAGTCTGCGAAAATTCTCCATGATATGGGAGTCTCAACCATCAGTGATCTTGCCAGGGCCGACATCCAGCAACTCATCGCACGGTTCGGCCGCACAGCGGTCTTTCTCAGGGACCTTGCCCGGGGAATTGACAGGGGGGAGGTCAGGCCGCAGGAGACCTTCAGGTCTGTTTCCCGCGAGATAACTTACGAGAATGACACACGGAATTGCCAGGAAATCCAAAACACCCTCTCCCACATGGCCGGGGATCTTGCGGATACTCTCTCTCGCGAGGGGATGTATGCAAAAACGATAACGATCAAGATCCGCTACCATGATTTTGACACGCGGACAAAATCCAGGACTATCGAGAAGCCCCGGTCCGATCTCCCTGCTATCAGGGCAGCAGCATGGCAATTGTTCTCCGAACTCTCCGATGGTCGTCCTGTACGCCTGGTTGGACTGAAACTATCAGGCTTAAAGGCCAGAGACCTGAAACAGAAAAGAATCGATGATTTTTTTTAATCGATTACACTCCTCCGGCTAACAGGTCAACCGATTGTATACTGAAAAACTGCATACTGCCCATGCGATTTCGCGAGTTTAACCGTTTCATAGTACCCGATCGGCCTGGAAAACACCGATAAGCTGAACATTTTAAAAAAAATGCATCTTTCAATCCTTAACTAAACGCGCAGCCGCTTCCCTGATGCGGCGGACAAGGTTCTCCTGGCCGACAGGACCGATTGTCACCTGGCTCCCGTGCATCACAT
>Ga0302247_1002024_pt1 | contig 13962 bp, 7 predicted proteins | sample AAG_UR_Ile_MG_FD_193529 | JGI IMG/M metagenome (GOLD analysis project Ga0302247, IMG submission 193529) | Enriched activated sludge microbial communities from anaerobic digester in WTTP, New Holstein, Wisconsin, United States - AAG_UR_Ile | ecosystem: Engineered > Bioreactor > Anaerobic >...
CGACACCGTGAACGACGCCATCTTCCGCACCCTGCGCGAGCAGGGCGCCAACCTCCTGATCGAAGTCTGATAGTTCGTCATGTCCGATGTTCCCGTGGAAAAATCCAGCTCACTATACCCGCGAAGCGGGTTGCACAGACCAGCCCAGGCGTTGTGCGACCGGTTTCGGTCGCGCTACCCTTGGAAAACATCAAAAGAAAGAAATGACCCAAAGCTCCAGAACCGCACCCGGCAATGGTTCCAGACGGTATCCTCTCACCTGACCACCGTCCCGAGTCTCCCATGACCGACGGCGCCATGCACGCGGACTATGCACGGGGACGCGAGACGCGGGCCGAGTTGGTGTACCGCTACCGGTTCCGGGCCGCGGCGGCGGTGGCCGCGGCGCCGGGGATGCGCGGCGGCCGCCTGCTGGACCTGGGCGCCGCCGAGGGGCGCACCCTGGGTGAGATGATGCGCCTGGGCGGGCCGCAGGAGGCCGTGGGCGTCGAGCTCTCGGTGGATCTGGTGGCGCGGGCGGCCGAGCTGGGCTTCCCCGTGGTCGCCGGCGACGTGCAGGCGCTGCCCGACGGGATCCGCGATCGGCGCTTCGAGGTGGTCACCGCGCTGGCGGTGCTCGAACACCTGCCGGATCCGGCGGCCTGCCTGCGCGCGGCCTTCGACGTGCTCGTCCCCGGTGGGCGCCTGGTCGCCTCGGCGCCCAGCCCGTTCTGGGACCGCCTCGCCGGAGCCTCGGGGCTGCACCGGGAGCAGGCCCACCACGTCCACGAGGTCGACGGCGCCTTCTTCCTGCGCCTGGCCGCCGAGGCCGGCTTCGTCCGCGCCCGGGTCCGGCCCTTCATGTTCGTCGGCACGGCCTTTCTGCCGTACCTGGGGCTGCGCCCGCCGGTGGCCCTCGCCCGGCGGCTCGAGGCGCCGTTCGCCCGTCTCCCCTTCACCCCGTTGTTCATCAATCAGTTGTTCGTCGCCGAGAAACCCTAGCGCCGGTCAATCAACCAGATACCGGATCGACTCTTCTTCCAATCGAAATCGAAATCGAAATCGGACTTGACCGAAAGTTATGGGCCGGGGACGAGGACGGGGGACAACTGGGGGACGTTCGGGAAGCCGAACTGGCCCTGGCCGTTGTTGCCCCAGCAGGCGAGGCGCCCCGGGGCGAGGCGCGCGCAGGTGGAGGCGACGCCGGCCTCGATGGCCTGGGGAGCCAGGCTCCCGGGCATGGGAACGGCCACCGGCAGGCCGACCGTGATGGTGGTGCCGTCGCCCACCTGCCCCGTGTTGTTGAAGCCCCAGCACCAGACCCGGTCGTCCGCGCTGGTGGCGCAGCCGTGGCCGGCGCCCATGGTGATCTGTCGCAGGACCACCCCGGCGGGCTCCGTGCGGAGCGCGGGGAGCGGCCGGTTCACGAGGTCGCCGAGCCCGAGCTGGGCCGTGTCGTTGCGGCCCCAGCAGTGGGCGGATCCGGCGGCGGTGACGGCGCAGGCGGCGCTGGAACCGCAGTCGATGGCGATCACGGTGGCGCCCGGGATCGAGACGGCCGCGGGCGAGGTCCGGTTCGTCGTGTTGCCCAGCCCCAGTTGGCTGTAGTCGTTGCGGCCCCAGCACCAGGCCTGGCCGTCAGAGCCGACGGCGCAGGTGAAGTTGAAGCCGGCCGAGATCCTCGTGAAGGTCACGCCCTCGGGCATGACCACGGCCGAGGCGGTGCTGGCGGCGGTGGTCGATCCGTTGCCGACCTGTCCGTGGCCGTTGGCGCCCCAGCAGTAGGCGCGGCCGTTCTGCCCCAGGCCGCAGGAGTGGTCGTAGCCGACGGTGATGGCCTCGAAGTAGACCCCGTTGGGCATGCGCACGGGCACGGGCTCGTACGAGAGCGTGCTGGCGCCGTTGCCTAGCTGGCCCGCGGCGCCGGCGCCCCAGCACCAGGCGTTGCGGTGGACGTCGATGGCGCAGGCGTGCAGGTCGAAGGTGGCGACGGCCCGGAAGGGCAGCGCGCCGGGCAGGGCGATGGGCATGGGCGTGGCGAAGTGCTGGAGGTAGGGCTGCCCCACGCCTCCGTCGGACCAGCCCCAGCCCCAGCCGCCGCCGGCGGAGTCCACGACGTAGACCGAGCCGTTGCCCAGCGCGAGCTCCTCGACGCCGGCGCAGGTGCCCCGGGCGAGGACGCAGGCGCCGGCGCACCCCGGGAGGCCGGTCCACAGGCCGAGCGCGTCGCAGCCTTCGGTCACGGGGACGAGCGGGTCGCATTCCTCGAAGGCGGCCGTGACGAGGCCGTCACCGCAGAAGCCGCTGCAGGTGGAGAAGTCGAGGGTGCAGTCGTCGGCGCAGGCGGGGGTCCCCTCGTGGTAGCCTTCGTCGGCGCACGTGATTCCCCCGGGGACGGCGCCGTCGCAGGCCTCGAACGCGTCCTGTCTGACGCCGTCGCCGCAGAAGCCGGCGTCATCGCAGCCGGCGGTGTCGAAGGTGCAGTCTTCGGCGCAGGCCAGGTCGCCGCCGTGGAAGCCGAGGTCGCCGCAGGTGGCGCCGCCCAGCTGGAGGCGGTCGCACTGCTCGGCCGCGTCCTGCAGCACGCCGTCACCGCAGCGGCCCCAGGAGGCGCAGTCGGACACGTCGAGCTCGCAGGTGGCGGTGCAGGCCAGCTGGCCCTGCCGCCAGCCCAGGCTCACGCAGGTGGCTTCCGCGGGGGCCGCGCCGTCGCAGGCCTCGCCGGGATCGAGGCGGCCGTCGCCGCAGGTGGAGGACGAACCCTGGCCACCGGAGTCGTCGCAGGCGCCGAGCAGCCAGAGGAGGGCGAGTGAGAGGGTGATCAGTTTCACGGGATCCCTACCTTTCCGGATGATGGTTGGTTCAGGGGCGCCGAACCAGCGTGAGGACCGCGGGGCCGGTCGTCCAGCAGAGGAAGTCACCGCCGCCCGACAGGTCGCCGGCGACGCAGCGCTCGACGGCCGACACGGTGGTGCGCATCAGCGGGTGCAGCACGAGGTTGCCGCCCCTCGCGAAGAGCATGCGCAGGGTGCGGCCGTCGGTGCAGGTGAGCAGCGCGTCGGTCAGGGCGTCGCCGTCGAGATCGGCGGCCTGGAGGTGGCCGGGGGTGCAGGGCACGGGGACGGACTGGTGGGCGACCAGCGTGACCACGGGGCCGGGCTCGACCTGGAAGCGGTAGCTGGCGACCGTGGAGGTGGCCGCGTGGGCCACGAGGAGCTCCGGCGCGCCGTCGTCGTCGGCGTCGGCCAGGACCAGGGAGGAGGCGGCGGCGGGCAGGAATCCGATGGAGAAGACGACGCCGGAACCGGCGCCGTTTCCGATGAGCATGAAGACCTCGAGGTTGGCGTCGACGACCACGCAGTCGGTGTTGCCCAGGCCCAGGATGTCGCCGCACAGCATGTGCTCGGGGGAGATGCCCACGGGCACCAGGGCGCCCAGGACGGGACCTTGGGCGGAGCCGTTCACGAACTGGATGGAGGCGGTGTCCTTGAACAGCAGGGCCCCGTCCTCCCAGGCGTCGTGGTCGGCGTCGAGGTGGGAGACCGCCGCGCGCACCTGCAGCCCGGGGAGCGCGACGGGCGCGGCTGCGGTCAGGGTGCCGGCGCCGTCGTTCGCGAACGGGACGGCCTGGGCCGCGCCGGTCATGGTGACCCACACGTCCGAGGCGCCGTCGCCGGCGGTGTCGAAGACCAGGGCCGCACCCGCGCCGGGGAGGGCGGTGGGCTCGACGCCCGTGAAGCCGCCGGCGCCGTTGCCAGGCAGCATGAGCAGACCGTCGGCGGTGAGCAGCAGGCCGTCGGCGGCGCTGTCTCCGTCGAGGCGGGCGATCCCCGCCCAGGTGGGCAGGGCCGGCAGGTTCATCGCGGCCGGCAGCGGCCAGGAGGAGGCGTCGAGGCCCAGGCTGCCCGAGGGGGAGCCACCGGCCATGATCGGCATGGCCTGGAGATCGAGGGCGAAGTCGCCGAGCGCGATGCGCCCCGGATCCCCCGGCCAGGCGAACGTCGGTCCCGGCGTGAGCGCGGCGGCGCCGTCGTTGCGGTACAGGCGGAGGCTCCCGTCGAAGGCGATGAGCACGTCCGGGGTCCGGTTCCGGTCGGCGTCGGCGACGGCCACCATCCGGGCGTTGTAGGGCAGGCCGGTGATGACGGTGTCCGGATCGAAGGCGCCGCCGGCCTTCTGGATGTAGAGGGTCAGTTGCGGCATGGCCGGATAGTCCATCGCGCGCAGCAATGCGAGGTCGGTGCGGTCGTCGCCGTTGAGATCGGCCAGGACTAGGTGCGTCGGCCGGCTGGCGGCCCCGAGATAGCGGGGGGCCAGGAAGGTGCCGTCGCCCGCGCCCGGGAGCAGCAGGACCAGGTTCGCCGACTGGCAGGAGATGGCCAGGTCGGCGTGTGCGTCGGCGTCGATCCGGCCGGCGGCGATGGAGACGGGGCGGGCGCAGGTGGAGATGGCCGGCTGGAGCGTGAACGTCCCGGTGCCGGAGTTGGTCAGCAGGACCAGGCTGTCGGAGTAGGGGAGGATCACCGCGAGGTCGGCGCGGTCGTCGCCGGTGAGATCCACGGCCACGGCCCGCGTGGGGTTCCCGGCGCCCGTCGAGGTGCGCACGGGGGCGCCGAACAGCCCGGCGCCCTGGCCGTTGAAGACGGCGACGCGGCGCGCGGTGGTCTCCAGCACGGCCAGGTCGATGACGCCGTCACCGTTGAAGTCGGCGGCCATGGGGGCCACGGGCGCGGACAGGCCGGTGCGGCTCCAGGTCGGCCAGAAGGCGGCGAAGGTGGGATCGTACAGGTACACGTGCAGCGAGCTGGCGGTGGTGACGAGCAGGTCAGGGTGGCCGTCGAGGTCGAGATCGCGCACGGCCACGTCGGTGCCGGCGGCGCCGGTCGGGAACCACACGGGGGCGCCGAGGCAGAACAGCCCGGCGTCGAGGATGCCGTCTCCGCAGACGGGGGGACGGCACGAGGTCCGGCAGGCGCCGGGGATGGTGTCGGAGTTGGCGTCGCCGTCGTCGCAGAGCTCACCGCGTTCCGGCTGCCGGACGCCGTCGCCGCAGCCGGCCTGGCAGTCGGCGTCGCAGGCGATGTCGTCGCGGGCGTTGCCGTCGTCGCACGACTCCTGGCCGGCGCGCACGACGCCGTCGCCGCACACGGCGTCGGTGCAGGCGTTGGTGCAGGCGTCGGTGTCGTCGGTGTTGCCGTCGTCACACTGCTCGTTCGGGTCGACGATGGTGTCGCCGCAGGTGGGCAGGACGCAATCCAGGCGGCAGGGCGCGCCGGGCTGGTCGCTGTTGAGCGCGCCCTCGTCGCAACCCTCGCCGGGGTCGACGACGTCATCGCCGCAGCGGCGGGGGGTGCAGTCGGTGCGGCAGTCGGCGCCGGGCTCCTGGGAGTTGGCGGCGCCCTCGTCGCAGCCCTCGCCGGGGTCCAGGATGCCGTCGCCGCAGCGGCGGGGGGTGCAGTCGGTGCGGCACAGGGCGCCGGGGGCGTCGGAGTTGAGGACGCCGTTGTCGCAGAGCTCGCCCAGTTCGGGCTCCCGGATGCCGTTTCCGCATCCCGGGACCTCGCCGTCGGCGTCGGCGTCGGCGTCGGTGTCGCCGTCGGCGTCGGGGAGGCCGCCGTCGGGGAGCACGGTGGGGTCGAAGTCGGTGCGGCCGCAGGCCAGGGTCAAGGCCAGAGAGGCCATCCAAAAATATTTGTTGATGATGGAACCCGAACGCATGATCACCACTCCCGGCAAATACCGATCACGGTTTTGACCCCGGTGTCATACCACGGAATTCAATATGAAGCAAAGACCATGAATCAATTGATGTGAGGAGAGTGGCAGGGGACGGAATCGAACCGCCGACACGCGGATTTTCAGTCCGCTGCTCTACCTACTGAGCTACCCGGCCGCCCGCCGGCTGGACACCGGCGACGCGAAGCCATATACAGCTGTTCGGCTTCGAAGTCAAGCGTTTTTGGTGTCCGGCGAGGAAAGGTCTGTTGCTTTTTCCGGTTTCATGTAGACTGGGTACCCTTGTGACGACGGAGGAGGTCCGTCCACACGATACGAGGAGGTTTTCCAATGAAGCGCATCATCCTGGCCATCCTGTTGCTCGCCCTGGCGCAGTGCACCCCGAAGAAGGACGATCGGCCCTCCACCCCGCTGCCGCCGACGTCGAACTCGCCCGCGTCCCCCGGCGACACGCCGGCCGAGCCGGTCGAACCCGAGATCTCCGGAGCGGCCCTGCCGTCGGAGATCACCGTGGCCGCCCTCGCCGAGCGTCAGATCATTTCCGTCAACGTGGGCAACGTGGTGCCGCAGGTCCAGCAGTTGGTGGCCTCCACCCTCCCGCACCTGGCGTTCATCCCCGAGGTGCAGCAGATGGCCGCCGTCCTGCCGGGCATGGTCCCGCAGACCTTCGGCCGCCTGGGGCGCGAGATCGTCTCGGACCTGGTGCCGCGGCACTGGCGCAGCCTGCTGGACATGGCCGACTTCTCCGCCGGCGTGTATGTCTCCATGGTGTCCAAAGAGCAGGGCGGGCGCACGATGCTGGTCCGGTTCGCGGCCGATCCGGGCGAGCTCGAGGCGCGCCTCTCCCGCGGCGATCTGGGGCAGTTCCGCAAGACCTCCTGGGGTGGCCGCCTCTCGTTCGCCGGACACAAGAACCACGAGGGCGCGCGGGATCTCTTCGTCGCCCTCGACCAGGACCGCGTCCTCTTGTCCGAGGATCTGCGCCTCCTGCACCCGGCCCTCGAGCTGCTGCGCACCCAGGCCGCCGCGGTCCCCGCGGGCTTCCCCCTCTTCTCCACGGTGCACAACGTCGACCGCAACGCCGACTGGTACCTGAAGAAGTTGGGCGAGGAGTTCAGCCCGTCCGAGCGCCGTGACCTCGAGCCCGTCGCCCGCATCCTCAAGCCCGAGCTGGACAGCCTGCGGGAGGTCTCCCTCGCCCTGGGCCTGGACGGGAACCTGGCGCTCGTGATGGATCTGCACGCCCGCGCCATCGACAACCCGACCGGCCCGATGGTCAAGGCGGCCATGACGCCCGTGGACGTCGGCGACCTGGCCGTCCACCTTCCCGGCAAGCCCATCCTCGTTGGGCTCGACAAGAGCTCGCTGGACTTCCTTCGTCCGGTGTACAAGAAGATCCAGGGCGAGATCATGAAGGAAGCCGCCCGCGCCGGCAACTCCGACGAGGCGATGCTGGCGGGGCAGCTCAATTCGCTGGTCGACCTGGTCGACAAGTTCTTCGAGTGGTCCGCCGACTCCCAGGTGGGGGCGTGGTCCCTGCGCAAGGGCCGCCTGCACATGGGCGGCATGCTCCAGTTGAAGCAGGCGTCGTCGGGCAAGGACATGATGGACGCGGTCGAGAAGTTGATGAAGTCCTGGAACCCGAAGACCATGATCGCCCAGATGTCCCCCGAGGCAAAGAAGGAGCTGGCGTGGGTCCCGAAGGTGTTCGAGATCCGCACGAAGACCGCCCAGGTCGAGAAACGTCCGGCCCTCGTCGTCACGTTCAAGTTCAACTGGAAGGCCATGCCCAAGAGCGAGATGACCGAGCAACTGACCCTGTTCTCCCAGTTCATCGGGTCCGAGCTGGAGTTCGCCCTGGTGCATGACGCGGGCCGCATGTGGATGATCGCCGGCGCCCAGTGGAAGGACGAGCTCAAGGAGATGATCGCCGGGCGCGGCCGCCTGCCGGATCCCCGCCTGAAGCAGGCCTCCGAGAGCACCATGAGCCTCTCCGCGTTCGATCTCAACGCGTTCTCGACCTGGCTCGCCGGCGAGGTCCTCAAGCTCAAGTTCCCCGGCGGCCTGTCCTCGGCCGAGCGGACCCTCATCCAGGACGCCGTCAAGCAGTTCGGCAGCATGACGGGCTACGCCTGGATGACCTTCAGCGCCGGGCTGCAGCCGGATCGCCGGTTCCGCATGCGCGGCACCATGGAGAAGGAGTGCTGGCCGATCTGGGTCTCCATGGGCTACATGATGAGCAAGTCGATGTAGCGGGCGGTGCCGATGCGGTACGCCTGGCTTCTCTCTCTCGCGCTGGCGACGGCCCTGACGCCCGTCCTGGCGCCCGTTGCCGGGGCGCAGGCCCGACGGGGGATCCTGATCGAGGCCGGACCCACGGTGAACGCCTGGGGCTCCCGGGTGGGAGCGTACCACTTCTGGCACCTCTCCGACCAGTGGCTGTTTGACCTGGGGGCGTCCCATTCCCTGTTCTTCCCCCGGGACCGTCCGGCCGGCCAGGTGACCGCCGGCGGGCACCTGCGCTACCTGTTCGACGTGCTGCGGATCGTGCCGTCGGTTCACGTCGGGATCGGGTTCGGCAGCCTGGCGGACGAGGGCGTGCCGGTCACCGAACTCGAGGTCGGCCTGTCGGCGGATTACATGCTGTCCCGGCGGGTCCAGTTGGGGCTCGCCGTGACCAGCCTGACGGCGCTTTACGGCGGGGGGGGGATCGACGTGGGGGAGGCGGAGCCGGTGGAAACGATCACGCGCGTGCAGGTGCTGCTGCGCTTTCAATGGGTGTTTGGAGAGACATGGTAAAAAAATATATTTGCATCGCGTTGTTCCTGGTTTCCGGAGCCTGCCAGAGGTCCGAGGCTCCTGCCGGCCCCGTGGCGCCGCCCAGCGCCCCGCCGCCGCCAGAGCTCGCCCGGCGCGCCGAAAACGATCCGACCACGCCCGAGATCCTGAAGCGGCCGGTCGCCACCCAGGTGTCCCACGTGAAGCAGGTCCTGGTCACCTACGACCGGGCGAACCCGCGCTTCCCCGTACCGACCCGCAACCTCTCCGAGGCCATCGCCAAGGTGAACGAGGTGCTCGCCCTGCACCGCAAGGGCGTCCCCTTCGACGATCTGATGCGCCAGCACTCCGACGATCCCGAGACCGGCCCCGCCGCCGACAGCCTGTTCATGGAGGCCGAGGGGACGCCCGGCTCCACTCGCCAGCTGGCCCTGCGGCTGGCCGTGGGCGAGGTCGGCGTGGTGCAGACCGGGAACGCCTTCCACATCATGCTGCGCATCCCCGAGCCGCCGGAGGTGCCGAGCCCGGACAGCGCGGACATCCTCGCCCGGGAGCCGGTCACGAAGTCCGCGTCCTTCAAGTCGATCAACATCGCCTGGCGCGGCCTCAAGCAGGTCTACCTGACCCAGATCACCGAGGGCGCCCTCAAGCGTTCGCAGGGCCAGGCGGCCCAGTTGGCCCGCGAGATCCTGGACAAAGTGCGCGCCGGGGGCAGCTTCGACGATCTGATCACCCAGTACGGCGAGAAGATCCCCATGCCCGAGGAGTCCCACAATCATCAGTGGGTGCTCACCGGGATGAAACCCGGCAGCCACTTCGAGCCCCACGGCGACCACACGGGGCACGACCATGGCGCCGCCGACCCGCAGCCGGACGGTCATCAGCACGGGCCGGGCTGCGGTCACGGCGGGGCCGACGAACCGGCGGCCCCCGGCGGCGACCACGCGGGGCACGATCACGCGGGGCACGACCACGCGGGGCACGACCACGACGCGCCCGGCATGGACGCGCCGAAAAAGGGCCTGCCCAACAAGTCGTTCACCTCCGGCGGCCTGAAGGAGGTCCCCGAGGTGGGGAAACTGTCCCTGCGGCTCCAGGTGGGCGAGGCGGGAATCGTCACTAGCCGGTATGGCTATCACGTGGTATTAAGGGTTCGTTGACGCCCGGGAGTACTGGGCGATGTTTTATCAAACTGTGTTCAAGGAGTAGAGAAATGCGTACATGGTTAATTTTCACCCTGTCCATCTTCTTCCTGCTCGGGTGCGATCCCGAGAGCAAGACGAAAACCGAAATCTGCAACAACGGCGCCGATGACGACGGCGACGGGCACATCGACTGCGCCGATCCCGGCTGCTACGGCCAGGAGGGCGGGCCCACCGGGCAGGTGTGCCAGAGCACCGAGAGCCGCTGCGACGACGCCTTCGACAACGACGCCGACGGCCAGGCCGACTGCGCCGACACCGATTGCGCCGCGTCCTGCGGCGGCGTCGAGGACTGCGACAACGACGCCGACGACGACGGCGACGGCGACATCGACTGCGACGACGCGGACTGCGACGAGGATCCCGCCTGCACCGGCGGCGAGATCTGCGACAACGGGCAGGACGACGACGGCGACGAGGACGTGGACTGCGACGACGCGGACTGCGCCGCGGCCGCCAACTGCCTGCCCGTCGAGGACTGCGACGACGGCATCGACAATGACGGCGACACCCTCGCCGACTGCGCCGACAGCGACTGCCTCGGCCAGCAGGGCGCCGGCGGCCTGTGCCAGGCCACCGAGGCCGCCTGCAACGACAGTTTCGACAACGACGCCGACGGCGATGTCGACTGCACCGACGACGACTGCGCCGGCGCCGCCAACTGCCAGGGTCCCGTCGAGGACTGCGACGTGGTCGGCGACGAGGACGGCGACGGCGACGCCGACTGCCTGGATCCCGAGTGCAACAACCAGGCCGGCCCCGGCGGCGGCACCTGCCAGACCACCGAGACCTCCTGCGCCGACTCGTACGACAACGACGGCGACGGCGACGCCGACTGCGCCGACAGCGACTGCGCCGCCGAGTGCGTCACCGCTGGTTCGCTCGTGATCACCGAGTTCATCCGCGATCCCGGCCTGGTGACCGACGCCAACGGCGAGTGGTTCGAGATCAAGAACACCTCCGGCGCCGCCATCGATCTGCGCGGCCTGGTCATCTTCTCTGCCGGCAGCACCGAGCAGACCCACGTCATCACCTCCGCCAATCCGGTGACCGTCGCCCCCGGCGCCTACCTGGTGCTCGCCACGAACGCCGACCCCGCCACCAACGGCGGTCTCACGGTCGGCTACGCCTACGGTTCCTCGATCGGCTTCAACAACAGTTCCGACGACAGCGTCGGCCTGCGCACCGCGGGGGGCACCATCATCGACGAGGTGCTCTTCCCCGTCGCCACCTTCCCCAACACGGCCGGCAAGGCCATGTCCCTCGACCCGGCCCACACCACCGCGGCGGACAACAACAACGTGGCCAACTGGTGCGTCTCCAAGGTGATGTACAACAGCGCCGACTACGGCACCCCCGGCGCGGCCAACCCCTCCTGTGCCGCCGAGGCCGACTGCGCCAACACCCTCGACGACGACGGCAACGGCCAGACCGACTGCGCCGACTTCGCCTGCGCCAACGCCGCCAACTGCTCCTCGGCCGCCATCCCCACCGCGGGCAGCCTGATCGTCACCGAGCTCATGCTCAACCCCGGCATCGGGACCCCCGACTACCAGTACGAATGGATCGAGATCAAGAACGTGAGCGCCCAGGCCGTGGAGCTCAACGGCCTGACCCTGTGCAGCGACGCCCCGTCGGTGTTCTGCTCGTCGATCCACTTCGGAGTCTCCACCCCGCTGGCCGCCGGCGCCTCCGCCCTCTTCATGTCCGACGCGACCCTGTGGACGAGCTTCGTCGGGATCAAGTACTCTTACGGCTCCGACATCCGCCTGGACAACGCGGCCGAGGGCGTCCAGCTCTACCACGGCGCCACGCTCATCGACGCGGTGGCCTACGGCGTGGGCTGGCCCATCTCTACGGTCGGCCGCTCCATCCAGTTCTCGTCGGCCGCTGCCCAGGACGCGACCGCCAACGACAGTTTGGCCAACTGGTGCGTCGGCGCCGCCGAATACGACGCCGTCAACCACCTGTGGGGCACCCCCGGCGTCGCCAACGTGGAGTGTGTGGTCGCCACCGAGACCTGCAACGACACCACCGACAACGACAGCGACGGCCTCGTCGACTGCGCCGACCCCGACTGCGTGGGCCAGACCGGTCCGGGCGGGATCACCTGCCAGGCGACCGAGAGCACGTGCAACGACGTCGGCGACAACGACGGCGACGGCCTGACCGACTGTGCCGATCCCAACTGCGCCGGTCTCCCCGGCCCCGGCGGCGCGAACTGCCCCGCCGGCACGATGACGCTGTTCTTCTCGGAGTACATCGAGGGCAGTGGAACAACGAACAAAGCACTTGAAATCTACAATCCATTCGGGACTGCATATGACTTGGCGGCCAATACCTGTCAGGTTAAACTTTATGTTAATGGATCTCCGACCGCCACGACAGCGAATACTGCTACATTGACTGGCTCGATCGCTCCCGGAGACGTGTTGGTACTTTGTCGTTCTGATGCTACTGGAGCCATCCTTGCGGCATGTGATTTTCAACATACCGCTGTGAACAATTTCAATGGGGACGACGCCATTGAACTGGTCTGCAATGGTATTACGCTTGATGTTATTGGCCAAATCGGTTTCGATCCCGGCACCGAATGGGTCGTTGGCGGCGTTTCCACGCTGAATCAGACGCTGCAGCGCAAGTGCGGCATCAATTCGGGTGATACTAATGGTGGAGATGCATACGATCCCTCACTCGAATGGAATACTTTTGCGCAGGACACTTTCAGCGGCCTCGGTTCGCATACCGTGACCTGCAAGTAAGTCATCCCCGACCCGCCTCCCCGCGCCCGTCCTTCTTTCAAAAATTGACAATATAAAAATAACAAACATCCGAAATAATTATACCGTGCGCCGGCTGCATTAAATCGGAAAATTTTATCCGAAATTAAGGTGCGGGGCTTGACACCCCGCAATGGCGAGGCTATCAAAGAGATACCGGACAAGGGAGTCCGGGTTTATCACACAATGTTAATTGATTGAATCAAAGCACCATAGATTGGAGTTTGACAATGAAAAAATGGATCGCTCTGACCCTGTTCATGCTGTTGTCGCTGCCCGCGGGCGCCTCGGCCCAGGACGCGCGGGACCTGAACCTCCTGCACTTCAAGAAGGTCGCCGACCCCTTCGGCGGCGTCACCCTCGAGAGCGCCCGGGGGCTCGGACATTTGAAGTGGTACGTGGGCGGAATGTTCTCGTACGCGTACCAGCCCCTCACCCTCGAGGTGGGGGACGACCACGTGGGCGCGGTGGTCGGGCACCAGGCCCTCATGGATCTCACGCTCTCCTTCGGCCTGTGGAACCGCCTCCAGCTGGGCGCGCACCTGCAGGCCGTGATGTACCAGACCGGGGACGACCCCGAAGAGCTGGGGCTCGGCGGCGGTGAGATGAAGTCCCTCGCCTTCGCCGACGTCCGGCTGACGCCCAAGGTGCTGCTGCTGGCGCCGCGGGCGGTGGGCCCGGGCCTGGCCTTCGTCCCGGTGATCACGCTGCCGACGGCCACCGCCGACGCCGGCGCCGGTGACGACGGCGTGACCGTCGAGCCGCGCCTGGTCGCCGACTGGCGCCTGGCGGGCGGCGCGCTCCTCCTGGGCCAGGTGGGCTACCGCTGGCGTGAGGGCGCCGAGGTGGCCAACCTCCGGGTGGACGACGAGCTCACCTGGGGCCTGGGCGCCGAGGTGCCCCTGGTGCCGCGGTTCTCGGTGGTCGCCGAGCTCTTCGGCGCGGTGGGCCTGAAGGACGCGGGGGACGACCCCGACTCCGGGATCGACCTCGAGGAGGCGCCGGCCGAGGCGGTCCTGGCCGGCCGCTGGCGCCAGGCCCAGGGCCTGATCGTCACCCTGGGCGCGGGCGGCGGCCTGACCCGCGGCTACGGTTCCCCGCGGGCGCGCGTCTTCGTGTCCGCGGGCTACACGCCCTTCCCCGAGGCCGCCGGCGCCGCCGACCGGGACGGTGACGGCCTCCCCGACACCGCCGACAAGTGTCCGGCCGAGGCCGAGGACAAAAACGGGTTCGAGGACGCCGACGGCTGCCCCGACGGGACGCGCGACACCGACGGCGACCAGATCCCCGACGCGAAGGACAAGTGCCCGGCCGAGGCCGAGGACGCGAACGGCTTCGAGGACGCCGACGGCTGTCCCGACGGCGCCCGGGACACGGACGGCGACCTGATCCCCGACGCGAAGGACAAGTGCCCGGCCGAGGCCGAGGACCTCAACGGGTTCGAGGACACCGACGGCTGCCCCGACGGGACGCGCGACACCGACGGC
>Ga0302247_1002029_pt1 | contig 13937 bp, 20 predicted proteins | sample AAG_UR_Ile_MG_FD_193529 | JGI IMG/M metagenome (GOLD analysis project Ga0302247, IMG submission 193529) | Enriched activated sludge microbial communities from anaerobic digester in WTTP, New Holstein, Wisconsin, United States - AAG_UR_Ile | ecosystem: Engineered > Bioreactor > Anaerobic >...
GCCCACATCTCCACAGGCGCAACAACCGCTACAACCAGAAATGGCTAAAGCGGCATGAGAAAAAGGGGTAAATCCATGGACCTTAATTTACCCCGCTTGCTGGTCTAAACGACGGGGTGCAGCTCATACACATACGCTTATTATTAGTAAGTAGACATATTGCTGATCTTTTTGACAATGATATAAATATCAACCATCATGAATATCACGATCACAATGAACGTATCAATAGCACACTCGATCATTTAAAGATTCTTGCTAACGACAATAAAGGATTCTGCTATCAAGTTAAATACTATGATTCCTATCCATCTGTTTGTTCAGTTGTAATTAATAATAAAATTGTTTGCGTTGGATGGTATAGAATGTTTGTTGATGAACCTAGCGTAATTAGAGTTCGATCACACAATGTGCCTGCTATCCTTGCAATGGGTAAGAGGGCCGAGCCACTGTTGTCATTTGCCAATAGTCATTTTGATCAAATATGGAAATATGCTAAAAACGATAGAGACGCTAAACAGTGACTTGACTAGGGTTCAGGATGGGGCGTTGACCTATGCACTACATGTTTACGCATCAATATGGCCTCCTTTTTTTCAGCTTTTTTCTGAATATCGCTCGCTTGAGGGGCGTACTTTATAATTAGGCGTGTCTGGAAAAGCGCCAGCCTATGATCTATTTTATTAATGCAATCAATCAACTCAAGTGCATTCGCAAAATGCTGTTCTTGAAGAACGCTGGCCGAAGGCGCATTACGTGCGGCAACATACTCGACACTAAAGGCAAACATAAAGTCGCCTCTTGCCCTTGCTTCGGCAGCCGTCCTAGTCCATTTTGGATCGTGCACCATTTAAGTATAATGCTCACTTTAAAATTAAAAAGCAACTACAGTTATTTAGTTAATATAATTGCATGTGTTTGGATATAGCTATGTCTGATAACGAGCTTCAACAGTTCAAAACAGGCGTGAACCTGTCGGAATTCGCGGCGTCTCGAGGGTATCTTCTGGATCGGCGCGAGAGCTCCCGCAATTCAGCGGTGATGCGCCACGCGGACGGCGACAAAATCATTATTGCCCGCAACGACGAGAACGGCCATTGGATTTATTTCAGCATCCGGGATGATCGCGACAACGGAACAATTGTAGATTTTCTACAAAACCGGGGGGGCGGGTCCCTGGGCAAAATTCGCAAGACCTTGCGGGCCTGGTCCGGATCGCCGCGGCCGGCGGTCCAGGTTTCGGCTTTTGTGCGCGATCTTTTGCCGGTCTCCCGGGATCGTGCGGCGGTGGTGGCCGAATGGGAACGAGCCCGGATTTGTCTTTCCCTTCCCTATCTGACCGGGCGAGGCCTCGGGCCGGATGTCTTGGCGCTGCCACGTTTTGCCGGCTGCGTGCGCGTGGACCGGCGCAACAACGCGCTTTTCGCGCATTACGACAAAAACGGGCTTTGCGGTTACGAGGTGAAAAACAAAAACTTCACCGGTTTTGCGCCGGGTGGCGTTAAAGGCCTATGGTTCAGCAAGGCTTTTCCGGCGGACCGGCAACTTGTCCTCACCGAAAGCGCGATTGACGGTCTTTCCTATCACGTTCTTCATCCGGACGAACTTTGGACGCGCTACATGTCGACGGGCGGCGAGCTCAATCCCCAGCAGCGCGGCGATTTGGAATTGCAGCAACCCGGGCTCCTGCGGGGCGCCATGGAAAAGCTGCCGGCCGGCGCTATCGTCCTTTTGGCCTTCGACAATGACGATCCCGGGGAAAAACTGGCGGATGAGGTCCGGGCTTTAGCGCCTGCAGGAAGGGAACTTCGGCGGGTCCTTCCGAATGCGGAAAGCGGCAAAGATTGGAACGACATGCTTAAGCGCCGGCTTGGCTTGACTTAGGGCCATAGGAAAAAGAAAAGGCCCGGCTTTTTTTGAAACAGGAGTCTTTCCGCGTGGGCTTTTATGCGCAACAAATATTTTCAGGGCTGGGGGCTTGTGGCGTGATAGAACCTTTTGGTCTTGATGCCCTTGGCCGATTTTCTGACTTGGGCAAGGTCGTATTGGACCTGAAGCTGCAGCCAGCTCTCGGGGCTGCGACCAAACGACTGGGATAATCTGAGGGCCATTTCCGGGGAAATCCCCGCATGACCGTTCAACAACAGAGAAAAGGTCTTGCGGGTTACGCCGAGGCCTTCGGCGGCCTGCGTGACGGTCAAGCCAAGGGGCTTGATATATAAATCCCGGATAATCTCGCCCGGATGCGGGGGGTTTTTCATGGCCATAGTCTGTTGCTCCTAATGATAATCGATTAAATCGACGTCGAGCGCCTGTTTGTCCTCAAACCGGAAAATCACCCGCCAGTTACCGGAAACGGAGACCGCATAAAACCCTGTCCGATCTCCCTTGAGTTGGTGAAGCTTCAAGCCGGGCGCGTTCATGTCTTCGACAACAAGGGCCGTATCGAGCAAAAAAAGGATTTGCCGCAACCGTTTGACATGGGATTGTTTTACTCCCTTTGTCTGGTCGTCGTAATACAGGGCGGCCAGTCCTTTGTGCTTGATGCTGCCGATCATATTGTATCCTGTTACGTATCTGGTTGCAAGACGGAATCTTGATACACCACGGCTCGATGACAGGCAAGCGCTTTCAGGGCTTTGCCGGAAGAACTCCAAACTGCCGGGTTATTAGGAAAAAGAAAACGATGCCTCTAATTTCAATTCTGAGGCGTTTTCTCACCCTCGGCCATATCTCAGTACCCCCCAAAAGTTTTCAATTTGGGGTTGTGGATGCGTTTTGACGCCTTGGGTGGTACCTTCCCCTACCCTTTTCCTTTTTAACGCATGGGAGAGCCCTTCTTGACCCCTCCTGGAATGTTTCTTTTTCCTATTGCCTAATTTAATGGTTGTGAGCCGAAGGCGAACTCCGATTACACTTTTTTGGATATTTGGTTTGGCAACGGTCGAGGGGTGAAAACCCCACAGGTGTTTTTAATACAGGTATTGTGTATAGGTGTATACAGGGGACGGGCCGTAACGCAAGGCTGGACAAGGGTTTGCGGGGCAAGCACGGGACCGTTTCAGCGCAAAAGCGGGACCGTTTCAGCGCAAAAGCGGGACCGTTTCAGCGCAAAATTGGAGGGTTCACGGGACCGTTTCAGCGCAAAATTGATTGGTGATCCCGAACGTTTCATCGTAAAGTGACCCGCAAAGAATCCAGTTATCCACAACCCGTTTAAGGAATATTTTATGGAGCGCAAGGACCTGACCAAGATCATTACGGAGGCCCTGGCGATTGAGGTTGAGGACGCCAGGAAAGCGGGCAAGCTGGGGTACATGGCGCGGGCCTTGATCCAGGCCACCCTTCCCCACAAGGCGCCGGAGGGGAACGAGTTTCACCGGGAGAACGGTTTCTTGTCGATGACCATCCTGGCCCCGAGCCGGATCGGGCTGCCCTATGGGTCTATTCCGCGTCTCCTGCTCTCCTGGATGACCACGGAAGCGGTTCAAACGCGCTCGCCGGTCCTTGAGCTGGGGCCGACGCTTTCGGCCTTCATGGCGGAGCTGGGGCTTGCCAGGCAGGGCGGCAAGCGGGGCGACATCACGCGCCTCAAGAACCAGACGGAGCGGCTTTTCTGTTCGACGATTTCCTGCCGGTACGGCGACGAGACGACGGCGCAGGGGCGCGGGTTCAACATCGCGAAGGATTATGTGCTTTGGTGGAGCCCGAAGAATCCGGATCAGATGCCGATGTGGAAGTCGACGGTGACGCTGAGCACGGATTTCTTCAAGGAGATCGTCGACAGGCCGGTGCCGATTGACATGGTGGCGTTGAAAGCCCTGAAGCGCTCGCCGATGGCGCTCGATATTTATTTCTGGCTGACGTATCGCCTGTCCTACCTTCGGAAAGATACGCTGGTGCCCTGGGCGCTCTTGCAGTCGCAATTCGGTGCGGACTACGGGCAGGACGCGCAAGGACAGAGGGATTTTAAGAAAAAGTTTTTGATGCGCCTGAAGACCGTGCAGGAGATTTACGAAAAAGCGAAAGTCTTCGGGATGGACAGCGGGCTTATGCTGAAGCCGAGCCCGCCGCACGTGGCGAAGCAGCCCCCTCCCCTCCTTGAGGGACCGCGAAGGAACGCGGGCGGCGGGGCGAGCATTGAGGACATTGTTCCCCGGTATTTGCCAATTGGCGAGACGGAAACAAAACTCCTTCTCCGGACGGAAACGTATGAGAAGGCCCGGGAGTTGGCCCCTCGCCTGGACATTTATTATCTGGAAAACGAATGGCGGGAATGGATGGCCAAGAAAGGGACACCCCCGAAAGACCCGGACAAGGCGTTTCTGGGCTTCGTCCGGACGAAAGTTGGCCAGCACAAAGGCTAGAGGCAATCAGGCGATTGGCTGCTTGCCGTGTTTGATGAAAACGTCGTTCAGCGCTTCACGTAACAGGTCCTGCCGCTGGGAGCCGAGTTCGGCCGCCAGCATGGTGAACTGCCGGTAGGTCTCTTCCTCGAACAAACCGCTAATAAGATGTTTTCCTCTTTTGGGCTTCTTGGCGTCGCGCGCCAGATTGGACGCGGGGGCGGCAAGGGCCGATTTGCCCTCGGGTTTCGATTTGAACAAGGAAGCGGTTTTCTTTGCCATAGCGTCATATCCTTATGATTTCATAATAGTATGATCTTATGCTTTCATAATCCATTTGTAAAGCGCCCGGATTTCCTCGGCCGCCTTGCCCTGGGGATCGAACTCCTCGACGCTGTACCCGCCGTTGATGGCGTGGGAATAAGCGGCGCGCTGGTGCATCCGGACCGGAACGACGGGCACGATTTCGGAAAGCCCCTGCTCCGCCACGTCCGTGATGGTGCCGCGCGGGGGGGCCGCGTTCAAAAGGATGGCGGTCCGGTCGAGGGCCTTGGAGACCTTGAGAAGGTTGAGCGTCGCCCCGATGGCCGCCACATCGAAGGCCGAAGGCCGGCACGGGATCAGGATCAGGTCGGCGAGGTTGGCGGCGACGACGGCGGAGCGGTCGGAATGCGGGGCGGTGTCGACGATGGTGAAACCGGCCCCGTTCGTCTTGGCCTGCTTGACGAGCGCGGGCAACTGCTCGGGCGTGGCTTTGATGACTTCGGGGGTTTCGGCGTCGCGGCGGCTGAACCACTCGAGGGCGGAGGCCTGCGGGTCGAGGTCGATGATCGCGGCGCGTTTCTTGTGGAGCTCCGCGCACACGGCGAGGTGCACGGCGATAGTGGTCTTGCCGCTGCCGCCCTTCTGGCTCACAATCGCAACCGTTTTCATATCATGGCCTCATAGTTTCATAACGTCATGATGCTATGCAATCATTGCCTTATGATTTCATTAGCACATAATTCCATGATAAGAAAAGATTTTTCTTGATTCGGGAAGGGAAAAAACGGTTAGCGGTCGAGCTGTGTGAAAAGGCTGGGCTCGCGGTAGCGTTCGGCGGCGTTGCGTTCGCCGGGGGGGCGGCTATCCTCGCGGAGAGGGAATAGGGTCGGCTGCTGGGCCGCCGGCTTGACCTGGATGCGGTAGAGCTGCACCAGGTCGCGCCAGAGGTGGCGGCGGCCGTCGATCTCCATGAAGCGGTGGCGGGGCATGGCGGGAGTCCTCCTGGCTCAGTCAATAGGGGACAAGAAAAGGTCGGGGTGCAGCTTTGGCTGCGCCGCGTTGTAAAGGGCAAGCCAATGCTCCCAGCAGGTGCCGCCCATGTTACGGATGCCGCGCTCAAGATCGGCGTTGCCATTCAAGGCGTCGTGCATAAGCTGCCAGATGACGGCTTTGCCGTCGTAATTCTCGAAGCAATTGTCAAAGCCGCGCGTATAGATGTGGGCCAGGCCGTCACGGCCAAGCCTTTCAAGGGAACGCTTCGCGTTGGCAACGCGGAGGACGAAGCCTTTTTGGGTGGGAAAGGGGTTGGTTTTGGTCATGGTTTCGGTCTCCTTTTTGGCCTTGGGTTGCATGGCGTTCATGCAACCCTTGCCGTCGGCGAGACCGGGGGTAGCAAGGTCAAGGGCGATGGGCGGGGAGGGGGATCGCCCGGCCTGCACAAGGCGAAGACGCGGAAGGCCGGGGACACCCCGCCTTGAGGCCAGGGGCTTTACCCTTGACCGCGCGAGGGGCGGAGCCCCTTAGACTTCGCGAAAGGGGGCGTTAACGGATGGCCGAGACCGCTGGCGGGGTCGGTGAGTTCTGACGAGTAGCACCCGGTCCTTCCGCGCTTGGCGCGGAAGGGTTCGCCGGACTATAAAAGCCTGTTTTCATAACATCATAACATCATAAGATCATAAGATCATAAGATTATGGTTTCAGAGAGAGCGTGGACGCTGAAGGGAAAGGCTATAGGGAAAGAAAAAAGGAACGCGGTGATTAAGGGAAGTTTAGGGAATTAGTTTCATAATGGGCTAAAGCTACAGTTGGACATTTTAATAACACAATACATTTCAAGGTGTTACATGCTGTTTAACGGAAGCTCTTTGGTTAATTTTGACTTAATCCAGCACTTGCGGTTGGCCTTTCAAAAAGCGACAATGAGAATTGATCGCCCAAGAGAGGATGCCATGGCAAAAAAACAAGTCGCTAAAAGCAAAGTTACAGAAGCTGATCCGTTAGGTGATCTTATGACCGAAGAGTTCGTCACAGGCTCTTTCAATGAGGCCATAGCCGACGTTTTGGCGCGGCAACGGCGCAAGGGACAGGATTCCCCCTGCAGTGTTGGCGGCAGGCTCGCCGTAAGAAAACCGGACGGCCGGATCGTTTTTAAAACTGAAAAAAATAACGACTGATAACCGGGGCCTGAATGACAAAATGGCTTTGGATCATTTCAGGCCCTAACGGTGCGGGGAAGTCCACACACACAACGAGGATGATTGCCAAAATTCAAGCCGCCGGGTTCTTGGGCGACAAGATCATCAAGCTGAATGCGGACGAAAGAACGGCGGAACTCAAAAAGCAATTTCCCGACAAGCCAGAACACGAATTAAACCTGCAAGCCGCCAAAGAAACCGACGCTGCGCTTGAGAAAAGCATTGGTGAAGACAAGCCCTGTATCTTTGTGGAAACCGTGCTTTCCTCAACAAAATATCAGGATGACGTTCTCGAAGCCAAGGGGCGAGGCTATAAAATCGGTTTGGTTTTTGTGTCAGTCTATCCGCCTAAATTGATCCTTGACCGTATCGAGGATCGCGTTGCGGAAGGAGGCCACAACGTGGACGCGCAAAAGGCTTTGGATCGCTACAAACGATCCCATGTAAATTTGGTATGGTTCGGCCAACAGGCCGACAAACTGTTCGTCTATGACAACTCCGGCGAACAAACAGAAGCCGTGCTGGTAGCCGCAAAAGAAGTTGGAAAGAAGCTCCTTCACAAAGTAGAAGGCTGTAATCCCTCCCTTGACAAGGCCATCCGCTCTCTCCAGAAAATCAGGCCGTACAATCCGAAACCGAGCCCGTGAAGCTTTCGCCTTGTGGAAGCGGGGCTTATCCCGGAAGCGCCGCGAGGGCTGGAAAACCAGCAGCGGGTTGAGCTTCACTTGAGAAAGCGCAAGGGATTTGTCGCGGAGTTCCCGAAAAAGCCGGGTTTCGAGGCGGTCCGGCCCGTCGAGCTCCTCAACATCGCATGACGACGACGAGGCCTTTGAACCAAGGGGCGGCACTGACACTTTCATAATATCATGACATCATAAGATCATGGTTTGTTGCGTTATGCCGGGAAGACCTGCCGAGCGGGAAAAATCCCAAATATGGGCTATAGGAAAAAAGGGCCCGCCCAGGGGGTAACCCCGGGCGGGTTTTGTTTGCCGTCAGTATTCGTCCGCAAACAGGACGGTGAGAACGCGGATGGTCGCCTCGTTATCGGAAGGGTCCTCGCTGCAGAATTCCATGGAAGGATCGTAATAGTCGATCTTCCAGAAGATTTCCCGGCCGGCGTAGGTGAACGCGCCGAAGTCGTGCTCATGATGAGGATCGTTATCCTCCGAGAAGGCGTCGAACGTGCGGACCCTCTCCATGATGCAGACTTGATCGTGCTCGGGGAGGGAGAAAATGCCGCAGGTGACAAAGATTTGTCCGCCTGCGCCCGTTGTGCGAAGCCTGTCGTTGAGGAAGCGAATGCGGGAAACCTCATCGAGGCCGAGGGCGGCGAGTTCGGGGGTCATTGCGCACCCCCTTTCGCCTTGACGGCGCGAAGCTGAATGGTCTGCCCGCCGGCGGGATAGAAGTCGAACTTGAGCGAATAGCCCTTGCCGTCCTTGTGCGGCCAGGCGGCCCCGATCTTCGTCCAGAAAGCCTTGCCTTCCGCGCCGTCTTTGACGGCGAAGAGCTCGTGGGTCGGCTTTTGTTTGGGTTGGCTGTCGTCTTTCATGGTGATGTTCCTTTCCGTTGAACGACCGCGCACGATGCGCGGCCTTGTGCGGTGGAAAGGGACGGGCCGGATAAGCGGCCGGGTCAAAAGGGCGAAGCCCCATGGCCGTAATGGGGCAGGGGTCCCCTGTTCGGTTTTGACGCGGCCGCGCGGGCCGTCACACACCCGCACCTATAAAGGCCGCGCCGTGCAAGCGTCAGGACCGGGAAAGGACGATTGGAGGAACGGCAGCGCCCGAAAAAAGCGAGCCGGTAAAGCCTGAGGTAAAAGCGGAGGAAAAGGCCTGGGCAAAAGAACGGGTAAGGCAGAAGGGCGGCAAGGGCTTATGATCGCATGATTTCATGACTTCATGACGCGCAGGAAAGCGGACAAGGGCCACCCGAAGGAGGCCCTTGCGGCCGGTCAGGCGGCGGGCGGTTTGGCGTTGGCGAGCGCCTTTTCACAGAGAGCGGCTATTCCGTAGCTGTCGGCATTGAGGCTCGGAACCTGGAAGCAGGGGGCCGTTTTCAGGGCCGCATGTGCCGCCTCGAGAGCCTCAAGCAATTCGCGGGCGGCCAGGCGCAAGGCCATGTCTTCGCTCCGCCAGACGGCAAGCTGATCCTCTGTGTCGCTGGAGATTTCGATTTCATCGAGCGGCAAGGGGCCGTCGTAGGGATCGAATTGCAGGGCGTGGGGATCGGTCCGGTAAAGTTCAAGCGCCAGGCGAAGGGCCTGTTCGGGCGTATCGGCCTCGAAGTGGTAAAGGGCATATTCGCCGCCGGTGCGGTAATGAGCGTTGTATTCAGTCATGGCTTGCACTCCTTCTTTTGCGTTACCCCCAAGGGCGGGGGCGAAGGCTCGCGAACGGCCGGGGCGATAAGGACGGTTTTCAACGCCCCTACACGGGAGCGAAGCGAATGGAGCGGGCCGGGGCTTGAAAAGCGGCCCGCCTCGGCCAGGCTGAGCCGTAGCCCGGCCGCAGGGGGAAGGGCAGGGAAGGGGCAGGCTGAAGCTCTGCAGAGCGGGACCCGCTTCACATGGTTCAATGCTTGGAATATATCAGCCCTTTACTTGATTGATTTTGTATTTAAAAGGGCTCTCAAATGTCGTATTTTGACATGAAAAGGTTTGGGCTATGAGATCGGAAAAGCTGGAAACCCGCCTGCTGAAACGCATTGACCGCAAACGCGGCGATGTGTTTCTGCGTTCGGATTTCAAAGACCTTGGCGGTTATGACCAGGTGGGCCGCGTGCTTCGCGGCCTGGTTAAAAAGGGCGTGCTGCTCAAGGTCAGCCAAGGGCTATACACGAGGGCCGTAAAATCGCCTTTCAGTGACAATCCGGTGCCCCCGAAAGGGCTAGCAACGCTTAAGGAAGCGCTTACGCGCGTGGGGGTGGAGATCGTGCAAACGCGGCTTGAGCGGGATTACAACGAGGGGCAGACAACTCAGGTGCCGGCAGGCCGCGTCATGGCTGTCACGAGGCGGGTGCGCAGGAAAATTGGGTACAATGGAACCTTTTTGAGTTTCGAGCGCGCGTGAGCGGGGGCATAGCACCAGTGCATAGCGAAGAAACCCGGACAATGAGAGGACAGTATGGCGTTGTTCTATGAATTCTTCGCAGGCGGGGGCATGGCGCGGGCCGGCCTTGGAAAAGGCTGGCGGTGCGTATTTGCCAATGACATCGACGAGAAGAAAGCGGCAAGCTACGCCGCCCATTGGGGCGATAAGCAGTTGCGGGTGTGCGACGTGGCCGCATTGACGACCGCTGACCTTCCGGGCGCAGTTGATCTCGCGTGGGCGTCGTTTCCATGCCAGGACCTGTCTTTGGCCGGTTCGGGCGGCGGGCTTGATGCGGAGAGATCAGGCACGTTCTGGCCCTTCTGGAAATTGATAAGGAAGTTGAGGGAAGAGGGAAGGGTGCCGCGCCTTGTCGTGCTTGAGAATGTTTGCGGCGCTCTCCACTCGCATGAAGGGAAAGACTTCGCAGCCATCGGGAGCGCCCTTTCTAACGCGGATTACAGATTTGGCGCCGTGGTGATAGATGCAATTCACTTTTTGCCTCAATCCAGGCCTCGGTTGTTTATCATCGGGGTTTGTGCGGACGGGGAAATTTCCCACGATTTGACGCTGTCGGAGCCTGATCCGAACTGGCACCCGGAAAGGCTTGTAAAGGCGTATGAAAAACTATCAGCAAGATCGAGAGCAAAATGGGTGTGGTGGAAACTTCCGGCCGCACCGATAAGGGAGACGGTTTTCGCAGACGTGATTGAGGAGAACCCGAAGGGCGTGGAATGGCATTCGCAGGAAGAAACGCGGCGCCTTCTTAACATGATGAGCGTGGTTAACCTCAAGAAAGTGGAGAAGGCAAAAGACACGGGTCAGCGAATGGTGGGTGGCATTTACAAAAGAATGCGCCTCGATGAGACAGGACGTAAAGTGCAGCGTGCGGAGATTCGTTTTGACGATGTAGCGGGCTGTTTGCGCACGCCGGTGGGGGGCTCAAGCCGTCAAACAATCATGATCGTTGAAGGCGACAATGTCCGGTCTCGGTTGCTCTCGCCGCGCGAGGCGGCGCGGTTGATGGGTCTGCCGGAAAATTACAAACTGCCGGAGAACTATAACGAAGCCTATCACATTTCTGGTGACGGCGTGGCCGTGCCCGTAGTGAGATTCCTCGCGGAGCACATTTTGGAGCCTGCTCTTGTGGCGTTTGCGGAAGACAGAAAGAAAGTGGCCTAGCGATGATGAAAGCGCTTGTTGAAAAGCTGATGGAATTTGTTGCCGCAAATAGCTTTCGGGGAAAAGGACCTCTGTGCGTAGGGCTTGTGGTTACGCAGCACGCCAGAAAGATGGGGCTTCCGCTTGACCCGGAAACGCTGATAACGGAAGGCGGAGGCCAGGTCCTAGGGCTCGGCAAAGGCGCCGTGCAGTCCATCTTGAAACGCCATGGCATTGATCGCGTGCTTGCCAGCGAAGGCGGGCGGACAAGCCGGGGAAGCATGAACAACATGCGGGCATATGTCGCCTTGCTCAACGACCTGCATGAACAAGGCCCGCTTGATCTGGATGTGGTTGAAGCGTTCTGGATCGAGCGCGTACATGAATTTTTTGCGGGGAAACCGTTCAGAATCCGCTTGGACGCTTCGCGCAGTCTGAGGGTAGTAGTCAGCGACGTGCTGCATCAAGCGGAAGAAAGACAGAAAACGATGCCTGGCGTTTATTACGCCGGCGCTGTTCTTCAACACCTTGTCGGGGCAAAACTGGATTGTGTATTGGGCGAGGGAAAATTCGAGCACAACAGCTATTCAACGGCTGACGCACCGTCAAACCGGGTCGGAGATTTTCTGGTTGGCGACGTGGCGATTCACGTAACGACGTCCCCTGGCGAAGCTCTCATTCAGAAATGCAGGGACAATCTTGATGAAGGCTTACGCCCTCTGATTGTCACCATGCAAAGAGGCGTTGCGGTCGCGGAAGGCCTGTCCAGGAACGCGAGCATTGGTGACAGGATCGACATTTTCGAAATAGAGCAATTCGTTGCAAGCAACGTGTATGAGTTGGGAGCGTTCGCAGCGGATGGGCGGCGCACGGCGGTGAACGATCTGGTTGAACGGTATAACCAGGTCGTCGAAGAAATAGAAACGGACCCAAGCTTAAAAATTGAACTGAAGCGGTAAAGGATTGGCTTTGCCCTCGGAAGCCCGCAGTAACATCATGAGGGCGGTTAAAAGCCGCGACACGACGCCTGAGATGAAGGTGCGACGGCTGGTTCACGCCATGGGCAAACGCTACCGGCTGCACCGCGACGACCTCCCCGGAAAACCCGATCTGACTTTCACGCGTTTGAAAAAGATCATCTTCGTGCATGGCTGTTTTTGGCATGGCCACGACTGCAAGCGCGGCGCGCGGCAGCCCAAAGACAACGCGGCGTATTGGAAGAGGAAAATCACCAGCAACAAAGAACGGGACGGAAAGTGTCGCCAGGCGCTTGCATCCATGGGATGGGAGGTTCTCGTTTTATGGGAATGTGAGCTTAAAGACCGTGAAAGCCTGCAGGAACGCCTTAATGAGTTCCTGGGGTGAACGGAAGATCAGACAGGGGTTCAGTCCTTGAACCAACGGCACCCGGTGCGTCACGGGCGTTGTTGTGGTTCCTGTTAATATTTTAACAAGATAGCGAAAAAACATGTTACTGTTTATTATGTTGCAGTGGGGTTGATGAAGCTGTGAAGGTCCATTAGATTTCATGGCTAGATGGGTCTGAAGGCTCAATGTATCCGGTTAAGTAGGGGAACGCATGACTGGTCAAGCCCTCCCGAAAAAGTTGAAGAGAGAGCCGTTGGTTGACGCCATATTTGAAATTCGTTTTACGCCGTCGACCGCTGCTTCTACGGTTCTGCCAGGCTTTTTCTTTGCAAAATTGCAACCGAAAAAGTGGGAGGTTGAGCTACTCCCTGCCGCCGAGATTCCCAGTCAAATAAGAAGCGTTGATAATCATTTGCGTTATCAGCCGTTAATGAGGATACGCTGGGACAATTTCATAATCCTGATAGGTGATACGACGCTAGGGCTTGCATGCAACATTCCGTATCCAGGATGGGCCAATTTCAAGGAGCGAATTGTCAGGGCTGTTGGGATTCTTGTGGAGAGCAATATCGTTAAAACTGTTGAGCGCTATTCGCTCAAGTACGTCGATGTGCTAGAAGCCGCTAGCTTGGCCGAGCAAATTCAAAGGGTGAATCTTGATCTTAGAGTGGGTAGCCATACTGTTGCGAAGGAGGCGTTCACGGTTCGAGTGGAAATACCGGATGATGCTTTTATAAAGGTTGTGCAAATTGCTGCTAGCGCTACAGCAAAGACGTCGGATGGTCGGGTCCGCAAAGGAAGTTTGGTTGATATTGATACTATATGTAATTACAAAACGACCGATTTAAAGGCGTTTGCGGACGAACTGCCTGATCGTCTGGAGGCAATTCACATCGAAAACAAAAAGGTGTTTTTCGACTGCCTGAGGCCGGAGACCATTAAGTACCTGGAGCCAGTCTATGACTAATTATAATATCAAAGAGGCATCGAGCACTAGCGCGGGTAGTGCGGTTATCGCTAGCGCGTTGTTGATCTTGCAATTACAATTTGGCGCAGGACTTGATTATAAATCCAAGGTCTCCGCTGAACCGTTCCCGTCTGTACGGATAGAAGAACAGTCAAGAACTTTTGGACATTACGGACCTTTATTTGTTGAAGATTTCCAGGACTGCATGGTTGGCTTTGAAGAAGCAGTGGCTTCGTTTTATGCGCGGCTTTTATCAAGGCAAGAACCGCTTGGAAACGTATTCGAACGAGTGTTATACGACAATCTGAACGCTCTCCTTGTGCGCACTTAAAGGGGACATATGGAGCTTACGTCCGAGTCTATTAGCGAACACATTCCTTACTATCTTACTATGCCTCAAAAACAGGGGCTTTTAAAGGCGCTACAGGACTTCCCTTCAAACACAAACTATTATCTGAATGGTTATGAAAACAGCTTATTGCAAGGTGATGGGTGGACCAAACTTCAGATGCGTACTTTTGAGACAGGCGCGAAGGAGTCCATT
>Ga0302247_1002033_pt1 | contig 13927 bp, 12 predicted proteins | sample AAG_UR_Ile_MG_FD_193529 | JGI IMG/M metagenome (GOLD analysis project Ga0302247, IMG submission 193529) | Enriched activated sludge microbial communities from anaerobic digester in WTTP, New Holstein, Wisconsin, United States - AAG_UR_Ile | ecosystem: Engineered > Bioreactor > Anaerobic >...
GCCACGGCGGGGGGGGGACGCGGATAAACGTGGGGAAGATAAGCGGCGGCAGCGGCAGGAACATAATCCCCGAGGAGGCCCGGCTCCAGGTGGAAACCCGGGGCGAAACCACTCAAATCGACCGCTACATGGCGGAGCGGGCCGCGGAGGTTGCGAAAGGGGCGGCGGAGATGGGGGGGGTCCGCTGCGAAATCCTCAGGATGGGGGAAGCCGCCGCGGCATCCAGTGACGCGGACCTGGCCGGCCGGGTATACCGCCTGGCCCAGAAGCGGCGGATCTTCCCGCTCCTCCGGGAGCGGGAACCCCACTTCGGGGGAAGCGAGGATTTCTCCCTGATGATGGAGAGGGTCCGGGAGCGGGGGGGCAAGGCCTGCTACTTTCTGCTGGGGAGCGAGCTGGCGGGGAGTCATCATTCGCCGGGCTTCGATTTCAATGAAGAGATCCTGATAAAGGGAGTCGAGATTCTGGCCCTCGTCGCCCTCGAACCGGCGGAAGACTGAACCGGAGAACTCCCCCGGAGCCGTCCCGGCCTGAGCCCCGGCCTGAGCCCCGGCCTGAGAGACCGGCCTGAGAGACCGGCCTGAGAGACCGGCCTGAGAGACCGGCCTGAGAGACCGGCCTGAGCCCCAGCCTGAGCCCCAGCCTGAGCCCCGGCCTGAGCCCCGGCCTGAGAGACCGGCCTCCCTATACTGGGCGGAAAAATTTTCACCCCCGAAGCGTGCACTTTCCCTTGCACTTTCCCGGGTATTGTTTTACAATGGCCGCATGAAATTGGAGATAAATAGAAAAAAAGAGATAATAATTGGAGTATTGCTTTTTCTTTCTTTTGTCTCCGCCGGGGTCCTCGGTTTCACCGGACTCGGCCGTCCCGCGGCCTGGGGCGCCTTTCTTGGGGCCCTTGTCTTTCCCGCCCTGCTGTGGTTCCGGTTTCCGGGACAGGCCGCCCCTCCGTCCGGGGCCGTCCGGGACGAGGACCGGGAAGAACGACCGGACCCCTGCGGTCCCCTCAGAGAGGCTCTGGCGGCACGGGACCGGGTCCTCCGGCGCCTGACCGAACGGAATCTCCTGCCGGCCCTTTCCGGGACGGTCCAGGGGGATGAAAAGTTAGCCGCCGAGGTGGACCGACGGGCGGAAACCGCGCTGTCCGCGGCGGGGCTCAACGAAATATTCTATCTCGTGCCCTACCTGAAAAAACTGCTGGGGGTCATAACGGGAAAAACCGAGGAAGCCGCCCTGGGGCTGATGGAAGCATTCGTTTCCATCCAGCAGAAGACCTCCGAAACAGCCCGGCAGGGGAAATCCATCCTGCGGGAGTTCGAAGGAAAGGGCGATGGGGGGACCGTTCGGGATCTGATACGGGATTCGCTGTCCCAGGTGGAGGAGGAATGGAATACCATGCGGGAAATGACCGCCAGCGCCCGGGACATGGCGGAAAAGATGGAAAAGCTCCGGGGGATGGTCGATGAAAGCACGTCGATGCTGAAGCAGATCAACGATATCACTGAACGGAGCAATCTGATCGGCATCAACCTGTCCATCGAAGCATCCCGGATCGGAGGTTCGGCGGGCCGGGCTTTCAAGGTCATCGCACACGAACTGAACCGGCTCAACGACCGGACCGCCGCCTTCAGCGGGGATATCGCCCGGCGGCTCGCGGAACTCCAGGGATCCTTCGACGAAACCCGTCTCAACGTGACGAAGACCTACGAGTCGGTCATCGCCAGGATGGAAGAACGGTCCGGAATGCTGAAGGAATCGGTGGAAAGACTTGCCTCCAGCTACGACAATTTTTCCCGGATTTCGGCCGTCATCTCCGAATCCGCCATCGGGGTGAACACGGATATGGATTCAATCCTGGAACACCTGCAGTTTCAGGACATAACCCGCCAGGAAGTGGAAACCGTGCGGGACGCCCTGGCGTACATCGAAGACAGTCTGAAAGCGGCGGGGGGATACTTTTCCCTCTGCGGCAGACCGCTGGAGAAGAACATTGAAATAAGCGAAACCGTCGCCCGGAAACTCCTGACCCGGACGAAGGTGCAGGATGAAAGGGAGGCTATCATGGAGGTGGTGAATGAACATTCTCGTGGTTGACGATTCGGTGACGATGCGGAAAATCGTCGTTCTGGCTCTGGGGAACAAGGTGTCGGTGATCGAAGCCGAAAACGGGAAGGCCGCCCTGGAGATTACGTCCAGAGAGCAGGTGGACCTGATGATCCTGGACATCAATATGCCGGAACTCAACGGGCTGGATTTCCTGAAGGAGTACGGAAAGACCCCCAAAGCGGGGAAAGTCCCGATCATCATGCTGTCCACCCATACGGAGAAGGAGATCCAGGACCAGGCCATGTCCCTGGGAGCCAGGGCCTTCCTCACCAAACCCTTCCAGAAACCGGAGCTGCAGGCCCTGGTCACCGGACTGACCGGGCAGAGCCTGTAGCCTCCCGGAACCCGGGCCGAAGGGTCGGGATTCACGGCCCGGGCCGCATAGCCCGGGCTTTTTATATTATAACTAAATAATAAAAAATATACAAATTTTACATTTTACCTCTTGAATAATATTTATCTCTAATATATTCTTTCTCTTGGTTTTGGAGCAGGAAAGATGCATATCGACGACGACACGAAAGAAATCATCGTCTCCTTTGTGACGGAAGGTTTTGAACGGCTGGACGACGCGGAGGCCCGCCTGGGGGAACTGGGCGCCGGAGACAACGAAGCGGTGTTTTCCTCGGTTTTCGGCCTTTTTCACTCCGTTAAAGGGTCTGCGGGCTTCCTGAACTTTGAAAACGTGAAATCCCTGACCCACGACGCCGAGGCCCTGCTGGAGGTCTTTCTGAAGGAGAAGGTCGAAGCCGGCCCCGAGAGCATCGACACTCTTCTGGAAACGGTGGACCTCCTGCGGGCCATGATCGAAGAGATCTCCCGGGAATACCACGACCGGAGGTTCGCCGAACCGGTGCAGAGGCAGACGGCAAAGATCCGTGACCTGGTCTCCGCCCTCCGGGGTTCCCCCGGAAAAATATCGAAGCCTCCCGTCATTACCCCCAACGAAATCATCACCTGCGACATGGCGGAGAGGTTTCTGACGGAAACGATGGAGCTCCTGGATCAGGCGGAAAGCCTGGTCCTGGAAATGGAGTCCCGCTCCTGGAATCCGGAAAAGATCAACTCGGTTTTCCGGGCTGTTCACACCGTGAAGGGCAACGCGGGGTTTTTCGGCTGCGCTGATCTGGAAGACCTCTGTATGGACCTGGAAAATCTCCTTCATCAGGCCCGCAGCGGAAACACGCCCCGGGGGGACGCGTTCATCACCCAGGTTCTCGGGAGACTTGACGGCATCCGTTCCCGGGCGGCGGAGACCCGGGTGGGGGGGGGAGGGGGCCCCGGAAACAAGGCTGTTCCTTATCGGCCGCTGGGGAAAATCCTGGTGGACATGGGGGCGGTGGACGAGGCGGAGGTGGAGAAGGCCCTGGAACAGCAGGAGAAACCCCTGGGAGAGCTCCTCGTGGAGGCCGGGGCCGCCCAACCCGATGATGTATCCCGGGCCCTGGAATTTCAGAAAACCATGGCGTCCGGAGCCGGGGCCGATGCGGAAGCGGTGCGCCGAAAAAACGTCAGGGTGGATACGGCGAAGCTGGACAGGCTCTTTGACCTGGTGGGGGAACTGATAACCGCGGAGGCCATGATCATCAACAGCCCGGACCTGGCGGGCCTCAAACTGGATGCCTTCAGGAAATCCTATGCGGCGCTGAACAAGATAACTCGGGAGCTTCAGGAAACCGCCATGATGATACGGATGATCCCGCTGGAGGGGATCTTCTCCAAGATGAATCGCCTGGTCCGGGACCTCTCCCGGAAGTCCGGCAAGGGGGTGGACTTCCTCGTTTCCGGGGCCGACACGGAGATGGACAAAAACATCATCGAACAGATTTCGGACCCCCTGGTCCACATCATCCGCAACGCCATCGATCATGGTCTGGAATCCGCGGCGGAACGAACCGCGGCGGGGAAGAGCGAGAAGGGACGGCTCCGGCTGGAGGCCCGCTACGAAGGTTCGGAGATCTGGATCAGCCTGGAAGACGACGGCCGGGGGCTGGACCGGAACAGGATTCTGGCAAAAGCCTCCGCCCAGGGCCTTCTGCAGGGCGACGGCGCGGACCTGGAGGATCCGGAGGTCTGGCGGTTCATCTTCCGGCCGGGTTTTTCCACCGCTGAAACCGTTTCCGATATTTCCGGCCGGGGGGTGGGGATGGATGTGGTGTCCAAGAACCTGGAGAAGATCCGGGGCAGGGTGGATATCAAATCGGAACCGGGACGGGGTTCGCAGTTCATCCTCAAGATCCCCCTGACCATGGCCATCATCGAGGCTATCACGGTCCGGGTGGGAGACAATCTATACTCCATTCCCCAGGGGGACATCGTGGAGTTTTTCCGGGTCGCGCCGGATCAGATAGTCCTTACCGGAAAGGACGAGGAGGTGGTGAATCTGCGGGGCAATCTTATCCCCCTGGTGCGCCTGTTCGAAGTTTTCGGTCTCAAGCCCAAAGCCCGGAACGTGGAGGAGGGGATCCTCATCGTCACGGCCAGCGACGGACGGAAGGCCTGCTTGATGGTGGACGAGGTGGTGGGGAGCCATCAGATAGTCATCAAATCCCTGTCCGAATACCTGGGAGAGGTCACGGGCCTGTCGGGCTGCACCATCATGGGTGACGGCTCCGTCAGTTTCATCATCGATACCGCGGGACTCATGTCCCTGCGTTTGGAATAAAAATTTCTTTTTGGAGGGAAAAGGTGAAAATTCTGGCGAAACTGGTAACCGCCTTCCTGGCGGTGGCTCTTCTGGCCGGGATCGTGGGTGGGGTGGGAATTCTCCAGCTGAAGAATCTGGAGGGTTCCATCAATAGTCTGTCCAACGAAACGATCAAAAAACTGGATTACCTCACCGACATGGAGTCGGAGTTTCTGAAAATCAAGGTCGCGATCCGCTCCCTGGCCAACCCGAAGGCGGCGGAGGATGAGACTTTCATCAAAAGAAACCTGAAAAACATCGAAAAGGCCCGGGCGACCTACGCCGGGGCCAACGAGGCCTATCAGAAAATCCCCATGACCGCCGAGGAAAGCCGGCTCTACAAGAACTTCATGGATAATCTGGCGAAGGCCGCAGATTTCAACAACCGTCTCATGGCCCTGGTCGAAAAAGCCCGGGCATCCGACGGAAGCGACGAGGCGGGCGGGGCGGGCAGGGACCTGGCCTACGGCCAGGCGTACACCCTCATGGCCAGCGACGAGAGGCTGGCCTTCGACAATACGCTGGAAGAATTGGGAAAACTCCTCGAGTACGGAGACAAGTATTACGGCCAGGAACTCCCCGCGGCGGCCCTGCAATCCGCGAAAGCGGGGCTCCTGGTGGTCATCGGCGTCACCATCCTGGCCTTCATCGCTGCGGCGGTCCTGGGGATTGTCTTCGGTTCCTCCATCTCCCGTTCCCTGCGCAACACCGTGCGGATCCTGGGAAAAATCGCCGCCGGGGATGTCACGGAAAGGATGAAGGTCAAGACCCGGGACGAGTTCAAGGAACTGGAGAAGTCCATCAACCGTGTGGAGGAAAATGTGGGCGCACTGGTGGCGGACGCCGATATGATGGCGGACGCGGCGGCGGAAGGGCGGCTGTCCACCCGGGCGGACGCCTCGAAGCACCAGGGGGACTACCGGAAGGTGGTGGAGGGGATGAACCGGACCCTGGATATGATGCTGTCCCCGCTGAACGAAACCCTGGGCCTTCTGAAAAAGATGGCCGAAAGGGACCTCTCCAGCGAGATGACCGGGGAGTACAAGGGCGACTTCGTTACTCTGAAGAACTACTTCAACGACGGTCTCACGGCCCTGAACGAGATCCTGTCCCAGGTGAACATCGCCGTGGAGCAGGTCAATTCCGGGGCGGAGCAGGTCGCCCAGGCCAGTCAGTCCCTGTCTCAGGGCGCGACGGAGCAGGCCAGCTCCATGGAAGAGATCACCTCGTCGGTGACGGAGATCGCCGGGCAGACGCGGCAGAACACGGAAAACGCCATCCAGGTGAACGGTCTCGCCCGGGGTGCCCGGGCCAGCGCCGAGAGCGGAGACGCCCAGATGCGGGAGCTGGTGCAGGCCATGGCGGATGTCAACTCCAGCGCCGAGGAGATCAGGAAAATCGTCAAGACCATCGACGACATCGCCTTCCAGATCAACCTGCTTGCCCTGAACGCCAATGTGGAGGCCGCCCGGGCGGGCAAGTATGGAAAGGGCTTCGCGGTGGTGGCGGAGGAGGTGCGGAATCTGGCGGTGCATTCCGCCTCGTCGGTGCAGGACACCACCCGGAGGGTGGACGAGGCCATCGGGAACATAGCCCGGGGCAACTCACTGGTGGAAGCCACTGCCAGGCAGCTCCAGGAGATCGTCGATGGAGTGTCCAAGGTGGCGGACCTGGCGGAAGAGGTGGCCACGGCGAGCAAGGAGCAGTCCCAGGGGCTGGAGCAGGTATCCACCGGGCTGTCCCAGATCGACCAGGTCACCCAGGCCAACACCGCCAGCTCCGAACAGAGCGCTTCCGCGGCGGAAGAACTCTCGGCCCAGGCCCAGCAGCTCCGGGGAATGCTCCGGAAGTTCCGGGTGCGGGAGCTGAAGGAAGCCTCCCGGGGGACGGACCGGAACGAGGACATCCTCCAGCTTCTCCGGGCCGAACTGGCCCGCCAGGGTTTGTCGGCTCCCCAGAGGGGGAACGGAGACTCCCGGAAGACGGCGGTTTCCGTCCGGCCGGTGCGGCCCCAGGACGTGATAGCCCTGGACGACGGGGACTTCGGAAAGTTCTAAAGGAGGATGAGACATGTCGGATGCCTTGATTCATGATATGCACGACCTCATCGCCGAGGACGAAAACGAAGACACCCAGGCGGACAAGTACCTGTTCTTCAAGATCGGAAAGGAGTCCTACGGGATCGGGATAAAATACATCATCGAAATCATCGAACTGCAGAAGATCGCCGAAGTGCCGGACATGCCGCGCTACGTGAAGGGGGTCATCAATCTTCGGGGGAAGGTCATTCCCAACATAGATCTCCGGCTGCGGTTCGGCATGGAGGAGCGGGAGTACGACGACCGCACCTGCATCGTGGTGACGGAGATCGACGGGGTTTCCATCGGATTCATCGTGGATACGGTGGAGGAGGTGATGGAGATCACCCAGGACAACATCGAGGAAGCCCCTCCCTTCCAGACCCGCTCGGGGGAGGAGAAGTACATCTCCGGAATGGGAAAGGTGGGGGAGCAGGTGAAGATACTGCTGGATGTGGAAAAACTCGTGCAGGACGAGCGGCTGAAAAAATGATGCTCAGCGATGCCGAGTTCACCGACATTGCGCAGTTCATCCACCGGGAATTTGGCATCCATCTTTCGGATCATAAAAAAGTGCTGGTGGCCGGGAGACTGGGAAAGAGGGTCCGGCAGCTCGGACTCTCTTCCTTTTCCTCCTATCTGCGGGCGGTTCAACAGGACGATTCAGGGGAAGAACTGACGGAACTGGTGAACCGGATAACCACCAATCATTCCTACTTCTTCCGGGAGAAAGCCCACTTCGATTTTCTGGAGAGGGAGGTCTTTCCCGCCCTGGCGCAGGATCTGAGGCGGCGGAGAAACAATCCGGTCCGGGTCTGGAGCGCGGGCTGCGCCGCCGGGGAGGAAGTGTATACCCTGGCGATGCTGTTCCGGGAATACTTCGGACCGTCGCTGGAGGACATGGATCTGGGGCTCCTGGCCACCGATCTGTCCCTCCAGGCCCTGGCCGCGGCCCGGGCCGGAGTCTACCCGGCCAACCGGCTGCAGGAGATTCCGGCCCGATACACGGGGGCGTATTTCAGAAGGCTGGACGCGGACTCCTTCGAGGTGTCGGACACGATCCGGAAAATGGTTCTGTTCAAGAAGCTCAACCTGATGGACCAGGATTTTCCCTTCAAGGGGGCTTTCGACATCATCTTCTGCCGGAATGTGATGATCTACTTCAACGAGGAGACCCGCCGTCGTCTGGTGGACAACCTGTATCGTTACACCCGTCCGGGGGGCTACCTGTTCATCGGCCACTCCGAGTCCCTGCGCCGGGAATCCTGTCCGTTCCGCTACATCCGTCCGGCGGTGTATCACAAACCCCTGGAGGTTCGGGCTTGAAAAAACCCATCCGCGTTCTCGTCGTGGACGATTCCGCATTGGTTCGGGACATTCTGGAAAGGGGGCTTTCCCGGGAGGAGGATATCCTGGTGGTGGGGAAGGCTCCGGACGTCTACATCGCCCGGGACAAGATCGTCTTTCTCAAACCTGATGTGGTGACCCTGGATGTGGAGATGCCCCGGATGGACGGGGTGGAGTTCCTGCGGCGTCTCATGCCCCAGCACCCCCTGCCGGTCATCATGGTTTCTTCCCTCACCGGGGAGGGGGGGAAGATCACCCTGGACGCCCTGGAGGCGGGAGCCCTGGACTTCGTGACCAAACCCCGATCCAATGTCTCCCAGGGCCTGATGGGGATGATCGGAGAGCTGGCGGATAAGATCCGGGTGGCCGCCCGGACGGATATCTCGACGTGGCGGGCCGTAGCCTCCGGGGCTCTTCCCGCCGCAGGGCGGCCCCTTTCCGCCGGGATCCTGGCGGGCGGGACCGACAAGGTCGTGGCCATCGGAGCTTCCACGGGAGGGACGGTGGCCCTGCGCCGGATCATCTCCTCCTTTCCGCCGGACATGCCCGGGACCGTGGTGGTGCAGCACATGCCTCCGGTGTTCACCCGGATGTTCGCCGAGTCGCTGGACAAGGATTCTGCTGTGGAGGTGAAGGAGGCGGAAACGGGGGACCGGATCATCAGGGGGAGGGTGCTCATCGCTCCCGGAGACTTCCACCTGAGGGTGGCAAGGTCCGGAGGCCAGTACATCGTTTCCTGCGACAGAGGGGAAAAGGTGAACGGGCACTGCCCTTCGGTGGATGTCCTCTTTCGATCCCTGGCGGTCCATGCCGGAGAAAACGCGGTGGGAGTGGTCCTCACGGGGATGGGGGCCGACGGCGCCGCGGGCTTGCGGGAGATGCGTCTGTCCGGGGCCCGGTGTTTCGCCCAGGACGAGAAGACCTCGGTGGTGTTCGGGATGCCCCGGGAGGCCTTCGCTCTGGGGGGGGCGGAGAAGCTGGTCCCCCTGGAAAGCGTTACCCGGGAAATTCTGGGCGCCCTGGCCGGGGCGGGGTGAGGGAGCCGTGGACGACCTTATACTGGGGATCGGGGACTGGGCTGTGTCCTCCCGCCCCGGTGACACCCTCAAGACCTTCGCCCTGGGATCCTGTGTGGCGGTCCTGATTTACGACCGGGTTCTGAAAATCGCGGGGATGATCCACATCGCCCTCCCCGAATCGGCGGTGGATCCGAAAAAGGCGGAAACCCTGCCCGGGTACTTCGCCGACACCGGCCTTCCGCTGATGATCGAGGAAATGAAAAAGCTCGGGTCGGTGCGCCGGAACGTCTGGGTCAAGCTGGCGGGGGGCGCCACGGTGGGGGAAGCGGGGGAGTTTTTCGACATCGGACGGCGGAACATCCTGATGGTCAAGAAAATCCTCTGGAAGAGTTCCCTGGGGCCCGTTGCCGAAGACACCGGCGGGACCCTTTCCCGGACGGTGTCCTTCGCGGTGGAAACGGGGGAGATCACCGTCACCACTCCCCGGGGGAGTCGAATGCTGTGAGGAGAGATGGAATGGGTTTGCACACGGTCCTGATCGTGGATGATTCCTCCACGTCCCGGATGATCATCCGGCGCTGTTTCGAGATGGCGGGGTACACCGCGGAGAAATTCCTCTTCGCCGCAAGCGGCCGGGAGGGGCTGGAAACGGCGATGAAGGAGAGGGATATCGGGCTGATCATCACCGACATCAACATGCCCGAAATGGACGGCCCCACTTTCATCAGAAAGTTGAAAGAGGAACGGGGAGACCGGGCCATTCCGGTCTGCGTGGTGTCCAGCATCGGGGACGGGACGGAGCTGCGGGGTCTTCAGGCGCATGATATCCTGGGGGTCGTCAAAAAACCGGTGACTCCGGAGAAATTCCGCCATCTTCTGGGAGAGCGGTATGAATGAGCCCGGCGGGATGGAAAAAGCCCGGGCCGCCCTTTTCGGCGCGGTCAGGGACGCTTTCGCCGATATGGCCTTTCTGGATGTCGCTCCCGGGGTTGCCCGGCCGCTGTCGGGAGATACGTTCAGCGGCGCCGTGGATTTACTCCTGCCGCCGCCGGTGAGCATCCTCTGTATCTTCCCCGCCGCGCTGGCGGACAAGATCGCCGATTCCCTCTTCACCGATCGAAAGACGGCCCTGGAGGACAGGATCGACTGCCTCCTGGAAATTCTGAATGTGGTGGCGGGGAACTTCCTGACGTGCCGCTTCGGCGGGGGCTACTCGGCAAGGCCGGGGCTCCCCCGGATCGTCGCCGAAGGAGGGGGTCCCGGGGGCGTCCTCCTGGCCGCCCTGGACCTGGATGCGGAGGGGATCCCTTTCCGGGTGGAGCTGCGCTCCCGCCGCTGATTCTTCGAAGACTGTCCCTGCATGGCCGGGCCGCCGGGAAACGTCTCCGCCGGCCCCGCGTCGTGAGCCCGTCCTTGACCATCGATTTTCCCCCCGGTATACTGCGCACCGACGTCATATTACAGGACAAGGCGGCACAATGAGCGTACGGGTGCGCTACGCTCCCTCCCCGACGGGGCTGCAGCACATCGGGGGGGTGAGGACGGCGCTGTTCAACTATTTTTTCGCCCGGGCCATGGGCGGGGTTTTCATCCTCCGCATCGAGGACACCGACCAGGAACGCTACGACCCCCGGGCTCTCCAGGACATTTACGACACCTACGACTGGCTGGGCATCTCCTGGGACGAAGGACCCCGGGTGGGAGGCCCCCGGGGACCCTATTTCCAGTCCCAGAGGACGGAGCTGTACCGGGAGTACGCGCAGAAGCTCGTGGACTCCGGCGAGGGGTACCACTGTTTCTGCACCGCCGAAAGGCTGGAATCCCTGCGGTCCGGTCAGGAAGCCCGGGGGGAGGGGCAGGGCTACGACCGCCTCTGCCGGGGAATTCCCCCGGAAGAGGCCCGGGCCCGAAAGGCGGCGGGGGAGAAGAGCGTGGTCCGTCTGAAGGTCCCGCTGGAAGGCTCCACGAGCTTTCACGACCGGCTCATCGGCGACATCGAAAGGGCCAACAGGGACATCAACCCCGACCCGGTGCTGCTGAAATCCGACGGCTTTCCCACCTACCATCTGGCCAACGTGGTGGACGATCACTTCATGGGAATCACCCACATACTCCGGGCCCAGGAATGGATACCCTCGGGTCCGCTGCATATCCTCCTCTACCGGGCCTTCGGCTGGACTCCGCCGGAGTACTGCCACCTGCCCATGGTGATGGGGGAGGACGGGAAAAAACTCTCCAAGCGGCACGGGTCCACCAGCCTGGTGGAATTCCGGGATCAGGGCTACCTCCCGGAGGCGATCATCAACTATGTGTCCCTCCTGGGCTGGTCCTACGACGACACCCGTCAGATGTTCTCCAGGGCGGATCTGGAAAGGCTTTTCTCCCTGGATCGGCTGAACAAGGCGGCGGCGGTCTTCGACTACAAGAAGCTGGAGTGGTTCAACGGGGTCTACATCCGGGAAAAGCCCGATGCGGCTCTGAAGGATGAGCTTCTCCCCTTCATGCGACGGGCGGGGCTGGTGGAGGACCCGGCGACGCCGGAACAGGAGGCCGTCCTTCTGGCGGCGGCGCCCCTGGTCAGGGAGAGGCTGCGGTTTCTCGGCGACGCGCCGGAGCTTCTGCGCTTCCTTTTCCGGGACCCGCCTCCCTATTCCCGGGAGGAGCTTCTGCCGAAGAAAACCGAACCGGAGGAGATCCTGCGGTATCTGGGGGAGATCCGGAGCCTCATGGAGGGGTTCTTCCACCGATCGGACCCGGAGAACGAGGAAGAGTTCCGCCTTCTGGCGGAGCGTCTGCACACCAGGCTGGGCAGCCTGCTGATGCCCCTCCGGGTGGCGGTGACGGGCTCCAAGGTGTCCCCGCCGCTTTTCGAATCGATACGGATTCTGGGAAAGGAAAAAACCGTCGCCCGCCTGGTTGCGGCGATGGAAATGCTTGCTGCTCGAGAATGAGGGAGAAACGAATATGGCGGAACTTACCATGGAAACCCTGGTTTCGCTGTGCAAACAGCGGGGCTTCGTTTTCCAATCCAGCGAGATCTACGGAGGGCTTTCCTCGGCCTGGGACTACGGGCCCCTGGGGGTGGAGCTGAAGAACCGGATCCAGCGCTTCTGGTGGAGGGAGATGACCCAGCTCCAGGACAACATCGTGGGACTGGACGCGGCGATCATGATGCACCCCCGGGTCTGGGAGGCCTCGGGGCACGTGGAGAGCTTCACCGACCCCCTGGTGGACTGCAAGAGCTGCAAACAGCGCTTCCGGGAGGACCTCATTCCCGAAGACAATCTCAAAAACCGGACCTGCCCCGAATGCGGGGGGCCCCTCACCGAAACCCGAAAGTTCAATCTCATGTTCAGAACCCATATCGGGCCGGTGGAGAACGAGGGCTCCATCATCTATCTCCGCCCCGAGACCGCCCAGGGGATCTACGTCAACTACCGGAACTGCATGCAGTCCAGCCGCCTGAAGATCCCCTTCGGCATCGCCCAGGTGGGCAAGGCCTTCCGGAACGAGATCGTCACCAAGAACTTCATCTTCCGGACCTGCGAGTTCGAACAGCTGGAGATGCAGTTCTTCGTCAAGCCCGGGGAAGACGAGAAATGGTTCAACTTCTGGAGGGAGAAGCGGATGGAGTACTACCCCAAGATGGGCATCCGCCCCTCCAAGCTCCGGTGGCACCGGCACGGGAAGGACGAGCTGGCCCACTACGCCAAGGACGCCTATGACATTCAGTACGAGTTCCCCATGGGATGGCGGGAACTGGAAGGGGTGCACAACCGCACCGATTACGACCTGCGCCGCCATGGGGAGTACTCCGGCAAGGACCTGAGCTACCTGGATGAAGAAACCAGGGAGAGGTACATCCCCTACATCGTGGAGACCTCCGCGGGGCTCACCCGGAGCGTCCTCATGGTTCTCTCCGACGCCTACGAGGAGGAGACCCTGGAGGGGGGCGAGGTCCGCTCGGTGCTACGCTTCCATCCCCTCCTGGCGCCCATCACCGTGGGGGTCTTTCCGCTGGTAAAGAAGGACGGCCTGGCGGAGATCGCCCGGAAGGTCGAGGAGGATCTGCGGGAGGAGTTCACCACCTTCTACGACCAGAGCGGCTCCATCGGCCGCAGGTACCGCAGGCAGGACGAGGTGGGGACCCCCTTCTGCGTCACCGTGGATTACGAGACCAAGGAGAACGACACCGTCACCCTCCGCAATCGGGACAGCATGGAGCAGCTGAGGGTGAAGACGGCGGACCTGGTTTCGGTGATCAGGAAAGGCATCCGGGATTACCGGAGGCCTGGGCTTTGAGACCTCCGGCGGGGAGGCTCTCCCCCGCCGGCCGTGCCTGCCCATGCCCGGGTTTCCCCGCTGTATGCGGCCGGGGAACCGAATCCTCCGGCGGGTCGCGCATCCGGCGGGGGCCTCCACCGCCCGCCCTGTTTCCCGGAGCTGCTCCGCCGCCCCGCCGGCCCTTTTGCCGGGGCCTCCACCGCCCGCCCCGTTTCCCGGAGCTGCTCCGCCGCCCCGCCGGCCCTTTTGCCGGGACGCACCCCCCGCATCCGCCGGGCGGGCCCCGCATCCGCCGGCCGGGGTCTTCCCGCCACGCCCCTCCTTGAGCAATGAGCCCCGGGCTGATATAATTTTCTTCGTATCATGCAACACAGGACGGACGACATGAACGCTGCGCTACAGGTGCT
>Ga0302247_1002037_pt1 | contig 13914 bp, 8 predicted proteins | sample AAG_UR_Ile_MG_FD_193529 | JGI IMG/M metagenome (GOLD analysis project Ga0302247, IMG submission 193529) | Enriched activated sludge microbial communities from anaerobic digester in WTTP, New Holstein, Wisconsin, United States - AAG_UR_Ile | ecosystem: Engineered > Bioreactor > Anaerobic >...
TTAACACCTCGTTCTTGATATTTGGTTAATTGCTTATGCAATAAAAAGATACGAGGTGTTTTTGTCAAGTACTATTTTGACCTATTTTAATGTGCCCCATTGTCTTAGGTAACTAGGAAAGATTAGTCATTTAGAATTTACTTGCCATATTTGAGGATCTCTTTTCTTTGGTTCAAGCAAGGTGAGAAGTAAGAAGGATCGATTTGTATAGATGTATAAAGTAGTATGGGATGAGAAGAAGAACTCAATAATTCTTCTCGAAAACACGATTGATCACGAGAGTGTATCACCAAGACCTGTGTTCTTTGAGGAACTCGATTTATTGGGATTTGCTGATAAATGGAGTTATCCAAAAACAAGAGAACCGCTGTTATGGGCTTTAGGAAGGGATTACTACTATAAAGGTATCCTAGTCGCACGTGTAACAGGTGGTGATTTGTATCAGAGACCTGATATCGAAGTTATTCATAATGGACGTTTAGAGCCAGTTGATCTTGCCCACACAATTCGAAGTAATGCCGATATAATGAACAATCTTGTTGGGGAAGCATTAGAGTTTATTCGCCGAGTTCAAAAAGACTACAGTAAATGTCCATCACAATTGACTGTTGCTTTCAGTGGTGGGAAAGACTCCCAGGTTATTCTTGACCTTGTTTCTAGAGTTATCAACCCAGATGATTACATTGTGATTTATACGGATACGGGTATGGAAATTCCATATGTGGAAGATACGGTAGACTACACTATTAAATCGTATCGGTCCAGATACCCAGCATTTCGCTTTATTACAGCTAATCCCTCATTAGATACAGATAAATTGTGGGAGTTATTTGGTCCTCCGAGCCAAAAAATTAGATGGTGCTGCTCAGTTTGTAAAACTGTTCCATTTGTCCAAACCCTTAGAAAACATGTTGATAAACAAAGTTTGACTAATACCATTGTATTTGAAGGAGTTAGAGCAGAAGAAAGTAGTCGCAGGAACAGATATAACAGAGTAGCTTCAGATGTGAAACATATAAACTTGATAAATGCAAGACCAATTTTTGAATGGAACACCACTGAAGTATTTCTATACTTGATCCAGAGAAATATCGAAATCAATAAAGCATATAGAAACGGTATGTGGCGGGTTGGTTGTTCGGTCTGCCCCTTTGCATCAAAGCCAGCAAACTACTATTTGGGGTTACTTTTTCCTAAACAAACCGAGAAATTTGTTAAGCACATACACAAGCTAGCCATATCACGTGGTATGACAGATCCAGATAAAATAAAGGCATATATTGCAAACAGGTCATGGGCTGGACGTTCTGGAGGAATGGGCGTTGATAATCTTGGTGTGTCTAACGATATCGTTATTTCCGCAGAAACATATAAAGCGGTCCTTAGAAGTCCCAGAGAGAATCTGCTTGAGTGGATGAAAACTTTAGGCAATTTATCGGTCACAAAGAGAACCGATAGGACAGAAGTTGAGATATTTGTACAAGGTGTTTATATTCAAGCCGTTATTACACAAGTTAACGACACAACTCTGTCATTGACTTCTGATAACATTAATGAATACCCTGTGATTAGGGGATTACTTACAAAAATCATTAATAAGGCCACATATTGTGTTCATTGCGGTCTCTGTGAAGTTGAATGCCCAATACAAGCAATATCGCTAAAGCCTTCTTTGTTGATAAATGAGAAGTGTGTGCATTGCCACAAATGTAGCACGTCGATAGATAAAGGTTGTATTCTTGCTCGGTCTTTACACTTACCTTCAGGAGAAAATAAAATGAAGCAGAGTTCCACTGGTTTGGATCGTTACAAAAAGTTTGGCATGAGAGAGATGTGGGTAAAATCGTTTTTATCTGATCCCTATAATTGGTTTGAAACCAATACTCTGGGGTCGGACCAAATACCGTCTTTCAAAAGATGGCTTAAGGACGCAAACCTCTTAACTGATAGGAATTCGCCTACTGAATTAGTTGGGGTATTAAGTAATTGTGACAATAACGATGTAGTCTGGCAAATAGTATGGGTGAATCTATATTATAACTCTCCCATTGTTAACTGGTATGTTTCGTTGCCATTTGATCATCCCTATACGAAAAACGAGTTGCTTGAGTTACTATTGATTGAGTATCCAAATATGGCTCGTTCAACACTCAATAATCCGCTAAGTGCGTTACTAAACATGTTTGACAACAGTCCGTTGGGAAGTCAGTTTCGAATAGGGGATCTCGAAAAGAAAGGCAGATCGTTTGTGAAGGTCACAAAGCGAAAACTTCCGCAAATCTATACTGCGACAATGATTTATGCATTGTACAAATACGCAGAGTTGAATAACAAGTATTACCTAACAGTTAGGGAGTTAATCGACCCAAAATCAACTGGTAGTCCGATAAATATATTCGGGCTACATTTGCCGAGCTTTAACGAAGTGCTCAGGGGTATTCAAGAGTTTGACAGTAATCTTGTCAAAGTTGACCTTGTTGCCAATCTCGATAATGTAAATTTAAATAAGGACTACAACCCATTCACAGCATTGAATAGGTATTTCTCTAGGAGTAAGTAGTCATGAGATATTCAGATATTCTATCACTAAACGATAAATTCATTGATACATTCGATTTGGTTCATGAATCAGAAAGCTATTGGGAAACTTTTGTTCCCACGGAACGCTTTATAGCCATATTAAAAGCAGTTATAGATTCGGTTGATGCAAATAACCCGAAAGATCGAACATCATTTTGGATCATAGGTTCTTATGGATCAGGAAAATCTCATGCGTCATCAGTAGTTAAGCACCTGTTATCTGATGAGATAGCATTGATAGAGAATTTCCTTTCCAGTCGTTTTTCAAATAATATATAACTCAAATCAAGACTGCTAGACCTTCGAAATAGAAAGAGGCTATTCCCTGTAGTAATTAAAGGCAGTAGCGGAATATCTGATTCAAGGGATTTTGCATTCACAATACAAAAAGCAGTCGTAAAAGCTCTAGAGAATTCAGGTATTGATATGGTCCGAGAGACAGAGTTCTCAGAAGCTATTAACTACATTCAAAACAATAAACTAAAGATTGACTGGGAAAAGGCCATTGAGAGTAATGAAGAGCTGAGAAGCGTCGTGAGCAGTTCAAGTGATCTGATAAAGAAACTCGAGAATTATGATGCAAAAGTATTGAAGCTATGGGAGAATGTGTCTGGTTTCAAGCTAACTTTCGAAGACAATATTGAAAACTGGTTAGGCGAGACTCAACAAATTCTTAGATCCGAACATGGATACTCAGGCTTATTTATCATGTGGGACGAGTTTACAAGCCTACTTGAGATGTCAGAAAGCGGAAGCTACTTGAGTATTCTACAGAATATTGCTGAGTTATCGAAAGATATGAAGCATGAGGTTTATCTGTACATTATCAGTCATAGAAGGCCGGAACAAACTCCTCTATCGACCTCGGATATTAAGCATCTTCAAGAGAGAATCAAAGAATTTGACTATTCAATGGAGCCAATCACTACTTATCAGATCATGTCCACAGCAATTCAAAGAAATGATCGGAACAAGTGGGAGGAGCTAAAGAACCGGCATATTGGAGAAATTGATAGTCTGGTAGATGTTATTCTTGATGGTAGTAGTGCGGATGTTAAACAAAGTCTGTCAGATCTATTTCCAATACACCCTTATTCAGCATACTTGTCGACCTACTTCGCGAGAACTATTGGGTCAAGGGAGAGAAGTATATTTAACTTCCTGCATGACGAACAACGTGGTTTTGTTAGGTATATAAACACAAATCCCCAGGATGGGCTTAATGAATTTCTAACTGTTGATCTGATATTTGACTATTTTCTGCCAGAACTTGAAAATATGGACGACGTGAACTCACTCTCTATTCTTGGCAATTACAATACGTATCGGGAATTAGTATCAAATAAAGACAACAGCTATATGAAGATATACAAAGGCCTGCTGTTACTGAACCTTTTCATCAAAACAATTAAAGAAGCTGATAGCATTAGCTCATCGCTTCTGAAGCCAACTGAAAAGAATGTTTCACTTATGTTTAAGGGGACAGAGATATCTGAGAGTGTCACCGAGTGTCTTGAGTTTATAGATCATGAGCATATAATTGTGAAAAACCCAAGTGGATTGTTTGAAATTGGCAGTTCACGAATTCCCTATTACGAAGTACAAGAAAAATATGACGAACTGCTCAAACAAACCAACAACTTCACTGACCTGGCAGATAATTGCCAGATATCTGAAATATCAAAACTGCTACTTGAGAATATATTGAGGGAAACAGCAGATTCTCCCATGTTTGAATGCCTCATCGTACCTGCTGGTATTAAAAAACACGTACTTATGTCAAAAATCATTAACGCACGAAAAAGAACTTACAAGATTCTCCATGTAGTGTTTATTGGTCTTCATCAAGCAGAATTGACAGAAGCTCAACAACTTGTAAAATCTCTTAATTGGCAGTCTGAATTGGAAAAGCCACCTTACGTTTTTATAATACTAGATACAGTGTTTAGCACAGAAGACTACAATAAAGTGCTTCACTATAAGGCCTATGAGCTTGTAGCTCAAAGTCAAAACCTACGTCCTGATGAGATATCAGGATATAAGAAACAACAGGCGTCAATTATCAATGACTGGATCAAGAAACTTTCTTTTGGTTATGCTACAGTAATCACTCAGCTTCCTTCTAATATTCTGTTTGAGAAACGTATTCTGTTAAACCAGTATTATGAACTCATCAATAATGAGTTATCTCTCAGATTTTTCTATCTAGGGCCTGAGGTACTGAGCAGTAAAGACAATAAAATAGCCACTGCAACTATGTGGAAGAAACAAACCTCTCGAAGAGCAGCGCAAGCAATGTTGCTGTCAGACACCAAAAAGGATTTTGAAAACCAACTTAAGGCATCTAATGCATATCTGTATTCGTTCTATTATACGCAGAAAGGTGAAGATGTGTTGAGCAACGATTTTTCAGTGTTGCAGGGATTCTCAGAGCATATTGTATCTAAGACTAGGCTTACCTTTGACAAGATTATGAGTGAGAATACCGGAAATGTAATAAACATTGGTAAGAAGTTTAAGTTTTTATCTGAGGCGCCTTACGGGTATTATCCGTGTACAGTATTTTACGGTATGCTAGCTTGGCTATTCAAACCATATTTGGGGAAAGTATATTTAAAAGATAGCGCTAAAGTTGTGAATGCTCAGGATATGATTGATCTTATTGTGAACTTCTTTAATTACGCATCAGAGAATGAGCAAGTGAATAGTAAGAAACTGACAATCAGAATCGGATCCCCACACGAGGACAAATTGATAAAGCTATTGTGTGATATCTTTAATCCCAAACAGAGAGACAGTTTGAAGCAGGTAGTTTGGGACATTGCGCTAGATTATGTAAAAAACAAGTTTCGATACCCTCTATGGATTGCAAAATATCACGATATAGCCCAAGACAACGAGGCAGTAATAAGTGCTTTAGACTCAATCATAGAATTATTTAAGGCGGTTAAAGACGAAGAATACTCAAGTGAGTTTGTTCACAAAACGTTTGATAAAATATCTTCAACCCAAACTGATCTTAGAATCATATTTAATAACACCAAAAATAACCCGGAGCTTTTTAAAAAATGGCTTGGAACGAAAGTAGGGGACAATGTTACGGATATTGATATTGAAGAGATTGAGGGGTACATTGTCAATAACTCCGGAGAAGAGCTAGTGTATACCTGCGAGGATGAGGAAGTCACCCTCAATAGGGTACTTAAATTTCTTTTAAAAAAATCAAGCAGTGGTGCTGCTATTGGCGGTATGAGCACGCCAAATGACCAGGAAAACACTATAGATTATAATAGCCCTAATATTGGAGATATTGCCAATGGTGGTTCTGAAGATAACGAAGATATAAACGATTCCAATCAGTACTATGCCACAGCAACCAAGCAAATTGTAACCTGCCTTACAAATGCTGGTTGGGAACCTCAAGCAATACATTTCATTGGGAGAGTATTATCAGCAGTGCCACAGGCAATAGAAGTAGCTATCGAGGCTTTACGTGAAGAAGGAATCGATGTATAAAGTATTCGATTCTCTCGATGATCTAATGCGGGAGATTGTCGAGGAGTTAAAAATCAATGAAAAGGCGAACCGCAGATATCCTGCCAGGTTTATATTTTCAGAGAATATGGACCAATATAGAGAATTGGTACTTGCGCTACACAAGATAACTAACAACTATATTGATTTGAGTTCGTTGTGTAACGCTGACGTATTTCCTACAAAACAAGATTTATTCACGAATATTGAGGATCTACTGTCAAACCCCAGCTCGTTTATATATCCTATTTCGGAAGTGCTGAGATTCTACCAAGATAGTGATTTTACATCCTTCTTTAACTATCTAATGGACAGCATTGAAAATCCACCAACCATTAACAATAGGATTTATTTACCTTTATACGGAATATGGACACCTTTTCAGAATTATGTGCTTCAGAAATTTTCAAGGAAGCATCAGTGGGCACCAATCTGGAAGTTACACGCTGAATATGCAACTATATCAGAGATATATCGTGTTACGTTTCCTGTAACTTATGGCCAAAAGTTTATAACCAATGCACGAGAGTGGCTTTCTCTTTGGAAAAATGACTACGACAGTAGGTATTATTCAACCTCAAAGAACCTGAACTATTTAGCAAAACAGTTCTTGCCCGATGAAGTCTTCATTTCATCTAACGAAGTTAGTAATTATCGAGATCTGATTCAATCACTTTTCAAAGTAGAAATTCCATTCCAGTATAAAGAAAAAGATTCGGAGCATTGGGTTAACTTGTTCAACACATTCGTTGGACTACCTAACTCAATTGCTCAGAGTGATTTTGATAGCGTGATTAGCAAGAGGTTTGAATATAACCTTCTAGATCTAGGTCTGAAATCATTTGTGAAGCATTTTATTAGACTAACAGACACATCGGATAAATGGCTGTTAAGCAACTGGTACCAGTCGAAATGTAACAATGATGAAACACATGAAAACTTCCGTCTTTGCCTTGAGTCTCTTTCTGAATACTCGGATAATGAACTAATCCTCAGCATCTGGTTGTCTGTTTTCCAGCACAATGCTAGTAAACAATGCCTACATGATAGATACGAGTTGTTGTTTTATATACACAAAGGATTGGCTAAGCCAACCGTTGAATTTGAAAGCCAAGTTAGTTCTATACTTGATAAGCGGGTCGAATATGTGGAAAGCAATCCAGAAGTACTTACAGGAATTCTGAATTGTGAATCACTTTTTGTGTTAAAAAAACTGCGTCAGGATGCATCTTTCATCAAATCATCTGTTTTCCGTCAGAAATTTACACTTCTTTTTGAGTATTTGAATTGGGAGGAAGTCGATTTCACTTCCAAAGATCGCAATGCATGGATTGCTGCATATTTTAGAGAATACTGTATGGGTAAAATTACTTGGAAACGACAAGCTGAGGTAGACAATATCCTGAACAAGGTCAATAGTGACGCGAATAGTCTATATGATTGGTACTATAAGCTACAACTCCCTGACTATTCTAGCAAACAGGAAGAAGAAATATACTGGGTTGACTGCCTTGGAGCAGAATGGACACCATTACTGCTGCATCTAATCAGGGAGCTTGACGAAGATAATAAGTGGTTTATTGAAAGTGTAGATATCAGACGAGTATATCTTCCCACTATTACCGATGTAAACAGAATACCTACCCCCCACCACATCCAAGATCTCGATAAATATATTCATAGCAATCAGATTTCTAATAATATGAACCAGGTGTTACTAGGACAAATATCAACACTTCAATCGATTGTTAGGCAGATACTGGCTAGTTCCTGTGAGTCTATTGTAATCAGCTCCGATCATGGCTCATCGTATTTGTGTATTAGAGAATTCGTTGATAACAAGGGGCTTGGCATGTCCGATACAGAACATGGTGGTCGCTACAAATGGCTTGAAGACGAAAGCGACTTTGCTTCTGATCAAATTAAATTCCTTCACGTAGTAGAACCTCCACATATGAACAACAGAAAGTGTTTGATTGCTTTGAAGCATGTTTCTCTTGGTAACAGGCTACCGTTCGAATCCCACGGCGGGGCAACTCCAGAAGAAATTCTTGTCCCCTTTATTAAACTTAGAAGAGTCAAAAAACAGAGATTGATAGTTAAGCCGACTTGCTTTCTTGGAGTTATGGCAAACAAACCAGAAATTGAAATCACCATCCAGCCAAAACCTTCCGGAACTCCATACATTTTATTGCAAGAAGAAAGATTCAATATGACTTTCAATGAAGATCATTGGGAATGTAGTTTTAAAGGATTGACCTCAGGCCAATATGATGCAACTTTAGTTGCTGAAGGTCAACACTATGATATCAAGATAACTATAAAATCAGGTATGATACAGGAGGAGTTGTTTTGAACTCACTTGACATAAAAATACGCGAGAATTTCCCAGATGAATCTGTCCTTAAGATCAAGAGCAGATACAGTGCTTTTTCCAGCAGGAATCTACCATCTTTCATCAAAGACTGGCTAATCAAGAAATATACTTCCACAGATGGCTCATTAGATGTCGAAGGTTTAATTAGCTTCATGGATAATCACATACCATGTAAGGATGAAAGCATACTCGTTAAGTTAAAAACCCAGAAAGAACCCATAAAGATACTATCCAGATTCAATATTCAGGTAGATCTTAAAAAAGACCTATTCAGGTTCGAGATTCCTGATCATGGTATTTCGTTGAATATTGGTATTATTCCCGATTATGTTTTCAAGAAACACGAAAAATACCTATCAGACGGAGAGCATTGGGGCGTTATCACTTTGATATATGTACCCCCAATGGGCAATATCAGTGGGCACGTAAACATAATTGACTATAAACCATTCCAACCATATCAAGTAGATCTAGAATACTTCAAATCAGCAAGGAAGAATTTCACTGTTTATGAATGGATTGACTTGCTTATAAGATCAATGGAGTATAATCCTGATAATAAAGATAGACAAACAGGTTTTAGCTCAATCGATCGAAAACTACTTTTTATATCTCGGTTATTAGTCTTTGTTGAGCCTAATCTCAACTTGATCGAATTAGCGCCTAAGGGTACAGGGAAATCCTATGTGTTTGGTAATTTAAGTAAGTATACATGGATGTTTAGCGGAGGAGTAGTATCTCGTGCAAAGCTCTTGTATGACATTGGAAGAAGAACTCCAGGTATAATAGAAAACTATGATTTTGTTACCTTTGATGAAATTGAAACGATAAAATTCTCTAATGAAGATGAGTTATTAGGTGCGTTGAAAAACTACTTAGAAAGTGGTCGTTTTACAGTAGCGAATTATAGCGGATCATCTGAAGCAGGATTGATGATGCTGGGGAATATTGCTTTATCGCCGGACTGGCAGCCGTTGTCAAATAGATACTTTGCATCCTTGCCTGTTTTCTTCCAATCATCTGCACTAATGGATAGAATTCATGGATTCATTGAGGGATGGAAGTTAATCAGGCTCAATCAAGGTCTAATAGTGAATGGTTACACTCTCAATGTGGAGTATTTTAGTGAAATCTTACATAAACTGAGGAATTGTTCACACTACAGCCAAATTGTTTCTGATTTAATACAAATACCACAGAATTCAGACACAAGAGACGTCAAAGCGATTATCAAGTTAGCTACAGCGTACCTTAAGTTGCTCTATCCTCATATTTCTCATGCCTCGGAAATTGACAAAGAGGAGTTCAATTTATTTTGCTTGTCACCTGCAATTGAGAAGAGAAAAATCATCCGTGAGCAAAGATCTTTTGTTGATACTGAGGTAACCACTGAAATGCCAAATATTTCTTTAAAGGAATAAATGATTGTTTTCAACAGGTGACTCTCTGTGCTATACACTTCCAATAAATCAGTTGGAAGAGAGTATATACTCAGAGGTACCTACTGGGTTTATGGCTGAATCGTTTTCTATCTGGCCATCCGGTCTTAGAATAATGTTGTAAGTCAAAGTTAATTTCCTGTCTTGCAATAGATTGGCTGGTGTGGATAAATCGTAGCACCTATATATATGGAGGGCATATTTGGCAGGAGTGGGTTTGTGGGAGCCGCGGGAAAAATGCTTGGGGGTTCTCTTTCCGCACGTGAATCAGGCGAGGGTTGCCTGATGCCTTGATCTCCATCCGATAGGTAGTTGAAGTCCGGCCAATTATTGGGCCAGCAATTGCTTGGACGTCAATGGGCGGTCAGTGGGCGATCAGCATATAGGGTGCAGTTTGGGGTTGGCGGTAGTTTGGGCTTCAAAAGACTGGATCCCGGGTCAGGCGGTTCTCGCAGATATACGCGGAAAAAGGCGCAGATAGCCGCGGATTGGTGTAAGTCAGGGGGCTGCCGAAGTCTGTTCGGCAGAGACAACGGAGTTGCCTGTTTGGGAGAGACCTCCGGTCTCTGTGGCAAACGGACTTTGCCACCCCTAGGGACTGGATCCCGGGTCATCCCACCCCACCAAACCGCTACGCGCTTCGGCGGGGACCCCGTTAAATCACCCCAACGGATCGTTACCGACCCGTCGAGGACCCCGATGGCCCGGGATGACACGGTAGATAGTGTGGTGGACTTGTTTCAGGGGAACCATTTCACCATTCCACCTTTCCACCTCAAAAACACCTTTCCACCTTCAAAGATGCAGTCATCCGTGTTCTGTTCCCATTCCGCCTTTCCACAGCTTACGCCGGAAGAGCTACTCCAGCCTGAGGATTTTGAGTGTCTTGCGCAGGTTTTTGCCACGCAGTTCCAGGATATAGACCCCGGATGCCAGAGGCTTGCCCTGTCCATCTGTGCCGTCCCATTCCAGGTGTTGGACGCCGCTCTTGGCTGCCAGGGGGAGTTCGCGCAGCATCTGGCCACGCAGGTTGAAGACGCGCAGGCTGTAGGGTCCGGCATCCTTGCCGGGATCGCAGCTTATCTTCACGGAACCCCGGAAGGGATTGGGATGGCTGCTGAGGGAGGGCTTCAGGCACGGAGCGAGGGGATCTGCGGCCGCAACCAAGGGATGCAGGACAGGCAGGTATTGGGTGAGGAAGGCGCGGACTTCATCCTGCATCATGAAATAGAGGGGAAAACCCAGCAAGACCAGGCTGCCGTTGCAGTCCACCCTGATCGCCGCGGGCAGGCCGTCGTTTGGCCCGCCGCCGGAAATCTGCGCCGTGTAGAGGGTTTGGCCGCCTCCGGAAAACACATAGCTCATGGGCAGCATGCCGTTCCAGGGCGTGGCCAGCTTGGCGGGGTCGGGGTGCAGGTGCGGCCAGGTGGGGGATTGGGCGGATATGAAGACCGCGCTGTTGTTGAGCAGGGGCTGGATGCCCGGCAAAAAGCGGGTGAGGAAGCCGGTGTCGAACTGGCTGGGATACTTCCATCCGGAGATCATCAGCTTGCCGCCGCTGAGCACGTAGCTGCCCAGTGTGTTGAGGTTGTTGATGAGCTGCATGTCCGTGAAGTCGTCGCAGTGCCAGAGCACCAGGGGATGGTGGCTGAGCGTTTCCAGGGAAGGCGCGCCCTGGCTGGCCAGATCCCAATTGCCGTGCCAGAATTCGCCCAGGACGTAGGCGTAGAAGTCGTCCACCATCTGATCCGTGGGAGAGATGTTGGCGCCGTTGCCGTCACGGGTCTCATCCACCACCAAAAAGCCGCGGTCGAAGGGGAAGTCCAGCGGAGTGGCCTGCAGGGTGTTTGAAGGCAGCGAGAGGTAGCCTTCCGCGTCCACGGCGCTAACCCGGTATTCGTAGGTGAGGCCGTTGACCACGTTCAGGTCGCTGTAAAAAAGCCCTTGCACGGGAGAGTCCGTAATCTTAACCCATTCGCCGGAAGGCAGTTGGCGGCGATAGACGTGGTAGCCGAAGAGCTGATCCGGTCCCGGCCAGGCGTTCCAGGAAACATCCACGGCATGGTCGTAAGGCAGGCACATGGCCAGTTGCTGGCTGTGGACGGTGTATTCGCGCAGCAGCAGCCAGTGGTTGGGGTCAACTTCCAGGGTTGAAATGTCGTTTTGCGGCGAGTAGGTAAAGTAGCTGACGCAGCCCTGGGGTGTAGCGCGCACAAGCACGGAATCCGGTTGCGCGGAGCCTCCTATCCTCAAAGGGATGTCCAGGTCGAAGAGGGTGGAGGTGGGGCTGCTGCTGGAGGCGCGCACCCTGGCGGTTCCGGAGGGGTTTGCGAATACCGACAGTTCCGCGTTGGGGATGCCGGGAGAGTAGATCCACTGGAGGAAAAACTGGCTGAGGTCCTGCCCGCAGGCCTGTTCCGCGAGGCTGACGAACTCCGCCGTGTTGATATTGCCCCCGGGATAGGTGGTGAGGATGGAGCGGATGAACTGGAAGAAGGCGGCGTTGCCCATCTTGAGGCGCAGCATGTGCAGGACTGAGGCGCTTTTCTGGTAGGTTGGCGGGGCGAACATCAGGTTGTATTCCGGGTTGAAGATGGTGTGGGGGCCGTTGTTGTTTTCCCAAGTGATATAGTATTGCTGGATTTCGTCACGCAGGTAGTCGCAGCCAGCCTGCCAGCCCCCGTGATGCGCTTCCCAGAGGAATTCGGAGTAGGTGGCGAAGCTTTCCTTGAGCCACACCTCGCGCATGGTGATGGGGGTCACATGGTTACCATACCACTGGTGCGCCAGCTCGTGGGCCACGATTGATTCATACTGCCGGTCGCCGGTGAGATAGGCGGCGCCGAAAGTGGTCATGGTCTGATGCTCCATCGCCGCGTAGGTCGTCATGGGAACGATCATGTGCCCGTATTTCTGGAAAGGATAGGGGCCGAAGGTGTCGCTGAAAAAGGAGATCATCTCCGGCAGGTTGACGAAGTCCGCCTGTGCGTTGGCGAGTTGCCCGGGGTTCACGAAATTCTGGATGGGCAGGTCTCCCGCCTGCTGCAAAAACTCTATGTATGGCCCCGCGGCGAACCCCATCACATAGGTGGCTACGTTGGAGTTGCAGCTCCAGTGGTGCGTGCGGGTGCCGTTCCCGTTGTCCGTGATGCCGGTGCGGATTCCGTTGGCTGCCACCAGCCAGTCTTCCCGCACGGTGATGTTCCAGTCCACCAAAGCCTTTTTCCAGGGATGGTCATAGCTGGGCCACCAATAGCGTCCGGCATCCGGGTTGGAGAGGGTGTAGATGCAGTTTTGGGTAAAGATCATGCCGATGTTATAGGGCGCGGGGCTGCGGTTGGGCACCCCGGAGTATTGGACTGTGGTGCTGAAGGTTCCCTGCGACACCGAGAGCGGGATGTGGATGACGCCGTTTTGGTGGGTGAAGGCCGCGGGCTGGCCATTCACCAGCACGCCGTCCACCTGCAGCGAATCGCCTTCCAGTTCATAGTCGATGCCGTCAAGGTTCTGCAGGGCGTCAACGAAGGCGGTCACGCTGCCCTGGATGTAGCGGGTTTGGTCGTTGATCTGCAGGTTCACCACATATTTGCTGATGTTAAATCCGGTGAGGGAATCCGCCCGTTCGATCTCGCGGGTGCTGGGCTCCATGCTCCAGAAAGGCTGGGTGGCGGCAAGGGGGGAGATCAGGCCTCCCAGCAGGGCCAGGCAAAGAAAAACACACACTTGTTTCGCGTTCATAAACTCCTCTTTCAGGGATCTGTCCGCGCCAGCGGCACAGGTCGCATCCTGATGGGACGGGCTTCTTTTGTCAACGCATTTATCCGCTGAAAGTTGGCCGCGCGCCGCGGTAGAATGGCGCTGAGGCGGGCATGATCCTTTTTTTCCCTTGGAATTCCCATCAGAACGGATAATAGGGCTTTACTAAAAAGCGCGGTTAAATAATCTGTCCCCCAAGGGATGGGTGGGTTGGCGCTAACGGCCGCT
>Ga0302247_1002053_pt1 | contig 13829 bp, 8 predicted proteins | sample AAG_UR_Ile_MG_FD_193529 | JGI IMG/M metagenome (GOLD analysis project Ga0302247, IMG submission 193529) | Enriched activated sludge microbial communities from anaerobic digester in WTTP, New Holstein, Wisconsin, United States - AAG_UR_Ile | ecosystem: Engineered > Bioreactor > Anaerobic >...
CTATCGTGACCGGCGGCTCATCAACTGGTGCACCTCCTGCCGCACGGCGCTGTCCAACCTCGAGGTCGAGCACGAGAGCCACGAGGGCCGCTTCTGGCACCTGCGCTACCCGCTGGCGGACGCCGCCGGCGCCCCGACCGGCGAGTCCATCGAGGTCGCCACCACGCGGCCCGAGACCATGCTCGGCGACACCGCCGTGGCCGTCCACCCGGATCCCGAGGGGGAGCTGCGCGCGCGGCTCCACAAGCTCGAGGCCGAGCACTGCAGGACCCCCCAGGAGGAGCAGGAGCGCGACGCTGCCGTGGCCGCCCTGCGCGCGATCCTCGACGGGGAGCGCCTGGCGCATCTGAAGTGGCTGGCCTCCTGCATCGGGCGCCGCGTGCTGCTGCCGCTCACCGGGCGGACCATCCCGGTGGTGGGCGACACCCACGCCGACCCGGCCTTCGGCACCGGCGCGGTCAAGATCACCCCGGGGCACGACTTCAACGACTTCGAGGTCGGCCGCCGGCACCAGCTTGAGGTCATCAACATCCTGAACCCCGACGGCACCCTCAACGAGCACGCCGGGCGCTTCGCCGGCCTCGCGGTGGGCGCCGCCCGCGCCGAGGTGGAAAAGGCGCTCCAGGAGGGCGGGTACCTCGTGAAGATCGAGGACCATGATCTCGACGTGGGGCACTGCTCCCGCTGCGCAACCGTGGTGGAGCCGTTCCTCTCGCTGCAGTGGTTCGTGAAGGTGGGCCCGCTGGCGCAGAGCGCGATGGAGGCGGTCCGCTCGGGGAGGACGCAGATCATCCCCCCGATGTGGGAGAAGGTCTACTTCCACTGGATGGAGAACCTCGAGGACTGGTGCATCTCCCGCCAGTTGTGGTGGGGACACCAGATCCCGGCGTGGTTCTGCGAGCACGGGCACGTCACCGTGGCGCGCTCCACCCCGGCGGCCTGCGCCGAGTGCGGCAGCACCACGCTCACCCGCGATCCCGACGTCCTCGACACGTGGTTCTCGTCCGCGCTCTGGCCGTTCTCCACCCTGGGCTGGCCGGACCGGACGCCCCAGCTCGCCACGTTCTACCCCAACTCCGTGATGGAGACGGGCTTCGACATCCTGTTCTTCTGGGTGGCCCGCATGCTGATGATGGGCACCCACCTGCTGGGCGAGACACCCTTCGAGAAGGTCTTCCTGCACGCCCTGGTCCGGGACGCCGACGGTCACAAGATGAGCAAGTCCCTGGGGAACACCATCGATCCCCTCGACGTCATCGAGGGCATCAGCCTCGAGGATCTGCTGAAGAAGGTCGAGGCCGGCCTGCCGCCCGAGGCCGAGCGCGAGGAGCGCCGCCGCCGCATCCTGGACGGGATCCGGAAGAAGTACCCCGAGGGCATCGAGATCCACGGCACCGACGCGCTTCGCTTCACGCTGGCCGTGCTCGCCGCCCAGGGCCGGGACATCAAGCTCGACATCGCGCGCATCGCCGGCTACCGCGCCTTCTGCAACAAGATCTGGCAGGCCGTCGGCGGCGTCGTGCTGCCGCACCTGCCCGCGGATCCGTCCGCCGCGCCGGACCCGGCGGCCCTGGCGCTCCCGGACCGCTGGATCCTGTCCCGCCTGGCGCGCACGGTGGCCGAGGTGAACCCCGCCCTCGAGGAGTTCCGGCTCAACGACGCGGCGTCGGCGATCTACCGCTTCGTCTGGCACGAGTGGTGCGACTGGTACCTCGAGCTGGCCAAGGGCGCGCTCTACGGCAAGGCCGGGGAGGCCCGCCAGGAGGCGTCCGCCAGGGTGCTGCTGACCGTGGTCGAGACCTCCCTGCGCCTGCTCCATCCGTTCATGCCGTTCATCACCGAGAAGCTCTGGCAGGAGCTGCCCCGGCGCGCGGGGGATCCCGCCGCGATCATGCTCGCGTCCTATCCTTCGGCGGGGGATCTCCCCGTGGACGAGGCCGCCGAGCGCGACATGGAGCGGCTGCAGGAGATCATCTCCGCGGTGCGCACGATCCGCGGCGAGAACAACCTGCCGCCGTCGGTTGACCTGAGCCTCAGGCTGCACCTGGCCGACCCGGCCGACGAGGCCCGCATCGGCGCCCTCCGGGACTATCTCTGCGGCAACCTCACGCGGGTGCGCGACCTCGAGTTCGTCTCCGCGCGGCCGCCGGTCTGCGCCTCCTGCCCGGTGGCCGGGGGCGAGGTGTTCGTCCCCCTGGCGGGCCTGGTGAACTTCGACGAGGAGCTCGCGCGCCAGCGCAAGGCCCTCGTCTCCGCCCAGAAGGATCTCGCCGCCGTGCAGGGCAAGATGTCCAACCCGAAGTTCATGGCCAACGCGCCGGCCGAGGTGGTCGAGGAGAACCGCCGGCGCCTCGAGGAGAACCAGGCGCGCGTGGACAAGATCACCCGCAGCATCGAGCACTTCGAGGCCCTGGCGAAGGGGCAGGGGTGATCCCGTGGCCACGGTGCGCCCCGAGGACCGGGCCGGCCGCTACCGGGCGGTGATCCGCCTGCCCGGGGCCGTGGAGGACTGGGAGTTCACGTCGGTGCTGATCTCGCGTCCGGTGGGTTTCGTGCTGCTGCACGCCCTCGAGCGCTTCTCCGCCGTCACGCCCAACCGCGTCACCGTGCTCGGCTTCCTGTGTTTCCTGGGCGCCATCGCGCTTTTGCACCTCTCGCCGCAGGCCGGCTGGGCGATCGCCGCGCTCCTCTTCTGGCGCCTGATCTTCGACGACTTCGACGGCATGCTCGCCCGCGCCCGGGGGGCCTCCTCCCACTTCGGCAGCTACCTCGACAAGGTCACCGACGTGCTGGGCTTCTTCGGGTTCTTCACCGTGCTTGGGCTGCGGGCCTCGGCCGAGGCCGGGGGCGCCCTGTGGCCGCTGGTGCTGTCCTCCGCCGGCGTGACCGCGCTGGTCACCACCGGCTACGTGAAGTGGGTGGTCCGCGGCATGGAGCCCCCGACGGCGCCGTCGGAGAGCCGGCCCCCGGTTTCGGTGCCCGCCGCCCCGATCGCCCACAACCCCGTCAAGGTGTTCCTCATCCTGCTCGTCCGCCTGTTCGGCGTGAACGAGTGCGACATCTTCCTGTTCTCGATCGTCATGATCCTGCTGGGCCTGACCACGCCGCTCCTGTGGGTGCTGGCCGTGTCCCAGATCGGGTTGTGCCTGGCCATGATCCTCAAGCGGGGGCTGCGGGCCTGGCGGCTGGATCGGCTGCGGGGGTAGGCCATGTGGGAGTACCTGAAGCGACACGAAAAATGGATCCGCGAGCGCCTGGCCGAGGAACACGATCCCGCGGGCTGGGAGACGCTGCGCGTCGTCCACGAGCGCATGATCGCCCGGATGCAGCACGAGCGGCTGATCCACCTGATCGTCACGATGTTCATCGCGCTGTTCGGGCTGTTGTCGGTGGGTTTCGCCGCGCTCACCCACCACCTCTTCTCCTTCGCGCTGAGCCTGCTGCTGCTTGGGTTGGTCTCGGCCTACCTCGTCCACTACTTCCGGCTCGAGAACGGGGTCCAGCGGTGGTACCACCTCGCCGACGAGCTCGCCGCCAAGAAAAAAAGAACGATAGCCGTTGACTAACCTGCCGACTTCGGTATTCTGATGACCGCCTCTGTGCATGTGGTGCATCAAAATGAGTTTCGTGCAGCCTTTCACCCTGGGTGATCATCTTTTTGTCGAGCTGCTCAGCACGACACCCCCGTACGTGATCCATAGGACCGTCCAGCTCGCCGAGGGGCGCTTCACCGGCTTTCAGACCTTCAAGAACGTGAACCCGGTCACCGCGGACGCGGCCTCGCACTCCCGGCGCCTCCGGGAGGAGGCCGGCGTGCTCCGGGCGCTCAGCGTGCCCGGCGTCCCCCGGCACCGGGAATGCAGTGACGTGCAGGGACACGCGTACCTCGTCACCGATCACGTCTGGGGGCGGAGCCTGCTGCACCTGGTGCGGGAGCTGCGCGCCCACCGGAAGATGCTCGCGCCGGACTACGCGGTGCACATCGTCACCGAGCTCCTGGGACGCCTGCGTTCGGTCCACGCCGTGTGCACCGACGAGCGCCCCGAGGGAATCTGGCACCTGAACCTGAGCCCCCGGAACATCATCATCTCCTACACGGGGGAGGTGCACGTGGTCGATCTCGGCCACCAGGCGCCGCGCCTCTCCCGGGAGACGTGGAACCAGTTCGAGTTCCGCAACCTCTCCTACCTGGCCCCCGAGCAGGTGAACGGCTCCCCGGTGTCCGCGCAGTCGGACGTCTTCACAGTCGGGGCCATCCTCTACGAGCTGGTGACCGGCGCGCCCGCCTTCCTCGAGAAGACGCCAGAGAAGGTCATCAACCGCATCGCCCGCTGCTCCTTCACGGTGCCCTCCGCGGTCAACCCCGGGGTCCCCAAGGATCTGGAGCAGCTCGTGCTGCGGGCGATGGCCGCGTACCCCGACGACCGCTTTCCCACCGCGGGCCAGATGGGCACCGAGCTCGCGCGCTGGCAGAAGAAGCACCACGAGGGGTTCACGTCCCGCAAGCTCGGCAAACTGATGCGGCAGTTGTTCGCGAAGGACATCGTCGAGGAGATCCGGCACTTCGGCAAGCTCGCGTCCCAGGTCGAGCCGCGGGCGCGGGCGCTGGTCGCGACCATCCCCCGCCATCTGTTCGACGAGCTCCAGAGCGGCACCGCCCCGGGGGAGACGCCCTTGGAGGGCCTGGATCTGGGCAGCTACATCCTGCCCTCGGGCATGGGCTCGAAGCTGGGCAGCCGCAGCAAGCCGGCGCTGGGCCCCCGGCTCTCGTCCCCGGGTTCCCGGCCCTCCGCGCCCCGGCCTTCGGTGAAGGCGCCCCCGGAACCCGGGGAGGACTCGGATCCCGACTGCGGCGAGGTGCGCTCCACGATCAACTGCACCCTCGAGGAGTTCGAGCGCAAGCAGGCGGTGGTCGCGCGACGCCCGGAGGCGTTCTTCGAGGCGGAGGACACCGTGCTCGTCGGCGGCCCTCCCGTCGGCGGCCCTCCCGTCCTCTTGGTGGCCGAGACGGCACCTCTCCAGGCCGTTCCGCCGGCGCCGGTTTCGGAAGCGGGTGAGCCGGTGGTGGGTGAACCGGCGCCTCAGAGGCAGCGGCCCAAGGGCAAGACGACGGTGCAGGACTTCGGCCAGGCCCAAAAAGCGGGGGTCGGCAAGAGGGGCCCAGCGGGCCCCATCGCCTGGGAGGCCGACCTGACGCCGGCGCCGGTAGCCCCTGCGCCTTTGCCTCAGGTGGCACCGGCCGCTCCCGCCACCACGGCCGCCGCGGCCGCCGCCGCCGCCCCCGCCCCCGCCGCGGCCGCCCCCGCCGCCACGGCCCCGCTGCAGAACGCCCAGGACGATCGCGCCCACCTGATCGGGAAGCACCTGGGCGAGTACACCGTCACCGGCATCCTGGGCTGGGGCGGCATGGGCACGGTCTACGACGGGCTCCACGAGACCATCGGCAAGGAGGTCGCCATCAAGGTGCTCAACCCGCACCTGTGCGCCAACCGCCAGATCGCCCAGCGCTTCCTCGCCGAGGCCAAGGCGGTCAACTCCATCCGGAACCCCAACATCGTCGACATCTTCTCGTTCGGCATCTACGAGGACCAGTACCACTACTTCGTCATGGAGAAGCTCAACGGCGTCACACTGGGCAACTACCTCCTGCAGCACAAGACGGTGTCCATGCGGGCCGCCTACGAGATCCTCGCGCAGGTGTTCTCGGCCATCTCCGCCGCCCACGACAAGGGGATCATCCACCGCGACCTCAAGCCCGAGAACATCTACCTCGAGAAGCGTGCCCTCTTCGACCATTACGTCAAGGTCCTGGACTTCGGCATCGCCAAGTTCACGGTGAACGGCTTCAAGACGGCCGTCACCAAGGCCGGGACGCCCATCGGGACGCCCAAATACATGAGCCCCGAGCAGTGCAAGGGCGTGGACGTCACGGTCTCCAGCGACATCTACACGCTAGGGGTCATCATGTACGAGATGTTCACCGGCACCGTGCCGTTCCGGAAGAAGTCCTACCTCGAGATGCTGCTGGCCCACCTCAACGAGCCGCCCCCGCGCCCCTCCCTCCTGGTGCCGATGGAGGCGCCCCTGGAGAACATGATCCTGTGGGCGTTGCAGAAGGACCCCGGGCGCCGCCCCGTCACCGTCCGGGATCTCTCCGAGAACGTGCTCGCATACCTGAAAGAAAAAATATAGCCTCGCCGATTTCACGAATCACGAGGCAAGTCAATGGATTTCTTTCATCTGAGAAAACAGAACGGGGTTGAAAAAGTATCTTGACTTTGTACATGGCCGTACTATCGTGAAACTCGTCAGTCATCGGAGTGACCGGGTCGCGGGTTCGCGCAGGGTCGGTCTTCCACCGGATTCTGGGCGGTGACGTCATGACTTTCATCCAGCCGTTCGTCCTCGGTGATCACCTGTTCGTGGAGCAGTTGAGCATCACGCCGCCCTTCTACGTCCACCGGACCATCGACCTGACGGAGCCGGAGTTCCGGTTCTTCCGCTCCTTCAAGAACGTCAATCCCGAGTATGCGAAGGATCCGACCTACCGGGTGAATCTTGGGCACGAGGCGCTCACCCTGCAGCGGCTGGCCGGCCTGGGCGTACCCCAGTTCTGCACCTATGACACCGTCTCGGGGCGGGACTACCTGGTCTATCAGTACGTCTGGGGGCGCAGCCTGCTGCAGATCCTGCGGGAGTTGTCCCGCCACGAGAAGATGCTCTCGGACGCCTACGCCGTGTGGATCGCCGCCGAGGTCGCCCGCGTCCTGTGCGGCGCCCACGGGTTCCGCGACGAGGACTTCCCGGAGGGCATCTCCCACCGCAACCTGAGCCCCCGCCACGTGGTCGTCTCCTTCTCCGGGCGCGTCCGCGTGCTCGGCTTCGGGCACGAGGGGCTGAACCTGACCGACGAGAGCCTGGAGAACCTGGACTTTCGGAACCTCTCCTACCTGTCCCCCGAGCAGGTCTCCCACGGCGAGGTCAACTTCCGCTCGGATCTGTTCACGTTGGGTAGCCTGCTCTACGAGATGCTGACCGGCTTCCCTCCGTTCATCGAAAAGACGCCTTCGAAGGTGGTCCACCGCATCTCGAAGTGCTCGTACCAGGCGGCCTCGTCCGTCAATTCGCGGCTCTCGCGGGAGCTGGATCTCATCCTGATGCGCCTCTTGACCGCGTACCCCAACGATCGGTACTCCGGGGCCGACGAGCTCCAGTCGGATCTGAACCGGTACCTGGAGCGCGCCCACCCGGAGTTCGGCGCTTCGAACCTGACGCGCCTGATGAAGTCCCTGTTCAATCAGGAGATCATCAACGATATCAAATACTTCAAGAAACTGGGGGACACCTGCGTCCACAAGTCCCACCTGATGCTCAAGTCGATCCCGAAGGTCATGTTCGACGAGATCCAGGAGGAGCGCCGCAGCTGCGGGGTGGAGACCGTGGGCATCAGCCTCGAGAGCATCCGTTCGAAGAGCGGCTCCGGTCCGCAGGCCAGGGCCACGTCCCCGCAGAAGGCGTCGAAGGCCGGCCGGCAGCCGGCCGGCCAGCAGCCGGCCGAGGAACTGACCATCGAGGAGTTCGAGCGCAGCCGCGCCCACCTGACGCCGCAGCGCCGGTTCTTCGAGGAGGAGGACACCGCCCTCGCCGGGGATCGGCGCCGCCCGCGGATCGTCCCGGTCACGCCCGCCGCGCCCGCGGTTCCCTCGCCGCCCGCGGTTCCCTCCGCGCCGGCGGTTCCCTCCGCGCCCGCGGTTCCCTCCGCGTCCCGGGCCGCCAAGCTGGACTCGGGGGAGTTCGTCTGCGACCTGCCACCGGTGTCCGGTGGGAAGCCGCAGGTCGGCGGGACGCCGAAGACCGGCGGGACACCCAAGGCCGGCGGATCCCCGGCCCAGAACCGGCGGACCCACGAGGGGCTGCCCGGCGGGCGCCGCTACGACGCCGTCGAGATCACCAACGCCAGCGACTTCCGCAACCAGCTGGTGGGCAAGGAGCTGGGCGAGTACACCATCACCGGCATCCTGGGCTGGGGCGGGATGGGGACCGTCTATGACGGACTGCAGCCCACCATCGGCAAGGAGGTGGCCATCAAGGTCCTCAACCCGGCGCTGTGCTCCAACACCGGGATGGTCCAGCGCTTCCTGGCCGAGGCCAAGGCCGTCAACGCCATCCGCAACCCCCACATCATCGACATCTTCTCGTTCGGCGTCTACCAGGAGCGGCACCACTACTACGTCATGGAGAAGCTGCGCGGCCGGTCCCTGGCGGACCACCTGCGCCGGTGCCATATCGTGCCCTTCGACGAGGCCTGGGAGATCCTGCTGCAGGTCTTCAACGCGATGTCGGCCGCCCACGAGAAGGGCATCGTCCACCGGGACCTGAAGCCCGACAACATCTTCCTCGAGGAGCGCGCGCTCTTCAGACACTACGTGAAGGTCCTGGACTTCGGGATCGCCAAGGACGTCTCGGGGGTCGGAATCAAGACGGGGATCACCAACCTCGGCGTGCCGCTGGGCACCCCCCAGTACATGAGCCCGGAGCAGTGCACGGGCGAGGGTGTCGGGCCGGCCAGCGACATCTACAGCCTGGGGGTCATGCTGTTCGAGATGTTCACCGGCTCGCTGCCCTTCGGCAGGGACTCGTACTTCGAGACGCTGCTGGCCCAGTTGCGCGATCGGCCGCCGCGCCCCTCCTCGCTGGTGCCGATGGATCAGGCCCTCGAGAACATCATCCTGTGGACGCTGGAGAAGGAGCCGGCCCGGCGCCCCGCCTCGGTGCGGGAGCTGGCCGACAACCTGCTCGCCTACCTGGAGTCCAAGAAGGCCTCGGGGACCGGGTCACCATGAGACATATCCTGCTGCTCTTCCTGTTGTGGCCGTGCTGGCTCTGGCCGTCGGTCGCCGCCGCCCAGTACCAGCTCGAGGTGACCTTCGACGACGGCGACGACTATGGCGGCCCCCGGGAACTGAACAACCTGGAGACCGGCGTCCCGGTGACCGCCCGCCTCGAGGGCACGGCCCGGCGCAGCGCGCTGGACCAGGGCCGCTATGGCCGTGGGGCGGACCTCCCAGACGGGGGAGGGCACGTGGCCGTCGGCGCGTGGACCCCGGCGCCCGAGCTCGTGCTCCACGTGTGGGTGGCCGCCCGCGCGACCGACGCCGGGGACGTGCTGCATCAGGGCGGGCGCTTTCGCGTGGGCCTCGACGGCGGCCTGTTGCGGGTCGAGTTCTTCCACGCCGACGGCGGCACCACCGTGTCGGCGCAGTCCCTGCCGTGGCCCGTCGACGACGGGTTCCATCACGTCACCGTGGGCGTGGCCGGGCTCACCGGGCTCCCCACGGTCACCGTGACCCTGGACTTCACCGACACGCTCACGGCCACGGCGCCGCGCGACCTGGACGCCTGGGACCAGACGCTGCGCCTGGGACAGGGGATCGACGGGCTCCTCGACGAGGTCATCCTGGCCAACCGCGCCACGGCCACTCTCGACGCGGACCAGGACCGCTTCAACCGCGATCCCGCGCACTGCCCCGCGGGCACCGTCTGCGTCGAGGAGCTCATGACCCTGGTGCCGCGCACCTTCGTGCGCGAGGTGCCGGTGCGCTGGAAGTCGGTGTACGATCCCGCGGCCTGCACCGCAGCGTCCCCGTGCCCGCTGGTGTTCGCCATCCAGGGCGGCAGCGCGTGCAGCAACGACTACACGATGCCCGTCGACGTGATCCCCCTGGTGCAGGCGGGCTTCGTGGTCGTGACCATCGATCCCTACTGCGAGGGAAACGGCGAGACCTACGTCCCCGAGACCGAGGTCTCCCAGTTCGTCGCCGTGAAGGACCGCGTGTTCGCTGCGGGCGCCGTAGCCGACCGCGTCACGGGGCCGGACTACCACGCCACCGGCTGCAGCCACGGCGCCGAGGCCGTGCTGGTCTGGGCCATGCGCGAACCCGACCACCCCCGCCGCACCTTCGCCCGCAGCGGCGGCGTCTCCGGGCTGTGCGCGCGGGTCGCCGGCGAGTTGTGTCTGTACCTGGGCGGCACGAACAACCTGGGTGTCGACGTGGAGGCCGAGGAGGTCCGCGCCCGGCACCTGGACACCGACATGGTGGAATGGATCTCCTCGTCTACGGTCTCCACCCGCGAAATCGCCCGCTCGTGGGGCGTGAACCTGGAGGGGCCGCGATGTCCGTCCGGCGGGCTCCCGGGGTGCATGGAGGAGGGGTTCTGGGGGATGACCTACGGCAGCCGCCGGTTCGCCACCGCCTGGGAGGCCGTGCAGGATCCCCTCGCGCCCACGGGCTACTTCGTCGAGGACGTCGGCGCGGACTGTCGCCACTGCGCCCCCGCCGGGAGCCAGGCATACGCGTGCGGCCTGTGCCTGTTGCGCCACGGGCGCGCCGGGATGGAGGCCGCCTGCCCCGCCTGCCTGACCTACGACGACGCGACCATCCGGCGCGGCCTGCCCGGCGACCTGTGTCCCCTCGAGAGCTCGTGGTACGACGATCCCCTGGCCGACGCCGGCCCGGACGCGGACGTCGACGTCGTCATCCCGGGTGATCTGGGATCGGACGCCGACGACCCGCCGCCCACGAAGTCCGACGGCTGCGCCTGCCGCGCGGGCGCTTCGATCCCGGGAAACAGCCTTCCTGCGGGCCTCTTCACCCTGCTGGTCCTGGGGTTCGTGGGTCTGTCCTTGCGTCTTTCCGGTCGAAATCGAAATCGAAATCGTTCCTGACCCGCTGGTCGCAGCCTGTCGTCTGCTACCGGCTGACGGCTATTTACAGCCGGGGAACGAATCGACGAACTTGATCTTGTAGTCGGGGAACGACTCGACGAGTTTCACCTTGTAATCGGGGAAGGAGTCGACGATCTTCCACTTGCCCGGGGCGTCGGGGAAGGAGTCGACGATCTTCACCTTGATGTCGGGGAAGCTCTCGACGACCTTGATCTTCACGTCGGGGAAGCTCTCGACGTACTTGATCTTGCCGTAGAGTTTGCACTTGTCCGGGACGCCCGCGGCCCAGGCATCCTGGCAGGCCGCGAGCTCGAGGCCGAAGCGCTCGGACTTGGTCAGGTTCCGCCCCGAGTCCCGGGACGTGGTGGAAAGTTGCAGGGCGAACATGCCCGTGAACGCGATCGCCGCCAGTAACCATTTCATGGGAACACCTCCAGGCTGTTACATTAGCCCAGGGACGGACGATTGCCAGCAAAAAATATTTAGAAGAAGGCCTGAACGCCCAGGTAGCCCACATCAATGATGAAACTGTGATAGTTCTGGCCGGCGGGGTGGTCGTTGTCGCGCCAGATCTTGGTGAAGCGCATGCCCACGTCCAGGGCCACGTTGCGGGAGAGCGGGATCAGGACGCCCAGGGGCGCCGAGAGCCCGAAATCCAGGGTGTCGGCGTCATCGGCCTCGTAGGACGTGAAGTAAAAGGCGCCCTCGACCCCGAGGTACAGATGCAAAAGCGCCAGGGGCTGGAAGAGCCGCACGCCGCCCGAGACCGAGAAGCGGTCGCGCTCGAGGGCGTCGCCCGAGACCGACTGGTAGCCCACGCCGGCCACGGCCGCGAGGTAGGACTTGAAGAACCAGCCGATCTGGGGCTCGAAGGTCACGGTCTTCACCGAGCCGTCCGCGGTGGGGGCGGGGAAGTCCTGTTCGTGGCTCTGGAAGGCGATCTGGCCGCCGGCGAACATGGTGCCCCGGTGGATCTCCATCGAGGACTGGGCGGCCGCCGCGGCGGGCAGGGTCAGCGCGAGGATCAGGACGAGGAATGGTAAACGACGCATTTTCAACTCCCTTTTACCCGCAACGCGGGTTGCACAGACCACCCATTAAAACGTGCCTTTGACCTGCACCGAGAACAGGCCGATGGCCTCGGCGACCTCGGTGTAGGGGATCTTCGCCTCCAGCTTCACCTCGGCGCCCTGCGCCGAGACGCTCCAGCGGCCCAACAGGCGGACGCCCAGCTCCCGCATCTTGGGATCCGGGTGGTTCTGGGCGGCCGTTTTTCGGGCGGCCAGGGCGTCGGTGACCAGCTTGGCGATGCTGGCGGCCATGGTCGGACTGCCGAACAGCAGCAGGCCCTGCACCTCGAGGGAGTCCCCGGCGGGACCGAACGAGATCAGCAGGTACTTGAGGGTCGTGGCCATGGGCAGGATGTCCCCTTCGGCACCCACGAGCAGCGCGCCACCGGCCGGCAGGCGCTTCTCGAGCGCGACCAGCTCGGGAGGGAAGTCGAGCTTGTCCCAGCCGCGGGAGACGCCGCGCACCTGGCCGGCGCCGGGCGAGGACAGGGCCACGCTCAGGCGCGGGCTCTTGAGCCAGCGAACGCCCCCGTCCGGGGCCGGCTCGAACTGTTCCTTCTTCAGTTCGCCCTCGAGGCAGGCCATGACCTTCGCCGGGTCGAGCTGGCCCGCGATGGTGACGGCACCGCCGGGGTTCTTTCGCACCTGGGGCGGCAGCACGGCGGTGAGGCGGTCGAGTGTGGTGAACGGGTCGGCACCGCAGGCGATGAGCTTGCCCAAAAAGCCCTGCTTGGCGGCCAGCTCGCGGAAGCGGGACGCGTTCGCCTGCATGACGGCGAGGCCGCGCATCACCTGGAAGTCGATCTTGAAAAAGTATATGCCCTTGGGCTCGGCGCCCGGGGTCGGCTTCGGCTGCGGCGCGGGCCCCGGCGGGGTCGTGGGCGTTTCGGCCATCTGCCGCTCGTCGTTCGGCGGCTGGTTCATGGCGCCCGCCGGGTCGCCGGCCTTGTCGGCGGCCGGCTTCGTTTTGACGCGCTCGCAGGCCAGAACCGCCAGCAGGCAGCCGAGCAGGGCCAGGACGAGTTGGGTTCGCAGGGTCTTCATCGGGTCCTCCACGGCCGCCGTGCCGGGCTCGGTCTGGGCCGCGTTCGTATCAAACGGAAAAACCCGTCCCACGTCAAGGAGCAATTCGCCTAGGCGCACGGCGGCGCTTCTGATAGAACCGCGGACATGTCCGGACGCATCACTGCCGTCGAACGCCGCGCCACCTTCATGGGCTTCGCGGCCATCGGGCTGTGGAGCCTGACCCTGGGGCTCTCTCGCAGCGCCTCCGAGCGGCTGGGTCCGCTCACGGCGGCGGTGGCCGTGTACCTGGTCGCCGGGACCATCGGTCTGGTGCGCCGCGCGCTGTGGGTGCCGGCGCGGGCGACGGGGCAGGGGGTTGCCGGCGAAAACGGCGAGAACATTTCGCCCCCGATTAGCGTCATCCCCGCACTCCTGTGCGGCGCGTTGTTCGTCGGGTACATGCTCGCGCTCTACCTGGCGGTGGGGCACGCGGTCTCCCGGGTACAGGTCCTCGAGGTGGGGCTGCTCAACTACCTGTGGCCGGTGCTCACCCTGCTCGGGACGGTGACCGTGCTGCGACACCCGGCGCACGCGGGCCGGCTCGCAGCGGGCACCGCCCTGGCGCTTTGCGGCATCGCGGTCACCCTGGCGCCCGCCGCCGGCGTCCCCTTCGCCTCGGTCACCGAGGCCCCGCTGCCGCTGGCCCTGGGGCTGGTGGCGGCCGTGCTCTGGGCGGCCTACTCGGTGCTGGTGCGGCGCTTCACCGACGCCGGCTCCTCCACAGGTCCAGTCGAGTCGTACCTGATCGCCACCGCTGTTTTATTGGCACTGCCGGCCGCCCTCGCCGACGAGCCCCGGGTCTTCTCCATGGCAGCCCTGTCCCAGGTGGGCCTGCTGGGCCTCTCCACCGGCGTCGCCTACCTGTTCTGGGAGCGCGCCATGGCTCGCGGCCGCCTGTCCGCGGTGATCGCAGCCTCCTACCTCACGCCGCTGCTGGCCACGCTCTTCTCGGCGGTCTGGCTCGGCGC
>Ga0302247_1002054_pt1 | contig 13825 bp, 10 predicted proteins | sample AAG_UR_Ile_MG_FD_193529 | JGI IMG/M metagenome (GOLD analysis project Ga0302247, IMG submission 193529) | Enriched activated sludge microbial communities from anaerobic digester in WTTP, New Holstein, Wisconsin, United States - AAG_UR_Ile | ecosystem: Engineered > Bioreactor > Anaerobic >...
GCAGTTCACCCGGACGAAGGGTGCGTCCCGGCGGTCGCTCAGGCGCACGATGGCCTGGGCCGCGAGCTCCTTGCCCGTGCCGCTCTCGCCCTGGATCAGCACCGTCGAGGCGCCGGTGGCCACCCGCTCGAGCACCCGGAACAGGAGCTGGATCTGCGGGCTCCTGCCGAGCATGCCGTGGCGCCCGCTCGGCTCCGCGCCATCGCCGGACGGGACCTCAGGTCCGTCGACTGGTGAGGCCGTCGTCCGCAGGCTGCGGCAGGTGACCACCGCCTTTTCGAGGGTCTGGAGCAGGCGCTCCCGGTCGAAGGGCTTCTCGAGGTAGTCGAAGGCGCCGGCCTTGACGGCCTCGACGGCGTTGCCCACCGAGCCGAAGGCGGTGAGGATGATCACGGGCAGGGCCGGGTCCAGCTGGCGGACGCGGCGCAGGAGGCCGAAGCCGTCCAGGCCGGGCATGCGCAGGTCGGTCAGGATCACGTCGACGGGGCCCAGGCGGCCCAGGGCGGCCAGGGCCTCCTCGGCCCCCGAGCAGGTGTGGCACCTGTAGCCGGCGAACTGCAACTGGGTCCGCAGCACGGTCCGCAGGTTCGCCTCGTCGTCGACGATGAGGGCCACCGGGGGAGGGGTCAGGGCGGCGTTCACCGCGGGTTCTCCCCGGCGTCGTGCCGTTCGTAGGCCTCCACGATGCGCTGGACCAGCGGGTGCCGGAGCACGTCGGCCTGGGTGAAGCGGACGACCCGGATCCCGGGGACCCCGTGCAGGATCCCGAGGGCCTGGATGAGCCCCGAGGTCCGGCCCGGGGGCAGGTCGATCTGGGTGACGTCGCCGTTGACGACGCAGGTGGAGCCCTCGCCCAGCCGGGTGAGGAACATCTTCATCTGCTCGCAGGTGGTGTTCTGGGCCTCGTCGAGGATCACGAAGGAGTGCTTCAGGGTGCGGCCGCGCATGAACGCCAGGGGGGCGACCTCGATGCTGCCGTCCCCCATCATGGCGCGGGCCCGGGCCGGATCGACCATCTCGTGGAGGGCGTCGTACATGGGTCGCAGATAGGGGTTGACCTTCTGTTCGAGATCGCCGGGGAGGAAGCCGAGCTTCTCGCCCGCCTCCACCGCCGGGCGGGTGAGCACGATGCGCGAGACGCGGTGGTCGAGGAGCCGGGCCACGGCCACGGCCACGGCCAGGTAGCTCTTGCCCGTGCCTGCGGGGCCGATGCCGATGGTGAGGTCCGAGGAGCCCATGGCGGCGACGTACTCGCGCTGGCCGGGGGTGCGCGGCATGATGGAGCGGCGCCCGGCGCCGTGGGCCAGGATGGGGGCGCCCCGGGCCGGCTCCTCGCCGGCGGCGGAGGAGAGGATCTCGGCGATCACGAAGCGGACTTCCTGTTCCCGGAGGTCCTCGCCTCGGCGGGCGAGCTGGCGCAGGCGCTCGAGGACGCGCATGCACCGTTGCACGGCGCCGCCCGGCCCGCTGATGGCGCAACTGGGGCCCCAGACACGGCAGGTGACGCCGAAGCCGGTCTCGAGGAGGCGCAGGTGGGCGTCGTTGCCGCCGAACACGCGGACCGCGGTCGCGGCGTCCTCGCAGGTGAAGGTCTGCTCGTCCATGGGCCTACCTGGCATCACCGGGAACCGACGGCAGCTCGAGCGCGGGCTCGGCGGCCGGATCCTCGGGGTAGCGGCCGGAGAAGCAGGCCGTGCAGTAGTGGTTCGCGGCGTCGGGATCACCCACCGAGGCCAGCAGGAGGTCGTGGCCGAGGTAGCCCAGGGTGTCGGCGGTGACGAACGCGGCGATCTCGGCCGGCGTCTTCTGCGCGCCGATGAGCTCCTCCCGGGTCGGGGTGTCGATGCCGTAGAAGCAGGAGTGGGTCACCGGGGGGCTGCAGATCCGCAGGTGGATCTCGGAGGCGCCCGCGCTGCGGATCAGTTGCATGATCTTGCGGCTGGTGGTGCCGCGCACGATGGAGTCGTCGACCACGACCACCCGCTTGCCGGTCAGCACCTCGCGCACCGGGGACAGTTTCAGTTTGACCCCGAAGGAGCGGATGCTCTGGGACGGCTCGATGAAGGTGCGGCCCACGTAGTGGCTGCGGATCAGGCCCAGCCCGAAGGGGATCCCGGAGCGACGGGCGTAGCCGATGGCCGCCGCGATGCCCGAGTCGGGGATGGGGATGACCACGTCGGCCTCCACCGGGTGCTCCTCGGCCAGAAGCTCGCCGGCCCGCACCCGGGAGGCGTAGACGCTCTGGCCGAACAGCGTGGAGTCCGGGCGCGCGAAGTACACGTGCTCAAAGATGCACTGGGCGCGGCCGGGGCGGGGCTCGAACGGAAAACTGGAGTGGACGCCGGTGGAGTCCACGACGACCAGCTCGCCGGGCTCGACCTCGCGCTCGAAGGTGGCGCCCACGAGGGAGAACGCCGAGTTCTCGCTGGAGAAGAGCACGGCGTTGCCGAGCCGCCCCATCACCAGGGGGCGGTAGCCCCAGGGATCGCGCACGGCCACGAGCTTCTCCTCGTTGAGGAACAGCAGCGAGTAGGCACCATGAACGCGCCGCAGGCTGTCGCGGATGCGGTCTTCCAGGGTGTCGCGCCCGGAGCGGCTCATGAGGTGGAGGATGATCTCGGTGTCCGAGAAGGACTGGAAGATGGCGCCCATGCCTTCGAGGCCGTGCCGCCAGCCGCCGGCGTAAAGAAGGTTGCCGTTGTGGGCGACGGCGAGCTGGCCGTGGCGGTAGTTCACGGTCAGGGGCTGGGCGTTGCGCGGGTCGTTGCCGCCGGCGGTGGAGTACCGGACGTGGCCGATGGCGCGGTCACCGGGCAGATCGGTCAGGTGCGGCATGGAGAAACCGTCGGCCACGAGGCCCTGGCGCCGCTGGACGAGCATGCGATCCCGGTCGAACGTGGTGATGCCGGCGGCCTCCTGCCCGCGGTGCTGCAGGCTGTATAGGCCCAGATAGGTGAGCTTCGCCGCCTCGGGGTGGCCGAAAATTCCGAAAATTCCGCACATGGCATGCCTCCGGCCGCGTCGGCGGCGGTTCAGTTCAGGTGCGCGAGGACGGCGTCCTCCGGGCGCGTGAAGTCGGGCGTGAAGTCGGTCCCCGTGAGCAGCTCGTACAGGGAGACGTAGCGACGGGCGGCCTCGATCCGGATTTCACGGGGGAGCGCGGGGGCCTCGCCGTCCCCCGAGAAGCCCTGGGACTTCATGTAGTTGCGCACGTAGTCCTTGTCCAGGCCGCGGGGCTCCTGTCCGGCATCCACGCGGGCCTGGTAGTCCGAGGCGAACCAGTACCGGGAGGAGTCGGGGGTGTGGATCTCGTCGATGAGGGTGAGGGTCCCCGCGTCGTCGAGGCCGAACTCGTACTTCGTGTCGGCCAAGAGCAGGCCCGCGCGGGCGGCCTGCTCGGCGCCGCGCCGGTAAAGGGCGACGGCGACCCGGGCCAGCTCGTCGTAGAGGCCGGCGGGGACCAGGCCCTGGGCGACGATCTCCTCGCGGGAGATGAGCTCGTCGTGGGCGCCCACGTCCCCCTTGGTGGTGGGGGTCACGAGGGGCTCCGGCAGCGGCTGGTGCCGGGTCATGCCGTCGGGCAGGACGTTGCCGCAGTAGGTGCGGGCGCCGGCCGCGTAGGCGGTCCAGATGGAGGTCGGGCTGTTGCCGGTGAGGTAGCCCCGCACGATGATCTCGACGGGCAGGGGCCGGCAGCGCTTCGCGATCACGCAGCTGGGGTGGGGCACCGAGAGCAGGTGGTGGGGAACGAGGTCGGTGACCCGCTCCATCCACCAGTTGGAGATGCCGGACAGCACCTGGCCCTTGAACGGCACGGCCCCGACGACACGGTCGAACACGCTGATGCGGTCCGAGGTGACGAAGAGCAGGCGCGTGTCGTCCACGACGAAGATGTCGCGTACCTTGCCGGAGTGATGCTTCCTCAGGCGGTCGCGGAAGTCGACGGACAGGACGGCGTGGTCGAGGCTGCGTTCGAGGTCGGCTGGGCTGAGCATGGGATCACTCCTGGTGCAGCGCGCGCTGCAGGATGGTGGGGACGTGGCGCAGGTGGTGTTTCAGGTCGAACAGTTCGGCAAGCTCTGCCGGCCCGATGAGCTCCGAGATCAGCGGGTCCCTGGCGAGCAGGTCGTAGAAGGACCCCTGGCCCGCGCGGGCGGCCATGGCGCAGCGCTGGACGGCCTCGTAGGCTTTCTGGCGGGGCTGGCCCCGGCGCACCAGGGTCAGCAGGACGGCCTCGGAGAAGACCAGTCCCTGGGTGATCTCCATGTTGGCGCGGATGCGGACCTCGTCCACCTCGACGCCGGCGATGACCTTGGCCAGGCGGTACAGGAGGAACTCGCACAGGGAGGTGGCGTCCGGGGCGATCATGCGCTCGACGCTCGAGTGGCTGATGTCGCGCTCGTGCCAGAGGACCATGTTCTCGAGCGCGGGGGCGACGTAGGAGCGCACCGTCCGGGCCAGCCCGGTGATGTTCTCGGCCAGGATCGGGTTGCGCTTGTGGGGCATCGCAGAGGAGCCCTTCTGGCCCTTGCCGAAGGGTTCGAAGAGCTCGCTGACCTCGGTGCGCTGGAACAGGCGCAGGTTCACGGCGATGCGCTCGGCCGTGCCCGCGATGAGCCCGAGGGTGCAGAAGAACTCGGCGTGCCGGTCCCGGGGGACGACCTGGGTGGCCACCGGCTCGGGCTCGAGGCCGAGCAGGGAGAGGGCGTGCTTCTCGATGGCGGGATCGAGGTTGGCGTAGTTGCCCACCGCGCCCGAGATCTTGCCGAAGGAGATCCGCCGGATCGCCGCGGTGAGGCGCTCGTCGTCCCGGTCAAGCTCCGCCGCCCACGAGGCGAAGACCAGCCCGAGGGAGGTGGGCTCGGCGTGGATGCCGTGGGTGCGGCCCATGATGGGCGTGCCGGCGTAGAGCTCGGCCCGGTCCCGGCAGGCGGCGATCAGGTCGCGCAGGGAGTCCTGGACCATCGAGGCCGCCGTCCGAAGCTGGAGGGCGAACGCCGTGTCGAGCACGTCCGAGCTGGTCAGGCCCAGATGCAGCCAGCGGGCGGGCTCTCCGGCCTGCTCCTCGACGTGGGTGAGAAAGGCGATGACGTCATGCCGGGTCACGTTCTCGATTTCGATGATGCGCCCGGGGTCCAGGACCACCTTGCCGCGCACGGCGGCGGCCGTCCCCTTCGGGACGATCCCCGCCTCCTCCATGGCCTCGCAGGCCGCCAGCTCAACGTCGAACCAGCGGGCATAGCGCGTCGCCTCGCTCCAGAGTTCCGCCATCGGGGGAGTGCAGTATCTCGTGATCATGGTTTCCTCCGGCGGCAATATAGAAGATCTCCTTCCGAGGTCAAAGGAAAATTCCGCGTTCCGACAACGGCCTTGCGAATCGCTGAAAAGTTGTGGATTTTCTGGTTTTCAAGGTAGAACGGTGGCGTCGGTGCGTCCGGCAACTGGGCAAAGAAAAATAAAGAGATGGCCCGGTGTCCGGCCAGCGGCTCGGTCCTGAGGAGGACGACGATGCGGAGGATTTTTATTATTGCACTATGTCTTTTCGCCGTGCCTGGCGTGTCGGCGGCTTCTGTGGCGCCCGGAGCGCCGTCCCTGGCGCCCGGAGCGCCGACGCCCGCCGGAAGGCCCCTGTGGCTGGAATTGGCGCGGCACCTCGAGCAGGTCCGTCGCTCCCGCCCGCCGGCAATCGTCGAGGACGGGGCCGTGGATCTGCTGCGACTGCGCCTCGACGTCCAGCTCGGCGCGGACGGTCGCACGGTGGACGCCACCGCCGTGCTCACGGTGCGCGCCAACGGCTCCACCGGGGACGCGTTCTACCTGTGGCTCGACGAGGGGCTGGCGTTCACGACCGCCGAGGCCCCGGGCGTGAACGTGCTGGTCGACACCCTGGAGTACCCGCCCTTCGTCTACGGCGTGGTCGGCTTCTCCCCGCGCCTGGCCGCCGGCGAGACCGTCGACGTCGCCCTCACGTACGGAGGCCGGCTGGTCTGCGGGCCCTACGGACCCCGCGCGAGCCAGTACTGCGGCGGCGACGGGGAGCTCTCGTACTACATGGCCTCCGGTTTGTTCCCCCTGGTGATGGACTACGCCGACCCCTACGGCGCCCTCGCGTACGAGCTGGATCTGACCCTGCGCACCCCGGCCGAACTGGAGGTCCTCGTGGCCGCCGATCCCGTCTCCGAGACGGTGGACGGCGCCTGGCGCGTCTCCACCTGGCACGCTCCCGTCTACACCTCGGGGATGAACCTCATCCTGCTCACGGGGCAGTTCGACGTCATCGAGGTGCCGCAGGTCGCGCCCCCGACGACCGTGCAGCACCCGACCGGCCACGGGGAGTATGCCGGCACCATGGCCGAATGGATCCCCACGATCTACGGGTTCCTCGAGGAGCTGGCCGGAGGCCCGTTCCCGTTCGGCCAGGTCACGGTCTTCAAGCTCCCGATCATGGACGGCTTTCCGGGCACGGCGACCCACGGCATGGTCTATCTCTCCGACGCCTACACGACCTCGAGCATGCAGTGGTTCGAGGAGATCCTGACCCACGAGATCTCCCATCTGTGGTGGGGCATCCTCGCGGCCCCGGTCGATCTCTCCCGCACCGCCCTCATGACCGAGGGCCTGGCGGTCACCTCGCAGTACGAGTACATCCGCCGGCAGTACTACCCCGATCTGGACGCGGACTGGGTGCTCTGGTCCAAGCTGCGGCGCAACCAAATCTATCTTTGGTATCTCACCGAACCGGGTACCCTGCCGCCGATCCTGCTCCCCGAGGGCGCCGCCTGGCCTGATACCGTGAACGAACAGGTGGTGTGGGCCTACTACAAGACCTCGTCCTTCCTCGACCTTCTGCGGGTGACGATGGGCGACGGGCTCTTCTTCGCCGCCCTGCGGGACTACGTCGCGGCCTGCACCCACGGCGAGTGCGCCTTCGACGACGTGGAGTCGATCTTCGGGCAGCGGGCGGAGACGGACCTGTCGCCCCTGTTCGACGCGTTCGCCCGCCGGAGCTACTATCCGGAGCTGGGGATCGCCTTCGTCCCCTGCGACCAGGACGCCGAGCCGTGCGTCAACACCGTGACCCTCTCGAAGGACGTCGAGACGACCCTGCCCGTCGAGCTCCTCCTCGAGGGCGCCGACGGCGCCGTGCTGCACCGCGAGCTGGTGCACCTGGCCGATCCCGCGGCCGACTTCGCCTTCACGACCGCCGGGCGCCCCGCCCGCGCCCGGGTGAACCCGCGGCTGCAGGCGTTCTATCGCGTATTCAGCGACGCCCCCGGGGACGTGAACTTCGACGGCGAGACCGACGGCTTCGACTGGATGGAGGTGGTCCTCGCCCAGGGCCGCCGGGCCGTCCACGACGTGGAGACTCCGGGGCTCTACGACATCGACGAGCGCTTCGAGACCCGGCTGGACCTGGTGACCGACGGGGTCATCAACGGGGCTGAGCTCGAGGTGCTGCGCGCCGGCCTCGGCGCGACGGCGGGAGGTGGGAGATGAGCGTGCGTGGGATTTCGCTGATGCTGTCCGCGGTGCTCTCCCTGGCGGCGTTCATCACCGCCTGCGCCGACGATCTGCGGCGGGAAAAGACCGACTTCCTCACCTGGGAGGCCCAGCCCCCGCCCGCCGAGGGGCCGGCGGTCTACTTCTCGGCCGGCGAGTTCTCCCGGGGCCGGCTGGTGGCCACCATCGCCGCCCGTGGTCTCGAGCGCGTGGCCGGCTTCGCCCTGCGGCTGCGCGTGGACGAGGGGAAATGGCGCTTCGTCGAGTTCCGTCCGGCCTCGGCCTGGACGCGGCGCCCCCACGCCGCCGCCGCCGCTCGCGGGGGGCTGGTCCTGCTGGGCGTCGGGCTCCCGGCCGACTCCGGCGGCGAGGACTTCGCCGGCCGGCCGGTGGGCACCCTGGTCTTCGAGGTGGCGGACCCGTCGGCGGCAGCCTTGGACTTCGTGCCGGAGCGGTCGGCGGTCCTGGATCTCCATGGGGAGCCCGTCCCCGGCGTCACCTTCCAAGGGGGCGGCCTGGCCCCGCGCCGCTAGCGGCCCGCGGCCAGCCCACGAGGAATTCGTCATGAATGATTTCTTCTTCGACTCCGCTGCCGGCTGGCGCCAGCTCATCGAGGGCATCGGCGTCGGCGTCCTGGTGGCCGATCCCGCGACCCGCCGCTTCGTGTTCGCCAATCCGGCCATGTGCCGCATGCTGGGGTACAACCTCGATGAGCTCGTGGGGTTGTCGGTCGCGGACATCCATCCACCCGCCGACCTGCCGCGCGTCATCGCCGAGTTCGAGGCCCAGTCCCGGGGCGAGAAACTGACGGTGGCCGACCTGCCGTGCCTTCGCAAGGACGGCACGGTCTTCTTCGCCGACATCAGCACCACCGGGAAGACCGTGGGGGAGGTGCCCTGCGTCATCGGCGTGTTCACCGACGTCACCGGGCGGCACCGGGCCCAGGCCGCCGCCCTCGAGGGCGAGAGCCGGCTCCGGGCGCTCAGCGACAACCTCCCGGGCGGGCTCGTCTATCAGATCGACACCGGCCCGGACGGCGCGACCCGCCGCTTCACCCACGTGAGCGCGGGGGTGGAGGTCCTGCACCGGGTCACCGTGGCCGAGGCGCTGCAGGACCCGATGAAGATCTATGGCCAGCTGGTCCCCGAGGACCTCGCTGCCGTCGCCGAAGCCGAGCGCCAGGCCATCTCCGACCTGCGGCCCTTCCACGCCGAGGTCCGCGTGCGCCTGCCCGACGGCTCCCTGCGCTGGCGGCTGTTCGCCTCGGCGCCCCGCCGGATCCCCGGCGGCAGCCTGATCTGGGACGGCATCGAGCTCGACATCACCGCCCGCAAACAGATCGAGGTCGAGCTCCTCGAGAAGGCGCGGCTCGAGGACCAGCTGCGCCAGGCGCAGAAACTGGAGTCCATCGGGCGGCTGGCCGGCGGCGTGGCCCACGACTTCAACAACATGCTCGGGGTGATCCTGGGCCACGTGGAGCTGGCCCTCGAGGAGGTCCGCCCTGGTAATCCGCTGCGCCCGGATCTGGAGCAGATCCGGCCGGATCTGGAGGAGATCCGCTCCGCTGCCCAGCGCTCGGCCGAGCTCACCCGCCAGCTGCTGGCCTTCGCCCGCAAGCAGACCATCCTGCCACGCCGGCTCTGCCTCAACGAGGTCGTGGGACGGATCCACGGGCTGCTCGCCCGCCTCATCGGGGAGGACGTCCGGCTGGAGTTCCGGCCCGGGGAGCCCCTGTGGCCGGTGAGCATGGACCCCACCCAGCTCGAGCAGGTTCTGACCAACCTGGTCGTCAACGCCCGGGACGCCATCGCCGGGCACGGGAAGATCGTCGTGTCGACGGGCAACCGCACGGTGGACGACGCGTTTCGCGCCCTGCACCCGGAGGCGGTCGCCGGCGACTTCGCCTGCCTCGAGGTGACCGACGACGGCAGCGGCATGGACCCGGCCACGATGGCCCGCATCTTCGAGCCGTTCTTCACGACCAAGGTCCTCGGGAAGGGCACCGGCCTCGGGCTGGCCACCGTCTATGGCGTGGTCCAGCAGAACCGGGGTTTCATCCTGGTCGAGAGCGCGCCGGGCCGGGGCACGACCTTCTCGATCCACCTGCCTCGTGACGCCGCCGGACGGGACCGGCCCCCGGCCCCCGGCGCGCCGCTGCCCCCGGAGCCCGGTCGCGAGACCATCCTGCTCGTCGAGGACGAGCCCTCGGTGCTCCACCTGACCGCGCGCATCCTGACGCGCCAGGGCTACCGCGTGCTCGAGGCCGGGACCCCGCAGGAGGCCCTGTGCCTGGCCCGGGAGGCGCCGGGCGAGCTTCACCTGCTGATCACCGACGTGGTCATGCCGGAGATGAACGGCCGCCAGCTCGCCCGCAGCGTGCTCTCGCTTCACCCCGGGGCGCGCTGCCTCTTCATGTCCGGTTACACCGCCGACGTGGTCGCCCACCAGGGCGTGCTCGAGGAGGGCGTCGCCTTTTTGCAGAAGCCCTTCTCCTCCCACGCGCTTTTGGACAAGGTCCGCCAGACCCTGGAAGGCTAGATCAATTCCCAGGCCCGGGCGACGGCGGGCATGTCCCGCGAACCCTCGAAGCCCACGACGACGGACGCGGAGGCGGCGCCCAGGCGGGCGGCCTCGGCCGGCGCGCAGCCGCAGGCCAGCGCGCAGGCGGTGGCGGCGGCGAAGGTGTCGCCGGCGCCGGTGGGATCGACGGCGTGGGCGGGGAAGACGCCGACGTGCAGGACGCCGTCGGGGGTATGGATGTCGCAGCCGTCGGCGCCCCGGGTTACGAACACCAGCGGCGTGGCCGCGCGCAGCAGGTCGAGCAGGTCGGGGAAGCCGAAGCAGGCGAGGTCCTCCTCGGAGAGGAAGATCGCGTCGACTCCGGCGTGCAGCCCGGGCCTCTGGAGTGCGGTCTGGAGTGCGGTCACCTGAAGTGCGGTCACCTGGGACCGCAAATATTCCTCATCCACGGCGCGCACCAGGCCGGTGACGGGGTCGGCGTCCTTCATGAACCCCTGCAGGCAGACGGCGCGCACGCGGGCGTCGACGGCCGAAAACCAGGGCTCGCGCAGGTCGAGCTCGCCGAAGACGGGGGCCAAAAGCAGCACGTCGGCCGCGCGCCAGGCGTCCGGGAGCGCGGCGAGGGGGATCGCCGGCGCCGCGGCGTCGACCTTCTGGACCCGGTGGCCGCCCTCGGGGTAGGTGTTGGTGAACACGGTGGTCGCGCCTCCGCGCAGGGCGTGCACCTCGAGGTCGGTCAGGGCCGCGTCGAGCCGGAAGTCCTGACCGACGCTCGTGAGCAGGCGCACCTTCGCCCCCAGCGCGCGGGCGCACAGGGCGCCGAAGCAGGCGCAACCGCCGGCGACCAGGTCGGCGCCGTAGCGGTCGTGGGTCACCTGGCCCACGCAGACCACGGTGAGTTTCTGCACATCGTGGGACGATGTACAGAAACTCACGCGAAGAACTCCCCGCACGAGATGTTGTAGGCTTCCCCGGTGATGGCGGCGGCGCCGTCCGAGATCAGAAAGGCGGTGAGCGCGGCGACCTCGTCGGGGGAGACGAAGCGGCCGAGCGGGATGGCCTCGCAGGCCCGGTCGTACTCGGCCTCGGGGGTGGTGCCGTTCGTGGCCGCGTTCTTCGCCAGGTCGCCGCGGGCCATGGGGGTGTCCACCCAGCCCGGGCAGATGGCGTTCACCGTGACGTCCCGGGCGGCGAGCTCCTTGGCCAGGCACTTGGTCAGGCCCAGCACCGCGTGCTTGGAGGCCGCGTAGGCGTGGTAGCCCGGGCGCCCGAGCTTGCCCAGCCCGCTCGAGACGATCACGCCGCGGCCGCCGTCCGCGAGGCGCGCGTGGAGCGTGAGGAACAGGCGCCAGACGGCGTCGACGTTGACCCGCATGGTGTCGCGCCACACCTGGTCGGCGAAGGGATCATCGAGCCGGGCCTGGCGGCAGATCCCGGCGTTGGCGACCACGGCGTGCACGACGGGGACAGCGGCGAAGGCGGCCTCGTAGGCGTCCAGGTCGGCCACGTCCAGGATCAGCGGCGCCACGGAGCCGGGCGGGCAGGGCGCGGTGGTCTCGCGCAGGGTCGCCTCGTCGCGGCCCACGGCGTGGACGAACCAGCCGTCGGCGGCCAGGCGCCGGGTGATCGCGCGCCCGATGCCGCTGCCGGCGCCGGTGACGACGGCGACCCGGGGCGTCACGCGGGCACCTCCATGGTCTGCTCCACGGCCTCGCGGATGATGCCGTTGGTCACCGGGATCACGTGGCGCCCGTTCACCGCCCAGGGCTTCCCGACGGCCTGGAGCAGGGACATCTGCGTGCCCTCGGTGAGGTACCGCTTGTTGTACTTGAGCGCCTCCATGAGGCCGTCGACGGTGATGCCGGCGGGGACCTTCGTGGGCAGCCCGAACTTGGCGCACAACTCGACGTGGGTTTTCACCAGGTCGTCGTCGCACACGTTCAGGATGCGCGACACCCGGGCGGCGATGATCATGCCGATGGCCACGCTCTCGCCGTGGTACAACTGGTAGCCGGACATGTGCTCCACCGGGTGGCCCAGGGTGTGGCCGTACTGCATGACCATGCCCACGGTGTGCTCCTTGGGATCCTGGTGGACCAGCTCGCACTTGAGCCGCACGTTCTTGGTGACCACCTTCTCGAGGAAGTCCAGGTCGCGCACGAAGTCGCCCCGGTAGTTCATGAGGTACTCGACGTACTCGGGCTCCTGGCAGAGCGCGTGCTTGAGGACCTCGGAGAGGCCGTCGTGGATCAGCCGCTCCGGGAGGGTGCTCAGGGTGTCCACGTCCACGAGGACCATGCGGGGGCTGTAGTACGAGCCGACCATGTTCTTGCCGTGGGCGCCGTTGATGGCCTGCTTGTGGCTGATCGCGGCGTCGCACTGCGCCATGAGCGAGGTGGGCAGGTGCACCAGGTTCAGGCCGCGGTAGATGCACGAGGCGATGAAGCCGCACACGTTGCACACGACCCCGCCGCCCACGCTCACGAACACCGAGCGCTCGTCGACGCCCAGGCGCAGGACGCGCTCGGTGAGCTCGGAGAAGCTGGCCAGGCTCTTGCTGGTCTCGCCGTCGGGCATGGTGATCAGGTGGGCGTTGTAGCCCATGGCCCGCATCCGCTCATGGAGCGGCGCGGCGTACAGCGGGGTCACGGTCTCGTCCGAGAACACGAAGATGGGCGAGCTCGCGCTCTCCCGGGGGATGAACTCGAAGGCCTCGGGGTTCCGGAAGAAGCCGCGCAGCAACACCATCTTGGTGGTCACGGGCTCGCCCACCACGAAGTCGTACACCGCGTCGGGGACCCGGGTGCTCGCGAGCAGGGTGTGGCGCAGCACTCCCGCGCGCAGTTGGTCGCGCACGCGCATCTCCGCGCGGATCAGATCCACGGGCGTGTCGATGTCGTCCCAGCCGGCGTCTTCGGCCTTCACGCAGGCCAGCTTCCCGCGGTCGGCCAGGCGCTGCAGAGCGTCCGGGAGGCCGGCGTCGCGGTCGGCGGCCACGGCCTCGGCCAGCGCCGGGAACAACCCCGCGGGGTCGGCGGCGAACAGGCCCATGTCGGTGCCGCCGAACTCGGCCAGGTCCGTCCCGATGGCGACCACGCGCCCGTCCTTGCCGCGGACCTTCACGTCGTCGGCGCAGGCCTTCTCGGGGGGCGGCGCGTGGTGCACCAGCACGCTGACGCCGCCGGGCTCGGGGGTCACGCCGGCGATCTTCGCCAGGTGCGGGGTGTCGAACAGGTGATCCCCCATGCTCAGGATGAACGGCTCGTCCAGGGCCTCCCGGGCGCATAAAATGCTGCGGGCGAGGCCCCCGTCGTAGTCGGGGTTCTCGAGGAAGCGCACCGGGAACGCGCCGGCGACCCGGGCGGTGACCTCGCGGATGATGGTCTCCTTCTGGTGCCCGACGACGATGAGGAACTCCTCGACGCCCACGGCGGCCAGGCCGTCGATCAGGTGCATCAAAATAGGGCGGTTGCACACCTCGACCAGGGGTTTGGGCTTGCTCTTGCGGTCCAGCCGGCAGCCTCTCCCGGCGGCCAGGATCAATGCCTTTTTCATGGATAACCTGCGCTTTCCGGCCGCGACGGACCCGTGCGCGGCAGGGCAAATCCGTACTCTTAAACGCGCGCGATTGCAAGCTGACGTTGCCGGGGGGGGGGCAGGGTGCCGGGCAACGAAGAAAACCCGCGAGTGAAAGCTTTTCCTTTGAAATCAGTCGGTGGTGCAGTCGGAGTAATCGTAGTCGTCGCAGGTGGCGTTGCAGCGGGTGATCATCCCGCCGGTGGCGTCTTCTAGCCACCCCACGCAG
>Ga0302247_1002055_pt1 | contig 13813 bp, 12 predicted proteins | sample AAG_UR_Ile_MG_FD_193529 | JGI IMG/M metagenome (GOLD analysis project Ga0302247, IMG submission 193529) | Enriched activated sludge microbial communities from anaerobic digester in WTTP, New Holstein, Wisconsin, United States - AAG_UR_Ile | ecosystem: Engineered > Bioreactor > Anaerobic >...
GCCCATCGCCCAGGGCAGGAAATAGGTGCTATCGATGATGAGATTGGGCATCCAGACGCCCGTAATCAGGCCCCGGCTCAAGAGAAAAAGGGTGTGTAAAAAAAACCCGACCAGGAAAATTGCCGCGCCGGCTTCAGGCCGACGATAAATAGAGACTACGGAACCAAGCAGATAAAAAATTATAACGATGGGAAAAAGATTGTGGAAGATTAAGGCGATCAACGGTGGTTTTTTAACTGAATTTCAATGGGGCGAATTAAGAAATCAGTCCAATCCTCCTTAAATATATGTAGAACAAAACATATGCTTTTTTTTGCTTATGTCTAAAGTTACATATGCTAAAGAATACATATATGTCAAGAAAAAAATTTGCCGGACAATTGTAACTATTTATTTACAAAGGATTTACAGTAAGATTTCTTTTATCGAACTTGCGGGGGGAGCTTGACGGCGCGCATTCTTATCCCGTCAGGTGCGAAGAATGTCACCGGGGATCGTCCAGGGGGCGGTAAGGAATCTCAACGCCATAAAGACCAGGATCTCCAAGCTGGAAATGGCCGCCTTGGGCGAGGAGGAGAAGACCCGCCTCACCGGTGAAATAAGCCAATTCAGCGCGAAATTGGCAGCCCGTATAAAAGAGATCATTTCCCGGTTGCCGCCCCGCCGATCGGCCGGACGGCGGCGCGGAAAAAATTATAAAAAACGGCGCGCGGTGTCGTCAAATCGCTATTAATATCATACAATTAACCTCTGCCGGTGCTCCGGCAAAGATTTTCCCCGGGCAAAAAACGAGCGGAAAATCCCGATCTGTAAAATGAATTATTGATGATTTAGGTGTGGAAATGACAATCAAAAATTGACTATCTGTGATATCCTGATGTTGACAATCCCTGGGAGTGTTTTTATTGAAGTCAACAATTGAAGCTGATTAGCTTTTATAGAAGCTTTCTTTCCGAAATGCGCAGGAGCAATCCTGTGAAAAGATGAATGCTTTGGGATTACGTCGGATTTACAATGTTTATGAAGTGCGCTTTACATTAAGGGACGTAACCCGTTAAATATAAGTCATCTGAATGGTCGTGCTATGGTTTTTCATATAACGACTACGGGATCTATAGCCTACAATGATTTCGCGGCTTTCAAGATCGCTGAGAAATCGCCCTCAGTCGGCATAGCGAACAGGCAGCGCCCTTTGCTGCGCGCTGCCCAGACGGCGCCGATGACTCGCTTGTCTTCCGCATCGGCCCAAAGGTGCTTACCCTTGTATTCGACCGCGAGCACGCGACCATCGCCCAGCTTACATAGGAAGTCGGGATAGAACCAATCTTTAGATGTGTGCAGCCGGAACGATGTAGCTTTTCTGGCTAAATTTCTAACCCAGAACTCCACTTCGGGCAGGCCGTCAATGAACTGTGCGCATTGAAATTCTTCAGTAAGCTTGCCGTCGGATCTCCTTTCAGCCAACTCACCCGGTTTGGGGCCAAAGTAATGCTTCTTGAACTGGAATCCGCCTTCATAGACCCAGCTTGGCTCATAGGTGATCGCTTTAAAATTTATCGCGTGTTCTCCATCAACCACGAGCGCTGACTCGGGAAGGAGAAACTGCTGAAATGCCGCCTTCTGCTCACTATCACGGTGCTGCTGGATGCACGTTGCGATTTGATCGCGCAGCCGGAAGCGGTCCAGTGCCAATTCACCGACGTCGGCAATGTCATACTTTGTCATGAGCCCTCGAATCACGTTGTGCAGAAAGGCACCGGATTCGTCTGCCGGGATGTCTTGATGTTCGATGTGCCGATCCAGCCAGGTGGCAAGGCTTTCAATCGTCCAGTCGCTGTGTCCGCCCAGTTGAAGGACCTGCTGATGCAGGGTGAAGACAAAATCGTTGTCAAGTGTTTCCTGAAGGATCTCGGTTTGTACCTCCCCCTTTATCCCAACATCGACAACTCCGGACATCCCGGCGGGTCGGAGAAGCGGGTTATAATGATCTGAAAGGCCGGCGTCTTTTGCGCCAAGGCGCCACGGGTGCTCGAGAAGAAATGTTTTTTCGAACTCGAAAAGGCTTCCGTTTTCGTTGACACAGAGCAGCGGCACAAGGAAATCAAGCTGCCGTTCATAGGGTGTGGGCGTGCGTGTCTCTCCGGTACCGCCGAACGCTATTTCCGCTGCCCGTACCATCTCGACAATCTCGGCAAGCCTGGCCTTAGCCTCAGGTGTTTTGACGCAGCTCTTGAGTTTTTCCGTTTCATCCTTGTCAAGCGGCACGAGTACCGTTATTGCCCCTTGTGCCGCATCTATCTTGACCTTTCCGGCTAGCGATGCCACCTGCACGAGGGCTATGGCTTCATCGATTTCCTCCCCTGGTGCAAATTGTACGGTTTGCGGTTGCAAACCCAGCGGAAGCGTCCCCTGCGGAACGGGAATAATGATCCGATCAGCCTCGGCCATTGTAAACCCGTTGTTCTCCAAAGCCTCTCGCAGTTCGTTCAGGACCTCGGGCATCGAGTCCGAGACCGAGAATGCAAATGCGCAGTCAAGATCAGGATGCTGTTTCTTTTGCGCATTCGGAAGGCGGAGGATTCTCCCGACGATTTGTTCGATCGCGGTCGCGGAGCGCGTCTCCCTCAAGCTGCACAGCACATAGGCAAAGGGGCAGTCCCAGCCTTCGCGCAATTTTTGAACCGTTATGATGAATCTGATGGGGCACTTCGGCGACGTGATGTCTTTGACGTCCTTCAACTCGTCGAGAGAGCCGACGGATATGATCACTTCATTTTTCGCAATACCGCATTCTTTCGTTAAACGCTCTCGGAGCGGTTCGCATGCATCCACCCGCTCGGCTTGCAGCAGCATAATAGGGCGCAGGTACTCGCCTGTCCTTAGCGATTCCGTCGCTGCGATTATTTCGAGATCCGCCCGGAGTGCTATGGCCTCTGAAAGGAGTTGATCTTTCTGGCTCGGGTGCCTTGTAATGACACGGAGGGGCAGTTTTATCATGTCTGCCGCTTTTAGTTCCGCGGCGGACACATGATGAAGGACGTTCGACGGATTGTCTTTGCGGTCGGGCGTAGAGGTAAACTCGATGATACACGATGGCATCACATTTCCGAGTGTAGAAAAGGAAAGTTTGGTTCGCGCATTGTGGGCCTCGTCCACAATGACAATGGGGCGGCGGAGCCGCAACGCATTCACGAGCGAGGGGATGGGCTTGCCGTCCTTGTCGGGGAACAAATCGGCCAACCGGTTTGAAGGGGCATTGACAAAGTGCTCGGTGAAGCCTCCCCGTTCATAGACTTTCCGGCCTGTTGTGTCTTCGACGCGGAAGGACTGAATGGTGGCGACGATTACAACCGTTTGTCCATCCACCGTTGCTCGCGTCAGATGGAGGGCCTCATCGATGGTCAAGACTTCGACGGTGCCGCAGGACAATTCCAGAGCACGCCGGTAAGGATGGCGCGGATCTCGGAGTGCATCGGCAGTCTGATCGAGGATGGTGTTGCTCGGTACAAGCCAGAGGACTACCGCCCGTTCGGCATGGAGCAATTCATCCATTACGATGCCTGCCGTATAGCAAGCGAGCAGTGTCTTGCCCCCGCCGGTGGGCACGCGCAGGCACACGTAGGGCATGCCCGGCAAGAGGCCTGCCGCGTGTACCGGAAGGTATGGCACTGGTTGACGGGCATTCATGATCTGTACAGCCTGAAAGGCGGCATCGGGTCGCCCATCCTTTGAGCATTGACGGAGAAAATCACGCAGGGAATCGAGGACGCGAATCTGATAGTCTTTGAGAGTGATCATGATATCTTTATCTCGTAGGGGGTCTGACGGACAATAATCCGCTCCGCCTGAAGCCGGTCGCGGCCAAGCAGGCAACCGGCACAATAAATGACCTTCTGGCCGTCATATTTCGGCAACTTGGCGAGAATCGCACGGGTAAGCACATTGCCGCCGCCAGCCGTCTTGTCTCCCAATATACCATTGTAAAGCAGATAAATCCCCACCCCGCGGCACTCGCCAAGAAAAGGCGAGGTTGTTTTCTGCTCCCGCGGGAGTGGTTCGCCGGTTTCCGTGAAATAGACATGCCGGGCCAGGTCATCAAAGCTGACATATTCACGTATTTTGCCGTCTTTATAGAACAGAGGCTCTCCAAGCTCGCAATAACGGAAGCCGCCGCCGAGGCCTTCAATATTTTCACCTTTGGCATTGTCGTATCCTTCGGCAACACGGCGCACACGTTCGGCGGTTACTTCGCGTGCAATCTTTGGCTCCATTTCGACAAGTATGAAACGGCGCGCTTCTTGATCTGAGTATGCCTTGTTCAGTTTCAAAGCGGCATGACCGGTTGTTCCCGATCCAGAAAAGGAATCGAGGACAAGTTCTCCAGGATTGGTCCCAATCTCAATGACCCTTTGGATAAGTTTAGTCGGTTTGGGTGTAATAAAAACAGAATCTGAATCAGGAAAATCGATAACTTGTAGCAATTCTTTCTTTGCATCTTGCGTATGGCCAACGTCGGTATAGAACCACATTGTTTGGGGCACGAGCCCCTGCTTGACTTCCGTCAGAAATCTCTTGATTTGAGGGATGGCATCGCCCTTCTTTCCCCACCAGATTCGCTTGTCTCGATCAAGTTCAAGAAATTTATCTTTTGAAACCCTCCAATACATTCCCACTGGAGGATGCGGTATAACGCGGCCAGAGGGACAAACAATCTCGTAAGTTCCCAGGCTATAATAATTGCGCGCTGACAGATCGCCGGTCTTCCATGGGCCGCGGGGATCGTTGTCGCGATTTTTATATGCTGAATCCTGTTTTTCATTGCGCGGAAGCAGATTGGGCTTCCATATTTCCGCCCGCTTTGCATAAACTAAAAGATAGTCGTGGTCTTCCGAAAAATGGCGTGCGGAGTTTTTAGGTGAATAAACCTTTTGCCAAAGGATGGTCGCAACAAAATTCGACGCGCCAAAGATTTCATCCATGATGTAGCGAAGCGATTGGACTTCGTTGTCGTCGATACTTATAAAGATGGAACCATCTTGACGAAGAAACTGCCGAAGCAGAGCAAGCCTCGGGTACATCATGCAAAGCCATCGATCATGACGATCCAACGTCTCACCTTCACCACCGACAACCTTACCGAGCCAATCCCGGATAATGGGACTGTTTACGTTGTCGTTGTATGACCATTTTTCATTGCCGGTATTGTAAGGAGGATCGATATAGATGCACTTGACCTGTCCCGCATAGTAAGGCAGCAAGGCCTTCAGCGCGACGAGGTTGTCGCCCTGTACAATGAGGTTGCCGCTGCCCGGATCTCCGCAGGCGAGGCTCGGCACATCCTTGAGCAAGTGAAAGGGCACTTGCAGGTGATGGTTTACTACGGCTTCCTTCCCGATCCAATTTAAGGTAGGCACTGAAATAACCGCCTTTTCACGTCGTTTTTCTCTTTTCTAACGCGCCCGAAACGAAATTTCATGAAATCACGCAACGCAGTGCACGTCCAATCTGTGATGCTTATAACAATTCAGGATGATTTTCATTCAACCAGCGTAAGACTTCATCGCGCAGTTCATTTACATAGCCAATAAGCTCCGCCACGTCATCATTGGTCACCCCGCCAACATAATCATACTCCGCCACGTTTCTTTTATTACGGCAGGTATCCAGATATTTGGCATCTGTTTCGTGCCGGCTTCCCAAAATGAGCGGCAGCGATTGAATGGCGCGGTAATGTTGCAATGTCTTTTCCGGGCGGTAGCCTTCCGCATAGACCAGGATGGTGCAAAGCTTAAGGGCGGCGTTGTAGGCAATCCCGAAGCGCCAGTCGGGGGAAATATTTCCGGAGGCATCCTGCAAATCACGATCGATGATCCGGAGAAGGTCGGAAATTTCTTTCTTGCTGGAAGCATGGGGACGGAGCCAGCCGTATTCAAGCCATTTCTGCAAGCTCATTTTCTGTTCCGATAATGAAAATCTTTGGTGAATCAAGAACCTGATTCAGGAAATGATCCCGTCCTGTTTTTCGTTCGATGAATTCCTTTTTAGAGAAAACATGGGGGTTGATTTCCCGACCGATTTTCCCTGAGACATCCATCAGGAGCCCCGTTATTTTTCTCAATCCAATATCGCCGACGACCATCAAATCGACATCGCTGTTGGCCTTTTCCTCCTGTCGAGCGAGAGACCCGAATACGAAGGCCAGCCAAATGTCTTTTTCATTTCCCAGCGCATTTTTGATGACATCCGCCAGACCGCTTGTCTTGAGGACGAGGGCGCGAATGTCGGGGTACAGGGGATGCGCGGTGTTTGCACTGTAGTAAACACGATTTCCGTCTCTTACCCTGCGGACGATATCGAGGCGCTGGAGCTTCTTCAGTTCCGTCTGCACGGTGCCGATGGCAAAACCGGTCCGTCGCTCAATCTCCCGCATGTAGAGCGTGGTGTCGGGCGCAATTCCGAAGAGGTTCCGAAAGATTTCGGCCCTGATGTTTGATGACAGCAATTCACCCAAGAGTCCCATGGCGTATCCCTATACCATACAGTCGCATGTTTTTGCCATACATTAAAACGGCGGCAAGTCCTAAAAAAATTATTTTCTGGGGTTCGCACGAAGAGCTTGATTAAAATTCACAATTTCAACCCGCATTCATTACCCTGACAGGGTCATGCACCCCCTCACTTTGCATTTATTCATTTATTCTTTTTAACAGCGCTGCCTTCGGTTTATTCCAGGTCATCATCTTTCCAAGATTGGTGAGGTAAACACGCAGAATAACGTCGAGGTCCTTGTTTTCTCGGTTGATCGGCAGCCAGTTTTCGCCCGGGATGCCGGCAGGTTTCCGGGCAGCAATATAAATCTCTATCCCACCGTCATCTTCACAGACTGATGTCAATGGTAAAGTAAAAGTGTACCATTTCTGGTAATTGAAAAGTGTACCACCCCCTGAACCGCGATTAGTGGTTGACACCTTGGTACCCGTTATCATTACCGGTGACACATCTCAGTGGCCATCAGCCGTAAAGGGCCATGGCACCTGTCCCGGACGTTGGCAACGCAAACGGGCATGACCAACAAATGGCTGAAAGATCAATGGCTTCTATCTGTCAAAGAGCTGTGGGTGCACATTCACTACCCGGCTAAGGCCCGGTAATCTCTGTGAACCGCCACGTGCGGACCCGCATGCGTGGTGGTGTGGGGGCTGGGGGTTAACTACCCCGGCTACCCGATTGGGTCAATTATTTCTGAGGAATAACCGCAACAGCATCGATCTCCACAAGAAAATCGGGGTGTGCCAATGCAGGCACAAATATTGCGCTAATGACAGGTGGATTCGGACGTTGGCCCCACACTTTTTGAAACGCCTCGAATCCCTTCTGGACTGATTGGCCTTGCAGAATATAAACGTTCCACTTTACGACGTGTTGAAGTCCTGCGTCACCTGCCGCCAGAGCTGTCTCCAAATTCTGTAGCGCCTTTTCCGTTTGCGCTCCGATGTCACCCTTACCGACAATGTTGCCGGAAGCATCTACAGCATTCTGGCCACCGACATAGATTGTCGATACATTGTCGCTGACGACAACAGCCTGAGTATATGCGGGATTCTTGTGCAAGCCTGCTGGATTGAGATATTGTACGCTTCCCTGCATCTTCATTTGTTCCTCCTTTGGTGCGAGAGTCTGACAGCCCAATATTAATACTGCGGATACGATCACTACCAATCGATGTATTGTCATTCTTCTACCCCAACGGCGAGCTCACCGGAAATTTTGGAGCGCAGCGGAAAAATTTTCCGAGTGCAGCGCTTTGTGTACGCCCGGCATGGGCGTGAACTTATGGGGTGAAAGTCCCCTGTATATGAATCCTGTCAATGAGTTACATTGACATAAATACTAGCCGAAGGCAAGGGCGGAACCGTGAGGGACCGTCCGAAGGAAGCCGGAGCGCAAAGCTATGAGCCGACGAACAGAAACAGCATACAAGGCTAAAGTCTCCGGGCAAGTCAGCACAACATGACAAAGCCCCGGATTCGGGAGATATGGTAAATGCTGCGGTTGCATAGTCACAGTTCACGTTCTTATCCGGGGAGACCTGCCCGGTCTGCAACTCCCGCGGGAGCTGCACCCGGCATGGCAACATGCCGTGGGACTGGACAGGAGTCAGCAGAGGCCATAGTAGGCGATAGGAAACAAGCCCGGCGAAAAGAGAAAAGCCGGGAAAGACTTACCCCGCTTTCCCCGGGAGACACTGCCCCAGAAGCCGTAGTATCTGAGGAGTTCGCCGTGGGACTGCTTCATTTCCAGTACGCCCTGTGGGGCGCGAGCAGTTCGTCTTCAAGTTCCGGAACGGGGCCCACTACCCTGATGGGCTTCTGCCCTGCCGTGAAGACTGTGCGACATGGCAGGTTCATCGTGGGGTTTCTCTTATCAGCACCGGTCAGTTTTTTCGCTGTGATTTCCTCAACGCCATAGATCACGTTTCCGATGTTGGCCCAATAGATGTTTCCAGAGCACATGGCGCATGTTTCGACCGTCGTCACAAGGGTACATTTCCATAAGTAGTCGGGGTCGTACTTAACAAAAGCCTGCCGTGCGATCACTGTTTCGGCATGATCCATCAAACTCACATTTCCCTGCTTTATCAGCACCGTCTCGCCATCCGGTGCCACAAGCACTGCGCCAAAGGGCGGGTTACCAGATTTCACCGCTTCCTTGGCGGCCTCATTGGCATTCCTCAGATGTTTGATGACCTGCTGATGATTGAGGGGAAACCCCTCCAGGCCCGAAGAGGGTTTCCGGTCCCAGGATCCGTTCCCAGCGCAGGCGCCCAGGGTCAAAAGCAGGAATGCAAGCGAAACTGTCATTGCGATCTTCTTCATTTCAATTCTCTCCTCTCGCTTATTACTCTATGGGGGTACGTGGGCCTCACCGCCTACCCCAATTGACATTTGGCATCTACTCCTATGATGCCGCCCAACGGCGAGTTGAGCGGTTCGACGGCAGGCTGCCGAGCTCGCTCGGCAAGGCTGCTGGCGAATGCGCTCGGCAAGGCTGCTGGCGAATGCGCTCGAACGATTTGTTGGCGCCGCGCGAATCAGCGCGCGGTCGGACTATCGGGCGAGTGCGCAAGCACAACTCGCCGTGCGGTCGCGCGCAGCGCGACCGCACAATTAATATTCCAACTTGGTTTTTTTCGATGATGGGAGCGATAATACTCTTTTTTCATAAGAATGCAAATAAACAAGTGTATAAATATAGGGCACCATGAACTTTTGATACTTGGTATTTTGTGGAAATATGAAGCTTGAGCCAAATTGGTATATTATGGGAAATTTGTCCAAAGCACAGACAATCAATGTTAATGAATACCGATTGAAACAAAGCACGCGCCAAGAGCAGCAAGATCGTCCGGAGCTGAAAAGAACCCGGTATCTCTGGTTAAAGAATCCTGGAAATCTCAAGGCGAATCAGGCAGCAACTCTCGCTACCCTTCAAGTCAAGAAGCTGAATCTCAAAACCGCCCGTGCCTACCACATCCGGATGAACTTTCAGGAGTTCTGGAATCAGCCACGGCAGATGGCGGCAACCTTCTTGAAGAAGTGGTACTTCTGGGCCACCCACAGCCGCCTGAAACCCATCAAAGATGCCGCCTACACCATGCGGCGTCATTAAGACGGCATCCTAAGATGGTTCACATCAAAGATCAACAACGGCATCCTTGAGGGAATCAACATTCTCATCCAAGCCGCCAAAGCCAGGGCTCGGGAATACCGCACTGTACATAACCTGATCACCATGATCTACCTCATCGGTGGCAAACTTAATAAGTTGAACCTTCAAATACTTTAAGCTGTCAGTTTACCGCCTGAATCCCTACGAAGCGCCCGGACATTGACGACGCCTTCGGAGATGGAGCGAATCTTGGCATCCTGATTCTGAACAAGGATTCTCAGTTTATCCTCGATATTCTTTGCGGGGTTTGTGAGGCCTGTCTCCCCGCCCTTGCCGGATAGGCCGGACAGATCAGCGGCAGGATCATGACCGTCGATAACAAGGGCTTCATATCTTTCCCGCCGTGAGCCGTCTTCAAAATCTATCGTGAAAAGGTAACGCGCCGCAACGGTGGCTGACATGCCGGTGCACCGGGCCAGCAGGACATCGCCGCTTATCGCCTCGCTGCGGAAATAGTCCACAAGAGCGTCAATGAAGGGATGACCGAGACCCAATAGATCAACTCCCTTCTTGCGGGTGGCCAATTTGCGGGAAAAGGTGACGTTCGTGTAGCTGGAGGCAACATCTGGATATTTCTTGAGGGCAGGCGGGACACTAATGTTGATGATGTCTCCCGATGGGATGAAGCTGCCGCCCAGACGCAGGGCGGCCTTTTCCGTAAAGCAGCGCAGGTCCTCCAGGGTGAACCTTCCTTTCAGTTCCCGGTAATATTCCAAGTTGAAGGCGTGCAGATCCTGGGTGAGCTGCCGGAGCGCCTCGCTTGCCTCCCGGGCCATCTGACGCCGGGCATAAAGGGCGATCAGCCTGCGCCGCAGAGCCTGCTTAATCGCCCGCGGGCTGGACGACATGATCTTCTGGAAGGTGGCCATGACAAATCCCACCGCCCGCTGTTGTTTGGTCGTCTTATCCTGTCCGGCACCGGCGGCGTTGTATCCCTCTTTCAGGTATTCCGTCAGCTTTTCGTAAAAACGCTGCTCCCGCAGGGAAAGCTGGAACTTTTGGGTGTGCACCTGGCGTCTCATAAATATGGGATCGCCCTGGGCATCCGTCACTTCCTTCTTGATGCGGCGAAACATGACCCGCCCCAGCAGGCCGCGATGGTCCTGCATGGCTTCCGGTGTATCGAAAAGCTGATCATCCAGAAGCTGGATCAAGGACCAGAACTGGTAAGGGTCGCCTTGATGGGGCGTTGCGGTGAGAAACAGCAGATTCCTGGTCGTCCCCTTGATCTTTTCCGCCAGCCGGTAATTCTGGGTGACGTCGATCTTCTTGCCGTAGCGCTTTCTGCTCAGGTGATGGGCTTCGTCAAAAACGATGATATCCCAGTCCGGCTTGGTCATGAGCTTGTCCAGACGCTCACGCTTCTTGATGGTGTCAATGGAAACGATGACGTGGTTGCGCCGCTCCCAGGCATAGGGGTTGGCATCCGTGAAATCCTGGCCGAGGATATCGAAGAAGATGCGGAAACAGTCCCGCATTTCATTTTGCCAGTTGACGGTGAGTCCGGCCGGACAGATGACGAGGATCCGCCGGGCCTCGCCTCTGGCCACCAATTCCCTCAGAATCATGCCGACCTCAATCGTTTTTCCCAGCCCCACTTCATCGGCGACATGAAATCGTCGCCGATGGGCGCTCACCACCTGGTGGGTAAGGAGGATCTGGTGGGGGAGAAGGTCTGTCTTGCTGTTGGAAAGCTCACCCCCGGAATTCTCCAGGGGGATCTGCCAGGCAAGCTGTTTGAGAAAAAAGTCGCGGGGTTGATCCGACTCCCCATGTTCAAAACGCTCCAGGATGTCGGCCATTGGCGCCAGCATGTCTGAGGGATAGGTCTCCAGGATGCGTTCGCCGTCCCTTTGAAAGACGACGTCGGCATAGGACTTCCCCTGGTGCCCAGTGATCCTGAACACCTCGCCGGAACCGAGATCCGGGCGGCTATAGACCTTGACCTTTTTGCCTTCCTTTCCTTGATCATGGTTAATCGGTCGTCTCCGATGAATGGGATAGCAGTTGCAGTTTTTGCTTGAGCTCGCTTTCGGAAGGCAGCGCGAGCTTATATTTTGAGGCAAACACTTTATTGCTCAGGCCACCCAGGACATAATGGGCAAAGAGATCATCCTTCCCGGCGCAGAGAATGAGGCCGATGGGATTGTTTTCACCTTCCATCTTTTCGTTTTCCTTAAAATAGTTCAGGTAGAAATTCATCTGGCCGGCATCGGCATGATCGAATTCACCCTTTTTCAGGTCGATCAGAACGAAGCATTTTAGAATGCGGTTATAGAAGACCAGATCGATGTGATAATGCCGATTGGCGATGGTGATCCGCTTCTGACGGGCGACAAAGGTGAAACCCTTTCCCAGCTCCAGGAGGAAATCCTGTAGTTTGTCGATGAGGGCCTGTTCCAACTGGCCTTCCGTGTAGGCATGTTCTTCCTTTAAATTCAGAAATTCCAGGACATAGGGGTCTTTTACGGCATCTTCCGGTTCTTCGACGATCAAGCCCTTTTTTGCGAGCCTCCTCACGGCTTTGGCATCCCTGCTCAGAGCCAGACGTTCGAACAGCATGGCGTTGATCTGCCTTTTTAGTTCCCGGACGGACCAGTTGTTATGAGCGCATTCCTTTTCATAAAAAGAGCGGGCGAGAATATCGTCCAGCTTCAACAATTCACAATAGTGGGACCAGGAGAGGACGGGAATAAAGGAATCGGCGGGAAGCACGGGCTTTTCGGATTCGGCAGACACTGTCTGCCGAATTGGGAAGGCAGCATAAAAGGCCCGCATGTTTCTTAGATTACGTTCCGAAAAGCCCCGGCCGAATCGTTTGGAAAGATCTTTTGAAAGTTTGATGATGAGTTCTTCACCGTATTCGGCCCGCAGCTTGCCCTGTTGTTCAAATTCGACTATTTCCCTGCCGATTTCATGATAAGCCCTTACTTGCACCAGGTTGATTTCTTTTACCGCCTTTGCTCTGGCCGCTGTGAATATTCCAGCGACCTTTTCGAAGAGCGTTCCATAATGTTCCTGGATCAATTCATTTTTCTTCATAGATTTCACCGGTTCAGCTCGACAGGTTGAATCCCGTGGCATAGACGGGATGGCCGCGCACCTCGCGTTTGGTCGGCGTGCCGAAGATATAATCGATGGGCAGACGTTCGCGCCGGTATTCCAGCCAGAGGGAATCCCCCTTCATCAGTTTGCCCTTGCAGATGATCTGGACCTCGATCTTCTTCTGTTCCAGCTTCTGGGCGGCCGCCTGCAAGGTCCTGTGTATCGCCAGGGCCGCATCCTTGCATCTGTCCGCACCCGCCAGGTAGAGGACTTCGTCGATCCCCGTCACCAGATAGGAGGAGTAGGACGGGATGCCTGCCAAGCCGCCCTAGAGCTCCCGGAGAAAATCCAGCAACCCGATCCGGATCTCGTGGGGGGTAATGCCGTTCTCCTGATAGAGATTCAAATAACGCTCCTCGGACGTTGCTTCCCTGCTGTCTCGCCGTTTCTTTTCCGGCACACATGGATGAGATCGTAGGAGATGGCCTGCTTATCCATCAGGTGTAGGGAACTTTCCGACTCGCCATGAATGGGATAGATGGCCTCAATGAGAAAACCGGCGTTGCAGAGGGATTCCAGGAGGGTTTCCCAGGCGCGCCCCTCGGCATGATGGAACGTGAAGATCAGCAGACCGTCATCCATCATGGCCTCGCCGCAACGGCGCCACACCTCCGTCAGACCCTCCTCGTAATCGGTGGCGGTCTTCCCACGCGTCGGATTCTCTATGATCTCTGCTGCCTTGGGGGTCATTTCCGGGGCGAAGTGGGGATAGGTTTTCGCCATAATCAGACGCTGCCAGACATAATAGAAATCGGCAAGTTCCGAATAATTGACGTTGCCGGCATAGGGCGGATCGGTCACGACATAGTTAAGTTTGTCTGAGTATAAAGAAATGATGCTTGGGGAGTCTCCGCACTTTAAATGTGCTTTTCCCCCATCGATTTCTTTCTTGCTGGAAGCATGGGGACGGAGCCAGCCGTATTCAAGCCATTTCTGCAAGCTCATTTTCTGTTCCGATAATGAAAATCTTTGGTGAATC
>Ga0302247_1002066_pt1 | contig 13752 bp, 12 predicted proteins | sample AAG_UR_Ile_MG_FD_193529 | JGI IMG/M metagenome (GOLD analysis project Ga0302247, IMG submission 193529) | Enriched activated sludge microbial communities from anaerobic digester in WTTP, New Holstein, Wisconsin, United States - AAG_UR_Ile | ecosystem: Engineered > Bioreactor > Anaerobic >...
GTGGAGACGTTCTCATGGGCGATCCCGGTCGGATCCATGAAGGTCGTGATCTTCAGCCCCATCGCCCGGGCCCGGGAGTTCATCTTGGCCGTCAGGGCCTGCGCGTTCAGGCCGACGGCGCGGCCCAGCGCCAGCACAGCCCGGTTGTCCGATCCTAAAAGCGCCGCGTGCAGCAGGTCCCGGTTGGGATAGGGGATCCTGCGCTTCAGGCGGGTGCGCGACCCGCCGGCCGCGAGCGCCCAGTCGGAGTCCGTCAGGATGGTCTTGTCGTTGAGGTTGAGCCCCGCCTCCACGACGACCAGGATCGCCATCATCTTGGAGAGGCTGGCGATGGACCAGGCCTTGTCCTTGTCCTTCTCGAGCAGGACGCGGCGACCGTCGGCGGTCCCGACGTACCAGATCCGGCCGTCCACGGCCGGTCGTTTCCGTCGTGCCGCCTGGGCGCCGGCGGGGAGAAGGAGGAGGAGAAAGCCGATGATGCAGGTGATTCCGGTGAGACGCTTCATGCCGAAAACGCTACAACAATCCGTCCGGGGGTTGAAATTTTGGGCCAAAAGTCGGTGCATCCCATTGATATCATTGCACTTAATTTTCCACCCTTACGACCCCTGGCCACCGACCCGGGATTTTTCTTCACTTTCCGCTTTTTCACGCCTATCGTTTCCTGTAGATTCTGATACCTTGGAAGGCACTCTCACAGGCACGTCCATCGGAGTTTTTTCGTCCCATGCGTTCACCGCTCCTTGGTTTCAATCACAACCTGAAATACCGCGGCCGGGTGTATCACATCCAGACCGAGGACTCGGGGGAGGCCAACCCCCACATCTTCACGCACCTGTTCCACAACGGGATCATCCTGTCCACCCGCAAGACCGAGTACGCCCACCTGCTGGGCCTCGATGACGTGGAGGACCAGGTCCGCAAGTTGATGCAACTGCAGCACAAGGACATGATGAAGGGGCTGCTCGGCGGCCAGTTCGACGACAAGATCGTCCGCTACTTCGGCGAGCTCGTCGCGCCCGAGGCCGAACCCGAGGCGCAGAAGGCCGAACCCGCCCCCGCGGCGATGGCCCCGCCCCCTCAGCCTGCGAAGAAGCCCGAAAAGGCCGGCTCCGCGAAGCCGATCCCCAGCGGCGCCAGGTTCGCCCAGGAGGACACCAAGCTCGGCATCGGCCAGAGCCCTCCCCCTCCCCCTCCCGCGGCCGCCCCCCCCAAGACCTCGACCACCACCTTGCGCGAGCAATCCGTGTCCGCCCTGGGACCGGCCTCCGACGCGGCCGGCGGCCTGCCCCGCACCCGTCCGCCCGTGGCCCCCGATCCCGGCAAGGCCGCCGAACCCGCGCCCTCGGTGGTGATCGCGAGGCCCGCCATCATCCTCACCGGAGACGAGCCATCGTTCGGCTCCTTCTCGTCGCCCGCGGCCTCCCGCCCCTCGGCGAAGAAGCCGGAGCGGCACGTCGAGATGTTCGACACGCCGGACACCCAGCTGGATCTCACGCCCGTGGGCTCCCGGCCGCCCGAGGAGGCGCCGGTGGTGCGCAACCCACCGCGTCCCCCGCAGCCCGCGCCGAACCGCCTCACGGGTCCGATCCAGGCCCCCCCGGGGCTGTTCAAGCCCGAGAGCTCCAAGGAGCTGCCCGAGGAGCTCATGCATCTGAGCAACACCGACACCAAGGTCGACGACATCATCCTCGACTTCCTGATGGCCGAATCCCTCTCCAAGCTCCCCGAGGACGATGACCCCCAGCCCTGAGACCGGGGACGCTGCCGGCGGCCTGATCCCGGTGACCGTGCAGGTGGACCCGGGCGCCCGCGGGCTGCGCTCGGATCAGTACCTCGCCGGGCGGCTCGGCCGCATCAGCCGATCCCGGATCCATGCGATGTTCTCCCGCGGTCACGTGATGCTCGACGGACGCCGCCTGCGAGCCGCCCACCGCCTGCGCGGAGGGGAGACGCTCACCGTGTGGAAGCCGGCCCCCGTCGCCGAGCGGCCCCTTCCCCGGATCCCCGTCCTGCACCGTGACCCGGCGTTCGTGGTCGTGGACAAGCCGGGGGATCTCACCGTCCATCCCACCGCCAACGCCCACACGCGCACCCTGACCGCCTTTTTGCAGGGCCTCGAGGGCGGACCCTTCCATCCGGCGCACCGCCTGGACCGCGAGACCTCGGGGCTGGTCGTCTGCGGCACCCCGGGACCGGTCTCCGCGGCGCTCAAGGCCCAGTTCGCGGAGCGCACCGCCGGCAAGGTCTATCTGGCCCTGGTGGCCGGCCGCCTGGAACACCCCTTCGAGGTCGAGGAGCCGCTGGATTTCGCGCGAAACTCGCCGATCCACATCAAAATGGGGGTCGTCCCCGGCGGCCTCCCCTCCTGGAGCTCGTTCACCCCGATCGTCCCGGGGGACAGGGCGAGCCTGGTCGCCTGCCGGCCCCACACGGGACGGCAGCACCAGCTGCGCGTCCACCTGGAATGGGCAGGGCACCCCGTGGTGGGCGACAAGATCTACGGGGCGCCCCCCGAGTGGTTCCTGGAGTTCATCGAGACCGGCTGGACGGCCTCCCTCGCTGATCGCCTGCTGGTCGGGCGTCACATGCTGCACGCGGCACAGCTCCGGTTCGCGCACCCGGTCACCGGTGAGCCCTGCGCGTTCTTCTCCGACGCGCCGGAGGACCTCCGGGCGGCCTGCGCCCTGCTGGGCCTCGCGTGTCCCCCGCCGGATGACCTGCGCAGGCTGCTGGAATCCACCTTCTGAATCGTGGGGTCAACTCAACATGGACAGGAGCAGGTCGGGATCCTCGAGGGGGAGGAAGTGCCCCGCGCCGTCGACCACGTGGGCCGTGGCGCCGGGGATCGCCGCGGCGAGACGGGCGGCCGGTGGAGCGGCCGCATGGCCATCGACCTGGCGATCGAGACGACCCACGATCACCTTCACCGGCCGACGGACGTGATCGAGGTGGCGGGCATAGGTGTTCACCAGCCGGCCGTCGCAGCCCTCGAACACGCGGCGCAGCCGGGTGCAGGCGGTCGGGCTGTTGGCGAAGGGTCGCCAGAACTCCTCGACCGCCGCGTCCGTCTCGGGACCACGGCCCAGGAAGGCCCGGCGCAGCTCGCGCTCCACGTGCGCCCGGGCGAGTCCGGAGCGGAGGAAGGCCTCCCAGGAGAGGCGGGAGCGGGCGGCCCAGAGGAAAGGTCGGGCCAGCGGGCCCGGGAAGTCGGGAGGAAAGACCGGGGAGACGAGCACCAGGTCGCGCACGAGCCCCGGTTTCTGCATGGCCAGCATCAGCGCGGGGACGGCCCCGTGGGAGTGGGCGACCACGGTGACCGGCACGAGACCGGTGCGGGCCAGCAGGAAGGAACCGAGAAACTCGGTCTGGCGCTCGAAGCCGAGCTCGAACTGGGAGGCGCAGTGGGTGTCGCCGAAGCCCTCGAAGTCGGGGGCCAGCAGCCGACGCGGCCCCCCGTGACGCCCAACCAGGTTCCGCCAGAGGAAGCAGGAGGTGAACAGACCGTGGACCAGCAGGACGGGATCCTCCATCCCGGAGGCTCCTGACGGCACCCCTGAACCGGCCGCCTCCAGGAAGGCCACCCTGGAACCGGCGATGTTCTCGAAGCGGCGGGACACTGCCATGGCTAGAACAACTCGGAGCGGAGGTGGGCCGTCCCCTTGGCCACCTTCACCAGGATCCCGCGCCCCTCGGCGCTCTCGGCGAGCTTGAACTTGGTGCTGTTCTTCACCTCGGGCGCCTCGAGCCGGATGCGGCCCGTGTAACCGGAGATGACCTCGATCTCCACCAACCCGGACCCCACCTCGATGACGAGATCCTCCATCGGCTCCTTCAGGCGCTGGCTGATCCGGACGGTCCCCTCGCGAAGACGGAGGCGGCCGCCCTCCAGGGAGGTGCCCGCCACCACGTCCCCGGTCTCGAGGTCGAGATCGAAGACGCCCTGGAAGGCGCGCAGGGCGACGCCGCTTCTGCCGACGGTCTTGATCCGCAGCTCGCCGTTCATGCCGGCGGCCTCGAAGTCGCCGCCGGTCAGGGCCAGGCTGACGGGGACCCGCTGGTTGAGGGGGACGAGCACGGTCACGTCCGTGCGCACCTTCTCCCCGGCGCGGATTTCCGGATACTTCGGCAGGAAGCGGACCAGCCCGTCCTTCTCCATGGTGGGCACCATGGCGACGCGGTCCATCAACTCCGTGGCCCGCGCGCGTCCGGCGGCCGTGGCCGAACGGTGGATCTGGAACACGGTCTTGTCTGGCATCGAGCCCCGGACCCGCACGTCACCGACGTTCTCCACCTGGAGCCGAAGGTGGATGTCCTGGGCGGTGAGAAAGGAGAACTCGGCCGGCTTCTCGGTCTTCTCGGTCACGGACGCCTGCCTGCCGCCACAGGCGGTGACGAGGCCGAGGAAGGTGAAGGTCAACAAGGGAAGGAACTGTCTCATGGTTGGGGTCTCGCTATGGGTTCACGACCATGTTGGTGGTCTTCCAGATCAGGTGCCGCCGGGTGGTCCCCAGGGAGCCGGAGAACCGCAGCTCGATGCGGCGGGCCGTATCGGGGAGCACCTCGCGACCGTCGGGCGTGGTGCGCGGAAAACGGATCAGGAACAACCGGTGGAAATACCCGATGTGGGGGAACATGTCCTTGTGGAGCTTGGAGACGGGCTCCACCGCCTTGATCTCGGACGGGATCACCGGCTCGGCGTTGTCGACGTGGAGGGTGATCCTCCACAGGCTCCGCGAGAGCGGCCGTCCGGGGCCGGGCACCTCCTCGGGCGTCCCCTTCTCGAGGTCGTTCCACGCGACGTCGGTGGAGGCCGTGGCGACCACGAACTCCACGCCCGCGTCGAGCTCCTGCTGCTGGGAGGCCCACAGCCGCTTCTTGTCCGTCTCGGAGAGCCGGAAATAGCGGGCGACGGCGACCGTGTAGGCCCACCGGAACTCCCAGGACAGCAGCGTCGCGTGCACGTCGAGGGTGGTGTCCAGCAGCTGGACGACGCGCTCCTCGCGGGTCCAGCGGTCGAGGATGCGATTGTAGTCCCCCGGCGTCAACTGCACCGGGGTGCGGCTGATGTTGACGTAGGCCGGGCCCGTGCTGCACGCGCCCGCGCAGCAGGCGGCCAGGAGCAGGACGGGGAGCAGCCGGTTCATGGGGACCTGCGCGCGCCGGCCGCCATGATGTCGGCCCGGGTGAAGATCGCGAAGAACGGCAGCTGGGCGGACAGGGTGGCCGCCGCCTCGTTCTCCTGGCGGTCCACCAGCGCCACGACGCCGAGCACCTCGAGGCCCTCGGCCCGCGCGCTCTCGATGGCCTTCAGGGTGGAGCCGCCGGTGGTGACGACGTCCTCGACGACCACCACGGGGGTGCCCGCGGCCACCGGCCCCTCGAGGAGCCGGCCCAGGCCGTGCCCCTTGGGCTCCTTGCGCAGGTAGAACGCCGGCAGCGGCGTCCCCTCGAGGGCGCTCTGCATGGACACGGCGCTGGCGATCGGGCACGCGCCCAGCACCACGCCGCCCACGGCCCCGGCGGTCGGGAACTCGCGGCGGATGACGTCGAAAAAGACGCGGCCCGTGTGCAGGTGCCCCTCGGCGCGCAGCACGGTCTGGCGGCAGTCGACGTAGAAGTCGCTCTTCTTGCCCGAGGCCAGGGTGACCTCGCCCTCGACGTAACTGTGCTTCACCAGCAGCTCGAGCAGCTTGTCGCGGTTTGGATCGGACATGGAATACCTCCCAGGGGTGATCAGTTCAACTTCGAACCCGGATAGACTTGGACGGCCTCGCGCAAAAGCTCCATGGCACGGCGGCACTTGGCGCTCTCGAGGACGTAGGCCAGGCGGATCTCCTGCAGGCCGGCGCCCGGCGTGGCATAGAAGCCGGCCCCCGGCGCGACCATCACGGTCTCGCCGCCGCTCGAGAAGTCGGTCAGCAGCCACTGGGCGAACCGGTCGCCGTCGTCGATGGGGAGCTGGGCCATGATGTAGAACGCGCCGTGGGGCTTCTGGCACACCACCTGAGGGATGGTCATGAGCCCCTCGAAGATGGCGTCTCGGCGGGCCTGGTACTCGCGGCGCACCTGCTCGTAGTAGTCCTGGCCCAGGGAATAGAGCGTGATCGCGCCCATCTGCTCGGCCGTGGCGGGACACAGGCGGGCCTGGCCGAAGCGCAGCACCGACTGCCACACCTGGGTGTTCTTCGTCGCCAGGTTGCCGATGCGGGCGCCGCAGGCGGAGAAGCGCTTGGAGATGGAGTCGCACAGGATGACGCGGTCGCGGGCCTGCTCGATGGCCATCATGGACGTGGGGACCTCGCCGCCGTAGGCGAACTCGCGGTAGACCTCGTCGGAGATGACGAAGAGGTCGCGGTCGACGGCCAGCTGGCCGATCATCTCGAGCTCCGCGCGGGTGAGCACGGTGCCCGTGGGGTTGTTCGGCGAGCACACGAGGATGGCGCGGGTGCGCGGCGTGATGAGCCGCTCGAGCTCCTCGCGGGGGGGCAGGTGGAAGCCGTTCTCGGCGCGGGTGGTGTAGGGCACGAGCTTCACGCCGGCGTAAATCGCGAACCCGATGTAGTTCGTGTAGAACGGCTCGAAGACGATGATCTCGTCGCCGGGGTTGGCCACGGCCAGGAACGCGAAGAACAGCGCCTCGGAGCCGCCGATGGTCGCCATGATCTCGCCCGGCTCGAACGGGATGCCGATGCCCTGATAATACTGCGCGACCGCCTTCTGGAACTCGGGCAGGCCCTGGGAGGGGCCGTAGCCGAGCACCGGCGGCAGATCCGAGGCGAGCGCCCGGAAAAAGCCCTCGGGCGTGGGGACGTCGGGCTGCCCGATGTTGAGCTTGTAGACCTGGGTGCCGCGCTTTTTGGCCTCGAGCTCGAAGGGCAGGAGCTTGCGGATGGGCGACGGCGGGATGTCGAGGGCGCGCTGGGACAGGTGGATGGACATGGTTCGCTAACCTCCCTGGCGCCAAGAAGTACTAGACCCATTCAATCATTGCAAGGGAAACCGTTGACCCAAGGGAGGCTTTTACGTTGGCTTGTGACCTCCCGAAATGCGGGACGACCCTGGAAGGGGATCATCCATGGAGAGGCGAGAGACTGGCCAGTTCGGTCAATTGCGACGAGACCAATTATTTCCGGCATTTCATATGCGAAACGGCGGAAAGTATTTCTTTATTGATGGCTATTATTGAGAGAGGAACCGAAAACGGGGATGATTATTCGCAGAGACCCTTGCCGTCGGGGAGACCGTAGCCGGTGTTGCAGGTCCCGGTGGTGCAAGTATGGGTGCCGTCGCAGAGCTCGGCGCAGGTGCCGTTGCAGAGCAGGCCGGGGGTGCAGTCGTTCAGGTACTGGCAGGTGTCGCCCACCGCACCGTCGCCGGCGCCGACGCACGTCGAAGTTCCTTCGGAAGGCAGGAAGTAGCAGCCCTCGCCAGCGCCGGTGCAGCCGGTGTTTTCGAAGGGATCGCAGTTGTCGGGCAGCGCGCAGAGGTTCAAAGTGGAGTCGGTCAGGCTGTACATGCAGATGCCACTCTCAGGGCAACCCGGGTGCGTCTCGGCCTGGCAGAACGGCATGCAGGACAGATCATCCTGGGAGGAGCCGGCGCAGATCGAGCCGAAGGGGCACTCGCCGTTGGCGCCGCAGGCGCCGTAGAAGTCGCCGCCGGCGAACATGGCGTCGGGCTGGCAGGTGGCAGCATAGGTGTCATTCACCGAGCACTGGAAGCCGGCATCGCAAGTGGCCGGGCTGTCGAAGAACAGGGTTTCGAGGGTGCAGGAGGCCACCTGGCAGGCGGCGTCGTTCACGCAGTCGCTGTCGCTGCAGTCGGTGAGGCCGTCGCCGTCGTCGTCCTGGTCGTTGACGCAGTTGGTCTCGGGGTTGTTGACGTTGTTGGTGTTGTTGATGTTGTTGAGGTTGTTGGTGTTGTTGACGTTGTTCGCGGCGCAGGCGGCGTTGCCGTTGCAGTCGGAGTCGTCGCAGTCCTGAAGGCCGTCGCCATCGTCGTCAGCTTGGTTGTTGCAGATCTCGTTCTTGGTGGTCTTCTTGTCGTCGTCGCAGGCGGTGGCGAGGGACATCAGGAACATGACAGAGAACAGAATACGTAAAGACTTCATTGTAGCTTGCCTCCTAGGTGCCCCGCCGCGATGGCGGGGCGGGAAATGACTGACAGTGCATACCGCAGTTTCCAAAGGTGTCAAGAAAATTTTCGGAACCCGGGTGGGGCGATCTCCGGTCTTTTATGATGGATCCGGCCCGAAGCCTGCGCTACAAACGGGTCCGCGATGGAACCTTGCCTGCGCACCTTTCTCCTCGAAGCCAGCACCGAGCCCACGGACGATCGCCTCGCGGCCCTGGGGGAACGGCTCCCTCGGATCCTCGCCATGGATCCCGAGGCCCGGGCCTGGGTCGACGAGCACGCGGCGCTGCCGGCCCACCGTCGACGCATCTGGGCGTCCGTCGGACTGCGGCTGTGGGACATGGGACGGTTGCGCCCGGCCCCTGAGAAGCCGAAGCGGGCCCAGGCGAAGAACGTCCCGGCCACCCCCATCGCCGACTGGCGGGACCTGTGGTCCGCCCCCGTGTCCCGGCTGCGGGGCTGCGGCCCGGCCACGGCCGCGGCCCTGGCCGAGGCGGGCATCGTCTCCTGCGCCGACCTGCTGTTCTGCCTGCCCCGCGGCTACCTCGACTTTCGCACCATCGTTCCGGTCGCCACCTGCGAGGAGAAGACGCCCCAGTTGTTCTTTCTTCGGGTTGAGAAGGTCCAGCGCATCGGGCGCAAGTGCTTCGCCACCGCCCGGGACGACTCGGGCGAGCTGCAGTTGATGTGGTTCCAGTTCGTGCCCGGCCTGGCCCAACTGCTGAAGAAGGGCGCCGAGCTCTACTTCATCGGGGAGCCCCACTTCCACGGCGCGCGGCGCCAGCTCGTGCACCCCCGCGTCCTCGCCGAGCGCCCCTCGGGGGTGGGAGTGCTCTACCCCGCCACCGGCGGGCTCGGAAACGGCCAGCTGCAGCGCCTGATGTCCGCCGCCCTCGAGTGCGTCCCCGCCGCCCGGACGCTGCCGGCCGACGTGGAGGCCCGTCACGGGCTGTGGCCGCTTCAGGACGCCCTCGCCTGCATCCACCGCCCCGACGCCGACCGGCTGGACACCCAGGACCTGCTGCGGCTGCAGGGGGGGACCCACCCGGCCCAGCAACGCCTGCTGTTCGAGGAGGTGTTCGGCCTGCAGTGCGCCATCGGCCTGCGCTGCGGCCAGGCGGACCGGCTGGAGGCCTGCCTCGTGCGCGAGGACCGCACCCCGGAGTACGCCGCCGTGTTCGGTTTCGAGCTCACCGGGGCGCAGCGCCGCGCCATCGCCGAGATCCTCGCCGACCTCGCCACGGGACACCCCATGCGCCGCCTGCTGCAGGGCGACGTGGGCTCGGGCAAGACCGCCGTGGCCTTCGTGTGCGCCGCCCACGTCGTGGGCATCGGGCGCCAGGCGGCGGTGATGGCCCCCACCACGCTGCTGGCCGAGCAGCAGTTCCGCACGATCTCGGCCTGGTGCGACCGCTTCGGCTGGCAGGCCGCGCTTCTGACCTCGGACACGCCGGCGGCCGTGCGGGAATCCACGCTGGCGCTGCTCGAGGCGGGGAAGATCCGGATGCTGGTGGGCACCCACAGCCTGATCCAGGACCGCATCGCCTTCGCCGACCTGGGGCTGGTGATCGTGGACGAGCAGCACCGCTTCGGCGTGGACCAGCGAGCCCGCCTGGTGAGCAAGGGGGGCGCCGGGGAGCAGCCCCACCTGCTCGTCATGACGGCCACGCCCATCCCGCGCAGCCTGGCGCTGACCGTGTACGGCGATCTGGAGAGCTCGCGCATCGACGAGCTGCCCCCGGGCCGCCCGACGGTGGTCACCCGGGCCTACCACACGAAGTCGCAGAAGAAGCAGGCCCTCGCGCGCTTCGCCCGCGCCGTCGGAGGCGAGGGGAAGGGCTTCGTCATCGTGCCCCTGATCGACGCGGTGGAAGACTCGGAGCGGGCCAGCATCGACGTTGCCACGGCCTACCTGCGCCAGGAGTTCCCCGAGCTGCCCCTGGGCGTGATCCACGGCCGCATGCCCGTCCGCGAGCGCGAGCCGATCCTGCGGGACTTCGAGGCGGGAAACCTGCGCGTGCTCGTGGCCACCACGGTCGTCGAGGTCGGCATGGACATCCCCGACGCCAACTTCATGGTCATCCTCGAGGCCGACCGGTTCGGCCTGGCCCAGCTGCACCAGCTTCGCGGGCGCATCGGCCGGAGACCGGCCCCCGAGGCCGAGTGCATGCTGTTTGCCAGCGCCAAGCCCACCGACGACGGCCGGGAGCGCCTCGCCTGTATGGAGCGCACCTCGAGCGGCTTCGAACTCGCCGAGGCGGATCTAGCCATGCGGGGACCGGGCGACATGCTCGGGGGCCGGCGTCAGGCGGGCCTGTTCAAGCCCGCGTGGATCCGCAACCTCGAGCTGCTGCAGATCGCCCGCGTCGAGGCCAGGGAGCTGCTCTCGAGGAGCCCCGACCTCGCGGACCACCCGGACCTGGCCTTCGTGGTCCGCACCCGCTTCGGCGAGGAGCTCTTCGACGAAAGCGGCGGGTGAGCTGCAACCTGTCGATCACGACTTCACGAAGCGCACCCGCAACCGGCCGCGCCCCCTGGGCCACCGTCGGGCCAGCAGGTCGGGCCTCGCGCAGCGGATCTCGACCGAGACACCGGTGGGCAACACGACGAGGGTGATCACGAGCTCGTGATGGAGAGGGTGCGTCACGTGGAGCACCAGGCGCGGCCGGGGTCCCGGCTCCAGGACCAGCTTCTGCAGCACGACGCCCCGGGGACCTCGCTCCGATGCGGCGGATGGCACCGCGGACCTCACGGAACCGGTGGTGCCCGACAAGGCCGGAAAGACACCTCGGCGCATTTCTTTGGGACGGGCCTGCATCGAAGGAAAAGACGGACCAGGGTTGCAGGACGATTGGGTCGGGCGAGGCGGGATGCGCATGCCCCCATTGTCGTCCCGGACGGCGTGGTGGTTGCGCCAGAACCGCAAAATCATTCATTTTAAACCCCTTGTGAGTCTGAAATCCTTCATTTATATTGCCCCGGCCGGACGGAGGGCGCCAACCCACTCGTCCGCCAGGAGCCGCCGATGGTCCCCCGTATTTTCATTTTTATCTTGTCCATGCTCTCGATCCTGTCCGCCTGCAACCTCGAGACCGAGGTCATCTCCGTCTCCGGCGTCTTCGCCTGCGAGGAGGACTCCCAGTGTCCCGACGGCCTGGTCTGCCACTCCTACCTCGACGTGTACGCCCGCTGGCTCGACTCCCGGACACAGTCCGTCGCCGAAGGCAAGTGGGGCCTCTGCATCCGCGACGAGGAGTGGGCGCAGATCGGCCGCGACGAGGTCCTGGAGTCCTGCGAGAACGGGCGCGACGATGACGGGGATGGGGCCGCGGACTGCGCCGACGCCGATTGCCAGACCGCCCCGTACTGCCGGACCTGGGGACAGACCCACTGCGAAGGGACGACCCCCGACGAACACTGCGAGGCCGCTCTCGGCTTCCCCGCCGCCCGTGACGGCCTGGCGCCCGACCAAGGCTCCTGCCCCACCGGCCCGGGCGTGATCGTCGAGAGCGCGGACGGAACGACCCACTGCCTGCCCCGGTGCCGCCTGCGGTTCCCGCACTACTTCACCGGCATGCCGCCCACCGATGAAGCCGAGTTCGCGGGCAGCGACGCCTACTGCAACGCGGCCGCGGCGCCCTGGGCGACCCACCCGTCCTTCGCCACCGGGCTGGCCTGCCAGCACCTGGGCATGTCCCGCAACGAGGTCATCGTCGACATCCAGGAGGATGTCTGCCTGCCCACAGAGGCCGATTTGGTGGTCGACGGCCCGACCACGGAGACCTGTTCGTCGGTGTGCGGCGGCTCACCCTGCCTGCACGTGTCCTTCCCCCGCCGGGAGCTCTCCGCCGTCAACAACACCACCATGCGGATCGTGCCCATCTCCCCTGCGGAGCCCGACGAATACACGCGCACCGCCATTTATTGTCTGGACTAGATTCGAGACCGGACCAGGAGCCCTGCCATGAGACTCGCCCCGATCCCCTTCCTGATCGCCCTGTTGCTGCTCCCCGCCGCCGGCGCCGCCCAGCAGGCGCCGGCCGGCTCCCCCGTCACCTCGGACGACCGGGAGACCACCTCACCACCGAAGGCGCAGCCAAAAGATCCCTTCCTGCCGGCGGCCCCCGCGGGCAAGGCCGATCCCTTCGCGGGCGAATCTGCGCCCGTCGGTTCGAAGAAGACCCCGGAGGCCCCAGCTTGGACCGGACCCCGGAACCTGATCTGGATCAACGCGCTGGGCGCCGGCTTCGGCAATTACGCCCTGGAATACCAGCGCGTCCTGCATCCCCGCCTGGCTCTGGTGCTGTCTCCCTCGCTGCGGACGCTCTCCGAGGAGGTCATCCCCGGACGGGACGTGACGATCACCGGCCTGAACCTGCAGGCCGGCGTGGCCGTCTACGTACCCTGGCAGGCCCCGCGAGGTCTCAACGTCTCCCTGACCGGGGGGCTCGTGCGGCTCGAGGGGAAGGACCGGTTCACGAAGACCACCACGACCTGGAGCGCGAAGGCCACGATCGGCTACCGCCACGTGTTCCCCTTCGGCCTCTGCGTGGAGCTCAACCTCGGGTACTTCCACCTGCCCGAGACCACGCTGGGTCCGCTGTCCTTTGAGACCTCGGCGGTCGTGAACGGCGGCCCCGTCGTCGAGCTCGGCCTGGGCTGGGCGTTCTGACGATCAGCGGTCGGTCCGGGCCGCCCACAGGTTTTCATAGAAATCCATCAGCCGTCGGGCCACGTGGGGGGCGCCGTACTCCCGGGCGATGGCCCGGGACACCGCGTCCATGTCCGGCGGCGAGAAGACGGCGCGCTCCATCGCGTCGCACAACTGCGCGTCCTCCCACGGCGGCGCCAGCGCGGCCCGCTCCTCCCCCGCGGTGATGTCGGCGATGCCGCCCACGCGGGTGCAGGCGGCAGGGACGCCCGCCGCGAGCGCCTCGATGAGCGCGCCGGGGGTGCCCTCGGAGGTGGAGCTCATCAGGAACACGTCGCAGCCCGAAAGGACGCGGGGAATGTCCTTGCGGTGACCGAGCAGGTGCACCCGGTCGGCGATGCCCAGCTCACCGGCCAGGCGCCGGATTTCAACCTCCAGCGGTCCCTGCCCGGCCAGCGCCAGGTGCGCGGGCGGATCCGCGTGGCGCCGCGCGAACAGGGCGAAGGCCCGCAGCCCGCCCGCGTGGTTCTTGGGGGTCTGGAAGTTGGCGACCATCACGAACAGGCGGCTTCGCCGCGGAACCCCCCACGCCTCGCGAAGTTGCGGATCCCGGGGCTGGTCCAGGTACTCCTCCAGATCGAAGGCGTTGTTGAGCACGAAGGCCTTGGCCGCCGGGGCCAGGTGATACTCCTCCACGGCCTGCCGGTTGAGGCCCTCGGAGATGTTCAGGATCGCGTCGCTGGTCCGGTTGAGCGCGCGCTCGATGCCCAGGAACACCGGCGTCAGCAGGTTGGTGCGCCGTCCGAAGTACCCCTTGCCGTAGATGAAGCCATGGTAGTGGCGCAGCACGATGGGCACGCCGCACGCGCGGGCGGCCACCCGGGCCAGCACGGCGTCCTTGCTCTCGTGGGTGTGCACGATCTGCGGCGAGAAGGCGCGGAACTCCCGGGCGAAGGCGGCCAGGG
>Ga0302247_1002067_pt1 | contig 13750 bp, 7 predicted proteins | sample AAG_UR_Ile_MG_FD_193529 | JGI IMG/M metagenome (GOLD analysis project Ga0302247, IMG submission 193529) | Enriched activated sludge microbial communities from anaerobic digester in WTTP, New Holstein, Wisconsin, United States - AAG_UR_Ile | ecosystem: Engineered > Bioreactor > Anaerobic >...
TTGCCGGTGCCGCTCTCGCCGGTGATGAGGACGGGCACGTCGCTGGCGGCGTGCAGTTCCGCCTCCTTCAGCAGGCGAAGCATCTTGTCCGACCGCGTGACGATGGGCGCGAAGGCGTCTTTGTGCTTGATCTGGGGGAGGCTGCCCGTCTTGCCGACGGAGATGACTTCCAGGAGGCGGCGCCTTTCCGTCGCCCGCCGGATCTTCGAGACCAGTTCGTCGCGAGAGACAGGCTTGGTGAGGTAGTCGTAGGCGCCCTTCTGAAGGCACTCCACGGCGGTCCGGGCGTCGTTGACGGCCGTCACCATGATGCACTCCGTGTCGGGGCAGGCGCCCTTGACGATCTCGAGGAGCTGCACCCCGTTGAGCCAGGGCATCGTGATGTCGATGAGCGCGACGGCGTAGCGGTCGCCCTGCTGCACGGAGGATGCCGCGACGCGGGGATCGCTCTCCGCGCGGATATCCCGGATGCCGGCGCTGATCAGGCCCCGCTTGACGCTGTCGAGGAAGTCCATTTCGTCATCGACGACGAGAATCGTTTCGTTCATGAGTCAACTCCCTTTTTCTCGGATGCATGCGCCCGGTCGCCCGGACCGGTCAGGTCGGGCAGCACGACGCGGAAGGTCGTGCCCCGGCCGATTTCGCTCTCCACGGCGATGGACCCCCTGACGGGCTCGATCAGGTTTTTCGAGATGTAGAGCCCCAGGCCCGTGCCCAGTCCCTCCTCCTTGGTCGTGAAGAAGGGGTCGAAAAGGCGGGAGGCCGTCCTGCCGTCCATCCCGCAGCCGTTGTCTTCCACTTCCAGGATCAGCCCCTCCCCGGACGTCCCCTGCCGCACCCTGAGCAGGATGCGGGAGTCCGGCTTGTCCGCCGCCTGGGCCGCATTGATCAGCAGGTTGATCAGCGTCTGCTCGACGGCGTCGGGGTCGGTGACCATCTCGGGCAGGTCGGGCTGCACCTGCACCTCGAAGGTCTTCACCGTCTTGCGGATCTGCGTGCGGCAGAGGGAGACGGCCTTCTCCACGACCGCCGCGGGCAGGATCGGCCGGGCCCCCCTTTCGTCCTTCCTGCGCGAGAACTCCCTGAGCTTGGCCACGGTCGTGTTGATCCGCGCCGAGCCGTGCTCGACGTTCTCGATCAGCTTCAGCATGTCGGCCCGGAAGTCCGCGTAGGGCATGCCCTGGACCTCGTAACCGGGCTTTCGGGCGGCGTGATCGTCGAGGACGGGCAGGATGTCCCGGATGTAATCGCGCAGGATCGGCATGTTGAAGCTGATGAAGTTGTTCGGGTTGTTGATCTCGTGGACGATCCCGGAGATCAGAAGCCCGAGGGAGGCGAGCTTCTCGCTCTGGATGAGTTCCCTTTCCATCAGCCGCTGCTTCGTGCGGTCCGTCACCCGGATGATGGCCGTGCGCCGGCCTTCTCCCCCGGCCTCGACAGGGTAGACGAACACCTCCTCGTACCGGACGGCATCCCCCCCGGTGGCCAGCTCGAAACGGGCCGGCTCCTGCCCTGCAATCGCCGCCCGGACGAGGTCCGCCTCCCCCCTTCCGTACCTCTCCCGGAGGGGCTCGAGGCAGGAGGTCCCGATCAGCTCACGGTACTGCGATGCGCCGAGGAACTGCAGGGACGCCCGGTTGAGCATGATCACGGTCAGGTCCTCCCGGACCATGACGAGCGGGTCGGAGATGCCGTCGAACACCGCCCGGAGCGTGTTGCGGCTCTCCCGGATCTGCTGTTCCGATGTAATGCGCTCCGTGACGTCCCGGCCCACGCCCTGGTGCTCGACGAGCGCGCCGGAAGCGTCGTAGATGGCCCGGTTGGTCCAGTGCAGCCAGCGGACCGCGCCGTCGGGCATCCCGATGCGGAACTCCGTGCTGAACACGGGCCGGTCCGGGGTCAGCGCCCCGTATGCGGCCCAGAGCCTTTTCCGGTCCTCGCGCGGGATCGCCGGCAGGTAGCGCGACCCGACAACCTCTTCCCGGATCTTGCCGAAATAGCGGCAGAAGGCCTCGTTGACGAAGGACATCGTCCCGTCCGGTCGGAAGCGGCAGATGATCTCCGTCTGGTCTTTCACGATGGCCCGGTAGAGCTCCTCGCTCTTGACGAGGGCCTCCTCCGTCTTGCGGTGCTCCTCGAGCTCGATCCGCAGCAGCATGTTGGCCACGTCGAGCTCCCGCGTCTGCTCGGCAACCTGCTTCTCGAGATCCTTCTTGGCGAAAAGGAGGATGCGCGCGGCCTTCTTCTGGGCCGTGATGTCCAGGGCCGTGAAAACGACCCCCGCATCGGGATCGCCCCGGTCGATGGGAGCGGAGCTCAAATGGATGTCGATGACGGCGCCGTCTTTGCGCCTCCAGCGCGTCTCGACGGACCCTTTCCCCCTGGCTCGTATCTCCGCATACTTCTCCCGGCCGGCCCGTTCGAACTCCTCCTGGTCGGGATACAGGATGCGGGCGCTCTTGTCCTGGAGCTCGCGGCCGTCATACCCCGTCAGAACGGTCATGCCATCGTTCACCCACCCGAAGACGCGGTCCCGTACCATGCCCACGCCGACGGGGGCCGCCTGCAGGATGCTCTCCAGCAGGGCCTCGTTTTTCCGCAGGGCCTCCTGGGCTCGCTTGAGCTCGCTGATGTCCGTGGCCACCCCTGTGGAACCGACGATCTGTCCGTCGCGGATGAGCGGTCTCGCCATGAGCAGGCCGGAAAATCGCGTCCCGTCTTTACGCAGAAAAGTGTGTTCGATATGGGACACCGTATTGCCCTGCCGCACACTCTGTGCCCGCTTGCGCGCAATCTCATGCTCTTCGGGCGCAATGACCTGAAGGAAATGCATGCCGGCCCGGACGTCTTCCTCCCCGTAGCCGAATATTTTCCTGGCCATGCTGTTGGAATAGGTGAACATCCCGTCGACATCCGCCTCGTAGACGCCCACGGGCAGGTGGTCGGCAAGCTCGCGGTAGCGGGCCTCGCTGGCCAGCAGAGCCTCCTCGGCCTTCTTCTTGTCCGTGATGTCCCTCGAATATTCGATCACGCCCTTCAGCGTCCCCGTGTCGTGATCGACCCAGGGGTAGCTGAAGACCTCGACCCACCCCCGGCACTCCCCGCCGGGGCCCAGGATGGGGCGGGTCATGGAGACGGCATTCGCTGTCTCGATGGTCTTCCGGCACGCACAGTCGCCGCAGGGGCTCTCCAGGCCGTAAAGGGCCTCGTGACACTTCCTGCCCGGAAGGGCCTGGATGTGGGGAAACCGCTTTTCGACGGTCTTATTGACGCGCAGGATGGTCAGGTCGGGCGATGCCACCATGATCCCGTCCTGGATGGCGTCGAAAACCCCGGCGAGGAAACGCTCCTGGCTGCGTACGGCGGCGTGCGTTTCCCGGAGGGTCTTTTCCTTTTCTTCCCGCTCGATGGCGGCCCCGAGGATCTCCGAGGCGGCGCCCAGGGGGGCGATCTCGTCGTCGTTCCACCGGATGCCCCCCGTGTAGTCGGCAAAGGCGATGAAGCCCCACCAGCGATCTCCCGACAGGATCGGGACCACGGCGATCGGGAGCTGCCTGTCGAGCTTCAGCTCGTCCACGGCCTGCTCCGGGAAGCTCCCGATGGTGCCGTAGATGGGGCGGCCCTCGCTCCTGGCGTAGACCCACTCCGAGAAGCGGACGGCCAGCTCCGAATTGCGCAGGAACTCCTGCCGGCTGCCCTTGCCCCCGGATTCGGGGGCGAGCCACTCGTAGCTGCGAAGCACGGTGATCCCGCCGCCCTCTCCGACCTGGTTCTCGCAGAGGAAGACGTGGGAGGCGTTCATGGCGGCGCCGAAACGCTCGAGGACCCTCTCGATCCGTTCCCGCCAGCTGGAACTCTTCAGGAACGCCTCGGAGGCATAGGTAACGGCCTCGAGAATGGCGGCCCTTTTTTCCAGGACGTCCTGGGTGTACTTTCGGAACGTGATGTCCCTGCCGATGGACTGGTACTCCAGGACGTTGCCGCTGTCGTCGAAGAGGGCCCGGTAGGTCCACTGGTTCCACAGGACGTCGCCGAATACGTTCTCGACCCGGTATTCCAGCGTGTCGGCGGGGCGCTCCGGTCGGAGTTCCTTCAGGCGGGAATAGACCTTCTCGCGGTCCGCCTCCGAGATGGAGAGAAGGACGTTCCGGCCCCGCAGGTCCTCCCTCTCGCAGCCGAAATACCGGCAGTAGGCTTCGTTGACGTAGGTGAGGGCGCCGTTGGGCCTGAACCGGCAGATGAGTTCCGTCTGGTCCGACTCCCCCGGGTTTCCGGGCTGCCCGTTGCCGGGGGCGCCGCCCGTTTTCGTGCCGATCTCGTAGAGCGCCCCCTCGGAAAAGACGGGGTTTCCGGCATCGTCCTGGATGTCCTTGACGACGCGGTAGAGCCTGCGGATGCGTCCGTCCCGGTCGAGAACCGTGCAATCGCTTTCCGACGCGAAATTGACGTCCGCCCCGGCAGGGACGCCCGAGGGGACGTGTTGCTTTTTCCCCTGCTTCGCGGCCGGCCCGGGGCCTTTCCCCGAGCGGCGCGGCGCGGCAGGGCCGCGTTCGGGCCTGTGTGCCGTGCCGGACCTGCGAAGCTGCCTCTCCGCTTCGATGAGCCTGTCGATCAGGTCCTTCTTCGACATCCGGTCATACTGAGATGCGCTCATTGCTTCCCGCCGTTTCCGTTGAAGAAATACGACAACTCGACGGTTGTAATGCAAAAGTCAAACCGGATTCGGCGGAATGGAAAGATTTTCCGGGGGCGGCCGGAAGTCCGGCCATGCGTCGGGCGGGATCGGGGGCCTCGCCGCGTGAGGCGGTCGGCTGCATGGCAGCGCCGAGGTTCGGTAAATCATGACTCCGGGGAAAGGCCGGAAATGGGCGGGCGGACGGAAATCATAAAACAGGGGCCGGGACTCGGCCCCTGGGTTGTCGGCTGGAAAAAATGGTGGAGATGCGGGGGGAGGCTTTGCCCCGGTTCCATCGAACCTCTCCACCGGTAACTTGCTGAAATCACGAAAGACGGATTTTCGACACTCTCACGGCGGGCACCTGTTGTGCCCCACTTTGTGCCCTACTTGTGCCCTACCGTATAGCATAAAGTCTCCCAAGCATACAACCTGAAGTTGCGAAGAAACAAATAGACGCCGAGACTGACGCCGGCTCTTCTCGCCTTTTTTCTTGTCACGCCTGACTAAACTCGATATGAACAGCCCTACACGAAATCATGAAGATCAAATCCTTTGAGTTCAATCTCAGAGAACTGGCAGGGTCGATGGGCGATTTCGGGACATTGTTCCCCCTGGCCATCGGCTACATCTATGTCTGTGGTCTTAACCCGGCTGGTTTTCTTGTCATGATGGGTCTTGCAAACATAGCGACCGGACTCATTTACCGCCTTCCGATGCCCATAGAACCCATGAAAGTGCTTGCCGTTGTGGCCATAGCACAGAACTGGACTCCCTCCATGGTGTACGCTTCAGGTTTCGGCATGGGCCTCATCTGGGTCATCTTTGCATTGACTGGTCTTGTAGAGTGGATGGCGAAAGTGACACCTTCTTCTGTTGTCAGAGGTATCCAAGCGGCTCTGGGAGTGCTGTTGGCATTAGAGGCCATCAAGTTACTGTCCGCCGGCTGGGCGCTTGGCATCGTATCCATCGTAATTGTTCTTATATTGCGGGAAAATCGATATGCCCCTGCGGCAGTCGTTCTGATGGTTCTTGGAATGGCGGTCATGTTCACAGAAGGACAATTCCAGAACATTGCATCCCCTGGTTTCAGTTTTCCGCCAATCACTTCATTCACCATTCAAGAAGTCTGGGATACGTTACTCCTGGCAGGCTTTGCTCAGATCCCACTGACCATCACGAATGCGACGATAGCCACGGCGGCACTCATCAAAGTGTATTGGCCGGACAAACCCGTAACGGCCCGGAAGCTGTCCTGGAACCAGGGAATCATGAACACGGTATTGCCTTTCTTTGGCGGGATGCCTATGTGCCACGGCGCAGGTGGCTTGGCAGGGCAGTACTATTTTGGTGCGCGTACAGGCGGTACAAACATCATCGAAGGGGTCATTGAGATTTCTCTTGGCCTGTTCTTGTCTGCATCAATCGCAGGGCTTTTTTCTGTTTTCCCCGCAGCCATAGTAGGCGCAATGATGTTCATGGTCGGACTCGAACTCACGAAGTTCGTCAAGGATGTCCGCATCGGGAAGGACATGATTCCATTGTGCGTGACACTGATTATTTCCATAACCACCAACATGGCGTACGGCTTCTTGGCAGGTCTTGCCTCTCACTACTTGATTTCGTTGTTTACAGACTGAAAACCTTTTGTTTCACATTTCCGAGACGCCATTCTTTACCACAGGAGACAAAGCGTGAAAGTCATCGGTTACCTCAGAGTCTCGACAGGCAAACAGGGGGAAAGCGGTCTCGGACTGGAAGCCCAGCAGACGGCCATCGAGAACTTCGTTCGTCAGCGCAAGGCCTGTCTCATGAAGACCTTCACCGAAATCGAGAGCGGGAAGCGGAATGAGCGCCCAGAGCTGGCTCAAGCAATTCAGCTGTGCCGAGCCACCGGTGCCACCCTGGTCATCGCCAAGCTCGACCGTCTGTCGCGCAACGCGGTTTTCCTGCTCACACTTCGTGACAGCGGAATCAACTTTCTGGCGACGGACATGCCCGATGCGAACCAACTGACTGTGGGCATCATGGCACTCATCGCTCAACACGAGCGCGAAGCCATCTCCAAGCGTACCCGTGAGGCGCTCCAGGCCGCTAAAGCACGCGGGACACGGCTTGGAAACCCGAACGGTGCAGCAGCCCTAAGGAGAGCGGGAAAGGGAAACACCGCAAGTTTGAGAATGATACGCGATAATGCCGACCGTCATGCTCGGAACCTAAAGCCTGTTCTAGATGCCCTGCATACAGAAGGCATCACTAGCCTGGGTAGCATAGCGCGCCAGCTGAATGAACGAGGGATGCTGACATCTCGGGGCGGTCAGTGGCACAAAACTTCAGTAAAGAATCTAGTGGCTCGTATCAGGGAGCTTCCCCTCGACAATGGCGCAGCCACAACAATAGCATAGATATGTTTATGCGCCTGTGTCTTGGGGGAGGGGTACAAATAAATTCACCTTGTTGAACTGAGGCAACCAACGAAAAGGAAGGCCTGAAGTTCCCCTTGAAGTTTCACAGGTTTACTGGTACTCCCTTTTGCGGACCTGCCTCAAGAGGTCACGGGAGAAACCCGACCGGGGTCATCTGTAGGGGGGAGCAGGTTGATGAAATCGTCCAACGGCCCATCTTCGTCCAAGTCTTCAAACAACACCACCAACCACAAGCATCTTGATGCCCCGGCCCTTGAGAACTGGCTCTGGGAAGCGGCCTGTGTGATCCGTGGTCCACTCGATGCCCCGAAGTTCAAGGACTACATCCTGCCGCTGATCTTCCTGAAGCGGCTCTCGGATGTGTTCGATGATGAAGTCTCCCGGCTGTCAGTGGAGTTCAAAAACAAGGAGACTGCCGCCAAGTTGGTCGAGCAGGATCACAAGCTCGTCCGCTTCTACGTCCCAGAGAAAGCCCGATGGCAGAACATCGCGGTCATCACCACGGGACTCGGACAGTCGCTCACAGATGCCGTGAGGGCCATCGCTCGGGAGAATCCTCGCCTCTCCGGTGTCATCGACGTGACCGACTTCAATGCCACAGCGGCGGGACAGCGCATTGTTGATGACGGGCGTCTGGCATCACTCGTTCAGGTGCTGAACAACCCGAATTACCGACTCGGTCTCGATGACGTTGAGCCTGACATCCTGGGCAGAGCGTATGAGTATCTTCTTCGGAAATTCGCTGAAGGCCAGGGCCAGAGCGCTGGTGAGTTCTACACGCCTCGCGAAGTCGCAGTAACAATGGCTCGCATCCTCGATCCTCAGCCAGGAATGACCGTGTATGACCCATGCTGTGGATCTGGAGGTCTTCTCATCAAGTGTCACCTGAGGCTACTGGAAACGAAGGGTCAACAGCAGAACGGCCATCTCAAGCTCCCCTCGAAAGTTGCGCCCATCAAGGTCTATGGCCAGGAGATCAATCCGTCTACCTTCGCGATGAGCCGCATGAACGCTTTCATTCACGACATGGAGGCCGAAATCGCGCTGGGTGACACCATGCACCGCCCAGCATTTACCGAAGGCGATGGCCGGTTGCGGCAGTTCGACATCGTGACGGCAAATCCTATGTGGAACCAGAAGTTCGACGCCAAGACGTACGAGGGAGATACCTACGAGAGATTCGCAAAGGGTATCCCTCCGTCGAGTAGCGCGGACTGGGGCTGGGTGCATCACATGGTTGCGTGCTTGAGAACCAATGGGCGAATGGCAGTGGTTCTGGACACAGGCGCTGTGAGCAGAGGAAGTGGGAATCAAGGTTCCAACAAGGAGCGGGACATTCGGAAAGCCTTTGTAGAGGCTGATCTTGTTGAGACAGTCCTGTTACTCCCAGAGAACCTGTTCTACAACACCACAGCTCCCGGCATCGTGATGGTTCTCAATCGTCGCAAAAAGCATCCCGGCGAGATTCTTCTCATCAACGCCAGCAAGCTCTGCTCAAAGGGTAGGCCAAAGAATTTCCTTGAGGACAGCCACATCGATCAAATCGCTCAGGCATACCACGAGTGGAAGACTGAGGATGCAATCTCAGCGGTGATAACGAAGGATACCGCTGTCAAGAACGACTACAACCTTTCTCCCAGCCGCTACGTGTCAACCGGAGGGGAGACTGAGGTACTACCTCTCGATGAGGCTGTGGTTCTGCTCGCTGAGGCGGAAGAAGAGCGGCGTGAGGCTGATCTCAAGCTGGACGCGGTGCTGAAAAAGCTCGGTTTCGAGGGGTGGCGGAATGGGTGATATGAATGAAATGCTGAGCAAGAGCAATTCATTCCGCGATGATGTGCCGAATGATTGGCGGATCGCCACGCTAAGCGAGATCGCCAGTGTGAAATATGGCAAGGCCAAACCGAAGCAAGAGGGTTCGATTCCCGTTGTTGGGTCTGGTGGCATCTATAGCTACACTGAATCACCTCTGGTCACTTACTCAACAATAATCGTGGGGCGTAAAGGATCAGCTGGCATGTCATGGTTGCAGGAAAGTCCCTGCTGGCCGTCAGATACGACATTCTATCTCGAATGGAAAGGTGAGCCATTCGATCTGCACTACATTTTCAATTGCTTTCAGAAACGCCCTCTCTCCGGGGAGCACGCAAAAACAACCTTGCCAAGCATTCAAAAAGCAGATCTTGAAAACTATTCTATCTTGCTCCCACCCCTCGCCGAACAGTGCGCCATAGCCCATGTTCTACGGACAGTCCAGCAAGCGAAGGAAGCCACGGAGAAGGTCATTGAAGCTGCGAAGCAACTCAAGCAGAGCCTGATGCAGCACCTTTTCACGTACGGGCCTGTGCAATTTGGTGAGGCGGACAGCGTCGAGGTACAGGAAACAGAAGCAGGATGCCATCCATCTCACTGGATGATTCAGCACTTGAGTGCAATTGCAGATTTGGTGAGCGGCGGTACTCCATCAAAACAACGTCCAGACTTCTGGAAAGGCAGTATCCCTTGGGTCAGTCCAAAAGATATGAAGCTCCTCTATCTCCAGAACTCTGAAGATCATATATCTCCGGAAGGGCTGGAAGACGGCTCGAGGATGGTGCCAGCGGGATCACTTTTCATAGTTGTTCGAGGAATGATTCTGGCAAAGGAAATACCTATTGCTCTTGCTTTGGTACCGATGGCATTCAACCAGGACATGAAGGCAATTATTCCAAAGGGTGATGTGCTACCTGATTTCTTGTTGCCAGCTATTTCAAATTCGAAAAAAAGACTCATCCCAGAGATTGGCACATCGGCACACGGGACACGAAGGCTCGGTACAGCATCTTTGGAGCGACTCAAAGTTGCAATACCTCCAATGAAAGAACAAGCTGACATTGCTCAGGCAATGGAGTGTATTGAATCAAAGCTGACAGCTGAAACAACGCGCCTTGAAGCACTCAACACCCTGTTCGCTTCGCTACTTCATGCTCTCATGACCTGCCAAATCCGCGTCCACGACCTTGACCTTCCCGAACTCAAGGAGTCATCCTGATGCCCGTCGGCGGCGAAAAACAGGCCGTGCAGAACCCGTTCCTGCGGTACGCCGAGGACGCAGGATGGACCTACTTGAACCCCGAGCAAGCCCTGACTCTCCGCCGTGGCGGCATCACGAGTCCCTTCCTTGATGCCGTTCTCATCAATCAGCTCCTGAAGCTCAATCCGAATGTCATGGACCAAGCAAGGGCCGAGCAAGTCCGCGACCGGCTGTTCCGCGTCCGGCCCAACGTAGAGGGCAACCTGTCAGCATGGGAATACCTCAAGGGCATCAAGACGGTCTTCGTTGAGCATGAGAAGCGCGAGCGAAACATCCGACTCCTCGATCCGGTGAACATCGAGGCCAACACCTTTCACATCACCGATGAGTTCACCTTCTCCAACGGAGTCCCGCCTGACATCCGTAACGACTTTGTGCTTTTCGTCAACGGTGTGCCGGTGATCGTGGGTGAGACCAAGGCGGCCCACAAGATGGAAGGCATAGCAGAAGCTCTCGACGACATCCGCTACTACCACAAGAAGGGGCCGGAGCTCCTGGCCATCCTTCAGCTCCACTGCCTGACCCACCTTGTGCACTTCTTCTACGGAGCAACCTGGAGTCTCAGCCGGAAGGGTCTCTTCAACTGGCGCGACGAGCAAGCCGGCGATTACGAGACCCTGGTGAAGACCTTCATTGCGCCCCGGCGTGCGCTTCGGGCCGTCACCGAGTTCATCCTCTTCACGCGCAAAGACGGCGAGCTTGAGAAGAGCGTCCTCAGGCCCCACCAGATGCGAGCCGCCGAGCGATGCATTCAGCGTGCTCTTGAGTCTGAAAAGCGGCGGGGCCTCATCTGGCACACTCAGGGCAGCGGCAAGACCTACACCATGATTACCGTTGCAAAGCGGCTCATCGAAGACCCATCCTTCGGGAACCCTACGGTGCTCATGCTCGTGGACCGTAATGAGCTGGAGGCACAGCTCTTCGGTAATCTGGAAGCGATAAACTTCGGGAATGTCGTTGTAGCCGACTCGAAGAAGAACCTACGTGAACTCCTGTCTTCAGACCGGCGAGGACTCATCGTCTCCATGATCCACAAGTTCGATGACATCCCCGAGAAAATCAACACGAGGGAAAATGTCTTCGTGCTCGTGGATGAGGCCCACAGGACCACAGGTGGTGACCTGGGGAACTACCTCATGGGTGCACTGCCGAATGCAACCTACATCGGCTTTACGGGAACACCCATCGACCGGACAGCCTACGGCAAAGGAACCTTCAAGGTCTTCGGAACGGATGACGCGAAGGGTTACCTCGACAAGTACTCGATCAAGGAATCGGTTCAGGACGGCACCACCGTTCCCCTGCACTACCAGCTTGCCCCGAATGAACTCCTCGTGGACCGAGAGACGCTGGAACGAGAGTTCCTTTCCCTGGCTGAGATCGAGGGCATCAGCGACATCGAGGAGTTGAACAAGGTTCTCGAACGGGCAGTCACCCTGAGGAACATGCTCAAGAACGAGGAGCGTGTAAACAAGGTGGCCCGGTATGTAAGTGAGCACTATCAGTCAACCATCGAGCCGATGGGCTACAAGGCGTTTCTCGTGGGTGTGGACCGGGAAGCCTGTGCTCTCTACAAAGAAGCCCTCGACAGGTATCTGCCCCCCGAGTACTCCTCGGTTGTCATCAGTTCACTCGGCAAGAAAGACCCTGAGCGGCTCAGGAAGTACAACCTGAGCGATGAGGAGGAAAAGTCAGTTCGCAAGCTGTTCCGCAAGCCGACCGAGCTTCCAAAGATACTGATCGTCACGGAAAAGCTCCTGACCGGCTTCGATGCCCCGATCCTCTACTGCATGTACCTCGACAAGCCGATGAGGGACCATGTGCTTCTCCAAGCCATCGCCCGTGTGAATAGACCATTCGAGGATGACGACGGACGCCGCAAGCCCTGCGGCTTCGTGCTGGACTTCGTGGGTATCTTCGAGAAGCTGGAGAAGGCACTGGCCTTCGATTCGCAGGATGTCGAAGGAGTCATCGAAGGACTTGACGTCCTCAAGAAGTATTTTGACCAGATGATGGCCAAGGGCCGTGCAACTTACCTGCCGATCCCTGGAGACAAGAAGGGCGACAAGGCCGTCGAGGCGATCCTGGAGCACTTCAGGGACAAGGAAAGACGGGAAGAGTTCTACGAGTACTTCAAGGAGCTTGAGGAGTTGCACGAGATCATTTCCCCCGATCCCTTCATGCGGACCTACCTGGGGGACTTCGAAAGCATGGTTTCCATCTACAAACTGGTCAGAACCAATTTCGACCGTGGAGTCATCATTGACAAGAGCTTCCTCCGAAAAACCGCTCAACTCGTACAGAAGCACACACAGACAACCGAGATTCGAGAACCTCAGAAAGTCTTCGAGGTCAGTCAGCAGGCACTTGAAGCCATAGCCAACGCGAACAAGCCCGACACGGTGAAGATTTTCAACCTCCTCAAAGTAATCGAACAGCTCGTTTCCAAGGAAGGAGGTCACGAGCCTTATCTTATCGGGATTGGCGACAAGGCAGAGCAAATCGCGCAAGCCTTCGAGGACCGGCAGAAGACCACCGTGGAGACTCTGGAGGAACTGAGAAGGCTCATCCAGGAAATCAACAGAGCCAGGGCTGAGCGTAAGGAAGCGGAGCTTTCGCCCGAGTCATTTGCCGTCTATTGGCTGCTCAAGAAGGAAGGTGTGACTCAGGCCGACACCGTGGCGAAAGAAGCTGGCAAGGCCTTCGAGAAATATCCCCATTGGCAGACGAGCAGCCACCAGGAACAGGAAGTCCGCAAAGCCTTCTACAAGGCCCTCATCAATGCCGGGGTTCAGGGTGTCGTCGAGCTGGCTCAGGGTATTCTGAAGATGTTGCGGAGAGCGACACGATGAGAAAACAGAGGGTAGAACGAAAGGCAACAAGCTGGAAACCCCTGGAGAAGGACATCTCGAAAGACCTGCTGAAGTCCGAGGTGTCAGCCTGGGCGAAGCGCATCAAGGTGGAGCCGAAGGAAATTCACATCAGAACCATGAAGCGCAAGTGGGGAAGCTGTTCGACGGCAGGACGGTTGACCCTCAATGCCGAGCTTCTGTCCGAACCTGCGGAGTTCCGGCGGCGGGTCATTGTGGAGGAACTGGTGCATCTCAAGGTTCCCAACCACGGGAAGCTCTTTCGGTCGTTGCTGGGGGCGTACCTCAGAAACCACTAAACAACAAAAAGGGGGCCAAAAGCCTTGACCCCCTGCCTTGATCCCCTCTATTGTACAACCTATTGAAATCACTAGGTGATAATCACATGGTGGAGATGAGGGGGATCGAACCCCTAACCTCCGCATTGCGAACGCGGCGCTCTCCCAATTGAGCTACATCCCCACTTCCGGCACAACTGCTTGAAAGGAGCTACGTTTATACACCAGCGGGAAATCCCCTGTCAAGGACTTGTTCGGGCGATTTCAAGGGCATGGAACTTGCAGAATTGCTTCTCGGTTTTACGATCAGCCTGGAAGGGGATTGACCTATGGCAAGAATCGACGATCTGTTTGCCCTTCAGCACGACCGGAGCGCCTCCGACCTCCACCTCTTCGCCGGCTCTCCCCCGGCCCTGCGCGTCCGCGGC
>Ga0302247_1002071_pt1 | contig 13736 bp, 11 predicted proteins | sample AAG_UR_Ile_MG_FD_193529 | JGI IMG/M metagenome (GOLD analysis project Ga0302247, IMG submission 193529) | Enriched activated sludge microbial communities from anaerobic digester in WTTP, New Holstein, Wisconsin, United States - AAG_UR_Ile | ecosystem: Engineered > Bioreactor > Anaerobic >...
GGAGCTCTCTCTCAGGTAAGCCGGACCATTGCTGTCGCAGAGAGCAACCGAGCATATTGGAGTTGAAGTCTCGAGACAAATTATCATATTCCCTTATGAATCCTTCTTCTGCAGGTTTATTCGAGGGAGAAGAGGTCTTCCTTCTTAACAATTTCGACCAGTGTGCTGTCAGACAGCTTTTTGCTTATGGCGGAAAAGGGTGCGGAAATAACACGATCTCCTTCGGCAACACCTGAAATAATCTCTATATAACTGTTATCCTGTATTCCTGTAATCACATCCTTTGCCAGGGCGCGTTCACCGTCAGTAATGAATACCAATGTACGAATTTTTTCGTCTGACAGATTCCTGACTACCACGGTAGTGTCTGTTCTGGTTGTTACCGACTGAATGGGTACTGAAATGATTCCCTCCCTGATTTCTGTCCGGATGTCGACAGTAGCCGACATACCCGGTCTAAGCGGGTTCTGGTTGTGGCTGGTAACAAGCGCCTCATAAGAGTCAGGCAGCACGAGTATGTTAACGTCAAAGTTGGTTACCTGATCGGCTGAGACACCGGTTGTCTTTGCCGAGCTGGCTATTTCTGTTACAACACCCTTGAATTTATAGTCGGTATAGGCATCGATCTCGATGGTAGCGGTATCGCCGAGCTTGACTCTCGGGATATCATTCTCGTTGACTTCAACCTGGGCTTCCATCCTGGAAAGATCTGCAATCCTAAGCATATCAGTACCTGCCATCATACCTGTACCTGCCACTCTTTCGCCGAGTTCCACCAGCAACATTGAAACGGTTCCCGACATGGGTGCATAGATGGATGTTTTTACAAGGTTTTCATTGGCCTCTTTAAGAGCTGCTTCCGCGCTCGTCACGGAGAATCTGGCCGCGTCAACCTCAGCTTTGGCAACCAGATAGGATGCTTCTGCCTGTTCAAATTCCGACCTGGATATAGTCTCTTCGTCATAAAGCTGTTTGTTCCTTTTATATGAAAGTTCAGCCTGTATGAACTGTGCCTCGGCCTGTGAAAGTCTTGCACGAGCCTGACTGATAGCAGCAAGAGAGCGGTCGCGCTGTGAGATATAGACGTCAGGTTTGATCCTGAGCAGCAGCTGACCTTTTTCAACATTGTCACCTTCACGGACGGTAAGCTCAACAATTTCACCTGAAACGTCGGGAGTGATCTTGACTTCCTTTTCAGGCTGTATCTTCCCGTTGGCGGTTATTGTTTCTATGATTGTTCGTTTTTCTGCATTTTCAACTGACACTTTTACCGTGGCCGCCTTTCCGAACCAGCCGGCTTTTTTCCCAATCAATGCGAAAACTATAAGGACTATTGTCAAAGGGACGAGGATCTTAAGTATTTTATTGTTTTTCATCAGTATACCATATTTATAATTACTTGTTCAGAGTCAGGGGTAATCCCTTGTAAAAATCCAATACTTTGATTTTAAATATATATTCATATTTTGCCTGCGACATTTCAGACTGAGCGTTCAGGAGCTGCGTTTTTGCCGCGTTGTAGTCGACGGGAGTTATCATTCCGACGTTGAATTTCTGTTCGGTGTATCTGAACGATTCTTCAGATGATTTAACAGCTTTTGAACTCGCGTTGTACTTCTTGAGGGCGGCCACGGCATCGGCATAAGCCTGCTGTATATTCTTGTAGAGTTCTTTTCTGGCTCCTTCGAGGGTGAACTGACTGTTTTCAACGGCCAGCTTGGAGTTTGCAATATTCTTGTTGACCAGCCATCCGTTCAGGATAGGGATACTCATGGAGAACCCGAGTCCGTAGTTCTTGTTGTTCTTCAGCTGATCCTCGAACGATTGCTGTCCGGGAAAGTTGGCAATATGCGAATACCTTGTCCCGAAATTATGACTCATCGAAATGCTGGGGCTTCTGGCTCCCTTTGCAATCCTGAGGGCATACTCGCTTGCAGTGAGTTTCATTTCCGAACTTCTGATCTCGGGCCTCGACTGAACTGCAAGTGTGTATATTTCTTCGATGTTTCCATCAATTGTTGCTGTTTCCTCAACATGGATATCCGGTACAACTATCTCGAATCCTTCAGTTGTTTCAAGTTCAAGCAGCTGTGTCAGGTTCAGGTATGATATATCAAGCTGGTTAAGCATATTTACCAGGGTCACCTCTTCCTGGGCTGCCTGGGCTTCTATCTGCAGAAGGTTTCCCCTTGCCATGCTTCCGGCATCAACCATTATGCCGGTTTTGGTTATTTGTTCGCGGGTCGTGTTCAGCTGATTCTCCGTGGCAGTTACCAGTTCCTTGTTCAGCAGGATTTGGAGGTAAGCCAGGGCAACGCTGAGGGATACATTGTCGCGGATTCTCTGAAGATCCTGTTCACCTGCCAGCAGTTCATACTTGTTTTTCTGAATGGTGTTAAGGTTCTGAAGTCCGGTAAAGAGATCGGTTCTTCCTCCCAGATAGAAATAGTTGGATCTTAGGGTTTGGTTATGAAAATCATATGTTGTCTGGTCGAGGGCCCTTCCAAAGGAGTAATCGTGCGATGCCTGGCCTGCAACTGTAGGAAGGAGACTGAGCTTTGACTGCTCCAGTGTGTTCTTCTGAACTTTTGTCTGGATGGTCTGCTGTTTTATCTGGATATTATGGTCAATGGCATAGCGGATGCAATCCTCGAGCGACCATTCCTTCTGAGCGTCCAGCGGTCCCCAGGATGCAAGCAGCAAAGCAATTGTAATTATGAAAATTCTTTTCATTCTGATATAATTTTGATTTTAAAGGTAGCCCGCTCATGCGTGGGCCCACATGGCTGAAAATTATATAAATATATAAATATAAATATAAATATAAATATGTGTTTATGCATTTGACACACGTGGGTTTCATGATAAATTGTTTGTTAGAATCATTGAGATCGGCTTACCTTATAATGATTGATTTTTCTCCTGAATGCTGCATATAACACAAAAAAACTCACTACGGCCGCTGCTTTAAAATAAGGCTACGAAGATAAGCAATTAGGAGAATATGGCATAAACGGCAGGTTCTTATATCATTTTTTGTCTTATATTTTGGTTGCGATTTTCAAATTACCTATCTTTCACGAATCATTTAAATACTTAATATTATGCTTCATTATAAAGAATTAGGCTTGGTTAACTCGAGAGAGATGTTCAGGAAGGCAATGGCGGGCGGATATGCGATTCCCGCGTTCAATTTCAATAACATGGAACAGCTGCAGGCTATTATCAGCGCCTGTGTTGAGACCAGATCTCCGGTTATTCTTCAGGTGTCGAAAGGTGCCCGCAAGTATGCAAACCAGACTTTACTTCAGTATCTTGCCAAGGGTGCGGTTGAATATTCGAAAGAACTGGGATACGCGATTCCGATAGTGCTTCACCTCGATCACGGGGATACGTTTGAAACCTGCAAATCGTGTATCGAGACGGGATTTTCGTCAGTCATGATCGACGGATCGCATTTCCCCTATGAAGAGAACGTCAGGCTTACGAAACAGGTGGTTGAGTATGCTCATCAGTTTGATGTCACCGTTGAAGGAGAGTTAGGAGTGCTTGCCGGGATTGAAGATGAAGTATCGGCAGAACACTCGACATATACCAAGCCTGAGGAGGTTGAGGATTTCGTGAAGAAGACAGGCGTTGATTCACTGGCTATCTCGATAGGAACATCGCATGGAGCATTCAAGTTCAAGGTAAAGCCCGGTGAGCTTCCTCCTCCACTTCGTTTTGACATTCTTGAGGAGTGCGAGAGAAGGATTCCCGGTTTCCCGATAGTGCTTCATGGAGCATCATCGGTTCCCCAGGATATTGTTGCCGAGATAAACCGCTATGGAGGCAAGCTTGAGAATGCAGCCGGAGTTTCGGAAGACCAGCTCAGAAGAGCAGCTGCATCGGCTGTTTGCAAAATCAATATCGACAGTGACGGAAGGCTTGCCATGACTGCTGCCATCAGGAAGGTGTTTGTGGAAAGCCCCGGTGAATTTGATCCGCGCAAGTATCTCGGGCCTGCCCGCGATAAACTTAAGGAACTTTACAAGCACAAGATAGTCAACGTGCTGGGAAGCGAAGGAAAGGCTTAGCGATTCCGCGGCTGCACAGTTGTGGGCTAAAAGTTTTTAATATGATATAATACGGGGAGCCAGTCACTTAATGACTGGCTTTTCATTTCTTGTTAAAAACTAATCACGCCCCCAAAAATAAAGAGTTCAGGATTTTCTAAATTAGCATTTATATTCAATTGCAGGGGTTTTGAAACGTGTTCCATATAAAGAGGAGCGGTTAAAAAGAAACAACAGGATTACCGTTATGCTTAACAACAGGGAAGCCAGGGCTCTCGGGATTTATTGCAGCCGCTACCGTATCTCCAACAAGTCGGAATTTCTTAGAGAGACCCTGATGAAGGCTATTCTGAAGCGCTTTGACGAAGAGCATCCGTCGTTGTGGGAGGAACCGGAACCCACTCTTTTCAACCAGCAATAGCAGATTTTCATAGTCCCTTTACTGTTTCCTGATATTTCTTCAAAAATCTCATCCATTAATTACAGAATAATTTTCGGGACTCTACGTTTGTTAGTTTGATGAAAGGCTTAACAGGTATACAGAAATACGTTGTTGAACCAACCAGAAGAACTCCGCGGGTCTTACTGGGGCCCGGAAAGATCTTTATCGTGGGACGTTCAATTCCGGAGAATCCAGGCGAGTTTTACCGTCCGGTTTTTGACTGGATCAGATCTTACGTTCGTGCCGGGGGACAGAGGACCAGCGTTGAATTTGGATTTGAATACATCAATACCAGTTCCACTAAGTGGATTTACAACATAATAAAGGAAATATCCTCAATGAAGGATCTCAGCGAGAATGTTAGCATCTGCTGGTATTATGATGCCGGAGATGAGGATATGTGTGAGCTCGCGTTCATTATGAAGTCGCTTGTCGACTGTCCGTTTTATGTCATTGAATCAGAAGTGATGCAAAGAACTCCTGATGACCAGCTTGCATTTGATGCAATGTAATACGGCTTAATTCTTTATTTAAAAATTTTCCTATTTTTGCAGCACCGTTGAGGCAGACTGACCCATGGTGTAATTGGCAACACATCGGATTTTGGTTCCGCAGAGTCCTGGTTCGAGCCCAGGTGGGTCAACGAAGAATACCGGGAGTAAAAGCAAAACAGGGGATGACAACATCCCCTGTCCTGTAATAATACACGTAAAAAGTGTTACCTTTCTGTTGACACATAAACAGCAGGGGCAGAAAGCTACCCCTGCTGAAGTTTTTTTTGTCAGAACTTAAACCCCAGTGAGAGGTAAATATTTGTATTCTTTATAGACTCGTCCTCATTTTCCCGAAGGATGTTTTTCAAGCCCATATCCATGCCAGCTTTTACCTCGAATCTCTGAAGTAGTTCGTAACCCACCGACAGACCGGCACCGAAATCAAACGGGGTAAGTATCCCATCTTCTTTGAAAAGGACAATGGTTTCATTTAAACCTTTTTCCATGTTTTCTGTAAATTCATCAAGGCTGTTCCTCGCCTCCTTCTTGGATTCCTTTGTAATATCTCCCGTAAATTTGAGGTCATAGTGCATCTTAATTTTTTCCGTCACGCCGTATCCTATATAAGGTCCGGCTGAAAGGGTTAAACTGGAAGCCGCGCCTAATGGTAATTTGTAAACAGCATGCAGCGGCATCTCAATATATCCCAATTTGGGAGTCAAGTAAACCTTGTAGAGAGCACGACCATCCTCGATAGAAGTTTCCGTGTCTAAAAACAATAACTTGGATCCCTTTTCACTGTAGAGAATGGCTGTTTGAATGCCAATGCTGGGCGAGAACATGTATTCAGCAGTAATTCCACCATGGAATCCGATTTTTTCATTTTTTCTCTCCTTAAAATCTTCCTCATCCGTGATAATGTTGGAGAGATTGCCTCCAAACCTGAGGCCTGCTTTAAATTGCGCGTTCGCGGCAGTGGCGCCTGCTAAAAAAAGAAGTGTGATGATTAGTTTTGAAACAGTTTTCATTGATTAATTGTTTTAAAGTGAATTATTTGCTTTCATGTATTGTTAAAAAATCGAGAGGATTTTCGTACCGGCTTAATGATTTTCCATGAGCCATGATATATCCCTCGTCTCTTAACAACGTAAAAAAGTCGGATTTATTTACAGTCAGCAATTATCCGGTACTTTTAACAGAGTCTCACGGGATATGGGTTAATGATTGCATCAGACCGTTTTTCAAAAGAATGACTGCCGTTTCCTTCTGGTCATAAACGGCAGCCCGAGGAGAAGACCCATGAACAAATCAGCATGGGACTTTCATTTGATAAATGATTTATGATAATCTCTTACCTCCCAACAGGGAGGATAATCTATTCAAGTCCGGTCAGGAGCATCCTGTTTGTCAATTTACCTTTTGCATCGTATGATTCAGATTTCACCACGCCCATACCTTTGCCAATCCATGTGATACTTGTGGCCTGCTGTGTCCCGATGAGCGGATAATCAGCTTCTATGGTCTGGATAATCTTAAAGCATACGAATTTTCCAACGGGTGTTTCCACATTTTCTGCACGTACTGCCCGTCGATTGTAAATATGGAAAAGAAGTGGCGGCAAATCCGCGGCATCGCTTCCATCACTTATTTTCATTTTAAATGTTGCTTCCGCATCAGGCAGTATCTGACCGGGTGTAAGTCTGGCAGGGATAATCATGTCATTACCGGATATATTTGCATCAATTTCAGCATTCTCCAAGCCTTGCAAGGGCATCATTTCAAGCAGGTTCACGTAAAAATTTCCATTATTGTAGCGCAATGAAACGGTGGCTGAGTTTTGCAGCTTGCCCTTGTCATCGGTTTGCATACCGGAAATTACCGCTTCCACACTATTGCCTGATCGTGTTATATTTACGACTTCCTGTTTATTATATCCCTGTACTTTACCGTTGCCGTTGTAAACCGTGTACTCTATCCTGGCACCTTTTTTCAGAGCGTAATAAGGCTCGTTATTGTCCCAGTCGGAAGTATTTTCTGCCGGTACGCCGGTATCGGGCGGCTCAACAACAGAAGTACGCGAATCGGATTCTTTCCGCTTTTTCCGGGCACTTTCTTCCGTTTTATCAAAAGCATGCTCCACAGCCTTGTCAACTTTCTGTTCCACTTTCTGTTCCACCTTACGTTTAGCCGTTTCTTCAGCTTTTTCTCCCAAACGTTGCAACCAACTTTGGGCTCCTGCATCACTAATATTTCCAACTGCGAAAAGCAGTGCCAGAATAAAAGTCAGTCCTGTTGTTTTCATAGTTGTCTTGTTTATGTATTTGTTTATACTGGAATATATGCTGATAAAGATACAGTTAACGAGCTTTTTAAAATTCGTCATTGTTGCTGAACCGCCGGTTTTCACCAGAATATAAATGTAATGTTTTTACCTTTATCTGCTTGCTTATATCCTCAAAATCCATTCTCAGGCGCTCTATAGCATATAGCAGGGCGGGCTGCTTCTGTCGGAAAAGATGTCTCACCATCAGAATAAGCCACTTGTATCATACGGCGTATAGTATTGATACTTATTCAATTACCATTAGGGGCAGTTTCCGGATAGTGTTTTTGACAGAAGAAGCTTATCTATCCTGTTTTAATCATTTCATCCTCCAGTTGGATGATGCGTTGCCCGTAAGCGGCAAACTTATCGTTGTGAGTTACCTGGATAATGGTCATCCTTTCAGAGTGAAGTTCCCGGAGTGTTTCCATAATCATTTCACCCTGTTTACTATGAAGGTTTCCGGTAGGTTCGTCGGCCAGCAACAGTTTGGGTTTCCCGACAATAGCCCGTGCTATTCCCACAAGTTGTTGTTGGCCGCCTGAAAGAGAATCAAGCAATCCGAGGATATGAAGCAGGGTCGACTTGCCCGAACCGCTGGGACCCATGATGCTGAGAAATTCACCCTCCTCAACTTCCAGATTTATGCCCTTTAACACAAAGGCACACTGAAATCTGGAATCATAATACTTGTCTATTTCCTTTAATCGAATCATCTGTATAATTTTTAATTACTCATTGCTAATTGTAATTAACCCATTGCGTACAAGTCTTTTGCAAATTATCAATAAAGTCGTAAATTGCAATTGTTTTTTTAATTATAATTCTTCAGATTTTATTTGATTGACGACTTTAATCAGAAGAATTTTTTATATTTACAAAAGTTCTATGTTACCTACTGGGCTTACTGTTAATAATTTAACAGAGCATGTTAATAGTCATTGTTTTTTTAATTTCACAAGCAATCAAGACGGCTAATATCCCATTCCTGTTTGTTAATGCATATTCATGATTTAAATCATAGAATTATACAACCGTAACCAGCAACTTGAATTAATAATTTAAACAAATTTTGAGATTTTTAACAATTCTTTGATCAATTATCATGTATCAATGATTACTTTAACTTCTTTAATTTTTATTCTTAAACTAAACTAGCAACTTATGAAAAAAATTCTGCTCATGCTGTTATTCCTGGCATCGACCGTATTGTATGCACAGCGGGTAACAGTTACTGGAACCGTAACGGATTCCCAGGGAAACCCACTCCCGGGGGCGACGGTTCAGGTTAAAGGAACAAATGTGGGAGTTCTTACTGATGCCGGAGGTAGATTTTCTATAGAAACCGGGCCGGGCTCTATTCTTGTAATATCCTTTCTTGGATATAACTCTTCAGAAATAGAAGTAGGCAGTCAGACAACCATAAATGTCAGTCTGCAAGAAAGCGTACTTGGTCTTGAAGAGGTAGTAGTTGTTGGTTACGGGACACAGAAAAAAGTGAATCTTACGGCTGCTGTTGACCAGGTGACCGATGAAACTCTTGAAAACAGATCTGTTCCCAATCTCACCCAGGGACTTAAAGGTGTATTGCCAAACCTTAATATTAATCTGATGGATGGTAAACCCATACAAGCCCCTAGTTTTAATATACGAGGAACGACTTCAATCGGACAGGGTGGTAGTGCTCTGGTTCTTATTGATGGAGTTGAGGGCGATCCGAGTCTGCTTAATCCCAATGATATCGCGAGTGTTTCCATTCTTAAAGATGCTGCCTCTGCTGCTATTTACGGAGCAAGAGGAGCTTTCGGAGTGGTTCTGATAACCACCAAGAATCCGGAAAAGGGAAGAACACATATCACGTACTCAAGCAATTACTCAATTAAAAAACCCACGGTACCTGATTTTGTTACCGATGGTTATACTTTTCTCAAAATGTTTTCTGAGGCATTTGTGAACGGTGATGGTTCATTCCCGCAGAACGTTAATAAGGAAACGAAATTTTCCCAGGCTTATCTTGATGAATTCAAAAGAAGAGTTGAATCGGGGCAACCCTATAATGAAGTTGAAATAGATCCGGTAACGGGTGAATACGTATATTACGGGAGCACTGACTGGTATGATATTCTTTACAAGGATTTCACAACTGCCAGCGACCATAATCTTACCGTATCGGGAAGCAGTGACAAGGCAGCATTCCTTGTTTCGGGAAGACTAATGGACCAGCCTGGTATCTTCAGATATAGTTCAGATGATTATTCAATGATGAATCTCCGGGCAAAGGGTTCCATCCAGGTATTGCCCTGGTTAATGCTTGAGAACAATTCCGATTATTCAACTATGAAGTACTATAATCCTTTCTCAGTGGGAGAAGGAGCAGTTGATATCTGGAACATTATTGCTGTTGACACTCATCCGCATTCACCTATGTTTAATCCTGACGGAACCCTGACAACGGGAGCTGTTTACAGTGTCGGCGATTTCTGGTACGGAAAGAATGGTATAACCATGAAGAAGGGTGTTTTCAAAAATACAACCGGATTTACAGCCAGTTTTTTTGATAATAAATTCCGGGTCAAGGGGGATTTTACATTAAGGAAAGACGATGTTGAAAATGTCACAAAGAGAGTTCCTGTTCCGTATAGCAGCAAGCCGGGTGTCTTATTGCATGTAGGAACTGCTACTAATGATCTTAAGAATGACTGGGCGAAAACCCAGTATCTGTCAACCAATATTTATGGTGAATTTGAAGATACCTTTAACAACGATCATTATGTAAAGGTACTTGCCGGCTATAATTATGAAGAATCAACATATAACAGGATACTCGTTACTAGAAACGGACTGATCTATCCCGATGCTGTTGATCTTAATCTTGCACTCGGCCAGGCAATTACAACAGGAGGAGGTTATGAGAAGTGGGCAATTATGGGAGGATTTTCAAGAATTAATTATGCTTTTAAAGACAGATATCTGATTGAAGTGAATGCCAGATATGACGGATCATCAAAATTCCCTTCCAATCAGAGATTTGCTTTCTTCCCCTCAATTTCGGCAGGATGGCGTGTTTCAAAAGAATCTTTCTGGAATGTATCGCCGGATATCATATCAGATCTTAAGTTGAGAGCTTCATACGGATCATTGGGTAATGGGAATATCAGTTCCTATATATACCAGGAGCAGTTTTCAATTTCGCAGTCTTCCATTATCCTGAAAGGTCAGCTTCCCCAGATAACAAAGAACCCTGCTGTTCTTCCTGACGGAATTACATGGGAAACATCCACAACAACCAATTTCGGACTTGATTTTTCAATGTTGTCTGACCGCCTTAGATTTGTTGGCGACATATATACCAGGAATACAACCGATATGTTTACAATCGGAGTTACTTTGCCTGCTCTTTACGGCGCTACTGCACCAAAGGGCAACTATGCTGACCTGCAGACAAAAGGATGGGAGGCATCGTTGAGCTGGAGAGATCATTTTAATGTCGGATCCAAACCTTTGAATTATAATATCCGCTTCACTCTTGCTGATAATAAGTCAGTAATAAAGAAATATAATAACCCGAACAAACTGCTTTCAGATTATTATGTCGGACAGGTTATAGGTGAGATATGGGGCTATGTGACCGAAGGCTTTTTCATCGATGATGAAGATGTCGCAAATCATGCAAAACAGAGTCCGCAAATGAGGGCATCTCCTACACATATTTGGTATCCAGGTGATATTAAATTCAAGAATCTGAATGATGATGATTACATTAATATTGGTACGAACAGAGTATCTGACCCGGGCGACAGAAAAATAATAGGTAATAAATCGCCCCGATATATTTATGGGATAAATCTTGGTGCAGACTGGAATAATATCTTCGTATCTGCATTTTTTGAAGGAGTCGGCAAACAGGACTGGTATCCGAGTACAGAAGCTGAATACTTCTGGGGTCAGTATAACAGACCTTATAATAATATACCTTTATGGCATCTCGGAAATATGTGGACTCCGGATAACCCGAATGCTTATTTGCCAAGGACAATGTCACGGGCTGCTTCCAATGCAACAACCAGGGAACTTGGCGTTGCCCAGACAAAATATCTTCAGAATGTTGCCTATATAAGGTTAAAGAACATTCAGCTGGGATATAATATTCCTAAAGATCTGATATCAAGGATCGGGATCAGTAGCCTGAGAGTTTATGTTTCAGGTGAAGATATATGGTCGTGGTCTCCACTCTATAAGATCGTTGGAAAAGGACATATGGATGTCGGCAATATAGGACCGAGAGACCAGGTCATCAGACCGGGTGCAGGAGCTGACGGATTTAACTATCCGATTATGAAAAGTGTAATATTTGGATTATCCGTAGGAATTTAATTTTAAATTGAAATGATCATGAAAAAACAATATTTATGGTTTGCCTTATTAGCAATCCTGTTTGTATCCTGTGAAAAGGAACTTGACCAAACACCCGTATCAACTGCATCAAAAACAGCTGTATTTGGCAGCAAGGATGGTCTGGAAATGTATACCAACTCATTTTATTCAATATTACCAGGCAGAACCACGAAACTTGATGCTATGTCGGACTATCTTGCTGTAAGAACCGTGCCGACATTTATTCATGAAAATGCCTTTGCTGCAACACTGAGTTCAGGATGGACCTGGACTGATCTCCGAAACCTCAATTATTTCATAGTAAATTGTGTTGATCCGAAAATTTCTGCAACCGACAGGAAACATTATATCGGTATTGCAAAGTTTTTCAGAGCATATTTTTATTTTGAAAAAGTAAAGCGTTTCGGTGATGTACCCTGGGTCAATAAACCTCTTGATGTGGCTGATACGCTTATTCTGTATGGAGGACGGGACAGCCGTACCCTTGTAATGGATTCTGTACTGGCTGACATAAATTATGCTTGTGAGAATATTTTGACCACAACTGACCAGTCACGCAGTACAATTACCAAATACGTTGCATATGCCTTAAAATCAAGGATATGTCTTTTTGAAGGCACATTCCGCAAATATCATACAGAACTTAATCTTCAGGCTACGGCAGATACATGGCTGACAAATGCGGCAACAGCAGCCAAGACAGTAATGGATGAAGGAGGTTTTTCGGTTTATACTACCGGAGGCCCTGATAAATCCTACCGGGCATTATTTACCAGTGATAGTCCGGTTGCCAGTGAAATAATGCTTTCAGCAATTTCGGACATCACACTTAAGGTACTCAATGATGCCAACTGGTACTGGACAAGTGGTACATATGGAGACAAAGCCAGTTTTATACGGACATTCATCAATACTTATCTGAATATTGACGGAACACCTTTCACCAACAATCCTGATTGGCCGACAATGCTTTTCAAGGATGAAGTAAAAGGAAGGGATATGAGGCTTCAGCAGACTATCCGTATGGGTGATTATAAACGTATTGTCGGAGGTACTCCAATACCTGCTCCACCTGTATTTTCATATACATTCACAGGCTATCAGCCCATTAAATGGACACTTGATGATATGTACTATGATTCTGAGAGACTGAATACCAATTCAATCTCAGTATTCCGTTTTGCAGAGGTGTTGCTGAATTATGCTGAAGCTAAAGCAGAGCTCGGAACACTGACCGATGCCGACTGGGCAGCAACTGTTGGAAAACTAAGGCAAAGAGCCGGAATAACAGGCGGGCTTGATACAAAACCTGTTGAAGCCGATCCTTATCTTATTGAAAATTATTTTCCTGAAATAACTGATCCGGTCATCCTTGAAGTGAGACGAGAAAGAGGAATTGAACTTTGCCTTGAGGGTTTCCGCTTTGCAGATATATTAAGATGGAAAAGAGGTGAACTCATGAACATGGAATGGAACGGATTCTATGTGCCTGAATTGGTTACTCCGATGGATCTTAATGAAGACGGGATACTGGATGTTGCATTCTATCAGGGGACCAAACCTTCTCCTGCAGTAGAGGGAGTAACATATGTTGATGTTTCCGAAACAATCGATGGTAAAACAAATCCGCAATTGCTTAAAAACGGGACATATGGCGAACTTACCTGGATGAATAACATGGTAAGGAAATGGGAAGATAAAATGTATTATTATCCTATTCCTGCTACAGATCTGATAACTAACCCTAATCTGGAACAAAATCCCGGATGGGAATGATAACATACTGAATGACATATAGTTTTTTAACCGCAAAGTGCGTAAAGAATGCACACAGTTAAAGCAATAGTATTTTTTAACTGATTCTTTACGTCCTTTGCGGTTATTTTTTTAAAGAATACCGCTATGAAAAATACTATAATTACGCTTCTGTCTTTAATGCTTTTTTTTATTTGTTCATCTTCCGGATGTGAACAGAAAAAAAACGGGAATGAACAAGAATCATCTCTGACTGTTAAAATATTAAGATA
>Ga0302247_1002074_pt1 | contig 13692 bp, 10 predicted proteins | sample AAG_UR_Ile_MG_FD_193529 | JGI IMG/M metagenome (GOLD analysis project Ga0302247, IMG submission 193529) | Enriched activated sludge microbial communities from anaerobic digester in WTTP, New Holstein, Wisconsin, United States - AAG_UR_Ile | ecosystem: Engineered > Bioreactor > Anaerobic >...
CAAGCCGAGCACGCGAAGAACCCCGCGGCCGCGCGCAAACTGCTCACCGAGTACTCCGAGGCCGCCGCCGCCCGCGTGGTGAAGCGCTGGCAGAAGCTGGGGCAGGACCTGCTCATGAAGTTCATGGACGGCAACGTCCGCGACGCCGAGGGCAAGGTAACCCACCCGCCGTACCCCGAGGACTTCTACCGGCGCATCGCCGAGGCCCGCCCCGGCCACTTCGTGATCCCCGATCCCGACGAGCCCATGACCGACGCCCAGCGCCGCGCGCGCAAGCTGGCGCCGCCCCCCGCGCCGGCCGCGTCCATGGAGCCCGCCCCGGCGCCGGCCCCCGCGGCCCCGCCCTGCGACTGTCCGAAGAAGGGCGGCTGCGGCTGCGCGACGCCCGGCTCCCACGCGCCCCTGACGGTCCTGGCGCCGGCCCTGGCGCTCTTCGCCTTCGTGATGTTCCGCCGCCGCCGCCGCTAGACCCTCACCCCGCCACCGAGGTTCCCCATGAAATTCGAGAAATCCGTGTTCGAGATCATCCAGGACCGCAGCTCCGTGCGCACCTTCGACGGCCAGCCGCTTCCACCGGAGACCATCGCCTGGCTGCAGGACCTCCTCGCCGGGCTCCACCTGGGGCCCTTCGGGCGCCGGTGCCGGCTGCGGCTGCTGGACATGCGGGACTTCGACCCGTCGCAGCTCAAGCGCTTCGGCACCTACGGCCTCATCACCGGCACCCGCTTCTTCATCGCCGGGGCCGTCGAGGAGGGGCCGGGGAACCTCGAGGACTTCGGCCACCTGCTCGAGACCGCGGTCCTCGCCTGCGCCGGGCGTGGGCTGGGCACCTGCTGGCTCGGCGGCGTGCTCGACCGCTCCGCGTTTGGCGACGAACTGAGGCTCGCGCCCGGGGAGTTGATCCCGGCGGTGACCCCGGTGGGGTTCGCCGCGGACAGGCGCTCGTTCAAGGACAAGGCCCTGCGGTTCATGGCGGGCTCCGCGAACCGCCGGCCCTGGGGCGACCTGTTCTTTTCGGAAGCCTGGGGGCGCCCCCTGACGCCGTCGCAGGCGGGGCCGCTGACCCGTGCGTTCGAAGCCGCGCGGCTGGCGCCTTCGGCGTCGAACAAGCAGCCCTGGCGCCTGGTCCGGCGGGCGGCCACCGGGGAGGTCCATTTCTACCTCGAGCCCTCGGCCATCTATTCCCGACTGATGGAGTTGGCGAAGATGCCCGCCCTGCAGCGGGTGGACGTGGGCATCACGATGGCCCACTTCGAGTTCGCCGCCCGGGAACTGTTCGCCGACTCTGCGGACGCGGGCGGCTGGCGCTTCGAAAACCCCGGGCTGCCGGGAGTTCCCCGGAACGTGTCGTACATCGCCACCTGGCGCCGCGATGAGCCGCGCGCGCCGGCCGGCGGCCGGTAGGCATGGAAAAGACGCCCCTCGAGCTTTTCGCCGTCGCCGCGCCGGGCACCGAGGCGGTGGTGCGCGACGAGCTCGCCGCCCTGGGCGTGCCGTCGCCCGCGGTCGTGCCCGGCGGCGTCGCCTTCACCGGGGACGCGGACACGATGATGCGCGCGAACCTGTGGTCCCGGACCGCCGCGCGCGTGCTCCGGCGAATCGCCCGGTTTCCCGCGCCCAACCTCCGCGCGCTGGCCGCCCAGGCCGCCCGCGTGCCGTGGCAGGACCTGCTGTCCCCCCACCTGCCGCTCGAGGTGAAGGCCACCTGCCACGCCTCCCGCGTCTACCACAGCGGCGCGGCCGCCGAGCGGGTGCGCGAGGCCGCGATGGCCGCCGCCGGGTGCCCGGCCCACGAGGGAAACGAGGACGAGGGCGCGTCCCCCGCCCGGGACGCGGGCCAGTTCCCCGCCCAAGTGCTGGTGCGCCTGGAACGCGACGTGTGCACGATCAGCCTGGACACCTCGGGGGCCCACCTCCACCTGCGGGCCTGGCGCCTCGAGACGGCCAAGGCCCCCCTGCGGGAGAACCTGGCCGCGGCCGTGCTGCTGCTGTCGGAGTGGGACGGGTCCGAGGCGCTGTTCGATCCCATGTGCGGCTCGGGCACCTTTCCGATCGAAGCCGCGCTGCTGGGGTCCCGCGTCCCCCCCGGTGGCGGCCGCCGCTTCGCGTTCATGGATTCTCCCGGCTTCGACGCCGCCGGTTGGGCGCGCCTGCTCGACGAGGCCGCGGGGCTTCGCCGGGAACCGCCGTGCCCCATCCGGGCCGCCGACCGCGACGCGGGTGCCGTGGAGATCACCCGGCGCAACGCCGCCCGGGCGGGGGTCGCGGACCTGCTCGAGGTGGAGCGCCGCGCGCTGTCGGCCACGCCGGTGTTCCCGGGCCCCGGCCTGCTCGTGTGCAACCCCCCCTATGGCGGGCGCATCGGCCGGCCCTCGGACCTGCGCGACCTGTACGCCGCCCTGGGCGCGGTCGCGCGGCGGCTCCCCGGCTGGCGCGCCACCGTCGTCACCACCGAACCCCGCCTGGCCGCAGCCTGCGGTCTGCCGTTCCTGCGGCCGGGTCCGCCGCTGGCCCACGGCGGCCTGCGCCTGGGCGTCTACCGGACATCCGGCGGCTTGCGCTCGAGCTCGTAGTCCTTCTCCACCATCCTCACGTCCTCGCGGGTGAAGGTCACCTTCGGGGAGCCCGCGTCGCGGTCGTCGGCAGACACGATCCGCAGGCCGCCTCCTGCGCCCAGCACCATCCAGGGGACACCCGGCTCCACGCGGATGTGTCCCATAGGCTCGAACTGGAAGTTGTACGGGCCTGCGCGGTGGGAGTCGGCGGGGTTGAGCGCGAGGTGGTGCAGCTGCGCCAGCGGCGTCTCAAGGCGGCAGGCGAGGGTGTCCACCGGGAGGCGGTCGTTCGCCCGCAGGCCGGCGCAGGCGACGGTGACCGGCGTGACCGCGTACGCCCGCGCCTCGGGGGCCGTAAGGTCGCAGCTGTTCCAGACGGCGCGATCGAGGGTGAGGGCGAGACCGTCGACGGCGGACGTCCAGCGCCCCGACCAGGCCTGCAGGCGGCGGGTGTCCCGCGAGTCCCGGCGGGCGCCTCCGGGGGCGTACTGGCTCGCGGAGAAGGTGGCGGTCTCGCGGACGCCGACGCACAGCGTGGCGTCGCCGCCGGTCCCGAGGGTGAGCACGACGGTGCCGGCGATGCCCTGGTCCGAGGTGAGCTCCATGGTCGGCAGCTTGTGCTGGGAGTAGGCGACCGCCGCGGCGAAGCGCCCGGCGCCTGGCGTGAAGCGGGTGATTCGGGTGCCCAGCAGGGGGCCGAAGTCACCCGGGACCTTGCGCCGGTAGGTGTTGCGGACCTTGCCCCCGGGCGGCAGGTGGTTGCCGAACACCTCCTGGGGATCGTCCTCGAGCACGACCATGCGGTCCGCCGTGCGCACCTCGATGACCAGCTCGTTGACATGGGCGACCTGCCCTGGGCGCCAGGCTTGCAGCAGGGCGGGATCGGAGGGGGGCTCTTTGGAGACCATGTCCACGCCCTCGCGCAGGGTCTCGTGCAGGCGGATGACGCCTTTGGAGGCTTCATAGCGCCCGGTCCGCTCCAGGTGTCCCAGATCCAGGCGGAAGGTGCCGTCGGCGCGCAGCGTGAGCTCGCGCAGGCGATCCCACCGGTTCTGGTGGGGGCGCTCCGGGAACCGCTGGTCCTCGAGCACCCAGGTGCCCTCGAGCCGCGGGATCCACATGGCCCGCGTCCAGGGTTCGATCGCGCGTCCGACGGCCCCATCCGCGCCGGTCCCGGCAGGGGAACGATCACACCCGGGGCCGAGGGCGGCGAGGACGCAGAGCAGCCCCAGGGCGGCGAGTCGGCGGCGCGCGCGGGTCACAGCAGCGCCTTGAGGCCAGGCAACGCCTGCAACCCGGTGTAGAGCGCGATCACGCTCTCCACGTCGGCGACCTCCACGTCCAGGGTCCAGGCCGTGAAGCGCTGGCCGCTGCTGGCGCGGGATGTGAGGGTGAGGACGGCGGCCGGCAGCGCGAGGATCACCGCTTCGCGGATGCGCTCCTCGAGCAGCAGCTCGGTGACGCCGACGATCTTGAACGTGTAGCAGCAGGGGAAGGTGTGGACCTCCCGCAGCTTTTCGGCGAGGCCTGAATAATCCATCGATGTCCTCCGGAGATGAACTTCACACCGGCGCCGGGGGAAGTCAAGCTGTGCCCTGCGGCCGTGCATGGGGTGATCTCCGGAAGGCGTTGACCCCACGGGGGCGCGGGGGTAGGCTGTCCGGCGATGCGCGCCTCTCCCCGAATCCCCCGTGGACCGACCGCCGGCCCAGCGCCGGGCAGCGGCGCGATGTTTGACGGGATCGCCCCGGGCTACGACCGCCTCAATCGCTGGATGTCCCTGGGCCACGACCGTCGCTGGCGGCGTGAGCTGGTGCGGGCACTGGCGCCGTCGCCGGGCTCTTGCTGGCTCGACGTGGCCACGGGCACCGCGGACGTGGCGTGGTCGCTCGCCACGGCCTGCCCCGGCTGCTCGGTGGTGGGCGTGGACACCTCGGAGGGCATGTTGCGGGTCGGTCGCGCCAAGTTGGCGGCGGCAGGGCTCGACTCCCGTATCAGCCTGATGCCAGGAGACGCCACCGGGCTCCCATTTTCGGACGGCGCCTTCGATGGCGCCGCGATCGCCTTCGGGATCCGCAACGTGCCCGACAGGTCGCGGGCCCTGGCCGAGTTGGCTCGTGTGGTCCGCCCCGGCGGGCGCGTGGCCGTGCTCGAGCTCACCGAGCCCCGCCACGGCCCCCTGGCTCCCCTGGCCCGGCTCTACATCCATGGGATCGTTCCGCGGCTCGGGGCGTGGCTCTCCGGCGATCCAGCCTACCGCTACCTGCCCAGGTCCATCGCCGTGTTTCCAACGCCCGAGGTCTTCGCCGGCATGATGCGCGCCGCAGGCCTGACGGACGTCACCGTGACGCCCCTGACGATGGGCGTCTGCCACCTGTTCACCGCCGACGTGCCCATGGAGGGCACCGAGAGGAGATGACGACATGAGCCGCACTCCGTCGACCATGCTCGATCTGGGCACCCGCGCCCCGGACTTCACGCTGCCGGAGCCGGCCACCGGCCGGACCGTGTCCCGCGCCGACTTCCAGGGGCGTCCGCTGCTGGTGGCCTTCCTGTGCAACCATTGCCCGTACGTGCTGCTCATCCGGGAGGCCTTCGTGCGCGTGGCGGCCGAGCTGGCGGCCCAGGGGATCGGGGTGGTGGCCATCAGCGCCAACGACCCGTCGGACTACCCCGAGGACGGCCCCGAGATGATGGCCGAGGAGGCCGTGCGGCACGGCTTCGGCTTCCCCTACCTGTTCGACGAGACCCAGCAGGTCGCCAAGGACTACCGGGCGGCCTGCACCCCGGACCTGTTCGTGTTCGACGCCCGTCACGAACTGTTCTATCGCGGGCAGTTCGACGCCGCGCGGCCCGGCAACGGCGTGATTCCGACGGGCGCGGACCTGCTGCGGGCGGCGGCCGCGCTGCGGGCCGGGGGCGCCCCTCCGGACGACCAGCGCCCCTCCCTGGGCTGCAACATCAAGTGGCGCACGGGCAACGAGCCGGACTACTTCGGTTGACGGCCGGCGGTCACTGCACCAAAGTCGGCAGCCACGCGTCGGAGCTGCCGCCGTTCCCGATCTGACCGTCGGCGTTCTCCCCCCAGCAGCGGGCGAAGTTGGTGTCGATGGTGCAGGTGTGGGAGAAGCCGGCTTCGACCAGAGAGTAAGCCGGGGAATGGACGATCAGCATGGGCTCGTCCTGATTGGTGATGCTGTTGATGCCGAGCTGGCCGCTGCCGTTGTATCCCCAGCAGTACGTGCCATACCCGTTCTTGACGGCGCAGGTGTGGCTGCTGCCCGCGGACACGCGCGTGGCGCCGCTGGTGAGATTCCGGGTGACCACAGTCGGTTGGTCCTGGTCGGTGGTGTTGTTGATGCCGAGCTGGCCGAAGTTGTTTCGTCCCCAGCAGGCCACGGCGCCGTTGCCGATCGCGCAGGTGTGGCTTCCTCCCGCCGTGATCTGGGTGGCGCCGGAGGTGACTCCGGAGACCTGGGTGGGGGTGAGCCGTTCGGTGGTGGTGCCGTCGCCGAGCTGGCCGAAGGTGTTGTTGCCCCAGCAGAAGGCGCTGCCGTCGGTCTTGATCACGCATGTGTGGCTGGAACCCACCGCCACCTGGCTCACGCCGGAGGAATAGATCTGGGTCGGGGCGAGCCGGTCGGTGGTGGTCCCGTCGCCGAGCCGGCCGTTCTTGTTGTAGCCCCAGCAAAAGAGGGCGCCGAGGGTCGTGCGCGCGCAGGTGTGCGTCGAACCGGCTTCGAACTGGTTGACGCCCGAGGAGATGACCTGGACCGGGACGAGGAGGTTGTTGCCGCTCGTTCCGTTGCCGACCTGTCCGTACGTGTTGCGGCCCCAGCAGTGAAGGGCGCCGGTCCCGAGTCTCGCGCAGGTGTGCTCCTGGCCTGCGGCGATGTCGGTCACGTTGGTCAGGTTGCTCACGGCCGCGGGGATCGAGGACGGCAAGGTGGAGTTGCGCCCGAGCTGGCCGTAGTTCCCCGCCCCCCAGCACCAGGCCGTGCCGTCGGAGCGGACCCCGCAGGTGTGTGCGCCGCCCGCCGAGATGCGGGTCCAGCGCCAGCAGTTGGCGACGCTGAAGGTGCAGGTGGCGTTCGTGCAGCCGATGGTGCCCCCCGGGTAGTCGGCGTCGGTGCAGTCGGCGCCGCCGACGTTGCCCGCGTCGCAGTCCTCGCCGGCGTTGATCACGCCGTTGCCGCAGTTCGTGCAGCCGGCCGTGCTGAAGAAACAGCTCCCGGCGCAGGCGAGGGTCCCGGAGTAGAAGCCCTGGGTGCTGCAGGTCTGGCCGTTCAGGTTGGTCCCCTCGCACTGCTCGCCGTTCTCGATGACCGCGTTGCCGCAGGTGGTGCAGGCCAGGGTGTTGAGGGTGCAGTTCGCGTTGCACGAGAGGGCGCCGGCGGTGTAGCCGAGGGTGGCGCAGGTCTGGCCTCCCAGGTCCGTGCCGTCGCAGTTCTCTCCCGAGTCCACGGCGTCGTTTCCGCACATGCTGCAGTTGCTGAGGTTGAACGTGCAGTTGGAGTTGCAGGTGAGGGTGCCGGACACGAAGCCGCGCGTGGCACAGGTCTGATCGTTCAGGTTCGAGGGCGGCTCACAGTCCTCGCCCGGATCGATGTCGCCGTCGGGGCAGCTGGCGTAATAGCAGCCGCCGGTGTCGCGCTGGCAGGCCCCGTCGCAGGCGAGGGTGCCGCCGGTGAAGCCGAGGTTCTGGCAGGTCGCGGTGCCGAAGTTGGTCCCCTCGCACTGTTCGCCGTCCTCGATGACCGCGTTGCCGCAGGTGGTGCAGGCCGAGGTGTCGAGCGCGCAGCCAGCGTCGCAGGCCAGGGCGCCCGCGGAGAAGCCGCTCGAGGCGCACGATGCGCCGAACAGGTCGTCGCCGTCGCAGGCCTCGAACTCCGGCTGCACGACGCCGTCACCGCAGCGTCCGGCGGATTCGCAGCCAACCGTGTCCAGTCGGCAATCCTCGCTGCAGGCCAGCTCGCCGTCGTGCCATCCCAGGGTGACGCAGGACTGTCCGTCGAGGTTCTCTCCGTCGCAGGTCTCGTCGCCGACGACGCTCAGATCGCCGCACACCGGGCCGCAATCCGAAGGGGATCCGCCTTCACAGTAGAAACCTTCCTCGATGACGCACGCGGAGTCACACCCGTCCCCGTCCAGTTCGTTCCCGTCGTCGCAGGGCTCCCCGGTCTCGACCAGACCGTTGCCGCACAGGGTGGTGCAGCCGCGGGTGTCCAGGTCGCAGGACGCGTCGTCGCAGGTGAGGGCGCCGCCGGTGAAGTTCAGAGACTGACAACTCTGCCCGTTGAGGTTCCCGCTGTCGCACCTCTCGCCGTGTTCCGTGTCGACGATCCCGTCGCCGCAGAAGCTGCCGCAGGAGGTCCGGTTCAGGGTGCAGTCGGGGTTGCAGGAGAGCTGGGCGTCCGGGTCGTAGCCGCCCACGGAGAGACAGTCGAGGCCACCCAGGTCGGTGCCGTCGCACTCCTCCCCCGGATCCATGAAGTCGTCTCCGCAGGAGTCCGAGACCTTGACCTCGGTGTTGCAGGCCCAGGAGGCCATGCCGACCAGAAAAAGAATGATGTATGAATGCTTCATGATGAGCCCCGTTTTCCACGCCTCTCGTGCCATCGTGATGCGTTTGAACGCATTGCTCGTTCATAGCACCGCAGGACGACCTTTGCAAGGCAGTATAAGCCTGTGCCCGGTAGGGCTTTCGGTGAACGGACGGAGGAGGATCCCTGACTAAAAGAGGATCGTGAGGCTATTTGCCCTCGGCCTCGCCCTCGCCCTCGGCAGGGGCGCCCTTGCCGTCGGCCTCGGGGGCCGGATCCGGCGTGGCGTTGTTGGCGGCCGGGTCGGTCGGGGTCGGCTCGGGGGTGGTGGTGCCTTCCTTGGGGGTGCAGGCGACGAAGGCGCCGAGGACGATGAGGGACGCGAGGATCAGTTTCTTCATGGCAATTCTCCTTTACGGGGTTATTTCAGGCGAAGCACTTTCGCATGATGGATGGTGATCTGGAATCCGCCGTCCGGGCTGGGCGAGCTCGGATCGGTCGGGGTGTGGTTCTTCTCTTCGGTCTTCGTGATGGAGACTACGAGAAAGAAGTCGGAGTCAGGCTTGGCGGAGCCGACGATCTTTTCGAAGTCGGCCTTGTCGAAGGCGTAGCGGATGTAGTGGGTGCGCTGGACCCCGGAGCCCGGCTCGAACCACACCACGTCGCCGTCGACGCGCAGCTCAGTGGCGCGCACCAGCAATTCCTGCCCGACATCTTTGGCGGGGGCCTCGTCCCCGACGGCCGCCTTGCTGTCCGGTTCTGCGGCCTTGTCCGTGGTGGTCCCCTCCCCGGACGGGGTGCAGGCGCCGAGGGCGACGATCAGGGACAGGAGCGCGGGGATGATGACCTTCATGCGGGTTTCCTCCGTTGAAGCCGAATTATCGATGGGCGGCGCGGGTCTGTCAAGCGGCAAAATGCACCCGGCGATGAGACCTCAGCAGCCGCAGTCGTTGAACGGGTACTTGTCCTCGAGGATGACCTCGAGCCTGCCGTCCTTGACGCGGAACACCGCCCGCTCGTTGCCGTAATAATCCACGCCCGCGATGAACTCCGGGGCGCCGTCGAGGTCGAGATCGGCCACCAGGGCCAGCTTTTTGCGGTTCTCTTCGGAGACGAGGAGCCGGGGGGTGCCGTCCTTCACCAGCCACAGGCTCCACTGCTCATGGCCGTTTCCGCCGCAGGTGGTCTCGCCGATCTGCCGGAAGTCCTCGACCAGGTATTCACCGACGCCAGGCCCTGCGAAGACGGCCTGGTTGGCGGTGAGCTGCTCGTTGGGGTTCTCCCGGGCGTAGTCGGCCGCCTGCTTGCCGAAGGCCAGGCCCGTCGCCAGGGGCGTCACCTTCTCGCCCAGCTCGGCGGCGGTGCGGTCCCCCTCGGGGAGCCGGCGCCAGATGGCCGGGGCGGCCGCCGCGGAGGGTCGGGCCCAGACGAGCTCGCGATCGGCTTTCGGGGTGGGCGTCCCGCAGTCCCCGACCACCGCGCCCAGATGATGGGAGGCCTGGGCGAGGAGCTCGTCGAATTTGGGGATCTGCTTCTTTTCCTGATCCGGGGCGACGCCCAGGTCGTCACGCTGGCCGAAGTGCGGATAGGCGCGGCTGACGATGGCCAGGGGACCCACGGTGAAGGAGCAGGCCTTGTGCTCGCCCCGGTACACGTCGAAGGAGACCCCCGTGTGCGGGGTCTGGGCCGTGGTGGACCTCGAGATGGCGACGACGTCGGAGGAGTATTCGAGCACCGGTGCGCCCAGACCTTCTGTGGCGGGCTGCCATCCGTCGCCCGAGAGCCGGACGAACAGCCGGTCGAACTGGTCGGCGAAGTGGAAGACCGGCTGGCCGGGGACCGGTGCCACGACCACCGGCTTCGTGCCGTCGGGCGGCGGCAGCGTCGGTTTCGTGGTGCCATCCCGGCCACCGCCGCAGGTCACGCTCAGCAGGCCGGCAATCAAAAGGAGTGCGAAGGAGGCGATGTTCTTCTTCATGTTCTTCTCCGGTGGCGCGAGGCGCCGCGGGAGACGGTATATCACAATCCGTGGCGCTCCTGTCCGGCAATTTTACGGGCGGCCTTCTCATTGACTTCTCCGGTCCGGCCGGGGATACTCCACCGGCGGGCCGCGCGCGCGGGCCCGCGGAATTTCGGAGCACTGGCAACGATGAAGGCGCCCGGACAGTTCGACGGCAACGAGCGCTTCGAGGTGCAGTCGGTCCTGGGACGCGGCGGCATGGGCGTGGTGTACGCGGCCTGGGACCGGGAGCGTCAGGAGCGGGTCGCCATCAAGACCCTGGACGAGGGGAGCTCCAGCGAACTGCTGCGGCTCAAGACCGAGTTCCGCGCGCTACAGGAGCTCGAACACCCGAATCTGATCTCCCTGGGTGAGTTGTTCGAGGAGCAGGGGCGCTGGTTCTTCACGATGGAACTGGTGGAGGGCGAGGACTTCGTCTCCCATGTGCGCCGTTCCTGCGCGGACCCGGGCCCCGACGGCGAAGGGGACATCGTCCGCTGGACCTTCGACGAGGGGCGCCTTCGGGAGTCGCTGATCCAGTTGAGCCGCGGCCTGCAGGCGCTGCACGCGACCCGCCGCGTGCACCGGGACATCAAGCCCGCCAACGTGCTGGTGCGCCCCGACGGGCGCGTGGTGCTGCTCGACTTCGGGCTGGTCACCCAGAGCGACCCGGGACAGAACTCCGAGGGGCAGTACTATCCGGTGGGCACGGCCCGCTACATGGCGCCGGAGCAGGCCGCCTCCCTCCAGGTCGGCCCCGAGGCGGACTGGTACAGCGTGGGCGTGCTGCTCTACGAGGCCCTGACCGGCCAGGTTCCCTTCTCGGGGACCTACAGCCAGGTGCTGATGGCCAAGCACGACGAGACGGCCCCCCGTCCGTCGCTCCTGAACCCCGACGTGCCCGAGGTGTTCGACCAGTTGTGTGCCGCCCTGCTGCAGCACGACCCCGCCCGCCGTCCGCGGGCCGAGGAGGTCCTCGGGTTGCTCGCCCACGGGCGCCGGATCCCCCAGTTGATGCCCCCCACCTCGGGGACCCGCATGCCGGTCTTCGTGGGGCGCCAGGCCGAGCTGGATCGCCTGTTGGACGCCTTCGGGGACGTGGCCCGGCGCGGGCTGGTCACGCGCCTGGTGCACGGCGCCTCGGGGCTGGGAAAGAGCGCGCTGCTCCACGCGCTGGGACGGGAGATCCTGGCTCGCGAGTCCCGCGCGGTCATCCTCTGGGGGCGCTGCAACGAGCGGGAGCTGGTCTCGTACAAGGCCTTCGACAGCGTCGTGGACGCGCTGAGCCGACACCTCGTCCGGCTCTCCGAGAAGGAGCTCACCCACCTGCTGCCGCGCAACCTCGACTTCCTCGCCCGGGTGTTCCCCGTGCTCTCCTTCCTGCGGGAGCTCGACGGGCCGGGGCCTTCCCGGGTCCGTCCGGTGACCGATCTGCAGGAGGTCCGGTCCCTGGCCTTCCAGGCGTTGCGCGAGCTTCTGACCCGGCTGACGGACCGCCGTCCGCTGGTGATCTTCCTCGACGACATCCAGTGGGCCGACGAGGACAGCCTCAAGCTGCTGCGCTCGCTGATCCAGCCCCCGGATCCGCCCGCCATGCTGCTGGTGCTGTCCATGCGCACGAGAACGGATCCGGAGAAGGCCTCGGAGATGGTCGCCCGCTGTCAGGCGCTGTTCCCCGTCCCCCCCGAGGAGCTCCCGTTGGGACCGCTGTCGATGGAGGCCGCCGCCGAGCTGGTGCGCGAGCTGCTCTCCACCAACCCCGAGCTGCAGGACATGGATCGCCGCCACGCCGCCTGGATCGCCCGGGAGGCCGGCGGCCATCCCCTGTACATCCACGAACTGATGCACCATCTCCAGTTGCTCGGACCGCAGGGCCTGACCGAACTGAAGCTCGACGACGTGCTGTGGTCGCGCATCGTCACCCTGGCCGACGACTTCCGGCGACTGGTCGAACTGGTGTCGGTGTCCTTCGGGCCGGTGCGCCAGGACGTGGCCGCCGCCGTGCTGGGTTGCAGACCGGCCGAGGTCTTCCGCACCGCGGCCCGGCTCCGGATCCTGCACCTGGTGCGCACCAGCGGCCCCGGCGCCGAGGAGCTCGTGGAGCCCTACCACGATCGCGTAAGGGACGCGGTGCTGGCCCGCATGCAGCCGCCGGACGCGGTCGCCTGGCACGAGGCCCTCCTGCGCGTGCTGCGGACCACCCGCGGCGTGGAGCCTGAGCGACTGGCCGCCCACCTGGAGTGCGTCGGCGACACCGAGCAGGCGGCCGTGCACCTGGCGGAGGCCGCCGACCTGGCCGCCGCCGCCCTGGCCTTCGACCGCGCGGCCGGGCTATATGATCGCGCGCTGCGGCTTCGCCTGGGGTCGTCGCAGCCCGCGGACGTCGGCGCCCTGCGGGAACTGATGGCCCGCCTGGGGATCGCGCTGGCGAACGCCGGCCGCGGGCGGGAGGCGTCCGAGGCCCTGCTCAAGGCCGCCGAGGGCGCCCGGGCGGCGGACGCGCTGGATCTGCGACGCAAGGCCGCGGAACAACTGCTGCTCTCGGGCTACCTCGACGATGGCTTCGAGGTGACCCGGCAGGTGATGCGCTCCCTGGGCGTCCGGCTGCCGCGCACCAGCTTCGGCGCGCTGGTCTCCCTGCTCTGGCGGCGGCTCTGGATCCGCCTGCGCGGGACCCGCTACCGGGAGCGGGACGAGACCGAGATCTCCCCGGTCAGGCTGGTGAAGGTCGACATCCTCTCCTCCATCGCCCGGGGTCTGGCCCTGACCGATCACATCCGGGGCGCGGACTTCAACGCCCGCTTCCTGCTGGCAGCGCTGCGCCTGGGCGAGCCGCGGCGCATCCTCTCCGCGCTCACCATGGAGGCGAACTTCGCCGCCACCAGCGGCCCCGAGTCCTCCCACATCCGCCGCACCCTCGCGGCCTGCGAGCGCATCCAGCACCAGCTCAACGACGCGTTGGCCGAGATCTACATGGAGTCGGCCCGCAGTTACGTCAGTTTCATGGGAGGCCAGTGGGGCGCCTCGCTGCGCAGCGCGGAGACCTCGTTCCGGCTCTGGTCCGACCATGGCGGCACCTCGTGGGAGCGCTGCATGATGAACATCCAGATCCACTGGTCGATGTTCTATCTCGGCGAGCTCGCGGAGATGACGCGCCGGATGCCCGCGCTGCTGCAGGATGCGCGGGACCGCGGCGACCTGTTGTCGGTCTCGGGGATGGTGCTGGGGCTGAACAATCTGATGATCCTCAATCATGACGGACCGGAGCAGGCGCTGCGCGAGGTCGACGAACTCATGGCCCGCTGGAGTGTGCAGGGGTACCACCTGCAGCACTACATGGCGCTGCTCGCCCGCGTGCACGTCCTGCTGTTCACCGGGGACGGCGCCGGCGCCTGCGCCGCCCTGCGCGCGGACTGGCGGCCCCTGAAGCGCAGCCTGCTGCTCAAACTCCCCTCGGTGCTCCACGAGGTGCACCACCTGCGCGGGCGCGCCGCCCTGCTGCACGCGGCCGGAACCACCGGCAGCCAGCGGGCCGAGCTCCATGGACAGGCCAGGAAGGAGATCGACCAGTTGGTCGACAGCCGGCTCCCCTGGA
>Ga0302247_1002075_pt1 | contig 13669 bp, 11 predicted proteins | sample AAG_UR_Ile_MG_FD_193529 | JGI IMG/M metagenome (GOLD analysis project Ga0302247, IMG submission 193529) | Enriched activated sludge microbial communities from anaerobic digester in WTTP, New Holstein, Wisconsin, United States - AAG_UR_Ile | ecosystem: Engineered > Bioreactor > Anaerobic >...
TGACCATGACCTTCAAGGACAGCACCGCATTCTCTGGTGACATCTCGTCCTTCGCAAAGAGCATGGGCTACACCTCGAAGTTCGCATAACCGGAACTTCGAAAGGTGAAACACCGGGGGATATCCCCGGGCCCTTTTTCTTTTTTTAAAAAATCACGTGAGCTCTTGCTGAACAGATTACTGTTACAGAACACGGGGTTGGCAAATCTCACAACAGGAACGATGCGAGTTTAACCTCCGGGAAAAATTCCCGATGTTCCCGGCTTCACCCGGATTCGCTGCGGAATCTGTACCATGTCTGGCGAAATGCCCGAACTACAACGGCGTGACCGGTCTCTGCACAATCTCCTTCTGGTGGAAGGTCTATTAGGTCAGGCGATTTCCGACTCCGGATTTCTGCTTCGGTTCTACATCGGTGGCGTGCAGCAGGCCGGGACTCTGCGGTCAAGTCAACTGGCGGCAGCAATTCCCTTCTTTCAATGCCATGACATACACCCGAGTTATCCGGAGTGCCAGTGTTACCCGTGGCTCTGATTACGGCTTGGTCGATAAAATAGAACTTACCTGCTTGATCTGTGATATTTCGCAACCCTTTATGACCCCTGAAAAATAGCACGGTAATCCTGGAGACGCAATTTTTCACTCCAAGGCATCATTTTCACCTGACAGAGTGACTTTATAGAATGGTCATCAAATTATGTGAACATGAAGTATCCACCGGTAATGGTCATTGGCATACTACTCCTTTGCATTGGCCTGTCCGGCTGTACTGCCCCGGGATTCGGGAACCATACCACTATCAATATTTCAGACCTGGTTTCATCCGGTTTTTTTTCGATGAACCCAAACGAACCGGAAAATATCAATATCTCGAACCCCGGGGAAGTCGAACGGGCGTTGCATGAGTTTGATACTCTCATTGCCAGAGAACCCTCCAATGCAACCTTGTGGGCCAGGAAAGGGATCCTTCTCCAGAAGACAGGAAGGTCTGGTGAAGCTCTCGCTGCGTACAACATGTCATTGCAGCTGGATCCCGGTATGGCACCTGTATGGGCCTACAAGGGGAGTATCTTTATCCTGAATGGTGAACCGGAAACAGCCCTGCGGGTCTATGAACAGGGACTCTCGGAGAACCCTGACTCCCCGGTTATCTGGAGTTGCAAGGGGCAGGCCCTTGCCGCGACAGGCCGGTATAACGAGTCACTGGCAGCATATAATCAGGCACTTTCACTCGACCCAGGGCGGGCAGTTACGGCAAAAGATCGCGGCGACCTGTTGCGGGCACTGGGGAATTTTACCGGTGCAAAGGGATCCTATGAGTATGCCCTCTCGATCGATCCCCGGTTTATACCCGCAGCAAAATCCCTCGCTGAACTCTCGCTTCTCACAGGGGATTTAAGGTCGGCGCTCAGGGAATATGATCGGATATTGCAGTTAAATCCCGATGATATCACGGCATTGTCCGGAAAAGCTTCGCTGCTGGTGAGACAGGGACGTTACGACGATGCACTTACCCTCTATGATCAGGTCACTGAGGCATCTCCTGAAAATACCACTTTCTGGGCGCAGAAAGCTTTTGTCCTGAACAATTTGGGTCGCTACGACGAAGGACTGCATGCGGCAGAAAAAGCTCTTGAACTCGATCCGCGAAACAGCGTTGCCTGGAACAATAAAGGGACCTCTCTCATCAACCTTGGAAAGGGAGAAGAGGCACTTGAGGCGTATAACCAGTCCCTTATTATCGAGCCGGAAAATGCAGTTGCCTGGGTAAACAAGGGGTACCTGCTGGCATACATGGGAAGGTATGACAACGCTCTCGAAGCATACAACAGATCCCTCGAAATTGATCCCTCTCAGAGTCAGACGTGGGGATACAAGGCAAACGCCCTGTACCATACCGGTAACTTTGAAGCTGCGGTCAAAGCAAGCGATCATGCGCTTGCAGCTGACAAAGGGAACTATCCCGCCTGGGTTACCAAAGCAAATTCCCTTGCAGCCTCCGGGAAATTTAATGATGCGGTGCCTGCATACAGGTCAGCCCTGTCACTCAATGAAAATTCTCCGAATGTCTGGTTCAGTCTGGGGTATGCACTCCACACAACAGGTGATTATGAAGGGGCGATCGAGGCATACCGGAAAACCCTTGATCTGAATCCCGGTGATACCGATGCCTGGGCATATGAAGTCTCCGCCCTCAACTCGTTGGGGAGAACGTATGAAGCAATCCATTACTACGATGCGCTTCTCGATAAGGACCCGGAAAACGTACCGGCTCTTTTAAATAAGGCTTATGCACTGGGGATTGCCAAAAACTACGATGAAGCAATAAGATTGTATGATAAAGTGATCCGGATGCAGCCGGACAATGTCGCTGCCAGGCTTAATAAAGGATACATGCTCGTCAATTCCGGCAGCTATCTTGAGGCAATCACCGTCTATGATGATGTTCTTTTCCTCGAACCCGGCAATGTTGAAGCTTATACCTACAAAGGTCTTGCACTCTACAGGACAGGAAGGTTTGAAGACGCCATCGGCATGTTTGACATGGCAATTTCCCTCGATCCACGCAATAGCGATGCATGGTCAAACAAAGGATATGCACTACTGAAGGCGGGAAAAATTTCCGAGGCCGTGAAGGCTTTTGATACCGCACTCAGTATCAGTCCCAATAATAAGGATGCAGAAATTGGAAGAACCCTGGCAATACGGGCAACCTGGCCATCGTATCGTGGTGAATAATTTTTAAGGATTTATAACTAGACACTCCCCTGCCAATTTTTCCCAGGAGGGGGCGGTAATCTTTGAATTCGAAGCTGCTGAGGCCGGGGATAAAGTGATGGCAAATTGAGAAGACACCTTCATATATCCTTGATTTGAAATTACGAAGCCATCTGGAAAAAAACAGGAACGATCTCGCAGTAAATTGCTTAGCATTTTACTTTTATGCACTTCTCAAGGAATGATGTATCAGAAACGGAATACAAAGTGCCCGGAGCGGGCAGAAATACACTCTAAATTCTCTCATTTTTAATAATTGAAATTCAGGAATGACTATTTTCCACAGAAAACTAAAAAAAGTTGTGGGTTAGGATCCACCGGTTGAGAAGCTGAAATCCATGGCCAGATCGATCAAACCGCGAACTGTAATCGTTTGATCGTAACCCATATCAGTACTCACAGCGGTTCCATCCCCGCTGCCTTCTTTTATGTCAGCATCTACGTACGCGGTAGCCGATCCCTGTGCATGATCTCCACCGGTTTGAGCGCTCGGTCCAACGCTAACCGAATATGTCAATTCGACAGGTTCTTCGATAGATGCAGCGGTGGTTCTTGCCGAACTATGTGAAGTAACCTCACCCTCGTACAGGCTCACCTGGCTCCCGGCTGTTATCTGATCACAGGTTGCCGGCAAGGTTGTGTCGTCCCTTTCGCCCCAGTAACAGCATCCTGCCCCGCTCGCTGCGGTCGATGTCGAGGTTACCGTTGTGGACTCACTGGAGAACATATTCCCTGCTGGAGAACCGTCAGATGTGGCCGAGAAATCGATGTACCGGCTTGTTTCCAGGTTGTTGGCCGGATCAATCTGGTTTCCGGTGTCAACCATGACGTCCTTGGTATAGTATGTTGAACCGGACGTCGCCATGGTGTGCTCCTGATAGATGATACAATTGACTCCTTCACCACTGCTGTTAAGAGGCGGATTGTCCCTAAGATCCCCATTGCCCTGGCAGAGAGCCATATCCGTCCGGGCCCTTAAAGAAGTATCCGCATATGCCGTGACTTCAACAATAATAGTGGATGTTTCATTGCTGGCTGGAATGGCTCTCCCAGCCTGTGCCATTCCGACAAATGACACCAGAACGAGAATAGTAAATACCAATAGCACAAATGTTCGTTTCATTACGCCACCTTGATTGTTATTTAACATCGTTGTGAATTTTTATAGTATTTATAATTTTTTAACCAGATGAGAGAAAGGATCATGGAATTTTCATGGGAAAAATTTTTCAGAGGTGGCGTTGAGTGCCAGAAAAATTAGAGGAATGAGATCGAATATTCGAATGTATAGATAGACCCGGACATCGAGACACGGTCGCTGTACTCCATTGCAATACAACCGTTTTCTGTCTTTTGCATGCTATTCATCTTTGAATAGGCAGAAACTGAACCGATGGATGGCATAAAACCGGAGGACTCAAAAGAACCAGGGTTATTGATTTTACCCGTTCCTGTTATTGGTATGGCGTTAATTGTTCCTTTATTGATGTTGTAATCATTCAAAACGGAAAGCTTTGATGGTGAAAACTGGCTTGACGGCAGACCGTTTCCATAGGTGGATACCGATACAGAGTATCCCGTCGCAGCAGCTGCTGGTCCGATGACAGCTGTACATATCAGAATAACGAATGCGATTTTCGCCAGGATTAGTTTGCTGATCATAATTCCTCCATTTCGATGTCCTTTATTTACAAATGAATGGATAAAAACTTTCCCACCGCCTCAGTATCATGAATGAACTACCAAGCTCAATTATTCCTTCCAGGTATGCAGATATCCAAGAGCGGCTGTTACCTTTCCATCGACACGGACGACAGGTTCTGCGATAACAGTCCCGATAACCCTTCCATCCACCCCGGGAACAGGGAGGATCTGGGGCGGACAGGTAAACAACAGCTCGAAGTCTCCTCCACCGTACAGCGCATACTCCCTGCTCCTGACAGGATCGATGCCGTCAATTGGCGGCAGCAAGGTCGAATCGATGGAAAACCCGCACGTGTTTGCATCGAGCATATCATGAAGTGATATAACCAGCCCGTCGCTGATATCCATCATCGCGCTGACACCTGCCTCTGCCAGAATGAGGCCTTCTTCGCACCGTGGCACCGGTTCGAGCAGGAACCGCTCGTACTGGCGGTACCCTTCCAGTGCAGCCTGGGCCCTGCCAAGCACATTCGTAATGCAGATCCTGTCACCGGGCTGTGCTCCGCTCCTCCGGACAACCCTGTCGGCAAACCCAATCCCCGAACTTACCAGGGTCAGTTCGCGGTGGGAATCGAGGTCACCGCCAGCAAGTAGCGCTCCGCAGCGCTCGCAACAGGCTTTTGCTCCCACCAGGATATCCCGGAGCCGGCCGGTCCTGTCGAGTCCGACGGCCATCAGGACCCCTGCCGGGTCAGCACCCATCGCTGCGATATCGCTGAGGGTTACTGCCGCACCCATCCAGCCCTTCTGCCAGTCTGTCATGCCGGGGGGAAAGTCGGTCTCTTCATGCAGCATATCGGTGGTGATGACCATCAGCCTGGCCCCGCAGGCAAAGACAGCACAATCATCGAGGGTGTGCTCGGCGCCGATCACCTCCCTCACTATCCCCTTCAACTCCCGCTCATCCACCCTTCTTCATCTCCTTGCCCCGTTCGGAACGGTACTCCTGGAAAATATCCTCCAGGAGCTGTTCCTTCTTCTCTCGCCTGTACTCTCTCTGCTCCTCCTCCCAGGACCGCACGGCTTCATCGAGGCGGTCGCGGTCGGCATAGGCAATTGTTCCCTTCATGACTATTCCTGCTGATTCGGAGTCGACCAGCGGGACCTCAGCTTCGCGGAACATGGCAGAGAGCTGGGGATCTACCCGGGCGGACTCGGAGGCCCTGATCACCAGGGCATCGATGCCCGTATGCGCAAGGTCCCGGGCAGCACTCCGGCCCCATGTATCGATACGTTGCACGTACAGGATATCCCCTTCCCGTATTCCAAGCTCATCGGTCAGGGCTTTCACTCCTTCCCGGGTCAGGGATGACAGCACCTTGACCGGGATCATCCGCTCATCTGGAGAGCCTCCCTCATGGATCCGCATCTTGTCCATCCGCTTCCGGAGTTTCTGGACCGTCCGCTCCTCCCTCCTGAGTCTTTTTTTTAGACTGGCAATAATCGCATCCCGCGTGGCAAGCTCGGCATCTTTGCGCATCTTCTGGTCTTCACGGGAGCGGATCCGCTTCATCCGCGACTGGAGGCGGATTACTTCATGATCCTTCTTCCGGACCTCTTCCTGAAGTTCCCGTACGACCTCTTTCAGACGTTTGACCGTGCCATCGAGGATACTGATCCGTTCGTCCCGTTTGGCGTCGATCTCGATTTTCGGGGCCTCGACCTCGCGGGGTTTCTCCTTCCCCCTGAGGTCGGCAAGAACCTGCTCGAGCGCCTGGCCCCGGACAATTCCGGCACGGACCTCGTCGAGATCGTATCCCGGAGGAACCCGTCGCAGGAGGTTCTGGAACTTGTTCCTGTGGCTCCGGAAAGCTTCGAGTGCAGCAGCCAGGGCATCACGTTCGTGGTCGTTTTGGTATGGGAAAGATGCGGTCAGTTCGAGCTTTGCCTCAACGCTCATATCCTGCCGGGGAGTGTATGCAACACCGTTGAATGCCCTCCGGATCTTCTCCACGGTAAACGGCATTTCGTGGACATCCGAGGCGATGATAAGGGGTTTTCCGACTTTGTAGATAGCCTCGATTACATCCGACATGGCCATCTGCCGAGAACTTGCCAGGAACTGCAGGTTGCCATCCAGGTCAAGGGCCGCAATTGCCGTCGTCGTCCCGGGATCGATCCCCACGATCAGGTACCGCGGTTTCCCTGATAGGGGGCGAAACGCGATCCGCTCCAGGCGCCGGCCGCTGATACGCACCTGGACATCAGCACCCCGGAAGGTGGTGGCAGGGATCTGGTCACGGGGCGCAGAAACTTCGAACGAGACCCGGCTGTTGCCCCCAAACGCCCTCGTCTCTTTCTTATGGTAGCACAAGCCGGCGGCGACCAGGGCCATTTCCACCTCGCGCGCCTTCTGCTGAACGGCACCATGGATCTTCCTGGCATACCTGTTCTGGCTCCAACCTCCCTTCCCAGGGGAGCGGTGGCGGCTTACCACGATATCGCTCGTGTTTTCAAACGCTATCACCTCTGCTCCTGCACCGAGCGCCGCCACGCGGGCGATGGTCCGGGCCTCATCATAGGGATTGAACCGGTCAAAGCTGATATTGAACCTGCTGGCGACCTTTCCAAGCGTCTCCTTCCGCTCCCCTCCGGTGACCTGTACAAGCTTCACCAAGGGAGGCAGGGACTGGAGGAAGGCATACAGGTCGTGCTGGTCTGCCGCGATCTCCTGGAGGCTGTCTACCGCGAGAAGATCGGGCCGTTCTTCGGTGAGGGTCCGGAAGAGACGAAACCCTGTCACTTCTGACTCGGAAAGGATCTTTCCATCCTCTGTTTTCACCAGGGCAAACACCGGGCGGCGTGAGCGGGACCGGACCGAGCCTTTGATGATATCGATGCCATACACCCTCATCCGGTGACCTCACCCAGGACATCATCAGCTGGAACCTCGATGCCGTATCTCCGCGAGAAGTACCGGGTGATGTTTCCGATATCCCGCACTAACAGCTCTGCCGCGTTGGGGTGATCGATGCTTACCCACTGCGGCCAGTCGATGAGATAGACCCTGGAGCCGTCGTGCATTACGTTGAACTCGGAGAGATCGGCATGGATGATTCCATTACCGTATGCCAGCCGGACATTTTCTAGGATTTCAGCCAGCACCTCAGAAGGCGATTCTAAAGTGCACCGGTTGAGCGTATTCCCGTGAACAAGTTCCATGACCACGGTATGGCGGTTGATATCGACAGGAAGCGGGACGCTGACCGCGGGGTGGAGCGTCCGGAGCGCCTCGAATTCGCGTTCGGCCGAAAGACGGGAGGCAAAGATCCAGGGACAGTGACTCTCCTCGGGCATATATTCCCGCGTGACCCGGGCGGACTGGAACGAGCGCTGGCCGACACGGTGGAATTTGAGGGCAAGTTCAGAGAGCCCGAGGGCCTCGTAGACGACCGCTTCTTTTCCTTCCCCGATGAGCGGGCCGAGAGCCTGGACCGTGCCTTTCCTGGAAAGGGAGATGAGCGCAAGTACATCGTAGCCCATGAAGACCAGAGAATATCCTTCATACGGCACGGCATCGAACCGCACAAGACCTTTTGCCATCAGTCTGCCGAGCCTGTAGGACACCTCCGATTCGGAAAGGCCGATTGTCCTCCTTATAATGTCGAGGGGGACCCAGCGGTATCGCCGCATCAGGCGTTCAAGGATGAGCAGGATACGGACTTCGTAGCGGTGTAGTCCACGGACATGATCAGCAGAAATTCCCATATATTCTACACCATTTTATCTATACGGGAAATAAAGGTTGATCTGATTGCCAGATATCCCCTGCAGCAAATGCCGCCGCCCTGCCATCATCCTCCAGCGCTATTCCGGCCTCCATCTCTGCAGGGGCCATTTTATATCGGATTTCGAATCCAAGGCAAAACGTGCCATCCGGCAGCACCGGTGGATACGCCCTGGCGACCGGATCGGGGTTGCTGTCTCGGGAGGAAAGGACAGCAGTGCACTCCTTCATTTCCTGGTCGGGCTGCTCGGGAAAAGGCGCGACATTACCCTGATGGCGTTAACCATTGATGAAGGCATTGACGGATACCGGGATTTATCGATTGCCCGGCGGATAGCAGAAGACCTGGGGGTCGAGCACATCCATGCTTCATTTGCTGAATGCTTCGGGATAACCATAGATGAGATCGTCAGGAAAAAGGGCGACCGGCTCTCCTGTTCTTACTGCGGGGTGCTGCGAAGACAGCTATTGAACAGGGTTGCAAAAGAGCGGGGTATCACCCGGCTCGCCCTCGGCTTCAATCTCGATGACGAAGCCCAGAGCGTACTGATGAATGTCCTCCGCGGCGATGCTGACCGCCTGCTCCGTCCGGCATCTGCTGCCGAAGGGCTGGTGCCGCGGATCAAGCCGTTCATGTATATCCCGGAGCGGGAAGTGGCTCTGTATGCCCTCCTCCACGTAGAGGGCTTCGAGATCGGACGGTGCCCTTATGCTCACAACGCACTCCGGGCTGACGTCAGGAACCTGCTCAACGATTACACATGGCGCCACCCGGCCACCCGTTACTCCCTGGTCAACCTCGGAGAGCGGTTGCCAGGAGCTGGCGAGGGGGGAATGCCTGCAGTACTCTTCTGCGAGCGCTGCGGCGAACCATTCATCGGGGAGTGCAGGACATGCCGGATGCTCTCGGAAGTGCTTCGATGATCGGTGCCAGGAAAAGATGAGATCCTGGTAGATGGAGATCCATAGAACGTCGTCGGCTGCCCTGTTCACCTAAAAGATTAATCGATACCGGGTGATAGTGTGTACGATGGACGGGAACCGGGGATGTGCAATGGGCCGGATCGAGCAGATGATCCGGTATGCGGTCTGGAGCAGCGGGCTGGATAGGATCGTTATAGGAATATCCGGGGGTATCGATTCGGCAGTGACCGCCGCCTTCTGCTGCCGTGCCATTGGAGGTGAACGGGTGCTCGGCCTCACGCTCCCCACAGCGGTGACATCCCTTGAGGATATCGAAGACTCGCGCCATCTATGCAGCGGGCTCGGGATGGAGCACCGGGTCATATCGATCGATCCGATCCTTGATGCATACCGTGAGCTCCCGGGGTTGACCCTGTCCCCGTACCTGCTCGGGAACCTGATGGCGAGAACCCGAATGGCAATCCTCTACTACCATGCGAACATGGACCGGCGGCTGGTCTGTGGGACATCGAACCGGACCGAGTATCTGCTCGGTTACTGCACAAAGTATGGTGATAATGCCGCTGACATCCAGCCCATCCTGCACCTGTACAAAACAGAAGTCTATGATTATGCCCGTGACCTCGGCATACCAGAAACGATCATAAGAAAACCGCCATCTGCCGGGTTCTGGACAGGTCAGCGGGATGAACACGAGATCGGGCTGTCCTATACCGAGATCGATGCCGCACTCCGGTCACTCTTGCAAAACGGCTGGAAGAGCAGCAATCCTGTCGAAGAACGGGTTCTTTCCCTGGTGAAGGCCAGCGAGCACAAGCGTCTCCCGGCACCTACGCTTCTTGGAACAGACTGAACAGTTCGTTTCCATATTCAGGAAAGTTCAGAAACGCGAGGTAATCGGTTCCCACAAGTTCGTATAGCCCTCCATCCGGGAAGGGCAGACGGGCCTGCAGGTTAGAGGCGTTGATATGGCGAAGCCCGGGTATATCCCCGTATGCCGGGTTCCGGATCAGATCTCCCCCAGAAAGCTCATAGTAGGCCCCACCTCTCTTCTGCTCGTATTCACCATACTCGCTGGAAAACGCCGACGAAACGAGGTTTGCCATGGCTAGGTCCGACTGCCCCGCATTGATGGTCACATGACCGTATCCGGGGGGTATAACGACAATATCCCCCCTACCGGCATGGACCATTAAAATGTCGGAAAGATCCCTCTTCTGCAGGAGGTAATGGGCGCTGCCCTCCAACACTTCGTAAATTTCAGGGTATCGTGTGCCAGACGGAGCGGTGGGGTGGTAGTGACCTTTGGTCTTGGCCAGTTCGCCGCACAGGTCCCGCGGCAATATGACCGTGATATCATAGCTGACACGGTTTTTCTTCAGCCATGTGCGGTCCTGCCCGGTAAGGGCAAGGTCGCGGTACATGAAGTAGAGCGATCCTGTCTCCCTGCAGGTTGGGTCGGCCAGGACCGGTACCATATCTTCAATGGTCCTGATATCAGGAGAGGGAAGGGGCCCTTTCCAGCACTGCATCAGCTCTTCTTCTCTCTCACCATGAAATAATAAATTGCTCCGATTCCGGCAAGTACCAGGATAAGGACTATCACAGTAGGGAGAATGGCCGATGATTGCTCAACGACAATGCTGACTTTCATCGAATCGGATATCTGGCTGTTTTGGAGGGCATCACGATACCGGATCTCCGAATCAAGCCCGTATTCCTTTGGGGTCGCTGAATCGGCCACCGTAACTTTATACCGGGCAACGGCTTTTTCACCGGGGCCTACATCCCCGAGATAGGCAGTGTCGTCATTACTGGTGAAGGGATCAACCGCACTGATGCGGGCCTGAGCGCTGTATGCAGTCGCCCCTCCGGTGTTCTGGTATTCGACTTCGATAACCGTTTTATCACCGGTATGCACCGGTCCGGGATTCCTCGTGACGGCAAATTCGATCTTTCCTTTGACCGGTATTCCAATGGTCACACTATCAGAAGTGACGGTATCGCCAGCGTCATCCCTGTACACAAGGAACACATCAATGGGATAACTTTGTGCCCCCGCTCCCCGGGACACCGATACCTTGAAACGTGTGTCGACAATGGCATTGATAGGAAAATCGCCGATGAAGATGCCGCTGTCCGTGGGGATGACCGGACTGTTGCCGTTTCTGGCTATCTTGAGGATTGCTGAACCAGCTTCTGCATATCCGGAGTTCCGGACCCGGAGGTTGAGATATCCTTCGTTACCGGCATTCAGGTCATCAACGGTGATATCCTCGATTCCGAGGAATGCCTTCGGACTGATGATTACCGGAAGCCCGATAGTCTCGTTGACTTCCTTGTAGGTATAGGTGATGCTGTCCTGGCCGTGCTGCTCCGCTTCGCGGAGATACGTGTATTCCAGGGTGAGTGGAAGGACGTATGTCCCGGCCGAAGCGGTTGTGTTTACCTTTGCAGGGAACAGAACCTGAACATGGGTGCCTCCCCTTATATCACCGATCATCTGGGGATCGGACTTTATGGTGATGGGGGAATTGCCGCTTTCAAGTCTTACCCGGACCATTTTTGCCGTATTGGGGAGGTCGTCCCGCTCGACAATGCCGGACTGGACGAACTTGATATCGATGAGACCGTTATTCTCGATGTTTACCCGGATGGTCGCATCTTCTCCGGGAGCAAGCTCGTTGCTCCCGGCAATCGAGGCTGTCATTTTTGGGCCACCGGACATGTATTTTGTTCCCGCCTGTACCGGGACCATCATAAAACCGATTAAAATAATCAGAATCCCCAGATGAGCGATTTTCATGCTATTTCCTTTGTTGTCTTTGTGATAACAACATTTAAGAATCAACCCTATATATATGTATTCAATGGCAGAACCCCCATCATCCGGGGCATCGATTGCAGAATTGCTCAAGTCCCTCGGTTTGACCAAATACGAAGCACTGGTATACGTCGCATTGCTCCAGGCCCCTGGTGCAACGGCCACCGAGCTCCATGAGCTATCTGGTGTACCTCGCGCATCGGTCTATCCGGTCCTCGAACGCCTCTCCCAGAAACACCTTGTGTCGATTTCTCATGCCACCCCGAAACGCTTCAACCCGGTCAAGCCCGAAGACGCCGTCAATTCCCTGCTGGCGTCAATTGAGTCCGATGCCACGAAAGCAAAGAGCGAGCTATCAAGGATATACCTACAGGCGGCAAGACCGGTGCGGGGCGACCAGGAGCTCATCTGGAGCATTCACGGGGATGAACAGATCCGCTCCCGCCTCCTTGAACTCCTCAGGGGCGCACAGAGCCGTGTTCAGATCCTCTTCTACTGGGACCACCTGAAACAGGAGCTGGTCACGACCCTGCACTCATTGCACGAGAAAGTCCATGTCGACATCATCACCGACAGGTTTACGGCCCCGGTTCCTGACCGGATTCACGTGACGGTCAGGACTCCCCCGGATTCGGGGGGTGTATCCGGGAAATACCTGGCGGGAGGTGTGTTCATCGTAGATGGAAAACAGGCCCTGGTGGTGATGGGATCAAAAGAGGAGGGGTTTACGGCACTCTATTCCGAGGCCCCGGGTTTCATCCGGCTCTTCACCATGTACTGGAACTTTTTCTCAAACTGGCTCCCGGCCTAGAAGTCGAGGGTCCCGGACCCCATCCAGGGCAGGATCCTGATGACATTAACGAGGGACCGGTATCACTGCTTCACGTTACGCTGCAGCCAGTTAAGTTCTCCAGGGAATGCCTCTTTACCGCGGGTTCATCCCGACACTGGCTACTCAAGTATTAGGGAAATACTCACCCGGGTTCCGGTTACCACCCGATCGGGTGTTCGGCATGGAGAGGTTTATCGTTCACTCATCCTTCATCGCAATAGAAAAATTGTTCTATATGCTGAAGGAAATATATGGTTGATGGAAGGAAAGTTGCGGGAAAATGCAGGAAATGCGGTGAAAACCATTCTGGAAACCGCAAGGTTTGAGGTACAGGACGTTGACGCTCCCATCGATTTCTCGGCGATGCGTGAGGGGGAAGTCCTCCTCGTCCTCTGCTCCAACAATCCTTCGGAAATCGAGGAATTCGACAGGACAAAGTTCTGCCTGAAAGTTGAGAATGAGGAGCTCGACTGCAAGAAGCTCCTCTTCACCTTGAATGAGGCTGCCACGGCCGATCACTGTATCCGGTGGGGAGTGAATGAATTTGTCCGGTATGCAGGCGAGGCTGCCCTTGCACGGGTACTGGAGCGAACGCTCTCGCTCTCGTTTGCGGGAGTACAGGAACCTTCTGCGGCATCCGCTGCCCGGGCATCCGCTCCGGAAGCATCGTCCGGGATTACCCTTCCGCACCTGCCGATCAAGGTAAACAGTCAGGCCGCCGAACAGATCGCCGGTTTCCGGGGGACCATATCCCTGCGTTTCATGCCACACTGGTATTACACGTACCAAAGTGCTGGAGAAAAGGTCTACAAGGACCACCGCATCCCATTTGATTCAGAGGGTTCCGGTGCCATCAACGCCATCACTGGAATGCAGGTGGC
>Ga0302247_1002076_pt1 | contig 13656 bp, 9 predicted proteins | sample AAG_UR_Ile_MG_FD_193529 | JGI IMG/M metagenome (GOLD analysis project Ga0302247, IMG submission 193529) | Enriched activated sludge microbial communities from anaerobic digester in WTTP, New Holstein, Wisconsin, United States - AAG_UR_Ile | ecosystem: Engineered > Bioreactor > Anaerobic >...
AGGCCTCCCTCCGGCGGCTGGCCCATTACGACTACTGGGACGACAGGGTCCGGAGGTCGATCCTCCTGGATGCCAAGGCGGACATCCTGGTCTACGGCATGGGGGAGAGACAGATCCGGGAAATCGCCCGCCGCCTGGCGGCGGGCGAAGATCTCCCGGGCATCCCCGGGACGGTGGTCCCCGCCGGAAGCCTTCCGGACAACTGGGGGGGGCTGCTCCTGCCCTCCTTCGAGGAAACCTCCTCGGACCCCCGGGTCTACGCCGGGAGCTATAAAACCCAATACGACAACACCGACCCTTTCCGGGGGCGCCCGCTGGCGGAACCTTATGGTGAAGGCCCCGGGCGGAGGTACCTGCTTCAGTACCCGCCGGCGGCCCCGCTGCCGTCCCCGGAACTGGACCGGGTCTTCGACCTGCCTTATGCCCGGACCGCCCACCCCATGTACGACGCGGCGGGAGGGGTCCCCGCGGTGGAGGAGGTGCGGTTCAGCATCATCGGTTCCCGGGGCTGCTTCGGGTCCTGTTCCTTCTGCGCCCTGAGCTTCCACCAGGGACGGATCGTGCAGGGCCGGGGGAAGGAGTCCATCCTGCAGGAAGCCCGGGAGATCACCCGGGACCGGGATTTCAAGGGCTACATCCACGACCTGGGGGGTCCCACGGCGAACTTCCGCGCCGCCGCCTGCCCCAGGCAGCTCCGGTCCGGCTCCTGTCCGGACAGGGAGTGCCTGTTCCCCTCCCCCTGCAGAAACCTGAAAGTCGACCACCGGGAGTACCTGGAGATTCTCCGGGAACTCCGCTCCCTCCCGGGGGTGAAGAAAGTCTTTATCCGCTCGGGGATCCGGTTCGACTACCTCATGGCGGACCCGGACCCGGCCTTCTTCACCGAACTCTGCGAGCATCACATCTCAGGACAGCTGAAGGTGGCGCCGGAACATGTCTCGGACCGGGTCCTGACGGTCATGGGAAAGCCTCCCCACGGGGTGTACCGGGACTTCGAAAAACGTTACGACCGGGAGAACCGCCGTCTGGGGAAAAAGCAGTACCTGGTTCCCTATTTCATCTCCAGCCACCCCGGCAGCGACCTGGACGCGGCGGTGGAACTGGCGGAGCACTTCCGGGACCGACGCTTCATCCCTGAACAGGTCCAGGACTTCTACCCCACCCCGGGGACCCTGGCGACCTGCATGTACCACACCGGCCTGGATCCCCGGACAGGGAAGCCGGTGTACGTTCCCAAAGAACCCCGGGAAAAGGCGATGCAGCGGGCGCTGATGCATTTCCGCAACCCGAAAAACCACGGCCTCGTGGTGGAAGCCCTGAACCGGGCGGGCAGGGCCGACCTCATCGGTTTCGGCCCCGCCTGCCTGATCCCCCCCCGGTCGGCCGGCCACTCCCCGGATCGCCGAAAAGGGCGGGAAAAGCCGGGGGCCGGTCAAAACCGGAAAAAACCCCGGCCGTCTCCTTGAGAAACAAAGGAAACCGGTGGTAGACTGAGTCATGATCGGCGTGAAGAGCGCGTACCGGAACCTGGTGTGGCTCCTGAAAGGGGTCAAGGTCTTCGCCCTCATTGGGAAGAGCGGCACCGGGAAGAGTTTCCGCGCCAAACTCATCAGCCAGAAGTACGGCATCGAACTCATCATCGACGACGGGCTGCTCATCCGGGACAATAAAATCCTGGCGGGCCGCTCCTCAAAAAAAGAGAAGGCCTACATGGCGGCGGTGAAGACCGCCCTGTACCACGACAAGGCCCACCGCCGGGAGGTCCGCCAGTGCCTGGAACGGCAGAAGTTCAAACGCCTTCTCATCATCGGGACCTCCGAGGGCATGGTGCGGAAAATCGCGGACACCCTGCGGCTGCCGGCCCCCAGCAAGATCATCCAGATCGAGGATGTGGCCACCCAGGACGAGATCCAGACCGCCCTGCACTACCGCAACGTCCACGGACGCCATGTGATACCGGTGCCGTCCATCGAGATCAAGCGGACCGACCCCCGGACCATGGCGGATTCGATCAAGATCTTCCTCCGGCAGCAGTTCGGCATCTCGGGCCGGCCGCAGGTTTTCGAAAAAAGCGTCATCCGGCCGGAGTTCAGCAAGAAGGGGGAGGTCACCATTTCCGAGGCCGCCCTGACCCAGATGATCCTCCACTGCCTTCAGGAGTTTCACAATCAGGTGAAGCTCAAGAAGGTGACGATAAAAAACCAGGCGGGGACCTACCATATCGAGCTTTCCATTTCCATCCCCTACGGGGTGGAACTGATCCCCAGCATCCACGAAATGCAGAAATACATCATCGAGAGCCTCGAGCGTTTTACGGGAATCATGATCCAGGAATTGAACGTGACCATCGACAGTATCACCTGAAACGCCGATAAACGAATGGAGATGGAAAAACGCCGGGAGGGCTTCATGATCAGAAAGATGTTCCCCATCCTCATTCTTCTGCTGGCGGCGCAGGGGGGGGCTTTTGGACAGGACGTGAAGACCTACGAGGCTTCGTCCTCCCATTATCAGGTTGTTTCTGAAATTTCCGCCGCCCATGCCGCGGAGCTGGGCCGATACCTGGACTCCCTGTACGACTATTTCGCCTCCCTTTTCCATTTCGAAGCCCAGCGGGCCGCAACCGGCCTGCGGGTGCGGATTCTGGCGAACAAGGAGCGCTACGACGGGCACCTGAAGTCCCTGATCGATCAGACCCGGGAGGACTTCATCTACCTGCATTACGGAAACCCCGGAAAACGGGAGCTGGTGGGGTACGCCACGGACGAGGAGAACTTCCGGGTATCGCTGAACCATCAGGCTTTCGTCCAGATCTTCCGCTCCTTCGTTTCCAACCCGCCTCTGTGGATCCGGGAAGGCTTCGCGGTCTATTTCGAAAAAATCTCCGTCGACCCCGGATCCCACCGGGCGGTCTATTCCGAAAACCTCGCCTGGCTGGACACCCTGAAGGACCTCGCGGCGGGACAGGGCGACAGGCTCCTTCCGCTGGAGACCGTCCTTTCCCTGACCAACGAAGGGGCCCGGGATAACATCGAGGTTTTCTACCCCCAGGCCTGGGGTCTGGTGTCCTTTCTGATGAACTCCCCGAAAAAGGAGCACAACCGCCTCCTCTGGGATGCCGTCGCGGCCCTCCAGCCCGAGGCTTCCCTGGAGGACAACATCCGGCGGGTTTATGACCGGTCCTTCAAATGGTACGACCAGGACAGTCTCTGCGAGGATTTTTTCGTCTACCTGGAGGGCCGCAGATCCTTCCGCTCCCTGCTCCGGGAGGGCATGGACGCCTATACGGCAGGGCGGCTCGACGAGGCGGAACGGGCCCTCACCGCGGCTGGAGAGATGGAAAAAGACAACTTCATGCCCCCCTATTACCGCGGCCTCATCGAATACGCCCGGAAGAATTATTCCTCCGCCGAGGAACTGTACAAAATCGCGCTGGAAAAGGGAGCCCAGCCCTCCCTCATCTACTACGCCCTGGGAATCAACGCCTACGCCGACAGGAAACCGGAAGAGGCCGTCAGCTACCTGAAAATCGCGGCGGAGATCGACCCGGAGTACCGGGAGAAGGCGGAGGAACTGATGGGCCGGATGGGAGGAAGGTAAGGGCTCCGGTCAGACCGCCGGAGAGGGCCGGGGGCGTCGAGGCCGCCGTCGAGGGCCCCGGGAGCGCGTCTTTTTCCTGCGCAGAAGGTCCGACACGATGCTGTCCACATCCTTGTTCGCCGGCACCAGGGGTTTGACGAAATCCTTTACCAGGACATAGGCGTCCTTGGGGAGCAGGTCCTCCGGGCTCCGGGTCTTTTTCAGGTCCTCGATGAAATCCTTCACCAGCGGAAGGACAAGCCGGGACCGTTCCATGTTCCCTTCGACGGCGGCATCGTGGGCCTCCAGGGTGGCGAAAAACCTGTCCCGGAAACCGTCCCGGCCGTTCTTCAGCATCTCCGCCAGGGCGGGGCAGAAGCTGTTGAGCACTCCGATCTCGTGCATCATCCGGAAAATCGGGGTGGCGGAGCCGGATTGGAGAATCTTGTACAGTTCCTCCGTCAGCCGGGAACTGGACACGGCGTCCAGAAGGGGTGTCTGCCTCCGCATCTTCCGGCGAAGCAGGAAGGGTATCCTGAAATCCAGGGCGGCGGCGTATTTCACCGCCCTCACGATCCGAACGGGATCCTCGGTAAAAATCGTCTTCAGCGGAATCAGCGGCTGGACCAGCCTCCGGCGGATGTCCCGCAGGCCGCCCACATAATCGATGATGATCCCCTCCAGAGGGCAGTAGTACAGGGCGTTCAAGGTGAAGTCCCGCCGCTGCACGTCCTCCTGGATGGTGCCGTAGACGTTGGTCTCCCCCCCCGCATCCAGGGCCCGGAAGGTGGAAACCTCGATGATCTTCTGGTTGAAATAGACATGCACCAGCCGGAACCGCTTGCCGATGATCCGGGAGTTCCGGAACAGACTCTTCAGCCGTCGCGGGTGGGCGTCGGTGACCAGGTCGAAGTCCTTGGGGGTCCGCCCCACCAGAAGGTCCCGAACCGCGCCGCCCACCACATAGGCCCTGAAGCCCGCGGATTTCAGCCGTTCGGCGATGCGGACGGCGTCGGGGTCGATCTGGGAGCGGCGGATGGGATGCTCGTCGGGAGTATAAACTTCCGCCCTCTTTCGGGGGGCGCCCTGTACGGAAGCGCTGTAACGAACCAGCAACGATGTAGATCCTGTATTAAAAAATGATATCGTCTTCGATTATAGATTCCGTCGAGGCCTCTGGTCAAGACGCCCGGGCCGGGGGTCCGGGCAGGGGGCCGGCACACTCCCATTTTCACCGATGTTTTCCGGTCCGGGCCGGGTGCCCTGGCAGGGGCCGGCACACTCCCATTTTCACCGATGTTTTCCGGTCCGGGCCAGTTCTTTCAGCCGGGTGAGATCCTCCCGGGAAAAACCCTCCCATTCCATGGGGAAAAAGGAGTTGTTGTGATACAGGGGCTCCTCCCCGATGGGGTACCGGCAGCGCCGGATGCTCTCCTCCCAGAGTCCGGTGCCCGGAACCGGCGAGTACTCCGCCAGCCGGACCCGGACCCCCTCCGCCAGGGCCTTCCGGACGGAGGTCTCCACCTCCCCCGCCCGCTGCCCCGGAAGCCCCGCCAGGATGTAGACCGACAGGGCCTCCCGGGGAAAGCCCGCCTCCGTCAGGGCCGCGACAACGGCGGGAAAGGAGTCGGGTCGGAACTTCGCCCCCCCCGGGCTGTGGGCGGCGTGGAAATCCGGCGAGGAGCTTTCGAAACCCATCCGGATCTCCTGAAACCCCGCCTTCCGCATCAGCGCCGCCGTCTCCCGATCCAGTCCCCGGATATGGACCGCGTTGGGGAGGTAGAACCGCAGGCCCCGTCCCTCCTCCGCGAGCCGGATCATCCGTTCCAGAAAGGCCGGAAACACCCCTCCCGTGCCCGACAGAAGGGCGTCGTCGTAGAAAGCGAAGTTTCCGATCCCCCCCTCCGCCGCCTCCCGGACCCAGGCCGCGGCGGCTTCCGGGTCCCCCGCCTCGAAGCGGGGCGAAAGGCGGCGGGAGGCGCAGTAATCGCAGGCCAGGGGGCAGCCCCGGTTGAGCCGCAGGACCGCCGCGTCCCCCCAGTATGCGGGTTCCGGGGAAGGATTCAGGGGGAAGTCCGCCGTAGGAGCGGGAAAACCCAGGCGGGGCAGGATCTCCGCCAGGCCGCCTCTCCCATCCGCCGCCGACACCTCGTCCGCCTCCGTCGCCCGGGCGCAGTGTTCCGGCATCAGCTCCGCGTAGACCCCCCCCACCACCACCGGGGTCCGGGGAAAAATCTTCCGGGACAGATGGACCGCCTCCACCACCCCGGGATACCAGTAGGTCATGCCGCCGGCCACCAGCACCAGATCCGGCGGGCGGGGGCTTCTCCCCTCTCCGCCGCCCGCCGCTTCGGCCAGGCGCCGGGCCAGGGATTCCGGAACCACGCCGTAGCGGGAGTAGCGGCGGCCCCGGGAGGCCAGACCCTCCGGCGTGGGGACCGGGACCCGGAACATTTTCCCCGTCCCGTCCTCCTTTCTCCGGGGCCTCCCCAGGGCGGCGATGGACAGGGGGTCCCGGTAATCCATGGCGTCCACGAACACCGTATCCCAGCCGTTGTTTCGCAGGAAGCCCTCCACCCGCAGGAGGCCGTAGGGTTTCAGGAAAAGGTCGTAGAGGGCGAAATCGTAGATCGGCGGATTCAGCAGCAGGGCCCGGGGCCGGGAGCCGCAGCTCATCGCAGTCTGACCACGTACAGGAGGTGCTTGGCCCGGGTGAAGGCCACATACATCAGCTCCGGGGTGATGCGATGATGGGGCTCTTCCACCGGGGCGGTATAGTCCAGGACCACTATGGCGATGTCCGTTTCCAGGCCCTTGAACTGGCTGATGGTCCGGTACATCACCGCCTTGCCGCTCCCGGGGATCCCATCGGGCTGCAGGGTGAAGCCTCCGATCTGCGGGAAATACCCGAAGGGAGAATCCCGGAGGGGCACGTTGCACAGCACGGCGATGGACGATGCGGAAAGCCCGTGGGTGGTAACCAGATCCCGGAGCAGATCCCCCACGTGCCGCCGGACCTCTTCGGGGCCGGTAAAGTCAGCCTCCTCCGGCTCCAGACCCCGGATATCCATGGAAAGCGCAGTGGAGCCGTGGCCCGTGGCCCGGACCGCGTAGTTGTGGATCTCCTGGGTGTTGCGAAGGTTCCGTTTCAGGTGAAAAATGAAGTTGCCCAGTCCCCGGTGGGCGATGAGCCGAACCACGGGAAGCTCGGCGATATTTCTGAAGATGGACTGGTTGTCGTCGTAAAAGACGTAAATGGTCCGTTCCTGGGGACTTTTAAAGAAGAAGGTTATGCAGTCGCACCAGTTTTCCTCGAAGTCCTGGGCCTCGTCGATGATGATGGCGTCGTACTGGTCCCGCAGGGTGTATTCCTCGAAGATCTGCAGCAGGGCCCGGGGCAGGCGGTTGGAATAGAACATGCCGTTCAGCCCCTCCTCCCCGCAGACCCGGCAGGGCAGGAGGTGCTCCATCAGGGACAGAAGCTCCTCGTCCAGAAGATCCTCCCGGCGGTACCGTTCGATGAGATCGGTGAAATCCACATCGTCCCGGATCTCCGTCACCGCCCGGAGCAGCGTCTTGATCCCCGACGCGTCGGGTCTGAAGTCCTCCACGTCGAAGGGGTCCTTCCTCCGGCGGGGAACCCGGCGGAAAACCTCCCGGATGAACCGGTGAAAATCGGCGGCCGCCTCCCGGGCGGGCAGGGTAATGGCCTCCGCCAGGACCGACAGGGCGTAGGAATGGAAGGTCACCACCCGCACCCCGGGGAAATCCTTCAGCCTCTCCCGGATATGGTCCTGCAGATTGTTGCTGAAACAGAGAAACAGGACCCGCTTCCCCCGCTCCGCCAGCCGGATGGCCTTCTTCATGGCGATCCAGCTCTTGCCGGTCCCGGCGGCGCCCTGAAAACCCACCCGGTTCTTGTCGTCGAAGAGGTCCAGCAGATAATCCTGGAACTGGTTGATGTTTTCCAGCTCCTCCCTCTGCTTGTGCAGGGCGAAGAGGATGGACCGCGGCAGCTTCATGGACGCGTTGAAGAGGGACAGGAAATTCTCCGCCTCCCGGGGGGACAGGCCGCCGTCCCGCTGGCGCGGCCGGGTGTACCGGAAAAGCTCGTCGATCCAGGCCCGGATCCGGCCCAGATTCCCGGCATGCAGAACGTTGTAGCGGTTCAGATCCTTGTGATGGAAGGATTCGGAAAACGAGGCCTCAGGGAAACAGACCGCCCAGGTGAAAATCCCGGAGAAATACTCGCCGTAGTGGTTCCGGTACAGATCCCGGAAAGCCCATTGGGCGTACCGGGCCTGTTTTACCGGGTCCTTGATCCGGTGGCGCTCGCCGGTGCGGGTAACCGAATACCAGGAATTGTCCAGGCTCTCGATCCGGCCGCCCTTGACCTCCAGGGTGACGAAGCCCCGGGTCATCGAAAAAACGACGAAATCGCATTCGCCCCGGATGTTCCGGTCGCCGGTCCAGGTGACGGAATGAAAAACATGGAAGGAATCGTCCAGCTGCCGGCGCAGTTCCTCGTAAACGAAGATTTCCGCCTCCGACTCGGTGTATTCTCTTTCCAGACTGGGGGGGTGCATGAGCGCCATGGCGATTTTCAGCTTACAGCGGAACCCGGGTGTTGTCAAAGAGATATCCCCATATTAGGATGGCCCATGTCCGAAAAATCCCCCATCGTCATGCATCTTTCCCGGGACGGCCACCATCATTCCGGTGATTTCGGAGACAGTCCCAGCCTTCTGGATTACATCAACACTGCGACGCCCTTCACCCTTCCCGCCCCCTGCGGCGGCAAGGGACGCTGCGGCAAGTGCCGCGTGGTGGTGGTGGAAGGCGAATTTTCCCCCGTCACCGACGGGGAACGGCGGCATCTCTCCCCCCAGGACCTGGCCCGGGGTCTGCGCCTGGCCTGCCTGGTCCGACCCACGGCGGGTCCGGCGCGGGTGGAACTGGAAGGCGAAAGGGCGGGGGTGGGGAACAAGGCGTCCCTGATCGAGGAAAAGTTCGCGATTCTGCCGCCTTTCCGAAAAACCCTTCTGACGCTGCCCCAGCCGGGGCTCCAGGACCAGGCCTCGGACCAGAGCCGCATCCTGCGGCAGCTCGGGGAGGACGCACCGGGGATGCCCCTGGCGGTGCTCCGGAAGCTGGCGGGGGCCCTGCGGAAAAACGGCTTTTCCGCAACTCTGTGCCACAGCCGGGACCGGGTCATCGCCGTCGAGGCGGGGGACACCCGGGACAGCCTCTACGGTGTGGCGGTGGACATCGGCACCACCACCGTGGCGGCCTACCTGATGAACATGACCCGGGGAGAAAACCTGGACGTTCTCTCCGCTCTGAATGCCCAGGGGGCCTTCGGAGGGGATGTCATTTCCCGGATACACTACGCCATGACCCGTCCGGAGGGCCTCCGCCTGCTGGGCGTGAAGATACTGGACCAGATCGACTCCATGATCACGGCCCTGGCCCGGCGCAACGGCATCGACCCGGAGCGGATATACGGAGTCTCCCTGGCGGCCAACACGACGATGCTCCATCTGGCCCTGGGCCTCCCCCCGGAAAACATCGCCGCCGCCCCCTTCATCTCCGTCACCACCGAGGCGCAGCGGGTTCCCTCCCGGGAACTGGGTCTGTCCATCGCCCCCGGCGCCCTGGTCCAGGTCCTCCCGTCCATATCCGGCTACGTGGGCGCCGACATCGTGGCGGCAGTCCTGGCGGGGGGGATGGACCAGGCCGAATCGCCCTGCCTCCTCATCGACATCGGCACCAACGGCGAGATCGTCCTGGGGGATCGGTCCGGGATGGTCGCCTGCTCCACCGCCGCGGGCCCGGCCTTCGAAGGGGCCCATGTGCGGAACGGCGTGGGGGGCGTGGCCGGGGCGGTGAACGGGGTTTTCCCGGGAAAGGGACGGCCGGCCTTCACCACCATCGCCGATGCCCCGCCCCTGGGCCTCTGCGGCTCCGGCATCGTGGACCTTCTGGCCCTGCTGTTGCGGGCAGGAATCGTCGATGAAACCGGCAGGATGCTGTCCCGGGATGAGGCCGCCTCCGCGGGAATCCCCGACGACTATCTTCGGGGAATGACGGAGGCGGAGGGCGAGCCCGCCTTCGTTCTGGTGCCGGAGGAGGAGTCCGCCGTGGGGGCCCCCATCATGATGACCCAGAAGGATGTCCGGGAGATCCAGCTGGCCAAGGCGGCCATCGCCGCGGGGATCGATACCCTGATCGGCCATGCCGGAATCACTCCGGGGGAGATCGGGACCCTGCGCCTGGCGGGAGGCTTCGGCAGTTACATCCGCCGGGAAAGCGCCGCCGCCATCGGCCTCATCCCGGGGGAGCTTCTCCATCGCGTGGAGGTTATGGGCAACGCCGCCGGACGGGGCGCCATCATGGCCCTGCTTTCGGAAAACATGTGGAAGCGCTGCGATGAAATCCGCCGGGCGGTGCGATACATCGAACTGTCTTCTTCCCCGGAGTTTCAGGATGCCTATATCGACAGGATGTTTTTCCCCAAAGAAAATACAAAAACTGACAATAAATTGTGATACATTCCCCGGGGGATGGTGTACATTTTCGTCAAACTCTCAGTCGATTCCGAATACAGGAGGGACCACGGGATGGCGATTCTCGAAGAAATGAATGAGTTTCTGCAGAAGGGCCGGGCGAACGAGGTGAAGGACCTGGTGCAGAAAGCGATCGACCAGAAAATCGACGCCAAGGTCATTTTGGAAGAAGGACTCATGGCGGGCATGAACGTGGTGGGGGAGAAGTTCAAGAACAATCAGGTCTATGTGCCGGAAGTTCTCATCGCCGCCCGGGCCATGAACGCGGGCATCGCCCTTCTGCGGCCCCTTCTTGTTTCGGCGGGGGTCAAGTCCAAGGGCAAGGTCGTTCTGGGAACCGTCAAAGGCGACCTGCATGACATCGGGAAAAACCTGGTGAAGATGATGATGGAAGGCAAGGGGCTGGAAGTGATCGATCTGGGAACCGACGTCCCGGCGGACAAGTTCATCAACACCGCCAAGGAACAGAACGCCGGCATCATCGCCTGCTCCGCCCTGCTGACCACGACGATGACCGAAATGAAGCATGTGGTGGAAAAGGCGAAGGAAGAGGGCATCCGGGACGAGGTCACCATCATGATCGGCGGCGCCCCGGTTACGGACAACTACTGCAAGAGCATCGGCGCGGACATCTATTCCCCCGACGCGGCCAGCGCCGCGGAACGGGCCGTGGCGGTATTCGTCTAGATTCCGGGATCACCGGAGACTCCGGCAAGGCCGTTCCCCGGGAGGGGGCGGCCTTTTTTTTCGTCACCGGAGACTTTTCCCCCCGCGGCCCCGGCCGGTCCGGGGCTTTTTCCGGAGCCGGCCCGGCAAGGCCGCCCCCCGCCGGGACCTTTCACGAACGGCCCTCGGATCCCCAGGGTCTGGTCCTGAGCGGGGGCACGGTGTTTTCCCTCCGGGACCTTTCACGAACGGCCCTCGGATCCCCAGGAAGGGGCTCAGGCCCGCTTACCCTCAGGCGTCCTTCCGCCACTTGTCCTCGGACCGGTGGCGGTAGGCCGAGAGGAGTTCCAGCAGCTCTTCCGGAGTCGAGGCCACCAGAATGTTTTCCCGGTGCGACCGCTTGTAGAAGCCCTCGGTCACCGCCTTTTCCAGAAAGTCCACCAGATGATCGTAGAAGCCGGCGATGTTCAGAAGGGCCACCGGTTTGGAATGAAAACCCAGGCCCGACCAGGCCATGATCTCCGCCGCCTCCTCCAGAGTGCCGATCCCCCCGGGCAGGGCGGCGAAACCGTCGGCAAGCTCGTACATCCGGGCCTTTCGTTCGTGCATCGTCTTCGTGACGATGAGTTCGGTGGTGTCCGCCTTTTCCACCCGGGAGTGTATGTATTCCGGTATGACCCCCGTGACCCGGCCGCCCCCGGCCCGGACCGCCCGGGCCGTCACACCCATGAGTCCGATGTTGCCTCCCCCGTACACCAGGTCCCAGCCCCCCGGAACCATCAGTTCCCCCAGCCGCCGGGCGGCCTCGGCGTAAACCGGGTCGCCTCCCATCCGGGACCCGCTGAAAATGCAGAGCGATTTCATGTCTCCAGTCCTCCTTCCTCCCCGCCGAAACTTCCCCGGCCCCTCAGCGGGTCCCCTGCCCCCGGCGGGGGGAGACGCCTCCGCCGTCGGCGGACCGGGCGGGACACATCGCGTCCGGCGGAGCGGTTTCATCGGAGAAACGAAAGGGGGCCGAAAAGGTCCACGTCGGGGAAGCTTCGCCGGTCCCGCGGAAACCGCCGGCAGGGCAGGGATAACGGCGGAAGTATACCCGCGGGCTTTCGGATGATCAAGATTTTTGTTCCCTTTTCCCCGACTCTGTACTATCATTCATGATAGTGCGGTATCGCGAAATTCAATCCACGGAGGAACCGGATGCACCATGAACTGACTGCCGGCAAGGTCGGTGTTTTTATCGAGCGGGACGAAGCGGCCATGGGTGAGAGGACCGCCGCCATGGCCGCCAGGGAGATGATGGACGCCGCGGCGGCGGGGAAAAGGACCGTCCTGTGGCTCATGGCCGCCCCCAGCGGGTTCGCCTTCTACAGGGCCTTCATCGACCAGTGCCGGAAAAACGCGGACCTGGCCGCCGTCATGCGACGGACCCATTTTTTTCAGTTCGACGACTATCCCATCGGCCGGGGAGACCCCAAGTTCCCCATCACCTTCCGCTCCCTGCTGGAAACCCATTTCTTCTCCCCCCTGGCGGAGGTCTGCGGTCCCCTGAAGCACATAGAGCTTCTGGAGCTGGAGGGGAGCGGGAAGGACGACGGGATAGCCCGGGATTATGCCGCCCGGGTTTTGAGTTTCCTCGATGAAAAGGACTCCTTCTTTCTGCAGATCAAGGGCATCGGCATGGACGGCCACTGGGGCTTTCACGGTTCCGAAACGCCCCTGGACCACGCGCCGGGGATCATCAAGGTCCCGATGAAGGGGCAGAACATCCATCAGCAGAAGATTGACTGGCCCCAGTACTTCAGGACCGACGAGGACGTGCCCAGGCACGCCTATTCCTTCACCGTATCCGCCTTCATGAAGGCCCACCGGATCATCGACAACGTGCCCCAGGCGTCGAAGCAGTATTCGGTGCTGGCGGTCTACGGTGACGATACGGTTCTGAACGAGGTCCCCTCTTCAGCGCTGAAAAAACACGACAACGCGTCGGCGGTTCTCACCGAGGCGTCCTCGGCGATACTGTCGGAATACCGCCAGGCTCTGACCCAGACCGGCTCCCCGAAGATCTCCCGGGCCATGCAGGAGAGGCTCGATGCCCTCTGGGACAATCCCGCCAACCCCGCCGCCGCGAAGGAAAACCGGGCGGTCATGAACGCGGTGCTGACCAGGCTGGGCTTTATCTAAACCAGGTCCACGATGCCGCCGCCGAAGGTGAAGCCTCCCCCGAAGGCGGTGAGGCCCAGCCGGCGGCGGCCCTTCCCCCCCTCCCGCAGGATCGTTTCCAGGCAGAGCGGGATGGTGCTGGAGGAGGTGTTCCCCAGATCCCGGATATTGCTGAACACCTTCTCCTCCGGGGCCTTCATCTTCTGCCGCACCGCGTTGATGATGCGCTGGTTCGCCTGGTGGGGAACGATCAGGTCCAGTTCCTCCGGCGGGATCCCCGCCTCGCCGCAGGCAGCCTCCAGCATGGAGATCATTCCCCGGACAGCCTCCTGGAAGACCCTCCGCCCCTCCATGAAGATTTTTTCCCCGCCCCCCGAGGGGACCCGCAGAATGTCCCCGGATTCCCCCCGGGCGGACAGGACCGGCCGCAGCACCCGGGCCGGGGCGCCCCCCAGGTTATCCCCCGCGGCCAGAAGGGTCGCCGTCGCGGCGTCGCCGAAGATGGGGGCCGTGTCCGGGTCGGCGGTGTCGGTCTTGGTGGACAGCGCCTCGGAGGTCACCAGCAGGATCTTCGCCCCCGGCCGGCTCTGCAGAAAGTCGTAGGCGATCTGCAGGCCGTAGAGATAGCCGGTGCAGGCGGCGCTGATGTCGTAGGCCTGGATCATCGAAGTCTCGTCCCCCGCGG
>Ga0302247_1002085_pt1 | contig 13591 bp, 7 predicted proteins | sample AAG_UR_Ile_MG_FD_193529 | JGI IMG/M metagenome (GOLD analysis project Ga0302247, IMG submission 193529) | Enriched activated sludge microbial communities from anaerobic digester in WTTP, New Holstein, Wisconsin, United States - AAG_UR_Ile | ecosystem: Engineered > Bioreactor > Anaerobic >...
CGCGCTCAACACCGACAACTGCCACGCGAACGCCACCTGCACCAACCTCCCCGGCAGCTTCTCCTGCGCCTGCAACGCCGGCTTCACCGGCGACGGCGTGAGCTGCACCGACAACGACGAGTGCGCGCTCGGCACCGACAACTGCCACGCCAACGCCACCTGCACCAACCTGCCCGGCAGCTTTTCCTGCGCCTGCAACGCCGGCTACTCCGGTGACGGCGTTAGCTGCACCGACAATGACGAGTGCGCCCTGGGCACGGACAACTGTGACGCGAACGCCACCTGCACGAACACGGCGGGGAGCTTCACCTGCGCGTGCAACGCCGGCTTCACCGGCGACGGCGTGAGCTGCACCGACAACGACGAGTGTGCGCTCAACACCGACAACTGTCACGCGAACGCCACCTGCACCAACCTGCCCGGCGGCTTCTCCTGCGCCTGCAACACCGGCTTCACCGGTGACGGCGTCTCCTGCACCGACAACGACGAGTGTGCTCTGGGCACCGACAACTGTCACGCGAACGCCACCTGCACCAACCTGCCCGGCAGCTTCACCTGCGCGTGCAACGCCGGCTACTCCGGCGACGGCGTGAGCTGCGTCGACGACGACGAGTGCGCGCTCAACACCGACAACTGTCACGCGAACGCCACCTGCACCAACCTGCCCGGCAGCTTCTCCTGCGCCTGCAACGCCGGCTTCACCGGCGACGGCGTGAGCTGCACCGACGACGACGAGTGCGCCCTGGGCACCGACAACTGTCACGCCGACGCCACCTGCACCAACCTGCCCGGCGGCTTCTCCTGCGCCTGCAACGCCGGCTACTCCGGTGACGGTGTTGCCTGCGCCGACGACGACGAGTGCGCGCTCGAGACCGACAACTGTCACGCCGACGCCACTTGCACCAACCTGCCCGGCGGCTTCTCCTGCGCCTGCAACGCCGGCTACTCCGGCGACGGCGTCGCCTGCGTCGACGACGACGAGTGCGCGATCGAGACCGACAACTGTCACGACGACGCCACCTGCACCAACCTGCCCGGCGGCTTCTCCTGCGCCTGCAACGCCGGCTACTCCGGCGACGGCGTCGCCTGCGTCGACGACGACGAGTGCGCGATCGAGACCGACAATTGCCACGCCGACGCCACCTGCGCCAACCTGCCCGGCGGCTTCTCCTGTGCCTGCAACGCCGGCTACTCCGGCGACGGCGTCGCCTGCGCCGACGACGACGAGTGCGCGCTCGAATTCGACAATTGCAGCCAGAACGCAACCTGCACCAACCTGCCCGGCGGCTTCTCCTGCGCCTGCAACGCCGGCTACTCCGGCAATGGCGTGAGCTGCGTCGACGACGACGAGTGCGCGCTCGACACCGATGACTGCCACGCCGACGCCACCTGCACCAACCTGCCCGGCGGCTTCTCCTGCGCCTGCAACGCCGGCTACTCCGGTGACGGTGTCGCCTGTGTCGACGACGACGAGTGCGCGCTCGAGACCGACAATTGCAGCCAGAACGCCACCTGCACCAACACCGCCGGCGGCTTCACCTGCGAGTGCAACCCCGGCTACGAGGGCGACGGCATCATCTGCGACGACAACGACGAGTGCGCCCTTGGCACCGACGACTGCCACGCCGACGCCACCTGCCTCAACAACGAGAGCAGCTTCACCTGCGAGTGCAACGCCGGCTACGAGGGCGACGGCGTCTCCTGTGAGGACATCGACGAGTGTCTGGCCGCCACGGACGACTGCGACGCGAACGCCACCTGCCTCAACACGGCCGGCGGCTTCTCCTGCGAGTGCGACGAAGGGTACGAGGGCGACGGCATCTCCTGCGCCGACGTCGACGAATGCGCGCTCGGCACCGACGACTGCGACCTCAACGCCACCTGCGCCAACACGGTCGGCGGCTTCACCTGCGAGTGCAACGAGGGCTTCGAGGGCGACGGCAACTCCTGCGAGGACATCGACGAGTGTCTGGCCGCCACGGACGACTGCGACGTGAACGCCACCTGCACCAACACTGCCGGCGGCTATGCCTGCGGGTGCAACGAAGGTTTCGAGGGCGACGGCCTCTCCTGCGCCGACGTCGACGAGTGCGCGCTCGGCTCCGACGACTGCGATCTGGACGCCACCTGCGCCAACACCGCAGGCGGCTACACCTGCGAGTGCGACGAGGGCTTCGAGGGCGACGGCCTCTCCTGCACACCCGTGGACGCGCCGGTGCGCACCATCCAGGGCGGCGGCGGCTGTTCTTCCAGCGGCCCCGTCGGAGAGGATCGTCCGCTGGCCTCCCTCGTCCTGCTGGTGGGCGCCGCGCTGTTCCTGCGCCGCCGGCGCCCGACCCCGCGCCGCTGATGTCCCGCCTCTTCCCGCTCGAGACCCATTATTAATACATTGCACATGCTATAAAAATCAATGGACAATACCGGTCCGTGCGGTTACAAACGTCCCGAGGCGACGCTTGTCCCACCTGATCGACCCCATCCCCCTGAGTTTCTTCACCGGCCTGACGGTCCTTGCCCTGTTTGTCTGCGTGGCCTTCGTGTTCCGCACCCCAAACCCCTACCCCGGCTTTCGCGACTGGGTCCTCTCCGCGTTCCTGCTCGGTTTCGGTGGCCTGCTCATCGGCCTGCGCGACCTCATTCCCGACTTCGCCTCCATCGTCGCGAGCAACGTCATCGCCCTCTGGGGTCTCATCAGCGTGCGTCGCGGCCTGGGACGATTCTTCGAGTCCTCACAGGCTCGCTGGCTGGACCTGCTCCTGCTGCTGTCGATCCTGTGCACCCAGCTCATCTTCACCTATCTTCACGACAGCCTGTTGCTGCGCACCGGGTTCATCTCCGTCGCCCATGGCCTGGTGCTGGCCTCCTGCACCCAACTGACCGTGACCGGTGGCCGACGGTTCTTCTCCGCCGATCCCATCCACCCCGTCGCATGGGTGTTCGGCTTCATCGCGGTCTTCCACGTCGCGCGCATCCTCGTCATCCTCGTCATGCTGGCGAACCCCGTCGCAGGAGCGGATCGAATCCTCTTCGGAGCCAGCATCCTCATCATGAACCCCGGCGCCCTGATGATGTACATCGGCCTGATCTCCCTGCACGCGCGCCGCACCTCTTCGGAGCTGGCCAGGAGCCAGTCCGAGGTCCGGGTGCTCACCGGACTCCTCCCGATCTGTTGTCATTGTAAAAAAATACGCACGGAGCATCAGGAATGGCTGCCGGTCGAGGTGTACGTCCGCGACCACTCCCAGGCCGAGTTCAGCCACGGGCTCTGCCCGGACTGCAGCCGGGAGCTCTATTCAGACGAGTGACCCCGCGCCTCAACGGTCATTGATTTCTGTCCGACAGCAGTTGCGCCCCGCCTCTTTGGCCCGATACAGCGCGGCGTCGGCGGCTTTCAACAATTCGTCCAGGTCCCGGGTCTCGGCGCAGCAGCCGGCGACCCCGATGCTGACGGTGAAGGCGAGCTCCTTCCCCTCGAAGGCCACTCGCACGCCTTCCACCGCGCGACGGACCCGCTCCGCCGCCACCAGCGCGCCCTCCACGGCCGTGCTGGGCAGAAGGACGGCGAACTCCTCGCCGCCGATCCGGGCGGGGACGTCCACGTCCCGCAGGCTCCGCCTGAGCCGCCCGGCCATGGCGCGCAGGACCTCGTCCCCGGCGGCGTGACCGTACCCGTCGTTGATGCGCTTGAAATGGTCCAGGTCCATCATGAGCAGGGAGAACGGGCTCTTGTAGCGGCGACATCGGGCGATCTCGGCATTTCCCGCCTCGAAGAAGTGCCTCCGGTTCCACAGCCCGGTGAGGACATCGGTGGAGGCCAGCTCCTCGAGCCGCCTGTCGAACTCCTTTTTCTCCGTGATGTCGGTGTGTGATCCAGCCATGCGATAGGGTTTGCCCGATTCGTCGTAGAGCGCCTCGCCGCGGGCCAGGACCCAGATGTACGTCCCGTCCTTGCATCGCATGCGGAACTCGGTCTGGTAATTCCGGATTTCGCCCTTGAGATAGCCGTCAACGTACTTCATGACCCGCGGGCGGTCCTCCGGGTGCAGTTGGTCCCGGAAGGACTCGATGACGTTGGGAATCTCGTGGTCGTGGTAGCCGAGCATCTCCTTCCACCGCGCGGAGAGGAACAGGTCGCCCGTGACGATGTCCCAGTCCCAGATTCCGTCCCGGTTTCCGTTGACCGCCAACAGGTACCGCTCATGGCTCTTCTGGAGCGCCAGTTCGGTCGCCCGACGGGTGAAGAAGAGCCCCACGAGCCGCACGTAGAGTTGAAGCAGGGGCTCGTTCTGCAAGGCTGCGCCGGCCTTGCCGATGATCACGAGATCCCCCATCATGCGCTCGTCCTTCCGGATGGCGGCGACCCAGACCGGCCCCAGCTCGAGCCGGCTCTCGAGGTTCAGGACCCGTTCGACCGGGATTCGGCGGGCTGTGAGCTCGTGGAGCGTGTCGAACCGGGTGACGATCCGCTCGGCGATCCGGTCGGCCTTGGCGGGGTCGTAGCTCCAGCGGGAGCCGACCACCTCGAAGCCGAGGAGCTCGCGCACGGTCGCACCCTCGTCTTCAACCCCGACCATCGCCACGGTCCAATAGTCGAGACCCGAGGGTTCATATAGATTTATTAAAACAATTTTCGCCGAGGTGATCTGTCGGGCGATGTCGGCGATGCGCGAGTAGGAGATTTCCTGCAGGGACTCCTGAAGGAACATCTCGGCCACATCGATGATGCGGTGGCAGTCGAAGTCGTTGGTCGGTAGAAACGATTGAAGATCACAATGTTCATCGGACATCGTCGATCACTCCTTCAACGAGGGGTCTTCGGTCCCGGGGGGCAGATCCGGATCTCGGGGGTCGAGCGAGTCCCGGATGGTGCCGCAGAGCTCAGCCACCGAAAAGGGCTTTCGCAGGAAGCGGACGTCGGGACGGACGGCCAGCTCGCCGCTGATTCGTTCGTCGAGATAACCCGACATGAGCACGACGGGCAGTTGGGGACGCACCGCACGGATTTTCCCCAGCAGGTCGATCCCGCCCATCCCGGGCATGACGGCGTCGGAGAGCAACAACTGGAAGTCCTCGGGCCTCTCGGAGAAGAGCGCCAGGGCCTCGGCGCCGTCCTTCGCGGTCAGCACCCGGTATCCGGCGCGACCGAGCACCCGGGTGACGACCTGCCGGACCTCGAGCTCGTCTTCGGCGACCAGCACCAGCTCCCCCGCCCCGTGGAGCTGCGGGAGCGATGCCGGCTTCTCCTCCTGGACCGCCGATTCGGCGGCGACCGGCAAGGCCAGTTCGAACGTGGTCCCGTTCCCGGGCGTGCTTCGCACGTCGATGTAGCCATGGCTCTGCCGGATGATGCCGTAGACCGTCGAAAGGCCCAGGCCGGTCCCCTGTCCGGGCGGTTTGGTGGTGAAAAACGGTTCAAATATTCTTTGAACAGTCTGGTTATCCATGCCGCAACCGGTATCGGCGACCTGGACCACGACGTATCGTCCGGGTCTCACGGAGAAATTTTCAACGTCCCGGACCCGCTCGCAGTCGCGCAGCTCCAGGCCGAGGGTGATCTCCCCGCCCGCGGGCATCGCATCCCGGGCGTTCACGCACAGGTTGACCAGCACCTGCTGCAGCTGGCCCGGGTCGAAGAAGACCGGGGGCAGTCCGGCGTGCCCATGGAAGATCAGCCGGATCTTCTCTCCCATCAGGCGGCCCAGCATCTGGGACAGGTTCTCGAACATGCAGGCGATGTCGACGACCCGCGGTTCCAGGACCTGCTTGCGGCTGAAGGCCAGGAGTTGACGGGTGAGCTCCACCGCGCGCTGCGTCGCGGCCTGGATCTGCTGGACGTCGCCGCGCGCGGGATCTCCCGGGGGCAGCGCCTCGAGGGCGAAACCGGCATAGCTCCCGATGACCGTCAACAGGTTATTGAAGTCATGGGCGATGGCGCCGGTGAGCTGGCCGATGGTCTGGAGCCGCTCGGTCTGGTCCATCCGCTCGCGCAACGCCACGGCCTCGCGACGGGACGCGACCGCCTCGGTCACGTCCAGGACGAGCCCCAGCGCGAACGCGGGCTGCCCCGCCTCGTCCCGGATGAGGTTGGCGGTCAGCACCGCGGCCACCACCTTTCCGTCAGACCGCAGGAATCGCTTCTCCATGGAGTAATGGTCAAACTCGCCGCTGACCAGCGCGCGCTGCAGGGCAAGGTTCTTCTCGAGATCATCCGGGTGCGTGAGCTCCCGAAAGGGCACCCCCCGCAGCTGGTCCGGAGTCATCCCCATCATCTCGGCGTAAGCCGGGTTCGCCATCATCACACGACCGTCCAGCCCCACCAGCGCGATGCCGATCATGGCGTGATCGAAGACGGTCCTTAACAGGCGCTCACTGCGGGCGAGGGCCATCTGGTTGGCCTTTTGCTTCGTCACGTCCAGGACGTCGGTGACGAAGTGAAGCGGCCGCCCGGCAGGATCGCGCACGAGGCTGGAACTGATGACCGTGTCCACGTAATGACCGTCCCGATGACGGTAGCGCTTCTCGATCCGCATCGCCTCGCGCTCCCCCGCAAGCAGGCTCCGCACCAGCTCCCGGCTGGCTTCGAGGTCGTCTGGGTGCGTGATCTCGGCGAAATTCAGGCGCTGAAGCTCGTCCCGGTCGTAGCCCAGGATCTGGCAGAGCGCCTGGTTGACCATCTGAAGCCGCCCCTCGGGGGACGTCAGGGAACGCCCGATCGAGGCGTTCTCGAAGGCCGCCTGGAACATGGCCTGGCTCGTGGCCAACTCACTGGAGTGCTGGCGCAGGTCGGTCGCATCCTCTGTGAAGATCACGACGACGTCCCCAAGCCGCCGCAGGGACAGCCGGATGGTCCGCTCACCCAATTTGGGGTATTGATGCGTCCCCTCGTATTCCTGGGGTTCGCCCTGGTCTCGGCACCGGAGCACCAGCTCGTGCAGACGGCTCCCCGAAACCTCCGGCACGAATTCGAAAACGCTCCTGCCCAGGACGTCCGGCAGGTTCAGTCCCGCCCGCGTCGACGCCACCCGGTTCATATACTGGATCCGCAGCTCCTGGTCGAGCACCAGCACGCCACAGGGTGCAAACTCGAGCATCTCCATGAAGGGCAGCGAAGGGGCTTCGGTCATCGTTCAGCAACCTGAAAAATGAAAGAAAAGGGTGCTTTCATGGTCCACACGGTGAATCGGCTGGTTTGAATCATGGTTTAATTTGATTTTCCGTGCAAGCAGTTTTTGACAACCCATCCAATCGCCGCCCGGTCCGACTCGAGGGGAGTTGGGGATTGCCATCCGGGGTCATTCGGGTAGTATGGGGTTCACCTGGGGTTCTGGAACATGACCGAAAACAGCAGCGACGAAACTTGCATCCCCATCCTCCCGCGCCTCCTGATCGTCGATGACGACGATCTGATCCGCCGCACGTTCACCCGCCACTTCGGGACGACGGCGGTCGTCCGGGAGGCCGCTTCGGGCGAGCAGGCCCGCGACCTGCTGGCCGCTGGCTTCGATCCCCACATCGTCGTGGTCGATTACTGGATGCCGGGGATGAGCGGGATCGATTTCCTGCGCCACTGCCTGTCCTTGTCGCCGCGCACCCGACGGGTGCTCCTGACCGGGGATGGCCAGCCCGAGATCCTCGAGCGGGCGATCAACGAGGTGCACATCCACCACTTCGTGCGGAAACCCTGGAGCCCGGTGGAACTGAACTCGATCTTCCAGCAGATGTTCGAGATGATCGAGATGGAGCGCTCCAACGAGCTGCTCGCCCTCGAGGTGAAGTACGCCAACGCCTCCCTCCAGCGCGCGCTCGAAGACCTGAAAAAGCACCGGACCCTGCTGCAGCAGAGCCTGGACGAGCGCACCCAGGAATTGCTGTTGGCCAACCGCAGGCTCGAGGAGACCAACGCCAAGCTGGCCGCCCAGGCCTTCCGGGATGGACTCACCGGGCTCTACAACCACGCGACCGTGGTGGCCCGCCTGGAAGAGGAGCTCTCCCGCGCCGCGCGGTACAAGTCCCCCCTGTCGGTGCTGTTCTGCGACATCGACCATTTCAAGAACTACAACGATCGGCTCGGCCACGCCAACGGCGACCGGGTCCTCAAGGCCGTCGGCGTCTTCCTGCGCCTGGGCTCTCCTTCTGTCTCCCCGAGCCGCAAGAGCGACATCGTGGGGCGTTACGGGGGCGAGGAGTTCATCATCATCCTCCCCGAGACCGACAAGCCCGGCGCCGCCGTGCGCGCGAACCGTCTGTGTCTGGGCTTGACGAAGGTCGACGTGCCCGGCGCAGGCGATCAACCGCTGGGCTGCCTCTCCATGAGCGTCGGGGTGGCCACGTTCCCCGAGGACGCGGACACCCCCGAGGAGCTCCTGCATTGCGCCGATCTGGCCCTGTACCGGGCCAAGGAGGCCGGCCGCAACCGGGTGGTCGAGGCAGTCAGGTGTGTGAAATGACTGCGACCTGAGGATGCCCCCGTCGACGGCGGGCACCGGAGGATGGGAACATGTACTTCATCGAGCGAATGTACCGGCGCTTCAACTATCAGGCGCCGGTCATCTTCCAGCGACCGGGGATGGCCACCTGGGATCACGGCCTGACCAAGGACATCTCGGAGGGCGGGTTCTTCATCTGGACCACCAGTGTTCCTTCCGTCGGGGAGCTCCTGGAGCTTCGACTCATCAACCTGCTGGGAGGCAACATGATTCACTTCTCCGGGAAGGTCGCCCGCGTCACGGACAAGACCGCCCGCGGCCCGGGCCTGGGGATCGAGCTGGCCAAGCCCGGCGCCTCCAGCGAACTGAAGCGGCTCTGCGAGTATCTGGGGCAGAACGTCACGGTCGGGGAGGTGGCAGACGCAGGTCCATCCGGCACCTATAACTATGTCAAAGCGACGACCCTGGCGCGCACCCTGCTCGAAAATGTGTCATTCATGAATTACTACCAACTGCTCGGCGTGACCAACGCCGTGCTCCCGGAGACGCTGCGCCAGATGCGCGCCTCGATGATCGCGGACTTGAACCTCCCGGTCGAGATGATGCAGGCCGGGGACCGGCAACTGTTGGGCCAGGCCATGGAGCTGGTCAGTCGCGTCATGGGGATCCTGGGGAACCCGCAGCGCAGGATGCTGTACGATCTGAGCCTGGGAGAAGCCGATCCGACGGTGGTCTCCACGCTCATGCGCGAGGAACGCCTCGACCCCCTGCCCTTGCGGGAACAGTGGAATAAAAAGTTCCCCGACCGGATTCCCCGAGCTGCGGGGATGTGGCAGGAAAGCCAGCACCTGCGCAACCAGGGAAAGCTTGAGCTCGCCCGGGAGCTGGCCGCCCAGGCGGGACGCCTGGACCCGTTCAACCCGCTGTATCACCGACCGTGAAGAATTCGATTTCGATTTTTTCTCGATTTCGATGACCCCGACTGGGATCAGACCGCTTCAATCGACTTGGTTGCCGCCATCAGGCGGATCCTTGGCCACGGGTATGGGCCCCGTCTCCATCGGTGGACGATCGGCGGCCGGCGCGTCGCCTGGGGCGGGCTTCGCCGCGGGCACCTGGCACGGGGCGGACTCGCCCTGGGTCTTCGGGGCGTCGGCGTTCCCGGCCATGGCGGCGGCGTCGGCCTCGTCCACCAGGGAAATCTCCTGATCCTCGGAGCAGACGAAGACCGTGTCGCGAAGACCCGCGAAGCGCGTGAACACGTCGGTGCCAAAACGGCAGAACTGCTCGCGGGTGAAGCCCATCATGACCAGGTCCGCCTCGCCCGAGGTCTTCTCGACGAGCTCCTCGTAGCTCGTCCAATTGGTGTAGGGCAGCACCTGCACGTTCTGGGGGGAGATGGGCAGGCGGCCCTTGTGGATCAGGTCCCGCAGGAAGAGCCCGCGGGAGGCCTGCTGCTGCTCGGGCATGGCCGCGAACACGGTGATCTCGCCGTTGGCCCAGTCCGGGTGGCCCATGATGATGTAGGCGAGCAGGATCATCAGGTTGGCGTTGCCCAGCTGGTGCTGGGTGAGCCAGATGTGGATGCTCTTGTGGTAGCCGCAGCGGTAGTCCGAGGAGCGCAGAACGCACAGGTTGAAGTCGCACTCGAGGGCCAGCTTCACGCCGTTCTTCAGGTTGTCCAGCGCCTGCGGATCCTGGCGTTCGTCCCGGGAGAACTCCAGGATCAGGCCGTTGTTGTCCATGCCGGCCACGCCCGGGACCTGGATGATCTGGGCCACCGAGGTGGTGAACGACGGGGACACGATGGTGTCGGCGTAGACGCCCGCGCGGCTCTCGCCGGTGAGCTTGATGATCTTGTCGAGCTCGGCGCGGGCCTTCTTGTTGTTCTGCCGGGTGAGCAGCCCCGGAATGAAGTGGAAATAGGTGCCGAAGCCCTGGCGGTGGGCCAGCCAGCGCAGCAGGTCGAAGGCCGCCAGGCGCTTGAACGTCGCTGAGGAGACGGCGATGAACGACGGGCGCCAGTCGGCCCCGCGGATGGGCGAGCGGTTCTTCTGCATCCAGATCTGCAGGCGCCGCACGGCCTGCTGCACCGCGCCCTTGAACAGCACGGCGATGCCCTGCTCCTGGTGGTGGGTGCGCCGCATGCTGACGTAGATGACCGTCATGAAGACCAGGGCAAAGGCCGTGGCCAGGAACTCGGTGATCATCATCATCACGATGCAGCCAACCGCGCCGGTGAGGGACACCCACCAGCGGGACCGGAAGGAGGGCCGGTACGACGGGTTGGCCGCGAAGTGCTCGAGCACCGAGATCAGGCAGATCGCGCCGTAGGTGACCAGGAAGAACTGGGACACGATCGACGCGACCATGTTGACGTCGCCGATGGCCATGAAGCCGATGGCGATGACCATGGTCAGGATCGTCCCGTTGAGGGGCTCGTGGGCTGGCCCCACGCCCGCCGAGAACAGGCCGTTGAGGCGCTTCCCCGGGAAGACCTGGTCCCCAGCCAGGGCCTGCATGGTGCGCGGCGCGATGAGCAGGGAGCCGATGGCCGAACTGAGGGTGGCCGCCGCGAGGCCGAAGGGGATGAGCCAACCCCAGGCCGCGATCTGGCGCATGTAGAGCTCGTCGCTGGCCAGCTGGTCGGGGGTGCCGTTGATGCCCAGTTTGAGCACGGTCAGGGTGTAGATGACCAGCCCGATCAACGTCGCGATCATGGTGCCCAGCGGGATCGAGCGCCGCGGGTTGGCCAGGTCCCCCGAGAGCCCGACGCCGGCGGTCATGCCGGTGAAGGCGGGGAAGCAGACCGCAAACACGAAGGTCCATGAGTAGTTGCCCTTGACGGGCTCGCTAGCGTTGGCCAGGTTCCCGAAGTCCCAGCTGCCGCCGGCGAAGAACGCCACCAGGCTGACGAACAGGATGGCGACGACCGAGTACAGCAGCAGCACCCCCATGGAGGCGCCCTTCTTGAACACGAGCACGGCGAGGCCCAGGGACACGGGCAGGGAGAACATGCGGGGATCCGGCTCGATGCCCAGGGTCTCCCGGATCCAGGGGTACAGCGGCGTGAAGCTCTGGGCGAAGGCGATCATGTAAAACGCCACCGAAATGGCCTGGGACAGGTACAGGCTCACGCCGATGGCGGCGCCGATGTTGGTGCCGAACGACCGCGAGATGATGTAGTACTCGCCCCCGCCCTCGACCTTGCGGTTGGTGGCGATCTCGGACACGGCCAGGGCGGTGGGGATGGTGATCAGGTGGCCGACGACGACGATGAGCAGCGCGCCCCAGATGCCCTGATGACCGATGGCCCAGCCGAAGCGCAGGAACATGATGGCGCCCAGAATCGTGCTGATGGCGGCCAGGAAGACGGGCATGGTGCCGAAGCCGTGCCCGCTGTGGGCGGCGAGTTCCAGCGTGGGCGATTTTTCGTTCATCGGCCATCTCCTCTGGGGCGCGCGGGGCGCGGGTCGGCGGTTCCGCCTGGAGCGGTAACCTTATCACAGGTGTCCGAGAGGATTCATCCCTTTTTCCGAACCGGTTCAAAATGTCTGTGGGATGGGTTCCGAGGCGTTTACCAGGAGACGTCGAAGGACCATTTTCCCTCGAAGTCCTCGTCCCCTTCGGGCAGCGGGTCGTTCAGCGCTGCCAGCACGGTGTCCTTGGTGCCCCGGATGCAGGTGCGCAGCGCGTCGGTCAGCGCCTGATCGTTGCGCAGGGTCGCCGACTTCAACCTGCCCTTCGCGAACTCCAGGTCCATCGAGAAGCCCGACGCCTGGAGGTCGCCCTTCTGCATGGCGGTGGTGAGGCACTCGTCGAGGGCGCCGCGCATGCCCTCGAAGTAGTTCCTGGCCGACTTCGTGACGCTTTGCGGGTCGGACCAGTCGTATTTCACGCTGACGAAGGCGACCACCTCTGCCGGCTTGGCGCCGGGGGTGTTCGTCCTGACGACGCCTTTCTTGATCTTGATCATGGAAACGGCGGCACGGCGGGCCGGCGGCGCGCCGTAGACACCGGTGGCGGTCATCACGACCACCTTGTCCTTCGCCTCGGCCTCCGGGGCCGGCGGAGGCGACATCCCCGGAGCTTCCGGCGCGTCCGCCTCGACGCGGGCGGGCTCCCGGGTGGGATTCGTGTTCGCGGGCGGCTTGTCCGCGCAACCGGCGGCCAGCGCGAGACCAGCGCCGAGGAAGGCTGCCCGCGCCCACACCGGGAGGCGGCGGGCGGCCGGCACGATGTCCATCTTCCGCCCGATCCGTTCGAGCTCCTCACGCAGGGCGATCAAATCCGCATCCCGACGGTCACTCATGGCAGCTCCTGTCTCGCCCTACAGCAGGGCGGCGTCGATGAAGGCCAGCGCGGTGTCGACCACGTCCTGGCGGTCGAGCTCGTTGAAGAGCTCGTGGTAGTCGCCCTCGAAGGCCTCGCGCACGCAGGAGCCCTCGGCCAGCGCGTTCATGGCGGCGCAGAAGTCGTCCTGGGCCTGGGGCAGCACCATCTGCTCGTCGCCGGCCACCATCAGCAGGAACGGCACGGTGATCTCGTCGGGGGCGGCGTTGAGGCGGTCGAAGCCGGTGAAGGCGGCGTTGAGCCAGCCCCAGGTGGGCTCGCCGATCTCGGTGAGGGGATCGGTGTAGAACTGCTCGTAGAGCGTCTGGTCGTGGGTGAGGATGTTGTCCGCGAACGGCGTGGAGACGCCGTCGTCGGCCTGGAAGTGCACCTCGCCCAGGCCCTGGGAGACCTTCATGGCGGCCAGCTGCTTGGCCTGGTCCAGCGTGTAGGGGTCGGTGGCGATGCCGTACATGGGCGAGGACGCCACGAGCACGTCGATGACCTCGGGGTGGAGCTGGGCCAGCCGGGTGGAGATGAACCCGCCCATGCTGTGGCCGATCACGATAACCGGCATCTCCTCGCGGATCAGCGTCTCGATGGCGAACTTGAGGTCGCACACGTGGTCGGTGTCGAAGTCGTTGGCGTGGGCGCGGGGGCCCTCGGAGCGGCCCTGGCCGTAGTGGTCGATCATGAGGATGTCCCAGGTGCGGGCGAGCATGGGCACCACGTGGTGGTACTTGTCGGTGTACTCGGCGCGCCCGTTGACGAACACGAGGAGCGCGGTGGGCGCCTCGTGGAGCCACATCTGGTAATGGATGTTGCCCGTGCAG
>Ga0302247_1002088_pt1 | contig 13582 bp, 12 predicted proteins | sample AAG_UR_Ile_MG_FD_193529 | JGI IMG/M metagenome (GOLD analysis project Ga0302247, IMG submission 193529) | Enriched activated sludge microbial communities from anaerobic digester in WTTP, New Holstein, Wisconsin, United States - AAG_UR_Ile | ecosystem: Engineered > Bioreactor > Anaerobic >...
CCGGAAGGTCGCATCGCTCCACCATCACATCCAGGACCGAGCCCACCGTCTCCGTTCCGTAGCGAAAAAGCCCCTGCTCCGCCAAGCTCCGGAGTTCCGCAGCCCTCTCCCGGACCAGCCTCTCCGGAACCCTCCCGGCCATGCCGGCAGCCTCGGTGCCCGGCCGGGGAGAAAAGGGGAAAACGTGCAGATCCGCAAAGCGCAGATCCCGGACCATGGCGACGGTTTCCCCGTGGTCCTCCGGGGTTTCCCCGGGGAAGCCGACGATGAGGTCCGCGGCGATGAAGGGATGGGGGGCCGCACCGCGGAGCCGGGCCACGGCCTGGCATACGGTCAGGCGATTGTACCGCCGCCGCATGGCCCGCAGAACCGGGTCGGAACCGGATTGGACGGCGAGATGAAAATGCGGGCAGATCCGGGGGTGGCGGAGCGTCTCCGCCAGGTTCTCCGTCACCGCCTCGGGCTCCAGGGAGGAAAGGCGTATCCGCGCCCCCCCTCCGCCGGAGAGGATTTCCCGCAGCAGCCCCCCCAGATCCAGGCCCCGGGAGCGGTAGGAGGAGAGATTGATGCCGGTGAGTACGATTTCCCCGTGCCCCGCCTCCTCCAGCCGGCGGAATCTGTCCAGCGCCTCCCCGGCGTCCAGGGACAGGGAAGGCCCCCGGGCCAGGCGGACCCGGCAGTAGCTGCAGCGGTTGTCGCAGCCGTCCTGGATCTTCAGAAAGGCCCGGGTGTGGAAACTGTACCGGGAGGGGTGAAACCGGAACCGAGCCTCCTCCCGGGCGGGGTCCGCCTTTCCGCCCAGCCAGGCCCGGATGCGGGAAGGGAGGGAGTCGTCCCCGGAGGCCTCCGCTCCCGATGCGAAGGACTCTCCGTCCCGGGAGCCGAAGACGGCGTTCGCGTCCCGGGCCGGGGATGCGGGAAACCCGCGGAGGGCCAGGGCCTCGGGCAGGCCCGCCATGTCCCCCAGGCCCACCGCGAAGACCCCGTCCCCCAGCTCTTCCACCCTCCGTTTTTCCATCTCCGCGTAACAGCCCATGACGACCACGGGGCGGCCGGGATGTTCGCCGAGGATCTTTCGCAGGAGCCGGCGGGCCTTCTGCTCGCTTTTCGAGGTCACCGTGCAGGTGTTGACGATGTAGAGATCCGCTTCGTCGTCCAGCCCCAGGGGGTCGTGCCCCGCCCGGCGGAAAGCGTCCGCCACGGCCTCGGTTTCACTCTGGTTGAGTTTGCAGCCCAGGGTATGGAAGCCGACCCGCATCAACCCGTCCCGCCCGAGGAGCCCCCGGCGGCGCGGTTGAGCAGGGCCTGGACCCTCTGACGGCCCCTGACGGCCTCCTCCAGCCCGGGACTGAGCTGCAGGGCCTTGTTGTAGGCGTCCAGGGAGTAGCGCAGGTCCTTGGCCTGTTCCCGGGCGTAGCCCAGGCGGGCCCACCAGGAGGCGACGTTGGGGGCATGATGCACCGCCGTGGAGATGGCGATGTCCGCCCGGCTCCACTGGGCCATCCGGATGAAGACCTCCCCCATCAGGAAGTAGATTTCCTTGATGAGGTCCCCGGTGGGTGAAACGGTGATGTACTCTTCCAGGTACTTCAGGGCTTCCTGGTTGTTCCCCAGATTGAAGTTCGCCTCAGCGACGATCTGAATGATCCGGTTGTCGTAGCGGGAAATTTCCAGCGCCTTTTTCCCATGGTTCAGGGCTTCCTGATTCCGGCCCAGTTTCAGGAGGCTCCAGCCCAGTACCACATAGGAGTTCATGTTCCGGGGCATTTCCTTGAGTTCGTCCATACAGACCTGGGCGGCCCGGGTATAATTGCCCTGCTTGTACAATTCCAGGGCATCGGGCCGGTCCTGACCGGAAAGGCTCCCGGCGGCGAGAAAGATCGGGATCAGCATGACAAGAACGGGACGTTTCATTTCGAAGGCTCTTCCTTTTTGATCGCCCGTCGGGGCATTTCGCAATGGCCCTGGAAACGGCAGCCGCTCTGGATGATCAGGTCCGGAGTCGATATGTCTCCCTCCAGGGAGGAGCCGGAGAACAGTTCGAGCTTCTCGGAGGTTCTGATCTCCCCCGTCACGCTGCCCCGGAGCCAGACCCGGCCCGCTTCGATCCGGGCCTCCACCTCCGCCCCCTGGTTGATGTACAGGTCGCCCCGGGATTTGATGTCTCCCTTGAAGCGGCCCTTGATCATCAGGGGCTTTTCGAACACTATCTGCCCTTCGAAAAAGAAATCCTCCGACAAAACGGTATCCATATCCAGCTCGTCGGCCTGGTGCAATCGGTAATCGGACATGAAGGCTCCTTGCGGGGCATTGTACTTTCCCGGAATGAGGCTGTCAATGATCACCGGGGGGGGAATCGAGCCTGGCCAGTATCCGGCGGAAGGATCGCTGGAGCAGATCCCGCATCTCCAGGGTATGGGGATTGTAGTTCTGCAGGTCCAGGAAGAGCCTCCAGGGATCGTTGCAGGTCTGCTCCATGATCTCCAGGAGCTTCCGGTAGCCCATCGTGGCGATGGCGCTGGGCCGGAGGTCCAGATCCTTCAGAACCCGCCCGACGAAGTGGGCTATCCCCTGGGTGAAGGCGGCCTCCCGGTCGTGCTCGTCCGGAGTCATCGTGAAAACCCGCAGACCGAAACCGGAGAACAGCTCCCGCCAGAACCGCGTGTCGTCGCCGGAGATCCGCACCGGGCAGAGGATCAGAGGCAGGCCGTCAAAACCGTCCCGGGCGGAGTCGGGGCCGAACATGGGGTGGGTGCCCAGGATCCGGACCTCCGGGGGGAGGATCCTTTCCATGCAGCGCACCGGGTAGATCTTGACCGAGCAGGTATCCGCCACCAGGGTCCCCGGAGCCAGATGGGGAGCCAGCCCCTCCAGGACCGGCTCTATGGACGATATGGCGGTGCAGATGAAAACCACGTCCGAGGCGGCCAGCTCCTCCAGACTCACCATCGGGATGGAGGGGTCCGGAAAGGGCCGGGGAGTCCTGTTGTGGGCCACCACGGGAAACGCCCGGGCCAGCAGCCGGGCCCAGAGGACGCCGAAACGGCCTGTCCCGTATACGCCGATTTTCATGGCCCGGATCTTAGCGGTTTTCCCGGCGGCCCGCAAGGGCGGGCCCGAGGGCGACCGTCTCCTTTTCCGGCGCCGCCCCGATCCGGACCGGCATGAGCGCCTGACCCCGGCCCGCCGGGGAAAACTATTTCATTTCTTCCGTTATTCTGATACCATGAACCCGGCGTCAGGGGCTTTCACACAACATCGAAGAAAAGGAGCGGGATCATGGCGTTCGTGGAAATGATGCAGGAAAAAGCGCGGAAGATGCAGAGAAGGCTGGTCCTCCCCGAGGGGACCGAGTCCCGGACCATACAGGCGGCCCGGATAATCGTGGACAGGAAGCTGGCCAAAGAGGTGAGCCTGGTGGGATCCGCCGGGGACATCAGGAGGGCCGCGGAGGCGGCGGGGACCGACCTTTCGGGCATCTCCATCGTCGATCCCGCCGCGTCTCCGGCGCTGGGAGAATACGCGGAGGAATACCACAGGCTCCGGAAGCACAAGGGGGTGGATCCCGCCAAGGCCCGGGAGATGATCGGGGATCCCCTGCGCTGGGGAGCCATGATGGTGCGGCTGGGGGCGGCGGACGCCATGGTGGCGGGGGCCGAGAACACCACCGGGAACGTCATCGTCGCGGCGGCCACCATCATTTCCACCCCGCCGGGAATCAAGTCCGCCTCCTCCTGTTTCATCATGGCCACCGACAATCCCAAATGGGGGGCCCGGGGGAACTTTATCTTCGCCGACTGCGCGGTCATCCCCGACCCGAGCCCCGAACAGCTCGCCGAGATCGCCGTCGCCTCCGCCGCGTCCTGCCGCAACTTCCTGGACGCCGAACCCCTGGTGGCCCTCCTTTCCTTTTCCACCAAGGGATCCGCCAGCCACCCCGGGGTGGACAAGGTGGTCCAGGCGCTGAAGATCGCCCGGGAACTGGACCCCTCACTGAAAATCGACGGAGAACTGCAGGCCGACGCGGCCCTGGTCCAGGGAGTGGCGGACAAAAAGGCGCCCCACTCCCCGGTGGGCGGCAAGGCCAACGTCCTGGTCTTCCCGGACCTGAACTCGGGAAACATCGGCTACAAACTGGTGCAGCGCTTCGCCGGCGCCGACGCTTTCGGCCCCTTCCTGCAGGGCTTCGCCAAGCCGGTGAGCGATCTGTCCCGGGGCTGCTCGGTGGACGACATCGTCAACACCTCGGCGGTCACGCTGGTGCAGGCGCCCTGACCATGAAGATCCTGATCGTCGGCTACGGCCGGATGGGCCGGGAGGTGGAACAGGTCCTTGTCCGCAGGGGCCACGAAATCGTCGGGCGGGTCGACGAAAAACCCGGTGTGGGGGACGCCCCGCGCCCCTCTCCCGAGATGCTGAAAAACGCCGATGCGGCCATCGAGTTCTCCCTCCCCGAGGGGGTGGAGGGCAACGCCGCAGTCTACGCCGCCGCGGGCCTGTCCGCGGTGGTGGGCACCACGGGGTGGAAGGATGCGGAGCCCCGAGTCCGGGCCCTGGTGGAAAAATCGGGCATCGGTTTCGTCACGGGCTCGAATTTCTCCATCGGCGCCCACATCTTCTTCGCCCTGGTGGGGGAGGCGGCCCGGCTCATCGACCCCTTCGAGGACTACGATGCCCTGCTGATGGAGATCCACCACAACCAGAAGAAGGACTCTCCCTCCGGAACGGCCCTCACCGCGGCGGAACGGGTCCTGGCGGGGCTCTCCCGGAAAAAGCGCATCGTCACCGAAAGGCTGGACCGGCGGATCGCCCCGGACGAACTCCATGTGGTCTCCGCCCGGGTGGGGACCGTCCCGGGGACCCATACCCTGCTGGTGGATTCCGCCGCCGATTCCATCGAGGTGGTCCACACCGCCCGATCCCGGAGCGGCTTCGCCCTGGGGGCCGTTCTCGCCGCGGAATGGATAGCGGGGAAAAAGGGATTCTATGATGTCAGGGATTTCATAGCGGACAAATTTTCCAAAGGGAGCTGATCATGTACAAAGGAGTATACACTGCCCTGATAACCCCCTTCAACAGGGACGGGTCGGTGGACCGGGAAGCCCTGAAGGACCTGGTGGAGTTTCAGATTTCCGAAGGCATATCGGGACTGGTCCCGGTGGGGACCACCGGGGAAAGCCCCACGGTGAGCCACGACGAAAACGTCGATATCGTCCGGATCGTGGTGGAACAGGCGAAGAAACGGGTTCCCGTCATCGCCGGGACCGGGTCCAACTGCACCGACGAAGCGGTGGGGATGACCCGCCGGGCCCGGGACATCGGCGCCGACGCCACCCTGCAGGTGGCGCCCTACTACAACAAGCCCAGCTCCGAGGGCTTCTACCGCCATTTCACCGCCATCGCCGACCAGGGGGGCCTTCCGGTCATCGTCTACAACATCCCCGGCAGAACGGGGAAGAACATCGACAACGACACCATGCTGCGCCTGGCGGCCCACCCGGGGATCGCTGCGGTCAAGGAAGCCTCGGGGGACCTGGCCCAGGTGATGGACCTGTACCGCCGGAAACCGGAAAGTTTCGACATCCTCTCCGGTGACGACAACCTGGGTCTTCCCATCATTGCCCTGGGAGGGACGGGGATCATCAGCGTGGCCAGCAACATCATTCCGGGACAGATGGAAAAGCTCGTGAAACTCGCCAGCGACGGCGACTTCGCCCGGGCCCGGGAGCTGCACTACCGGCTTCTCCCGCTGTTCAAGACCCTCTTCATCGAAACCAACCCCATCCCCGTGAAATACGGGGTCAGCCTTCTGGGAAAATGCCGGGAGATCTACCGGCTTCCCATGTGGCCCATGGAGGAGGAGAAGAAGCGGCAGATGAAGAAGGTCCTGGAGGATCTGGGTCTCATCCGTTAGGGACGGCCGGAGCCGGAGCGCCCTCCCCCGACGCCGGATGCGAACCGCCGCCGGCGGGGGCGGCGGCCTGGCTCACCCTTCTCTCTCCGGCCCCCCGCCGGCGGCGGCCTCCGTCAGCCGCGCCAGATCCTCCACATCCAGGTTCTCCGCCCGGACCCCGGGGTCCAGCCCCGCTTCCGCCAGAATCCTGGCGGCCCAGTCCGGGCTCCGGCCCGTCTCCCCGGCAAAACGCAGAAGGTTGTTCCGGACCGTTTTACGGCGGGACGAGAACAGCGCCCGCAGCAGTTCCAGATACAGCCGCCGGTGGGGGATTTCCGGTTCCGGGCCCAGACCCTCACCGGCGCCGGCGCCCGGGCTGAGGCCAGGCCCCCAGCCCGGAACCGGGGCCGGGATCCGGGGCCTCAGCTCCACCAGGGTGGAAACCACCCCGGGGGCGGGGAAGAAGGACCCCGGGGCCACGTCGAAAAGGGTCCTGACCCGGCAGAAGGTCCGGCACAGCAGGCTGAAGGAGGAATAATCCGGCGAGCCCGGGGCGGCGGTCATGCGTCGGGCCACCTCCTTCTGGACCATGAATACACCCAGTTCCGGGATGAAGCCCTCTTCGAGAAAAGCGGCGATTATGGCCGCCGCGGACGCGTAGGGAAGATTGCCGAAGACCTTGTCCGGCCCTTCCCCCCGATGGTCCCCCCATGTGGCCAGGACATCCCCTCCAGTGAGGGTGAAACCGTCCCGGCCGCCGAACTCTTCCCGGAGGATCTCCATGAAGCCCCGGTCGATCTCGAACACCCGCAGACGGGCGCCGGATTCCAGAAGGGGGCGGGTCATGCAGCCCAGACCGGGGCCGATTTCCCAGATCAGGTCCCCCGCCGCCGGCGCCAGACACCGCAGGATCCGCTCCCGCACCCCCGGATTCACCAGGAAGTTCTGACCGAACCTCTTCTTCAGGGCCAGCCCCCTCCGGGACAGGAAGTCCGCCAGCATCTTCGGGGAATCGTAGGGAATCATCCGCCTCCCCAGGGGGGGAACCGGGAAAAGAAGTCCGCCGTCGCCACGATGGCAGTATAAAGATATTGCATCGGGAAGAGTAGGCCCTGGACCGCGGCCTCGGCGGAGGTGGACACTCCCGCGAGAAGAAAACCGGGAACCCCCAGCCACAGAAAGGCCGCCGTCAGGGGCCCCAACAGAACCGAAGCCGGCACCGCCGCCGGCTGCAGGGATCCGAAGGCCGCAAGGAGGTAGGGCGCCGTGACGAGCTGGGCCGCCAGGGACATGGCCACGGCGGAGCCCAGGGGGTCGGGGATCAGCGGATACAGGAATCGCTTCAGCCGCCGGGAGAAAATCAGTATCCCTCCCATGGCCAGGTAGGAAAGGATGAAGGAGGAGGAATGGAGGTCTTCCGGGGTAAGGAGGCAGGACGCCAGAAAGCTGAAGGCCAGGAGGGCGGCGGTTTCCGGCCGCCGTCCCGCCCGGCACAGCCCCTCGTGGAGGAGGTACATCGCCGCCGCCCGAAGCAGAGAGGGCCGGGGTCCGGCGACGAAGGTGTACAAGCCCACCGCCCCGGCGCAGAGAAGGGTCCCCAGGACTCCGGCGGCGAAGGGGCGCAGGACGAGCCGGACCAGAACCACAAGGATCCCCAGATGCATCCCCGACAGGGCCAGGATATGGACCACCCCGGCCCGGCGGAAAGACTCGGAAACCGCCGGGTCCAGATCGTCCTGAAGCCCCAGAAAAAGAGCCGCAAAAAGGGCAGCCCAGTCCTCCCGGATGCCGCCGATGCGCTCCCGCGCCCGGAGAAGGATCCCGGCCCGGATGGCGAAGAACCGGTTTCTCCGCTGCGGGCGGAGTCCCTCGCCCGCCGAAACGAAAAAAACAGGCTTCCCGTCCCGCCCCCTGGCCAGGCGGCCCTCCAGGACCACCCGGTCCCCCCAGAAAAGAGGGGGGCCTGCGGGAAAGAAAACCGGAAGGTCAGTGGAGGCCCCGGCCTCGTTCCCCCGCCGGTCGAAACAGCGCAGGGCCCGCAGCCTGGCCGCGCGGCCGCCGCCCCGCCGGGGCCGGGAGTCCTCCAGGATCCGGCCTTCCACCCGGACCACCGCCTCCGGCGGCAGACCAAAGAACCGGGAGGCCTCCCGAAGCTCCAGACCCCGCCCCACCGCAGTCCCGGAAAAAAGCCCCGCTGCGGCGATGACGACCCATGCCCCCCGGGGGCGCCGGGAAGCCTCCCCCCCGGGTTTCTCCCCGTTCCGGGCGGGGGGAAACCCCAGAAGGGTCAGCCCCACTGCGGCGGCGAGAAAAGCGCAGCCCCGGAGGAGAACGGCGGTGAACCCCGGAAGAGGCGAAGCCCCGGGGAGATACAGTCCCGCCGCCGCGCCCAGACAGGCGGCGACCAGGGGATTGGCCAGAGACGACACATCGGGCCTCCGGCCTTCTTACGGGGAAAAAAAATACTCCGCTTTCCTTTGCCGGCGGGATCAGTCGCCCATCGAAAAATCTTCCGCCGGGGCCGTTTTTTTCTCCGGCTCCCCCCGCTCCGGGGGCCTGGCCGGTCGGGGGGGCTGGCCGGGCTTCGGGGTCTTTTCGGCGTCTTCCCGGAAGATGCCGTAGACGTAGGTGAGAATATTGATTCTCGTGGTGTCCCCGGGTTTGACGGCCTGGACATGCAGGATGGACTGATTGTTTTTCTGGTTGAAACTGACCCCTTTGACGATCCCGCACATGATCACCACCGCGCCCGCCAGCTTGAACTGGATCTTCAGCGGAAGCCCCGCCTTCGCCCGGCCTCCCACAATAACGGCGAAGCCGTCCTCCGAGAGGTCCAGCATCCTTCCCTTGTACCCCGAGGAGGTCTCCACCACCTCGTTGGCCTGGTCTATGGTTTTCAAAGGGTAGAGATTGGCTGGGCTGGAAATCTCCGCCCGGACGGACCCTCTTTTCTGGTTTCGCAACAGGCCCTCCGAATGGGCGATATGCAGTATGGGGTACTGCTTGTCCATGTAGTCCCCGATGACCTTGCTCTCAAAGGTGTACCCCGCGTCCTCCTGACGCCAGAAAAAAACCTGGATTTTTTGCCCCTCCCAGGAGAAGCCGGGGGGAAGGGGTTTGCTCCCCGTGGGGTGGGAAACGGCCATATACTTGCGCATGTTTTCCACCACCTGGGAATCGAAAACGCCCACCCCGTCCAGGGGAATCCTGATTCTCTGCCCCGGAACCATGTCCCGGGAAGAGCGGATCCCGATCCGGTATTTCGGCTGGTTGAATTCCACCTTTTTGCGGAAATCGAACAGCTTCCCGAGAAACTCCACCGATTTCGGTTCCTCGACGGTGCCTTTCGCCCGCATTCGGATCATGGTGCCGCGGATGGAACGGTCCAGCTGCCTCTCGGACCAGAAAAGCGACGCGGGGTTTTTCAGATGGTTCTCCACCGCCACCTGGCGGAGAAGATTGATTTCCCTGAAGGTGAAGCCCGACTCCTTCCCCCGGAGGTAGAACTCCACCCAGGGGAACCCCAAGCCTCCTCCCCGCTGAATCAGCAGAGCGAGAACGAGAAAGACCAGAGCCGCAACGACAAGAAAAACGAGCATGGAGACCGGGCCTCCTTGCGCCCCTTGCTACCCGGACTTTCAGCCTTTACAATCGGATTTCATGGAGCGCCCAACATTTGATTCTCCCATGAATATAATCGATAGATCACGGGCATGTAAAGAGATAATTATCGGCCTCGCCATTTTTTTCCTCCCCCTCCTTTTTTCCCCCCATCGGCCGACGGGAGGGGAGTTCAACGACCCCCGACGGCTCCTCGGCGCGATGGTTTTCGGTCTGGGGCAGATGGGGCTGGTCCTTTTCCTGATCCTCCGGGGAAGCGGCCGGGACCCGGCGGTTTTCGGCCTGGGAAGGATCTCTTTTCGGGGGACCGCCACGGGCTTTCTGGCCTTTCTGCCCATGCTTCCCCTGGCTTTCCTGGTCCTGTATGCCGCGGCTCGCGCATTCCCGGGCGAGCCTCCCGCCGGGGCGGACACCGTCCGGTGGACCTACACCAACTATTCCACCCTTCCCCTGACGGCGGCGGTCTGCCTGGTCACCGGCTACCGGGAGGAGCTTTTTTTCCGGAGCTTCCTTCCCGCCGGGTTCGGCGCCCTGGGCGCCGGCCCCGGAGCCGCGGCCCTGGGGGCCAATCTGCTCTTCGCCCTGGGGCATCTGTACCAGGGGGGAAAGGCCTTTCTCGTCGCCTTTTTTCTGGGGATCTATCTGGCGGAGCTGTTCCGCCGGAAGGGCGACCTGCATGCAAACGCCCTGGCTCACGGCCTGTACAATCTGGCGGCCCTGCTGGCCGGGGGGCTCTTCGGCGGCGCCCCCTGAGAAAGGCGGACCTTTTCCCCTTGCCTTCCCGGAACGGCTTGGGTATCATATCGCAAAGGATATATATATGAATAAAAAAATATTTCTGGCTCTTGCGCTGCTTCTGCCCGCCGCCGCGGTCTTCGCCTTCGGTTCCCGGGAAAAGGCCCCTCCTCCCGGCGCGGCCTCCCCCCGGCCCGGGGCGACGGCCTCCCCGGGGAAACCGCAGGTTCTGGAGGATGACCGGTCCCTCCCGGCGGAGATCGCCGCCGCCCTTGCCCGGGCGGGCATCCAGACCCTGAAGAGCCGGGTCCCCATCGTGGATTTCACCGCGCCCCTTCTGGGAGGCGGCTCGGTGTCCCTGGCGGGCCTGGAGGGGAAGGTGGTGTTTCTGAACTTCTGGGCCACCTGGTGCCCCCCCTGCCGGGAGGAGATGCCCTCCATGGAGAAACTCCACGCCCGCTTCACGGGTCGGAACTTCACCATTCTGGCGGTGGACCTGCAGGAGGACGAGAAGACCGTCGCCGAGTTCGTGAAACGGCACAGACTCAGCTTTCCCGTGGCCCTGGACGGCTCCGGCGGGATCGGCGGGACCTACGGGGTCCGGGGCATTCCCACCACCTACATCGTGGATCGCCGGGGGGGCATCGTGGGGGCCGCGGTGGGGGGAAAGGACTGGAACAGCCCGGAGGTGGCGGAGGCCTTCGAACTGCTGATACGCCATGGCGACTGATCTTTCCATCCTGCTGGCCTTCGGCGCCGGGCTTCTGTCCTTCCTGTCCCCCTGTGTTCTGCCCCTGATCCCTTCTTTTCTGGGTTTCATCGGGGGGGTGAGCTTCCAGGACATGAAGGATGAAAAGGCGCCCCGGGGGCCGCTCCTTCTGCGCACCGTCTTCTTCATCCTGGGCTTCAGCCTGGTGTTCGTCGCCCTGGGGACTCTTTTTTCCGGCTCGGTTATCCTGCTGGGGGGAACCACCGGGATCATCAACCTGGTCTCCGGGGGCATCGTGGTCATTCTGGGTTTGAACATCATCTTCGATTTTGTCGCGGCGCTGAACCGGGAAAAGCGCTTCCACCCCACCGCCCGTCCCCGGGGCCTGGCGGGATCCTTTCTGGCGGGACTGGCCTTCGGGGCGGGATGGAGCCCCTGCGTGGGACCCATCCTGGGGGGCATCCTCTTTCTGGCGGGGCAGAGCGGCGAACTGGGCCGGGCGGTGATGTACCTGACGGCCTACTCCCTGGGTCTGGGTCTGCCCTTCCTGGCCGCCGCCCTCTTCTTCGCCGCCTTTCTGAAGGGGATGGGCCGGATGAGAAAGCACCTTCCCGCCGCAAAGCGGGCCGGCGGTCTTCTGCTGGTGTTCATCGGGTTTCTGATCATGTTCGGGAAGTTCGGCGAAATGAACATTTTCTTTCTGAAAATGGGTGGCGTCCTGGCCCGGTGGGCCGGGGGCGGATCCGCGGCGACCCGCTTCGTTCCCGCCCTGATTCTGGCGGTGACGGCGGCGCTCCCCCCCCTGCTGCGGAGGCTGGCGGGGCGAAAGCCCTTCACCCTCCCCGGGGCGGTCTTCTCCGGGCTGATGTCGATCCTGGCTGCGACCCAGGCCGCGGGCTTTCTGGACATCGCCTCGGCCCTGTCCCGCTGGTTTCTGTACCAGGGGATCTAGGTTCCCGGCCCGGGGGAGCCTTCCGCCCGATGGGGGTGCGGCTCCCCTCTGGTGAGGGAGCCCCCCGGGAGGCGGGAAGCCCCACCCCCCCCGGGAAGGCATCGACCGGGCCGGCGGCGCACGATCAGTCGGTCGCCGGCCGAAAAAAGCTTGCCAGACCGCCTTCCCGGGACTATAATGGCCCGTCATTCCGAACGCAAGGAGAAAAACGGCATGAACAGCCCTCAGACTCTTCCCCAGAGGTTTCGGGACGTGAAAAACCGGTTCCCGGACATGAATATCCTGTACACGAAAAACGGCGACGGAGTTTTCGAACCCCTCACCTATTCCCAGGTCTGGGATAGAGTGAAGGCCCTGGCCTGCGGTTTCCAGGACCTGGGGATCCGCCGGGGCGACCATGTGGGCCTGATGAGCGACAACCGGCAGGAGTGGATCCTCAGCGACCTGGCGCTTCTCTGTCTGGGTGCGGCGGATGTCCCCCGGGGCTCGGACTCCACCGCCGACGAGATGTCCTTCATCCTGCGGCACGCGGACTGCTCCGTGACCTTCGCGGAGAACCGGACCCAGGCGGAGAAGATCCTGTCCAAAATCGACGGCCTGCCCCTTTTAAAAAAGATAATCCTCTTCGACAATGCGGAAATGCCCGGCGGAAACAGTCCCGCTGCGAGGGTGGAAATCCTGAGGTATCAGGACATTCTGTCCCGGGGGGAGGCGATATCCCGGGAGAAGCCCGATTTCGTGGACCGTGAGATCGACAAGGGCGGGATCGACGACCTGGCCACCATCATCTACACCTCCGGCACCACCGGGGAGCCCAAGGGCGTCATGCTGCACCACGGGTCCTACATCTTCCAGCTGGACCGGATTCCGGATCACATAAACCTGAAACCGGGGATGATCTTCCTGTCCATCCTGCCGGTCTGGCACTCCTTCGAGCGGGCGGTGGAGTACTTCATCCTGGACAAGGCCGCGGCCATCGCCTACTCCAAACCCATCGGGAAGATCATGCTGGAAGACATGAAAAAGGTGAAACCCCAGTGGATGGCCAGCGTTCCCCGGATCTGGGAGGGGGTGCGGGCCTCGGTCTACCGGAAGGTCAACGCCGACGGGGGGATCAAAAAGACCCTGTTTCACTTTTTCGTCGGCGTCGGCGAGGCCCATGCCATGTTCCTGTCCATGTTCCGGGGGCTCATGCCCCAGTTCCATCCCCGGAACCGGGTGGTGGACGCGTCGCTTTCTTTCATCCCCCTCATCCTGCTGACCCCCCTGAAACTTCTGGGGGACCTCCTGGTCTTCAAGAACCTGAAGGCCCTGCTGGGGGGGCGGTTCATCGCCGGGGTCTCCGGGGGCGGCGCCCTGCCCCCCTACGTGGACCGTTTCTACCAGGCCGCGGGGATCCTGCTGCTGGAGGGCTACGGACTCACCGAGTCGGGTCCCATCCTGTCGGTGCGCATCCAGAAAAAGCCGGTCTACGGGACCATCGGGCCCATCCTGCGGGATGTGGAGCATCGGGTGGTGGGCGAGGACGGGGCGGTGCTGCGGCCCAACCAGAAGGGGGTCCTCCATGTGCGGAGCCCCCAGAACATGAAGGGCTACTACAAGAGGCCGGAGGAAACGGCCCGGGCGCTGAAGGACGGCTGGCTGGACACCGGCGACCTGGCGGTCTTCACCC
>Ga0302247_1002096_pt1 | contig 13557 bp, 8 predicted proteins | sample AAG_UR_Ile_MG_FD_193529 | JGI IMG/M metagenome (GOLD analysis project Ga0302247, IMG submission 193529) | Enriched activated sludge microbial communities from anaerobic digester in WTTP, New Holstein, Wisconsin, United States - AAG_UR_Ile | ecosystem: Engineered > Bioreactor > Anaerobic >...
CCACTTTTTTGATGGAGAAAAAGTGCTGCTTGATGTCCCCATCGTAAACTCCGGCCGCCAGGTCCAGTTGGTTCTCGAGCCTGGGCTCCGGTTCGATGTTGCGGGTGTAGTGGACGTTGGGCGTCCCCTCGAGAATCTCCTCCGCCCGGCGATGTCCGAGGTGCCTCGCCAGGGCCCTGAGCATCTCTACGTCGGTGCTGCCCTCGACGTAGAGGATCCGGGGATGAACCCTGGCTTTGATGTAATGTTCAATCCCATAGTGCCGAAGTGCGTTCTTCACGTCGTTCTTCCTGGCGAGGTCGATCGACTCGCCGTTCAGCAGCAGGGTCAGGTTCACATCGATGGCGTCCTGCAGGATGACCTCGGAGTGGGTCGCGATGACCACCTGGGAATCGGTCTCCTCCGCGACGTGGCGTAGGAGTTCGTAGACCTGCTTCTGACGCAGGATCTCCAGATGGGCATCGGGCTCGTCCACGAGGAGCAGCGAGCGCTTGTGCCAGTGCAGATAGGCCAGGATCAGGAGCATCTGCTGGAGCCCGCGCCCCGCGAGCGAGATGTCGAGCGCGTTGTCCACCCCGGCCTGCCGGTAGGTCTGGCGGAGGCTCCCGCTGACCTTCACCAACGCCGGAGAGCTCACGTCCACGAGGAACAGTCGCTTCATCAGCGCCGCGATCCTCGCCCAGTCCGTTCCGGTGGGGTCGTTCTCGACCACCTTGTAGCAGATGTTGCGCAGCACCTGGGCGGTCTGCCCCTGCCCCAGATATACGTTGATGCGGCCGTCCTGCAACAGGGGCTCCTCGGTCTCCGAGGAGACCCCCGCCATGATGCCGGACATGGGATAGAGCAGATGGCAGTGCAGCCCGGCAGCCAGGTTCAGCAGTTCCTCGTCGGCGAGCGTCTCCGGGCACGGTTTGCAGTAGATTACCTCGGTGTCGCGGTAGGTGAATATGAGGCGGCAGTCCCGGGTGACGCCGGCTGATTCGAGACCGACGTTGATGACCATTTCGACGGACTTGTTCCCTCGCCGCACCCGCGTGGCGTTCCAGAAGAAACGGTTCTCGGCTACGGGCACCTCGAGGATGTGCAGCCGGTTGATGCCGGCGGAGTACCTTTCCCGGGTCTCCTTGTTGCGGGTGACCCCCTTCTTCTCCACCCAGGACTTCACGCCCCGGCTCCACAGGGACAAGGCCTGGATCACGCTGGTCTTTCCCGCGTTGTTGGGCCCGATCAGGACCGCCGGGTGTCCCAGATCGATGTGCAATTTTCTGGAAAACGTCTTGAAGTTCTCGATTTCGACGTAGCGGACACGGATCATGCGATCACCCCATTGGACCCTTTCAACGCCGCCGAGCCTACCCCAATTGACGCAGGAAGGTCAAAGATCGGCACAAATGCGGTTCTGACGCCGGGCGCCGCGCCCAGGTACAAGGCGTCGTCCGCCTGGCCTATGGCAAATCAGCGCGTGCGAGAGCGTGTTCGCGCGTTTTCCCCCGCCCCCGCGAGCGTGCGAGGGCGAGGTCCGGCGTTTTTTCACACCCTCACGCGTGTGCGAGGGCGTGGTCCGGCGTTTTCCCACGTCCTCACGCATGCGCAAAGGCGGGTACCGGCGTTTCTGCAGGCGCTCGCAGGTGTGTGAACGATCAAAAAAAGGTGGAACCACGCGGCCGCAAGGTCACGAGCGGTACCGCGGGTGTGAAAAGACGTGCTCGCGCGCTCAGACCGCGGCGGGATCGTCGGCGACAGGGGTGTCCGCGCCCGGGGTCCGGCGGGCAGTGGGGTGGAGCGTCAGGAAGAAGGTCTCGACCTCGGCTGCGCGATCGGGCATGCGGAGCATGAACTGGTGGTACAGGGCGTTGTACTCGCGCCGCACCGCGTCGGCGGCCAGCTCGTACTTCACGCGAGCGGCGGCCTCCTGCTGCCACAGGTCCTGGCGGCGGGCCTGGGCCTCGTTCAACTGGGTCGCCAGGTGCTCGAGCTCGAGGCCCTTGTCGCGCAGCGGCAGGTAGGCGTCGTCGCTCTTGATCGTGGCGGACAGGTTGGCCACGAACCGGGCCTGCCGGTCGCCGCCGACCCCCTGAACCATGTTCGACGGGGACACGGGGAAAGCCTGCCTGAACTTCGGGTGCTCGCGGTTCCGGTCGAACACCCCCAGGGCCAGCTGGCCAATGGAGAGCACGAGGCGGTCCACACCGTCGTCCAGGACGCCGAGCTCGGCGGTGGCGGCGATCCGCGCCTCCTGGGCCTCGGTGAAGGCGCCGTGCTCCTGGGCGAAGGACTTGCGCAGCCCGGAGACGATCGTCCGAAACTCGCCGAGCTCGGGGTAGCCGGCCAGCCGCAGCTCGAGGTAGCGCAGGGCGCGGGCGATGGTGTTCGGGCCATGGGTGTCGTTCAGTCTCTGCATGTCGGCTTCCTTTCTTTCGAAGCGAGTGATGCCCTTTGGGGGGCGTGTATGGACCAGAATGTTGGCGCGACTCTTATCCCGGTCGCCGGAGCATGTCAAGTTGAAAAAAGCGCCGTGGAAATGGTGACGTGTCGGCCCCTCACCGTTCATCCAGGACGGCACGGATCTTGGCGCCGAGCTCCCGGCGTGAGTAGGGCTTCTGCAGGAAGTGCACCCCCGGATCGAGCACCCCCCGGTGCACGATCACGTTGGCGGTGTAGCCCGACGAGAAGAGCCGCCGGAGCCCGGGTCGGACGACCCAGAGTTGCGCGGCGAGCTGGGGACCGGTCATCTCGGGGAGCACCACGTCTGTGAACAGCAGGTGGATGTCGCCCGGATACCGTCGGGCCAGGTCGAGCGCCTCCTGGGGAGACGTCGCCGGGAGCACGTGATATCCGAGCCGTTCCAGGGAGTTCTTGACGACCCGCAGGATCGGCTCCTCGTCGTCGACCACCAGGATGGTCTCCAGTCCACGGCAGTCGACCGTGGCACCCGGGGACTCGATGGGGACCACCGCCGGCCCCTGGTGCCTGGCGAGGTAGATCTTGAACGTCGTGCCCCGTCCAGGTTCGCTGTACACGTGGATGAAGCCGCCATTCTGCCGCACGATGCCGTAGACGGTGGCCAGGCCGAGCCCCGTGCCGCACCCCTGCTCCTTGGTCGTGAAGAACGGGTCGAAGATGCGCTCGACGACCGCCTTCTCCATGCCGCAGCCGTCGTCGCTCACCGCAAGCATCACGTAGGCCCCCGGCGAGAACTCGGGGTGCTCCTGACAGTGCTCCGCGTCGTACGCGACGTTCTGCGTCTCAATGGTGATCCGGCCGTGGAGGGAAATCGCGTCACGGGCATTGACGCACAGGTTGGTCAGCACCTGATCCACGTTGGACGGGTCGATGAAGACCGCCCCCAGCTCCGGTGCCGGTCGCCAGAACAAGTCGATGTCCTCGCCGAGGAGCCGACGGAGCATCTGCAGCATCGCCTCCACGGTCTCGTTCAGGTTGACGACCTTCGGTTCGATGACCTGGCGGCGAGCGAAGGCGAGCAACTGTTTCGTGAGCGCAGCCGATCGCAGGCCCGCCTTGCGGATCTCCTGCAGATCTTGATTGCCGGGCACCCCCTCCGGGAGGTGATCCAGCGCGAGCTCCACGTGCCCCAGGATGACGCCGAGGATGTTGTTGAAGTCGTGTGCCACGCCCGAGGCGAGGCGGCCGATGGCCTCGAGTTTCTCCGCCTGCCGCAGGCGCTCCTCGGAGTGCGCCAGCCGCGCCTCGGCGGCCTTGCGCTCGGTGATGTCCAGGGACATGATGAACACGCCCTCGGGGATGGGGGTGATCCGCAGCTCGAAGACCCCATGCGCGCCGTCCGGAAAGGTGAAGGGATTCTCCATGGTGTGTGGGATCCGGTCCACGAGACAGCTGCGGATGTGCCCATACACCTCGGTTTGTTCGATGCCCGGCCACATCTCCTGGTACTTTCGCCCCAACAACTCCGCGTTGGGCCTGCGGTTGTGCCGCTGAGCGGCCTCGTTCAGGTACAGATACGTCCAGTCGAACCCGAGGATCTGACAGCCTTCAAGCAGGCTGTTCATCACGTCGTCCGACCTGACGTCATGATCCGTGAGATGCTCCATATCCCTGGCTCCGGCGTAAAAATGCAAGTGGACGTTCAATCTACGCTCTAAGAGTAGTGGATGTGTCGTGAAAATTCAACTCCCTATTCATGAAGTGACCTGGGCGGCGGCGGTGCGGATAAATAATGCCTGAATTTCGCTTTGACGCCCTGATGAAGTCTCGAGTGAAATGGCGATCCACAGTCAGTTCACTCCTTTTACGAACAATGTTATTTAGGAAAAATGGACATCTGAAAACGAGAGACGCAGGCTTGACTTCTTTTCTTTTTTGTGCTATTTATTTCTTCTAGGTTATTATGAGTTTTGACCCGACCATCTCCCCCGGCCCATCGACGCCCGGCCCGCGCGCCGATCGCGGCACCCTCTCCGGCCCCCCCGAGCCCCGGCTTCCGGGCCTGCTCGAGGAGCTGGCACGGGCGCGGGATTCGCTGGCGGCCGCCCGTTCGGTGACCGACCTCCTCCTCAGGGGCTTCGACGAACTGAACATCGGTCTGGCCCTCCACGAAATCCGCGCCGGAGAGGACGGCGCCCCTGCCGATTTCCGCTTCGTGCAGATCAACGGGGTCTTCGAGCGCATGACGGGACGAACCCGCCAGGAGCTGGTGGGAAGGACCGTCCTCGAGGTGTTCCCCGAGACCGATGTCGCCTGGATCGCCATCTACGGCCAGGTCGCGGTGCTAGGCGACGGCGCGCGCTTCGAGGCCTTGTCGGGGCGGTGCGGGCACATCCTCGAGGTCCGAGCGCTGCCGGCAGGCGCAGGGAAGCTCGCGCTGGTGTTCCAGGACGTCACCGCCGTCCGGGAGCTCGAACAGGAGCTGGCCGCGGACCGGGCCGCAACCCGGCAACTGGCCGAGTGCATGAGCGATCTGATCTTCGTGGCCACGACCGAGCGGGTGCTCTATGCCAACCTGGCATGCGCGATGACCGGCGGCTGGACCCCCGGGGAGCTGGAGGGGCGCACCGCCGGAGACCTGATCGCCCCCGAGGATCGGGCCCGGCACCTCGAGATGTGGCGGGAGGCGGAACAGGAGCTCGGGTGCTGCGGCCGCCGGCCCATGGAGCTCCTCGCCCACGACGGCGATCGCCGGCCCATGGTCCTCGGCCTGCGGCGCATCTCCTGGGAGGGACGCCCGGCGATGCTCCACTTCGGCACGGTCCTCCCCCCGTAGTTCTCCGACCGTGGGGCCGTCGCTTCGCCTGGGCACGGATCATCGTCGGGGACGTCTGGACGACTGCGGGTGGTGACACTCCGGACAACACATGGAGCATCCGTGAACGTCCCCGAAGCGGTCCCTGGCGGCCGCCAGGGCGTCGTGGGCGCAGTCGTACTCCCCGATGCACTCCACGGCCGTGGGATCCGGAAACCGGATGCAGCCGTTCTGGTGCAATTCGATGTTCCCGGTTCCCGCGGTCGGCAGCCAGTGGATGAAGTACCTCATGGTCATCTCCTGATCAGATCGGAAACACGAACGATTTCTTTAGGCCCCCGCCACCGCACCTACGGGATTCCTTGTCGGCCCGTCGGCAGGGGTCTGCCGGATCGGAAAGAAGATCCGGAAGGTGGAGCCTCGCCCCGGCGCGCTCTCGACACGAATGAACCCCCCGCCCTGCTCGACGACCCCGAAGACGGTGGAGAGGCCCAGCCCGGTGCCCTTTCCCGGCTCCTTGGTCGTGTAGAAAGGGTCGAAGATGAGCGCCAGCGTGGCCGGCTCCATGCCCATGCCATCGTCCGTGACCGTCAGCACGGCATAGGGACCCGGGGTTCGTCCGGTGATCAGGCCCTCGTCCCCCTTCGAGAGTCGGACGACTTCGGTGGACACGACGATCCTCCCAGAGCCCGGGATGGCGTCCCGGGCGTTGGCGCAGAGGTTGATCAGGATCTGATCCAGCTGGGAGGGTCCCAGAAGAATGGTCCCGCCGGGCTCCCCGGGGCGCCACTCCAGTTCGATTCCCTCTCCGATCAGATGCCGCAGCATCCCCAACAGACCTGCGACACCGTCGTTCAGTTCAAACGCCTGAGGCACGACGATCTGGCGACGGGAGAACGACAGCAACTGGCGCGTGAGCTCCGCGGAGTGGTCGGCGGCCGACCGGATCTCGGTCAGGAGTTCATGCGCGGCATGTCGCGCCGGCACCTCGTCCATGGCCAGATCCGTGTTCCCGATGATCACGCCCAGCATGTTGTTGAAGTCGTGGGCGATGCCTCCGGCCAGCCGCCCCAGGGCTTCCATCTTCTGTGATTGGCGCAACCGCGCCTCGCTCTCCTGCAGTTCCCGGAACATGAGCCAGATGCTCAGACCATCAGCCAGACGCCGCCCGATCTCATGGAACAGACGCCGCTCCTCGGTCGTCCAGGAGCGCACCGCGGAGCACTGGTGCATCCCGAACGCCCAGGGCGGCCCCACCCGGGGGTAGATGGCCATGAACATCTGGGAACGCACGCCGAAGCCGTCGGCGGTCGATCGGTTGACCGGATGGTCGGTCCCCTCGGCGAAGACCAGCGGACCGTCGGCCGCCAGGGCCAGCCGGAGATCCTCCGCCATATCCGGAGGCATCGGGAGCTCCTGGTTCAGGATCATGGCGCCCGGATACTGAGGACGGGCCACCTCGATGGGCACCCGGAAGGTAGGAGAGGATGGGTCGCACGGGAAGAAGAGCCAGGCCCGATCACAGCCGAAAATCGTGAAAACCGTGTTCATCAGGTGGCTCAGCATCTCGTCGAGGTCGGTGTGGAGCCTGATCGCCCGATCGACGGTCTCCAGGTTCTCCAGGAACCGGATGTACGCGCGGCCTTCGGCGAGCTGGCGCCCGGCGCCGGCCATGGTGCCGATGAACCGCGCCGCCCGCGTGACGAACTCGGACGCCAGTCCCAGTTCCCGATCGGAAGCCGCACGAACCCGTAAAATGGCGAGAAGCGAACCCTCGTCCATGATGGGCACCGCCAGACAATTGGGAACAGGGCGCATGAAATCGAATGCCCCGGAGGAGTCCACAAACAGCGCCTTGCCCTCGGGATCGAGGAGCTCCACTGCGATCCCCGTGCAATGGGAGAAGCTATCGAACAATCCTCGAAGGACAACGGGATCGACGACCTCGAGCAGGTTCATGGGTCACTCCGCAATATATTTCTGTTCCAGTCTTATTATTCTTGCGATGCTCTCAATTGTCAAGCCTCTCCCTCGGTATTCAATCCAATTTTTAGTCGATCCAGTTTCGGGGATTGACGAAACCGCCCGCCCACTATATGATATGTTCAATTATTGTTATTTGTTTTGCGGCCATACACACCCGCGCGCGGCGCGGTGAAAGGAACCGAAACATGACCCGCGACGACGCCTCCCCCCACCTGCCGACCCTGTTCCTGTGCAGCCGGTTCGTCGACGACGAACCTTATGCCCTCGCCCTCGGGCGGCTGCTCTCGGGGCGCTTCCGGATTCGGACCATCGACGAGTCGACCTGGACCCATCTGGAATGGGAGAGCACTCACGCCGAGCTCCGCCGTACGATTCGGGAGGACCACCAATCAGGTTGCTGCCTGCTCGTCGTGCTGATCGGCGGCGGCACCTGGCGCATGCGCCGGGTGGACTGGGAGATCTCGGCCGGGATCCGGGTGCGCTCCGACGAACCCCACCTGGGGCTGCTCGGCCTGCTCCTGCCCTCGCACCCCGACTTCGGGCGCCCCAGTTACGATCTGGCGAGGATCCCGCCCCGGCTGTACGAAAACGTCGTCGCCACCTACGCGCGACTGGCGGACTGGACGGACGATCCCGACATGCTCGTGGACTTGATCGGCGACGCGAAGACGCGGGCGGTGAACGAGATTCCGGTGAACACCTTCCCCCATCTGACGGATGATTTGTACGGAGATCGATGGCGCAGGCTGCCCCCGGCCGGGTGATGAATATGCCGGATAAAACGGGATGAGGCTACCAGCTCACGCGGGGGAAGGCGGGGCCGGGGCGGGCGATGAGGTAGCCCTGGAGCAGGTCAACCCCCAGCTCGATGCAGCGGTCCCGCTCGGCCGGGGTCTCGATGCCTTCGGCGACCACCTGGATCCCCATGTCCCGGCTGAGCTCGACGACCGAGTGAACCAGCTTCTGCTTGGTGGTGTTGGTGTCCACGCCGCGCACCAGGGCCATGTCGATCTTGACGACGTCGGGCTCGAGCATGGCGAACGAGGTGAGCCCCGCGTAGCCCGAGCCCAGGTCGTCCACCGCGATTCTGTAGTTGCGCTCCCGGAGCTGGCGGATGGCGTCCAGGGCCCCGGGGATCTTGTCCAGGGAGGCGCGCTCGGTGATCTCCATGACCACGCGGTCGGCGATCCCGCACAGCGCGGTGCCGCTCTCGAGCAGGAGGGGATCGGCCAGGTCCCGGGGGTGGAGGTTCAAAAAGAGCAGCGCGTCGCCCTCGCCGTGGCCGTTGCCGAAAGGCCCCGGTGCGATCTTTCTGATCTGGCGCCCCAGGTCGTCCAGGCGCCCCAGGGACTCGGCCGCGGACAGCATGGCCCCCGGGTGCGGCAGGCTCTTGCTCTCGGTGCGCATCAGCGCCTCGTAGGCGTAGACCGAGCCGTCGGCGCTCCGGACGATGGGCTGGTAGGCCATCCACAGGGTGGCCAGCGCCGCCTCGAAGGCGATGTTCAGCCCCAGCAGGTCCGAGGGACCGTGATTCGCCTGCCCGTGCAGCTCGGCCGCCTCGCGCTTGATCTTGGCCATCCGGTGGGCGAACACCGCGCTGCGCAGGGAGGCGACGAGCTCCTCGCGGTCGAAGGGCTTGGTGATGTACCGGTAGGCCCCCAGCTCGATGGCCTTCTTGGCGGAGTCGATGGTGGGGGCGCCGGTGAGCAGGATGATGGGGATGTCGAAGTCGTACAGGCGCACCCGCCGCATCACCTCGATGCCGTCCATGTTGGGCATGGCGATGTCCGACAGGATGACCTGGTAGTCGCCGGCGGCGATGGCCTGCAGGGCGGGCTCCGCCTCGGGGAAGTAGTCCGGCGTGAAGCCTTCATGGCGCAGCAGGCGGACCAGCGCGCGGCCGACCTCCTCGTCGTCGTCGATCAGGACGATGGGGATCTGGGACTGGTTTTCTGTGGCTGGGCTCATCATGATTCACTCCTGCTCTGTCACGAAGATGCCGGATCTCCCCCCGGCATGTCAAGTATCCTGCGAATCGTCCCCGTGAAGTCGGCCTTGGTGAACGGCTTTTGGATAAAATGCACGCCCGGCTCGAGGACGCCGTGCCAGACGATGTGATCGGCGGTGTAGCCGGACATGAAGAGCACGCGGATCCCGGGCACGAGCGCCCGGACCCGTCGGGCGAGCTCGTCCCCGTTCATGACCGGCATGATCACGTCGGTGATGAGCAGGCGGATCTGGGCGCGGTGCTCGGCTGCCAGGGCCAGGGCCTCGCCGGCGCCGGGGGCCGCCAGCACCCGGTAGCCGTGCCGCTCCAGGATGCGCCGGGCCACGTGGAGGATCTCGGGCTCGTCCTCGACGAGCAGCAGGGTTTCGGTCCCCAGGGTGTCCACGGGGCGCGCCACGGGAACCGGGGTCCGGACGCCGGGATCCCGCAGGGGGAGCAGCACGTGGAAGGTCGTGCCCGCCCCGGGCGCGCTGCGGACGCAGATGAACCCATCGTTCTGGGAGACGATGCCGTGCACGGTGGCCAGCCCAAGCCCCGTACCCTTGTCCATGGATTTGGTCGTGTAGAACGGCTCGAACAAGTGCGCACGGGTCTCGGCGTCCATCCCGCAGCCGGTGTCCGTGACGGCGAGCATGACGTAGCGCCCGGGGGTGGCCTCGGCCGCTTCGAGGCAGTCGGCCTCGGTGATGTCCACGACGGAGGTCTCGAGGGTGATGCGTCCCGCCCCGTCCATGGCGTCACGGGCGTTGACGCACAGGTTGGTCAGGATCTGGTCGACCTGGGACGGGTCCATCAGGACGTCGGCCGGCTCCGTGCTGGGCCGCCATTCCATCTGAATCCCTTCGCCCAGGAGCCTCCGGAGCAAGGACGACAAGGTGACCACATGGGCGTTGAGCTCCATCATCTTGGGGGCGATGGGCTGCTTGCGCGCGAAGGCCAGGAGCTGGGAGGTCAGGGCGGCGGAGCGCCGGGCGGCGGAGCGGATCTGGCTCACCGCCTCGTGGTGGGGCCCGAACAGGGGCAGATCCTCGAGGGCCATCTCGGCGTTGGCCAGGATGATGTTGAGCATGTTGTTGAACTCATGGGCCACGCCGCCGGCGAGGCGCCCGATCGCCTCCATCCGCCGGGCCTGGGCCAGCTGGTCCCGCAGCCGCTCCCGCTCCTGCTCCTGTCGCTTGCGCTCGGTGACGTCGACGAAGAGCGTGGCGAAACGCAGGGGGGCCGTGCGGAAGGCCTTGACCTCGTAGTGCCGCCCCAGGGGCTGGGTGAAATGGTCGAAGAACCGGGGTTCCCCGGTCGCCACCACCTCCCCGTAGGTCTCGATCCAGAAGGGCTCAATCTGAGGAATCACCTCACGCACCGTCCGTCCCAGGATCTGCGCCGCGCGCAGGCCGGTCAGGCGTTCGAACGCGGGGTTCACGCTGAGGAACCGGTAGTCCGACGGGCGCCCGTCCCCGTCCAAGATCAACTCATGGACGGCGAAGGCGTCGGCCATCTCGTGGAACACCAACTGAAACTCAGCCTCGCTCCGACGCTGGGAGGAGACGTCGGTCACCATGAGGAGCGCGCCGATCAGCCCGCCCGCCCGATCCCGCAGCGGGGAGGCTTCATGCACCCACGGGCCCTGGGTGCTCGCCGTGCAGGCCAAAGGACCGGGGGCGAGCTCGAACGCCTCTGGCGCCTCGCCGGCAAGCACGCGCGCCACCGGGCAGCCCTCGCAACGAACCTCCAACCCCCAGATTCGATGGCACTCCCGCGCGCGCGCCTGGTCGGCCGTGAGCCCGGCCAGGCGCAGGAAGGCGTCGTTGGCCCAGCCAAGTCGCTGGTGAAGGTCGAAGGCCGCGCAGGGGATCGCCGCCGCCTCGAGGTGGTCAAACAGGAAGGGACCCAGTTCATCGATCAACATGCCACGGAACTCCCTTGAATCGGTCACGCACCCCATCCAATCGGCCATCCACGGCGGATCTTTATCACGGAGCGGGCGCCGGCGGCTTGACCGTCGTCCGCACGATCGCCCGGACCTGTGCGAGCAGGTCGGCCGGGGAGAACGGCTTCTGCAGGAAATTCACGCCCGGCTCCAGCATCCCGTGGTGGGCGATGTGGTCGGCCGTGTACCCCGACATGAACAGGCTTCGAAGGCCAGGGCGGTCCTGCCGGAGCCGGGTCACCAGCTCCCGGCCATTCATCCCGGGCATGATCACGTCTGAGATGACCATGTCGATCATCCCCTGATGGGCGCGCGCCAGGACGAGAGCACTCTCGGGAGAGGACGCGGCGAGCACCACGTAGCCTCGCCGCTCCAGAATCCGTTGGGTCACATGAAGGATCTCGGCCTCGTCCTCCACCACCAGGATGGTCTCCCCCCCGGGTTCGGGGGGCGGCGTCACCACCGGCGGCAGGGCCTCGGAGTCGTCGCGCCCGGGCGCCTCGCGCAGAGGAAGATGGACCCGGAAGGTCGTCCCGGCCCCCGGCGAACTGATCACGTCGATGAACCCCCCGTTCTGCGAGACGATGCCCATCACCGTGGCGAGCCCGAGGCCGGTGCCGCGCCCCTGTTCCTTCGTGGTGAAGAACGGCTCGAAGATCCGCGCCCGCACCTCGGGGGTCATCCCGTGCCCCGAGTCGCGGACCGACAGCACCGCGTACTCCCCGGGGGACGCCCCCAGACGGCCGGCGCACCCGGCTTCGTCCAGGTCGGTGATCCCGGTGGCGATGGTGACGCGGCCGGCGCCGGAGCTGGCGTCCCGGGCGTTGACGCACAGGTTGGTCATGATCTGGTCGATCTGGGACGGGTCCATGTGGACGCCCACCGGGTGCGCGGCCGGCCGCCATTCCAGCTCCAGATCCTCCCCCAGGAGGCGCCGGAGCATCTGGAGCATGCGCGCCACGGTGTCGTTGAGCTCGAGGGGACGGGGGACCACCGGTTGCCGGCGGGCGAAGGCCAGGAGCTGGGAGGTGAGCGCCGCCGACCGCCGCGCCGCGCCCAGGATCTGCTCCAGGGACTCCCGCACCCCGGGCACCACGGCTTCTTCCCGGGCCAGCTCGGCGTGGGAGATGACCACGTTGAGCATATTGTTGAAGTCGTGGGCCACCCCCCCCGCCAGCCGTCCGATGCTCTCGAACTTCTGGGCGGAGGCGAGCTGGGCCTGGAACTGGGCCCGCTCCTCCTCGGCTTCCTTGCTGGCGGTGATGTCCGCCGAGATGCCCACGAGGCCCAGGATCGTCCCGTCCGCAGCCCGCAGCGGGGTCTTGACCTCCCAGTAGACGCGTCGGGCCCCGCCGACCCCCGTCACGTCGATCTCCTCTGCCGTGGACTCGCCGGCGAGCACCCGCCCATCCACCTCGCGCAGCCGTCGCACCGTCTCCGGCGGAAAGAAGTTGGTGTCATCCTGGCCGATCACCCCTTCGGCCGTGACGCCGAACAACTCGAGGGTGGGTCTGTTGCCGTAGAGATACCGGCTCTCACGGTCCTTCATGTAGACGCAGGCGGGGACGTGGTCGAGGGCCTCCCGGAAGCGTTTGGACTCTTCGAGCGCCAGGTGCATGGCGTCCCGGCTGCGCAGGGACTCGGTCCACTTCCAGACGGCGTCCATCAGCAGGGTGAGCTGGAGCTCGTCCACCATGGTGTAGTCCATGCGCTTGTTGGCGACGCCCACCACGGCGACGATTCGTCCCTGGTGCATCACGGGGATGGAGAGGAACCGCTCTAGCCACACGTGACCGGCGGGGACCCCCTTCTTGAGCGGATTGGCGGCGGAAAAATCGTTGACCAGGATGGCCCGGCGCTGGCGGACGACCTCGCCCCAGATCCCGGTCTTGTCGAGCGCGTAGACCGTCTGCGGGTCCACCACGGCACACTCATCCATGACGCCCCGGGACCAGGAGTTCAAGGTGAATTCCCGGGTGTCCTCGTCATAAAAATAGATGTACCCGATCCGGCTCTCGGTGAGCTCGATGGCCTGGTTCAAGGCGTGGTCGAGGAAGTCCTGCAGATTCCGCGCCTCGTACTGGAGGATGGCCAGGACCGCCTGCTGGCGCCGGACCTGGCGCTGCACCTCCCGCTGGGCCAGGACCTGCTGCGTGATGTCGAAGGCGAGCTCGACGACGCCGATCAGGGCCCCGTCCCCATCGAACAGGGGGGAAGCCCTGCACAGCCAGCTGCCCTGGGACTCGGGCCAGTCCCGCTGGTTCCAGGGCGTGAGCTCGGCCTCGGCCGACTTTCCCGTCCGCAGGGTCTCGAGGACCGGGCAGCCCGTGCAGAGGTGCGCGAGGCCCCAGACCTGCCAGCAGCGGCAGCCGGTGAGCGCCTCCTGGGACAGGCCGGTGGCCGCCCGGTAGGCCCGGT